>Ga0066710_100003215_pt1 | contig 13781 bp, 8 predicted proteins | sample GraSoiAngelo_159_FD_79666 | JGI IMG/M metagenome (GOLD analysis project Ga0066710, IMG submission 79666) | Grasslands soil microbial communities from the Angelo Coastal Reserve, California, USA - 14_1009_16_40cm | ecosystem: Environmental > Terrestrial > Soil > Grasslands | place: USA...
AGATTCACCTTTGAGAGGTCGCTCGAGAAGATCGACCGGAGCCGCGTCGAATGGGAGGAGGCCAGGCCGCAGCGCGAGCAGGCTCGTGCCATCTCACTGCAGAACATGCGGATTGAACTACTGCTCAAGTTGTTCGAAGACCCGGCGCCGCAGGTGCGCCTTCACGCCGTGCGAGCCTCGGGGCCCAATTGGGACCGGCGACTGGTTGCTCCGTTGATGGCGCTCTTTCGGGATCCCGATCCTGAAATCCGCGGGGAAGCAACGCTATGCCTTTGCGCACACAAAACGGCCGGCAGCAGTCCATTTTATGTTGAGCTGCTGAGCCGAAGCGATTGAACTCACATTGCCCCTTCTCAGGGACACCAATTCGCTTGTGCGCAACCGCGCCTTCGCTCTGGTCCGAACCGTCTCCGGCCAGACCATTGAGGAAGATGACGCCGCGAAATGGGAACAATGGTGGACGACGAACAAAACCGCGTTCAAGGCAGCCGCACCGGCCCGGTAGCGGAGTTCCTTGTCAAAAACGCCGCCATTCGTAACAGCCAAGCCCGGTACGTGTTTAGCGACGTAGCGCAGACATTCTTGTTCTGCGAGTTCACGGTGCTTCCGTATCTGTTTAGCGTCCGGAGTGCTGCCTTCCTCGGCAGCAGCAACGTTTCAATTCCAAAAGCACTCGCCCGCGCTTAAACCGGCTGCGCCCGAGGACGGGCGCGCTCCGCTAACGTGCTTTCCAGCGAGAAGGACTGTCTCGCCAAGGCCGGCGCCACTCTGGTAATGAATCAATGCGATGAACCCACTCCCATGTCTCCAGGCCATCGTGCTCGCGGAGATAGTCTCTATTACCATGGGGTTGTCGGCCCGCGCCGCCGAGTCGGGCAACGTGGCAAGCAATCGCACGCCGGAAACTGCGGAGGTCCGTATCGACGGCGATCTCACGGAACCCGTTTGGCAGCGGGCCGACGTTCTGCGCGCCTTCTCTTTCCCGTGGTCGAAACGCGCCGCACCCGTCACCGAGTTCCGCGCCTTCGCTGATGCCGGGCGTTTCTGTTTTGCCTTCGACGTAACTGACGACGATGTGGTTGTGGGGAAGGATTTCGCCGGCGAGTCCACCGTTGACAAAGAAGACCGCGTGGAAATCTTCTTCGCCCGCGATGTGGCCCTAGAACGCTACTTTTGCCTGGAGATCGATCCGCTGGGCCGGGTGCATGACTACGCCGCCAGCCACTATCGCAACTTCGACAGCGCCTGGAACTGCGCCGGACTTCAGGCCGCCGGCAGGCTCCGCCCGGGCGGTTACACGGTCGAAGCCTCGCTGCCCTTGAAGACCCTCTCGGAACTCATGCAGCGCCCCGTCGCGGCGGGTGCGTCCTTGCGTGTGGGCATCTTCCGCGCCGAGTTCCGCCAGGACGCATCCGGAGATGCGGACGACAACTGGTTGAGTTGGATCCAACCCGCTGCCGCGAAACCTGACTTCCACGTGCCCTCTGCTTTGGCCGACTGGCGCGTGCCGGAAATTCCGTCGGCGACAGCGGCTGCTTTCGACACCCGCGGCGTCGTCCTGGTCCCGGAAGACTTCTCGCTCAGCGACTGGCCGGAGCGCGCTGCCAAGGCCGGGCTGACCACCATCGGATTGCATCACGGCACTTCACCGAAGGCCGTTGTCGATTTCATCGAGTCGGCGGCGGGGAGGGATTTTCTCGCCAGGTGCGCCCGACTTGGCTTGCAGATTGAATACGAGTTGCACGCGATTGGCGAACTGCTGCCGCGCTCGCTTTTCGCCACCGAACCCGCTCTCTTCCGGATGAACGACAAGGGCGAGCGAACGCCCCACGCGAATCTTTGCGTCCACGCGCCGCGCGCCCTGGAGATCGTGGCCACCAACGCGCTGCGTCTTGCCGCCGTCCTCAGACCGACGACCGGCCGCTACTTCCTCTGGGGCGACGACGGCCAGCCCTGGTGCCGTTGTCCGCAATGCCGCCAATTTTCCGACTCCGACCAGGCGTTGCTCCTGGAAAACCGTCTCCTGGGCGAACTGCGCAAGCTCGATCCGCGGGCGCAACTGGCCCACCTGGCCTACGCCAACACGCTCGCGCCGCCGACGCGCGTCCGACCGGAACCGGGAGTGTTCCTCGAATTCGCACCCATCCAGCGCCGCTACGACGAGCCCTTCGCTCAACAGACCACTTCAGAAGCCAGGGACACTTGGAAACGGCTGGGACAGAATCTTCGGGTCTTTCCCGCCGACACAGCGCAAGCGCTCGAATACTGGCTGGACGTGTCGCGCTTTTCACAGTGGAAACGTCCGGCGGTGCAGCTCCCCTGGCGGCGCGAGGTGCTCGAGGCCGACGCCCAAACGTACGCGCAGCTCGGGCTACGGCACGTGACGACCTCCGCGGTCTGGATCGACGCCGACTATGTGCGGCGCTTCGGCGAACCTGGCGCGATCCAGGAGTACGGCCAAACCTTGCGCCGGCAACCCGCGATGAAGGGCAACGCTGCGGCAGCCGCGGGCTCGGCGGCGACATCGGATTCGCCACCTGCGCTCGTCTTGGAGAACACCCACTTCCGCTATTCCATTTCTCCCGACGGGCGGAGCCTCCTGTTCGTCGATCGGGCGACCGGCGTTGATTATCTGAGACCCGGCGGCGCGCTTCCCTGTGCACTCGTCCGACGTGCGGGGAGGGAATTTCCGGCCGCTGGCGCGAGGCTCGCCGACGATCGCCTCACGCTGAAGTTCGCCGGCGCCGGGGTTGAGGTTGTGCTGCGGGTCGAGCCACGTCGTTCCTATCTTCGCCTTACGGTGGAGGAAATCCGGGGCGAGGAGATTGATTCGCTCGTGTTTCTCAATGTGCCGCTCACCCTGCGCGGTCGGACGGACGAACCGTTCGCTGCCTGCGCGATGTCGCTCAACCTCATCACGCGCGTGGACCAGCTCCCGGCCCTGCAGACTGAACTCCGGGCCGCCTGCGAGAAGAAGTTTGGTCTGGTCGGGGCCAAGGCGGCCATCGTCGCGGTGCCAATGAACCGGTTGCTGTCAGCCCTTCAAGAGGTCTTGTCCGAGGCGGACGAGATGCCGCTTTGCAAGGTCGGTGGTCCCTGGGCGCGCGATGTCGCGTTCAATCACGGCTCTTACCTGTTCAACTTCGGCTCGCTCGCCGAGACGAATGTCGCGGAGTGGATCACAATGGCGCGAAGCCTCGGATTCACGCAGATCGATAACCATGGCGGCGGAGGATTCTTTCGATTCGGCGATTTCGAGTTGGATCGGGCGAAATGGCCGGAAGGATGGGAAAGCTGGCGCTGGATCGTGGCGCGGCTGCACGAGGCGGGCCTCGGCGCGATCTTCCACACCTACGCATTCTTCATCGACAAACGCTCCCGTTACGTCACGCCCGTGCCGGACCCGCGGCTTGATGCCTTTCGCAGTTTCACGCTCGCCGCGGACGTCAGTGCGGACGCCACGGAAATCCCGCTGAACGAGTCCACGGCCGGGCTGAGCACGGTCACCGGCTTTTTCGAGCACAACAGTGTGGCGCTTCACATCGGCGATGAACTCGTCACCTTTGGCGGTTTCAGCAAAGAACCGCCCTGGCGTTTCACCGGCGTCAAACGCGGCGCGCTGCTAACCAAGGCCGCCGCACACGCGAAGGGAGCGAAGGCACGTCACTTGAAGGAATGCTTCGGCTTGTTCGTGCCCGACCCGGAGTCGTCGCTGTTCCAGGAAATCGCCGCCAACCACGCCGAGGTGGTGAACCGCTGCGGTTTCGACGGTATTTACCTCGACGCGATTGACGGCAGCTCGATTCTGCGCGGCGCGGATGAGTGCTGGTATTGGGCCGACAAGTTCGTGCTCGAAATCCAGAAGCGCCTCAAGCGGCCGGTCGGCATGGAGATGAGCGCGATGTGGCACCACTTCTGGCAATACCGCACGCGCTGGCAGGCGTGGGATTATCCGCAGCGCGGTCACAAACGGTTCATCGACCTCCATGCGGAGGCGGTCAACGGCGGCCTGTTGCTTCCCCTGCATCTCGGCCGGTGGAACTTCCAGTCGTTCACCCCGCCGCAGACCGAGCCGACCTACCCCGACGTGATGGAATATCTCGGCGCGAAGCTCATCGGGTGGGACGCCGGCATCTCGCTGACCGGCGCGGTGGATCGGGACAAGCTACAGTCGGTCCCGTTGTTTCGGCGCGCGGTGGACATCCTGCGCACGTGCGAGGACCTGCGTCAATCGAACACATTCGACGAAGGGACGAAGGCGAAACTCCGCGAACCGGGCAGTGAATTTGCCCTTGTCACGAACGCGCCGGGGAAAGTGCGGTTCCGGCGCTCGCACGCTGACCCGCATACGGCCGCAGTGGCCGAGCCGTGGACGCTCGCGTGGCGGACGACAAACGCATTCGGCGCGCAATCCGTCCGGTTCCGCCTCGAGGCGCTCATGGCCGCTGCGCCGCCCGACGACACGAACGCCACGGTGTTGGCGGATTTTTCCGGAGTCGACGCCGCACAATGGAGCGGCCGAAGCGCGGAGGGCGTAAGCATTTTCGTCTCGGCCGCGCGGGACGAGGCAGGCGCGGGCGTGCTTGTGGCCACGAACTCGGGCCGGGTCGCCCGCAACGCCGCCTGGGCGCGGCTCGAGAAGCGTTTCGCGCCGACACTCAACTTGAAAGAACGCCAGGCGCTCGGTGTTTGGATCGAAGGCGACGGCTTGGGCGAGCTGCTGGCAATCCGGCTCGAAAGCCCTCGGCATCTCTCCTTCGGCGCCGTAGCCGACCGCTACGTGTCCGTGGACTTCACGGGGCGGCGCTTCGTCACGCTCGTCGAAACCGAATCGACGCGCTGGAGCGACTTCGTGTGGAACGACGGCAAGGGCGTGTATAACGTCTATCGCGAGACGATCGACTTCGGTGCCATCGAGTCCGCCAGCGTATGGCTGCAAAACCTTACACCCGGCCGTGAGACGAAGTTTCGGCTCGGCCCGGTGAAAGCATTACCCCTGGTCCCGGCTACCATCCGGAATCCTGTGCTCAGTGTGAACGGTGAGCGCATCGAACTGCTGGCCGAACTGACCTCGGGAAGCTGGATTGAGTGCAACGAGCAGGGCGATTGCACTGCTTATGGGTCTCGCGGCGAAACGCTCGCCCAGGTGAAATTAAAGTCGCCGCTGCCGACGTTGCGGGCGGGCGTCAACGAATGCCGCTTTTCCTGCGCGCCCGGCCCAGGGCCAACACCGCGCGCGAAGGCGACGCTCTTCACCCTTGGCGAGGAGCTGTGACCCTATGAAAATCACCGAGGTCGAGACCCTGTTGCTGGATGAATTCCCCAACGTCGTTTTCGTCCGTCTGCACACGGACGAAGGAATTGTCGGGCTGGGAGAGACTTTTTTCACGGCCGATGCCGTCGCGAGTTGGATTCATTCCATGGCCGCGCCTTATTTGCTGGGCAAAGACCCCTTGAGGATCGAACAGCACTGGCAAAGCCTGAACGGCTTTGTCGGATTCAACAGCACGGGAGTCGAGATGCGCGCCCGATCTGCGCTCGACGTGGCGTTTTGGGACATCCTCGGCCAGGTCTGCCGCCAGCCGCTCTATCAGCTGTTGGGCGGCGCGGTGCGCGATCGGGTCCCGGTGTATAACACCTGCGCCGGCTACAGCTACGTCCGGAAAAGCCTGGAACGTTACATCGAGAAAAATCCCGCCACCGGCGCTCTCGCAAGGACAGCAGCGGGGCCCTATGAAGATCTCGAGGCCTTCACGCATCGAGCGGGTGAATTGGCGCAGAGCCTCCTGGCCGAAGGCATTCGCGGCATGAAAATCTGGCCGTTCGATCCGTATGCGGAGAAATCAGGGGGCCACTCCATTTCAGTCGGCGACCTCAAATCCGCCTTGCAGCCTTTCCATAAAATACGCGCTGCCGTCGGCGACCAGATCGAGATCATGGTTGAGCTGCATTCCATGTGGGACTTGCCGACCGCGATCAAAATCGCGCGTGCCTTGGAACCGTTCGAGCCGGCCTGGTACGAAGATCCGATCAAGATGGATGACCTCGGCGCGCTGGCCCGCTTTTCCCGAGCCACGCGGGTACCGACCGCCGCCAGCGAAACCTTGGCCACGCGCTGGTCGTTTCGCGAGCTCCTGGAGCGGCGCGCTGCTGGAATGATCATTTACGATCCAACCTGGGTGGGCGGTATTTCTGAGAGCAAAAAGGTCGCGGCAATGGCCGAAGCGTACAAGCTTCCGGCCACGCCCCACGATTGTGTCGGGCCGGTCTCGTTTGCGGCCGCCGTGCATCTCTCGGTGAGTACGCCCAACACGCCGATTCAGGAATTTGTTCGCGCCTTCTACACGGGGTGGTATCGCGACCTCGTCACGGAATTGCCCAAGATCTCACAGGGATTCGTGGAACCGCTTACCGGTCCTGGACTCGGCACGCAACTGCTGCCGGACCTGATCTCCCGCCCCTATGTGCACCGCCGCTCGAGCCGTCCATGAACTAACCCCCTCCCAGCCACTCCCGGAGGGAGCAGGCGTTAGTCCGCGTCCTATCAGCTCCCCTCCTGGGAGGGGTTAGGGGTGGGTTCATGGTCCCAAGGCTGACAGAGCTGCTAGTTACGAGGCTACTGGCTAGAACCGGCTGGAATTCTTGCGGACAACTTTATTTTGCACATGCAACACAAGTCTGTCCAAGCGGCTCAGGGGCTCCCCAGGTTTTCGAGGTCTACTGGCTGGAACATGCTGGGATCTTGCGGACATATTCATGTTGCATCTGCAACATGAATGTGTCCAGTCGGTTCAAGACTTAAAGCGTGACGCGAATCCTGTTGGCAGAAACATCCTGTCATTGGACACTCCCGGGATGCAAAGGCGCTCCTCCTCATGCGGCGCATTGAGCCTTGTTTCTCAAGGAGCCATGCTGTCGGCAGCTTCGCGATTGGGAGGGCCAATGGGTGGGCTGTTCCGTCGCGCGCGTCGGCTCTGCCGATCTTAGCGCTGGCCTGCATCTGTAGCGGCAGCCATCTTGGCTGCGGTAGAGAACGGCATCTTGCCGCCCGGAATGGCACCTCTGGACGCGGAATTGACGGCGAGAGCCGTGCGTGGATCCGCCAGGCAAGATGCCTGGCTCTAGGGCAGGCGGGACGCCCGCCGCTACCTTGAACAGACACGGCGATCGTATCGCCAGGTTCAGCCCCTGAGCATCCGTGATCACCGACAAACCATTGGAGCGGACAGAGCGCGCATTCGATTGGGTTGATCTGGCGGCCGTCGGACTGCTGGTCGGGCTCATTTACGCGATAGTGACGGTCGCTCGTGAATGGAGCGGCCCGCTCCGGCCGGTCGCCGACATTCACCTGGAGGCGCGCTACCTGCCTCTCTACGCATTGTTCAGCCTCACGCGTGGCGTTATCGCTTACGGCGTGTCATTCCTCTTCACGATGATATATGGCTACGCGATGGCGCGGGTGGCCGGCGCCGAGCGATTGATGCTGCCGGTGCTCGATATTCTTCAGAGCATCCCGGTCCTCGGCTTCCTGCCGGGGCTGGTGCTCGGACTGGTCCATCTGTTTCCACGCCGAAACCTGGGCCTCGAGATTGCGTCGGTGTTGATGATTTTCACCGGACAAGTGTGGAATATGACGTTCTCCTTTTACGCGTCGCTTAAATCCGTGCCGCCCGATCTGGTTGCGGTAGCACGTTTGTCGCGGTTGTCCTGGTGGGAACGTTTTATCCAGCTCGACCTTTCCTACGCCGCAACCGGCCTGGTGTGGAACAGCATGATGTCCATGGCGGGCGGATGGTTCTTTCTCACCGTCAGTGAAGCCTTCGTGCTGGGCGCGCACGACTTTCGTCTGCCGGGCTTGGGTGCTTACATGAGTCTGGCCATCGAACGCGGAGACGGCGTTGCGCAAGTGTTCGGTGTGGTGGCCATGCTGGTCATGATTGTGTTGGTTGACCAATTGCTCTGGCGACCGATCGTGGCGTGGGCGCAGAAGTTCACCGACGAAGACATGGGACGTGCGTCCGAGTCCTGGCTGTGGGAGCGGCTGCGCCGGTCGCGCTTGTGGCAAGTGTGTTCGCGGCTGCGAGGCCTGATGACTTACCCTCCCAGGCGGCGAGCGATCGGGATCGAAGTTCCCTCTCCTGGAGCCGGCCACCTGCGTCCATGGGGCAAGCGATTCGCGCTCGGATGCATCGTCGCCGGGGTGCTCTACGGCTCGGTGCAGTATGTCCGCCTGCTGACGACGCTTAGCGGCAGAGAGTGGATGCATTTGCTAGGCAGCACAGCCGCCACGTTTCTGCGCGTGCTTAGTGCCGTCGCGCTTGCGTCGCTCTGGACCGTTCCAGTTGGCGTGTTGATTGGCCGGAGCCCACCCTGGTCGCGGGTGCTTCAACCCCTCATACAGATGGCCGCGAGCTTTCCGGCTCCCATGATTTTTACCGTCGTTGTGGGTGGAATGTTGATGTTCGGCGTGGGTCTCGGGATCAGCTCGGTCGTGCTCTTGTTGCTGGGCACACAATGGTACATCCTGTTCAACGTCATTGCGGGCAGCAGCGCGATTCCGCGTGAGCTGTGGGAGGTATCGCGGCTGGCGCGATTCTCGAGGGGGCAACGGTGGCAGAAACTCATCTTGCCGGCCATCTTTCCCAGCCTCCTGACGGGTTGGATTACCGCGATGGGCGGGGCGTGGAACGCCAGCATCGTTGCCGAATATATGAAGTATCGCGGACACACCCTTACGACGACCGGGTTGGGCGCGGCGATCAGCCAGGCAACCGAACGCGGCGACTTCCACGTTCTGGCCGCTGCGGTCGGACTCATGGCCGCGACCGTCGTCGGCTTCAACCGGCTCGTTTGGCGTCCGCTCAGCCACCGCGCACAAACGCGCTTCGCCTTGAACGCATGATTATGGCCTCTCCTCTCCTGGAAATCCGAAACCTGTTCCAACGCTTCCCGATTGCGGGCGGCCAAAGCATCGAGGTCCTCCACGATATCAACCTCCAGATTCGCGAGCAGGAAGTCGTCGCCATTCTCGGGCCGTCCGGCTGCGGCAAGTCCACCCTGTTGCGCGCTGTCATCGGGCTGGAAAGGCCCTCGTCCGGCGAGGTTCTTTATCGCGGCAAGTTGCAGACCGGGTTGAATCCCTCCGCCGGGCTGGTTTTCCAGAATTTCGCGCTCTTTCCCTGGCTGACCGTGCATCAGAATGTTGCGGTCGGCCTGTCGAGTCTGCCGCTGGACGACGCCGACCGCGAACGGCGCGTGCGCCGCGTTGTGGACGCAGTTGGCTTGGAGGGCTTCGAAGAGGCGTATCCGAAGGAATTGTCCGGCGGCATGAAACAACGGGTGGGGTTTGCCCGCGCTTTGGCCGTCGAGCCGGAACTGCTCTGTATGGACGAGGCCTTCAGCGCCCTCGACGTGCTTACCGGAGAGACACTGCGCAACGAAGTCATCGACCTTTACAGCCGCAAGACTTCCCCTGTGAACACCATCCTGATGGTCACGCACAGCATCAGCGAAGCGGTCTTCATGGCCACTCGCATCGTCGTGATGGGCGCGCATCCGGGAACCATTCGCGCCGTGCTCGACAATCCGTTGCCGTATCCCCGCGATGAGCGCCAGCGCGAATTGCGCATGCTCAGCGAGAAACTCCACGCGCTCATCACCCAGACCGTGATACCCGAGGAGCCGGCCCCTGCCGCGGTTGCCGGTGCGCGACGGCCGGTCGTGCAGTCCATCCCCACTGTCTCGATGGCGGCCACCATTGGCCTGCTCGAAGTGCTCGAAAACCAAGGGGCGATGGAACTGTTCGAGCTGGCGCGCCACGTCGATTTGGAATTCACGCAACTGCTGCTGATTGTAAAGGCAGCCGAACTGTTTGGTTGGGTGAGCACGCCGGGCCAGCGTGTCGAGATGACGGAGCAGGGCCGCAAGTTCCTCGCGGCCGACATCAACACCCGCAAGCAACTGCTCAATGCCAAGTTGCGCGGGATTTTTGTCTTCAAAATGGTTATTCAAATGCTGGAGCAATCGGAGACCGGTGAAGTGCCTGATGAAATCATCCTCAGCCAATTGGCGCTCTACTTCCCGCACGAACGTCCGCAGCGCATCCTGCGAACCGTCGTGGCCTGGGCGCGTTACGCCGAGCTTTTGAAATACAGCAGCACCCGCAAGGTGGTGTACGGATTCAATCCGGCAAAATCCGCCGTAACTTCGCCAAAGAACGCTGAGCACTAAGCCGTATTTATCAAGCAGTATGTCGAACCGATGGATTTTAGAGACAAGGATTTGCTAGCTTTGAGTGGCGAGTGAAACAAAACAAAAACCATCTGCAGCGAAAGCCTGGCGCGAGCTTGTATGTGTTTAAGGTGGGGAGCGCAGCCCCGATTCATCGGGACCGGAAAAGGGCGCGGCAAATCTGTTCTATTAATCGGAACAGGCGCGAGAATGCGTTCGGCGAGGCCGCCGAACACGACACGCGAGGGGGCGCGTGTGCTCCCCATTCCGTTTCGACGCTGCACCTACGCGAACTCGTTCGCGCCCGAATCGGAAGCCGAACGACGATGTCGATTATGAACCTCAAAGGAATCAAATGAATACCCAGTCATTCCCTCCCAATCGAGCACGTCAACTCCTGGCGTTCTCGTTGTTATGTCTCTTATTTGGTACAGGCATCGTTGTGTTGCGACTTCGATCTTTTGCCCAGCCTCAACCGGTTGCCACGTCCATCAAGCCGGTCGACCCGACTGGCGAAATCGCGGCGCTGCGGGCCGAAATTGAACAACTGAAAGGCAAAGTGCCTGACCAATCCCATGCGATGAAGGACGTCGGCTATCACTTCGCCAATCTCTGGTTTGCCGGTCAGAAGCGGAATTGGCCGCTGGCGAAATTTTACCTCGATGAAACGCGGTCGCATTTGAAGTGGGCCGTGCGCATCATTCCTGTTCGAAAGACCAAAGCCGGCGAGGTGGAATTGCGAGGCATTCTCGAAGCGGTCGATAACACGATGCTGAGCGAGCTCGAGAAGACCATCGAGAAACAAGACGTCAAAATGTTCGCTGACACCTACAAGCAGACCATCGAGGGATGCTATTCCTGTCACAAAGCCTCCGAAAAACCTTATTTGCGCCCGCAGATACCGGAACAGCCGGAGGCGCGCATCATCAACTTCGACCCGGAGGCCAAATGGCCCGAGTAAATTGAACGCCACCGGGAAAACTTCTCAGCCCACCTCAGCACCGGTTCCGGAGCAGCTTCTGGACACTGGCGCAGTCAGCAGGCGCCGGCTGAACCGCTTACTAGTCTGCTAGTTTTTGCTCCTGGTGCGCGCAGGCCGATTTCCGCGTGGATCAACGCGAGGACCTGAAAATCAGATGAGCCGCTCCATCCGCTTGAAGGAACTCGCGTGGCTCTTCCTCAAACTCGGCATCATCGGCTTTGGCGGCCCGGCAGCGCACATCGCCATGATGGAAGAGGAGGTGGTGCGCCGACGTGGCTGGCTGTCGCGCGAGAAGTTCATCGATCTGGTGGGCGCCACGAACCTGATCCCCGGACCCAATTCGACCGAGATGGCGATCCACATCGGGCACACCCGCGCTGGATTTCCGGGTCTCCTTGTTGCGGGCGCGTGCTTCATTCTCCCGGCCACGCTGATCGTGACGGCATGCGCGTGGGCCTACGTGCGGTTCGGCGCCCTGCCGCAAGTCAATGGAATCCTCTACGGCGTCAAACCGGTCATCATCGCCATTGTGCTCCAGGCGCTCTCGGGTCTCGCCAAAGCCGCCGTGAAGACACCATTGCTGGCAGGCGTGGGCATCGCGGCGGCGGTCTTAAGCTTTTTGGGAGTCAACGAACTGCTGCTGCTGTTCGCCGCGGGCCTGCTCATCACCGCAATCCGCCGGTTGGCAGCGAAGCCAACGCGCAGTTCCTCCATGAGCATCGCGCCTGGCTTCGCGCCTCCAGCTTCAACCAGTGCGGCGGTGGGCGCGGGCGTGGCCGTTGCTGCAGGGAGCGCGGCAATTGTGCCGTTCGGTCTGTGGCCGATGTTTCTGTTCTTCCTCAAAGTCGGCTCGGTGCTGTATGGCAGCGGTTATGTGCTGCTCGCGTTTCTCCGAGCCGACCTGGTGGAGCGCTGGCATTGGCTCAGCGAAGCGCAACTGCTGGACGCTGTGGCGGTCGGGCAGATGACGCCGGGGCCGGTGTTCACCACCGCGACATTCATCGGTTACATTTTGGGCGGTGCGCCTGCCGCTGGCGTCGCCACCATCGGCATCTTCCTGCCCGCGTTCTTCTTCGTGGCCATCAGCGGCCCGTTGGTGCCCCGCATACGGCGCTCGCCGTTGGCCGGCGCGTTCCTCGACGGCGTGAATGTCGCTTCGCTGGCGCTGATGGCCGTGGTGACCTGGCGGCTTGGCATGGTTGCGCTGGTGGATTGGCTGAGCCTGTCGCTGGCGATCATCTCCGCCGTGTTGTTGTTTCGATTCAAACTGAACTCGGCGTGGCTGGTCGCGATCGGGGCTTTGGCCGGATTGATCCGGCAGCTCGTGTCATAAGCGCCATGTGTTTAGCGAGGTAGGGACAGCGCGCTGCGCTATCCGCGCCCCGTTTAGCGGCGCCTCAGCTGGCCTGGATCGACCCGCAGGACAACACGTTCCGCCCGCTGCACGCGGGCGGGGACGCCGCAGCGCGGCGTCCCTACCGTTAGGGCAGCGCATCGCGGAGAGAATTTTTGAACCCAAGCGCGTCAATGAGCGACTGGACAGGTGGATACCTGTGAAACCGGCGAACGAATACGGAAAGCATGTGCTCCCCGTTCCGTTTCGACGCTGAACAACATCCTGTTGGGAACGGTCAGCCCTTCACTCCGCACAATCACGCTGGAGTCGTTTCGCCAACCTGGAAGCGAATGAACCGGCGAATGCTGATTTGGTCGCCGAGCTGCCTGGCAACGCCGGCGACATGTTCCCTGACGGTGATTTCGGAATTCTTTTTTACAAAACCCTGGTCGAGCAGACAGTTGGTCTGGAAGAATTTTTCGAGCTTGCCTTCCACGATCCTGGCAATCGCCTGCGGCGGGCTGTTTTTGACCTGCTCCGACGCGATTTCCTTTTCCTTAGCGATAATGGCAGGGTCCACCTGATCGCGCGAAACCGCGATGGGATGCGCGGCGGCGATTTGCAACGTGATGTCGAGCACCATTTGTTTGAATGCGTCGTTGCCAACAGTGCCTTCCTTGCCGGCGCCGACCTCCACCAGCACGCCCAGTTTTGCGCCGGTGTGGATGTAAGCGGTAATCATGCCGTTGCCGCTGACTTCGAGCCGCTGGTGGCGGGAGATTTTGATGTTCTCGCCAATCCGCGCGATCGCCGCCACACGGTCGGCTTCGAGATCGGCCTTCGGATCTGTGGCGAGCTTCCGGGCGATGTCATCGCAGAAGGCGCGGAAGGATTCGTTTTTCGCCACAAAGTCAGTTTCACAATTGATTTCGACCAGCACACCGACGCGCGAACCGGGGAGAATATGCTGGACAATGACCCCTTCCTTCGCTTCGCGTCCGGCCTTCTTGGCCGCCGTGGCGACGCCTTTCTTGCGCAGAATGTCCACCGCCACCGGCAAGTCGCCGTTCGCCTCCACCAGCGCCTTTTTGCAATCCATCAAACCGGCGTTGGTCATTTCGCGCAGCTTCCCAACAGCAGCAGCCGTAATTTCAGCCATACAAATTCCTGAAGCTCCTGCTAAGCCGGCGACGCGGTTGCGGCCGGGCTTTCGGTCGCAATCGCCGGCACAGG
>Ga0066710_100003217_pt1 | contig 13781 bp, 9 predicted proteins | sample GraSoiAngelo_159_FD_79666 | JGI IMG/M metagenome (GOLD analysis project Ga0066710, IMG submission 79666) | Grasslands soil microbial communities from the Angelo Coastal Reserve, California, USA - 14_1009_16_40cm | ecosystem: Environmental > Terrestrial > Soil > Grasslands | place: USA...
AGGCGAGTCGGCGTTCGTAAACATCTCGCCGGGCCAAACGCAGAACTTCCAGGTCTTCTTTGCCAACACGGGCACGACGACCTGGTCGCGTGGCACGGGCACCCAGGTAGACCTCGCGGCCTGTCTTGAGGACAAAGTCACCTGCAACGCGCAGGACGCGACTGAGGCCTCGTGGAACAGTGGATGGCTCTCGAGCACTCGCTACGCGACAACGACACAGACGACGACAGCGCCGGGTTCGCTCGGCACGTTCAGCTACAACATCACCGCTCCGGTCGGCGTCACCGCCGGCACGTACCGCTTCAACGGCGACCTGGTCCTCTCCACGACCGGTGAGCGGATTCACCCCGACGGCTACTACCAGGACGCGACCGTTGGCGGCGGCGCCGGCACCGGTGCCGCTGTCTTGACCTCGATCAACCCGACTACCGGCACGAGCAACGGCGGCACGCCCGTCACGCTCACCGGTACGGGCATCGCCTGCACCCCGGCCTTCCCGGCGGTCTCGTTCGGCGGCGCCAACGCCGTCGTCACGAGCTGCGGTAGTACCTCCGTTGGTACGACCTCGCCGGCTCACGCTCCTGGCTCGGTCATCGTCACATTGACCAACAGCGGCCAGGCGGCATCAAACGGACTTAGCTACACGTACGCCGACACGACAGCTCCGTCGTACGTCGCTATGTCGGTCGCTTCAAACGTCGTGACAGTCACGTACAGCGAACCGGTCTGCAAGACAAACACGGCCGCGTTCGCGACTGACTGGACTGTCAACAACGTCAGCGGCGCGACCAACGACCCGGTCACCGCAGACAACACACCGCTCTGCACTGCGGCGAAGGACAACGGTGTCACCACAGCGTTGCTCTTCCTCCAGAACGCGATGCCTCCGGGCGCGTTCGTTGAGGCGGACCTCAACGCGACCAACCCGCCGGCGGTTGCCCCCGCGTGTGTGAACCCTGCGAATACGAGCTGCAACACTCACTTTGTGGACGCATCGGGCAACCACATCAACGCCCCGCAGGGACAAACTGCGAGCGCCACTAGCGCGCCAGGCGGCGCACCCACGATCACCTCCGCCTCTGGTGCGGTGGCAAGTCAAAAGGTGACGATCAACTTCTCCCAGCCGGTCTCGTGCGTCGTGACGGTGGGGAATGACTTCACCTTGAATGACAACAACGCATCGACGACCGATCCGACGTTTACTGCGCTGCCGGACGCCGCCAGCAACAAGTGCGGCTCGACCCAGCAAACCGCTGGAACGCCGCTCGTTCTCGACACGAACATTCCGTTGCCGGCAGCCACCACATACGTTCTGACCTACAACGGCCCCGCTGGTGACGTGAAGAACGTCTTCGGCGTGAACCTCGCGGTCGGCTCCACCATCACGTTCACAACAGGTGCGGCTGACTTCACGCCGCCGACAATGATCGATGCACGGATGTCGGCCAACGTCGGCAGCACCGACTTCACGGACCCTGGCGATGGGTTCACCGTTACCTTCAGCGAGAAGATGAACGGCGCCCAGAACGGTGCCATCTCGGTCCAAGACCAGGATGGAACGACTGCCACGATCCAGTGCGCAGCGGTTGGCACGCTTGCCAACAACCAGGCGACATGCACCTGGGACACGGCGACCACCACAGTGTTGACAGTCTCACTGACTGGAACGCTGATCCCCGGTGGCGGCAACACGCCCAACTTGCAGATCCCGTTCAACATCACTTCGCTGACGATGATCCAGGACGTCGCTGGCAACCCGCCGAACGTTCTTGGTTCGTCTGACCGTCTCGTCGACTTCGAGTAGTCACCTAACGCACGCGTAGCGATCTAAGGACCGGGGCCGACAAGGCCCCGGTCCTTCTTTGTCGCGTCTCGGTAGGCTGAACGCCATGGCGCAAGGAACACGAGGTACGGCCCAACGGGCGCGGGGTTTTCGGGGATCGAACCTGCGCCGCCTCGGAGTCGGCATGATCTGCGCAAAGCTTTTCCTCGTTCCGCTTCTGTTCGATGTGGGGAGCGATATCCCATTCGCCGTCGTGAAGGGCCTGGTGAGCCACGCACTGGCCTACGCGCTCGCCGGAGTCATTCTTGGATTGGTTGTCCTATACGGCCGATCGGCCTTCGTGTGGACATGGCTGCACGTCCCAGTCCTCGTATTCCTGGCTGTCAATCTCGTCGCGACGATATTCGCGGCTGAGACCCTGTTGGCTCTGTACGGCGCTCGCGGTCGGATGGTCGGCCTCGGCACGATCGCGGACGGTGTCCTGCTCTACGCGGGAATCGTGATGCTTATTCGCACGCGCGCCGACGCCATCGTCGTCTTGGCAAGCGGCTTCGGCGCGGCGATTCTGGTCCTCGCATACGAGGGCATTCAGTTTTTCGGACGAGACCCGTTTGCTTGGAATGTCACCAGCGCCGACCGCCCTTTTTCGACGCTAGGTCAATCAACAAGCTTGGCCGAGTATCTGGCCGTCGTCATGGTTGGTGCTGCAGCGATCGGTCTGTTGGAATCACGGATACCCCGACTCGCCCGAGGACTGCTGCTACTTGTGTCGGCGCTGTCTTTCGCTGGATTGGTCGTCACACGAACACGATCAGCTCTCATTGGTGTCGTTCTCGGAGTTGCGGTCCTTGTGTTACTCACCTGGTTTGGGCATCCGAGCCGACCGGCGAGGTTGATTAGCCTCGTGGGCGCGATCCTTCTCTCCGCTGCATTTGGCTTGGTGCTGTTCTTTACACCGCTCGGTGCAAGAATCCTCACCACCGTTGACGTTTCTGCGTCCGCGGACGCAGGTGACGAGACTGGCCCACGGCTCGAGCAATCATCGGTTGTGCGACTGGGGATCTACCAGGTCGCGCTCGAAATGGTCAAAGAGCGGCCTTTGCTTGGATTTGGTCCCGACAATTTTGGCGTCGGATTCGCGAAATATCGGACGGACAGCGAGCCTGACGAGTTGGAGATCGGGCTCACGACGAGCGCACACGGTTGGGTGTCCCAGATCGCGTCGTCGACCGGCGTACTTGGTCTTGCCGCCTTCGCGGCTGTGGCCATCGTCGGCCTCTGGCTGACTTTGCGATCCGGATTCCATCCGAACGCCTGGGCGGGCGCTGGTATGGCCGCTGCATTTCTCGGGGCTGGCCTGACGACCGTAAATGCCGTCAGCACCGAGTGGCTCTTCTGGGCCGCTGTAGGAGCAATAGGCGCCGCGACCGGACAGCAGGCGGTCTTTGCGCCTCCGACAGCGGCGCGGCGACGTTCGACACCGTCACGCCCCCCTACGCCGACCATGCCACAGGTCGTCGTCGCGGTGAGTTTCGTAATTCTCGGAGCTGGCTTGGCCTTGACGGCCGGCACGGCCCTGGCCGCATCACATGCCGCGCGCGAGTCGCAGCGTGATCGATTGAGCAACCAGTCTCAGCAGGCGATTGATGCGGGGCTCCGCGCGACGGCATTAGATCCGCTCCGCGCGTACTACTGGGACACCCTGGGCCTCGCGTATGTGTCGGCGGATCGATCGAGAGACGCCGTAGCCGCTTTCGACCGCGCGGCAAAACTCGCATCGTACGATGTGCGTTATTCGGGCGATCTTGCGCGGGCGTACGTGCAGCTCGCGCAGCGTGGCGACACGGTCGCCGGGATGCGGGCCCGGGAGATCGCCGACGCGGCCATACGAATAGACCCGAATAATCCACTGCCGCACGCGACCAGAGCCGTGGCGAGAGCAGTCACGGGCGATCTGCCCGAGGCAGTGCGTTCTATCGAACGCGCTATCGCCTTAGACCCGCACCTCCAGAGCATTGACTTGTATCTGTCGGCAACCCAGATCTACCGCGCAAGCGCCAGGCCGTCGGACGCGATTGCCGTCGCGCGCCGAGTAATCGCGACGTATCCCGGGAAGGAGACAATCCAGGTCCGGATCGAGCTGGCGCGCGTTCTAGCTGCAAACGGTCAATCTCGAGAGGCCCTCACGGAGCTGGACGCCGTGCTGGCGCTCGCGCCCAACGACCCTGTAGCGTCGCAACTCCGCAACCAAATCCGCGCAGGTCAGACATCTCAATGAAGACGATGGTCACGGGTGGGGCGGGGTTCATCGGTTCGCACCTGGTGCGAAGGCTGACCGGTGAGGGGCACTCCGTCATTGTTGTCGACGACCTGTCGACTGGACGGCGCGAAAATCTCCCGGCGGGGTCAGATCTGGTGGCCCGTGACCTCGCACACGATCCGATCGACGACGTCGTCGCTGGCGTGGAGGTCATCTTTCACCTCGCAGCGGTCCCGTCTGTTCCTAGGTCGGTCGTCGATCCGTTGCGGTCGCACAACGCCGCGGCCACCGCGACACTACGACTCCTTCATGCGGCGCACGCGGCGGGCGTCCCCACGTTCGTCAATTCGTCGTCCTCGTCTGTCTATGGCGACGTCGCGCGACCGCCCATGGTCGAATCGATGCCGACGCTCCCGCGCTCTCCGTACGCGGTGGCGAAGCTCGCGACTGAAGGGTACACGCGGGTCTTCGCGAACCTATATGGCATGCGCACCGTGAGCCTGCGCTACTTCAACGTGTTCGGCCCGCGCCAAGACCCAACATCGGCGTACGCCGCGGCTATACCTCGTTTCGTGATGGCCTATCAGCGCCGCGAGGCACCGAAGGTCTACGACGACGGGCGCCAATCGCGGGACTTCACGTACGTCGCGAACGTCGTCGAGGCAAATGTCCTCGCCGCTCGCGCACCGAAGCTCGGCGGCGAGTCCATCAACGTGGCCGCCGGCGAGCCTCGCTCAGTGCTCGCGCTGCTCCACTCGATCGCAGAGATCTTCGGCTACTGGCTGGAGCCTGACTTCCTTCCGGCACGCCCCGGCGATATCCGCGATTCCCATGCGGACGTTTCTCTGGCGCGCAAGGCCCTCCACTACGCCCCCGTGACTGGCTTCTCGGACGGACTGAAGGAGACCATTGCCTGGCTCCGCGATCAGGCCTGAATGCGGCGGATCCGCATCCTCCGGGTCATCACGCGCCTCAATGTCGGAGGTCCAGCGATCAACGCAGCGCTTCTGTCCTCTCGCCTGGACCCTGATCGGTTCGAGACTCTTCTCGTCGCCGGCAGCGAGTCGCCGTCAGAAGGAAGCATGCTCGATCTTGGCCGCCTCAGCGACGGCCTCACAGTCCGCCGAGTACCCGAGCTCGGACGCGAGATTTCGCCGCTCGATGATCTCCGCGCGCTGGTCAGCGTCACGAGGATCGCGCGAGCATTCCGACCCGACATCGTTCACACCCATCTCGCTAAGGCCGGCACGATCGGCCGTCTTGCCGCGCGGCTTGCCAGGGCGCGCGCAGTCGTCCATACGTACCACGGCACGGTGTTTCACGGCTATTTCGGGCGCGCGACGAGCCGGGCCTTTATCGAGATCGAGCGAGCGCTGAGCCACATCACGACACGCATCGTCGCGATCACGCCTGGCCAGCGTCGCGATCTTATCGAGCTTGGGATCGGCGACGAGCAGAAGGTTGTCGAGATCCCGCTCGGTCTCGAGCTCGCACCCTTCCTTGACGCGCCGGACCAGGCCGAGGCGCGCAAGCGAATGGGACTGCCGGTGGACCGTCCGATCGTCGCGATCGTCGCCCGCCTCGTACCGGTGAAGGATGTCAGCCTCTTTCTGCGCGCGATGGCTAAGGTCGCTCCACCCGCCGTCGGTCTTGTCGTAGGCGACGGCGAGCTGCGTTCCGCGCTTGAAGCCGAGAGTGCGGCCCTTGGGCTGGCCAACCGCTGTCGTTTTCTGGGGTGGCAGAAGGATGTCGCGGTCATCTACGCAGCTGCCGACGTCGTGGCGTTGACGTCGCGTAACGAGGGATCGCCAGTAAGCATCATCGAGGCGATGGCCGCGGGCCGTGCCGTGGTCTGCACGGCGGTCGGTGGTGTGCCCGACGTCGTCCGCCCCGGCACCGGTGTTCTCGTGGCATCCGGGGATGACAACGCTTTCGCCGCAGCGGTGGCCGCACTCCTTTCGGAGCCAGCGCGGCGCACCGAACTTGGAAAGGCGGCACGTCAGGCCGTTCACCCTGCATTTGATGCATCCCGGCTCGTCGCGGATGTGACTCGGCTCTACGACTCGCTCCTTTGAACGCCTGCCGCTCGCTCGGTTTGGGCGCGCGCGGCCAGCCCTCATGCGATGCGGCCTCCAACTAGAATCTCGCTCACAACGCGTGAACTGGCTCGCGCTGACACGAGAATGAGGGGGGACCACTTGCTTTGAGCCTCGCGCCACTTGCTTTCGTCGTGGCTGCCGGGACGCTGCTCGCCGGGCTGGCGACGCCGGCGTTTAGCTGGCTCGCCCGCCGCGTCGGAATGGTCGTACAGCCGCGGGCCGACCGCTGGCATCGGTCGCCCACCCCTGTTCTAGGCGGTGCGGCGATCACGCTCGCGGCTGTGCTGATCATCGTGACGCTCCTTCCGCTCTCTCGAGTGAGCGCCACGATCACGGTCGGTCTCTTGGCCGCCTTCGCGTTAGGCCTCCTCGACGACTTCCGCCACATCGCACCCTCGACCAAGCTTGCGGGTCAGGCAGGGATCGCGTCGCTGTTGTTCTTTGGCGGCGTACGCGTCGAGATCATCGGCGTGGAGCCGATCGCGTATCTCGTGACCGTGCTGTGGGTCGTCGGCCTTATGAATGCCGTGAACCTGATTGACAACATGGACGGCCTCGCCGGTGGGGTCGTGGCGATCGCTGGGATTGGCCTGGGGGTCAGCGCGCTTCCCGAAAATGCGACCGCCGGGATCGTGGCCGGAGCCGCGGGTGGCGCGGCGCTTGGATTTCTTTTGCATAACTTCCCGCCGGCGCGAGTCTTCATGGGCGATGCTGGCAGCCTCGTGCTCGGCTACCTTTTAGCGGCCGCTGCGCTGCTGCACACGGCCAGCGGCGCCGCGAACGTGAGTTTGGCGGTCCTGGCTCCGCTCGCCGTGTTAGCGCTCCCACTCTTCGACACGGCGCTCGTCACAACGTCGCGGCGCCTCGTCGGTCGGCCGATCAGCCAAGGGGGCAGGGATCACACTTCACACCGGCTCGCCGCGCTCGGACTCTCCGACCGCGGCGTGGTCCTGCTTCTGTACGCAGTGGCTGCGGTGCTCGCTGGGAGTGCTCTGCTAGCTGAGGAAGTCTCTGGGCTCGTCTTCCCGCTCTTCGCGCTCGCTTTGATCGGGCTGGTGCTCTTCGGTATCTTTCTATACGACGTCGATGTTTACGGCGCTGGAAAGGAAAAGCGCCAGCGCGGTCCGATAGCGCGGGAGTTCGTAACATACGCGCGCTTTGGTGCCGAAATCGCGTTTGACGTCGTCCTTTTCAGCGTGGCGTACTACCTGGCATTCGCTCTCCGCTTCGAAGGATTCGATCAGCGCGTGTGGCTCGGTCTGTTCGTCCAGACTGTGCCTTTGGTTGTGGCACTTCAACTCGGGACGCTCGTGTTGTTCGGCGCGTACCGCACCCTCTGGCGCTATGTCACGCTCGCTGACGTTCTGAATGTTCTGAAGGCGCTCGCGCTGGCGAATATCGTCGCGGCCGGCCTCATCCTCGGCGTCGCCGCGATCCCAGGATTCCCGCGCTCCGGTTTGCCGCTCAACTGGCTTCTCGCTGGTGCGTTCTTAATTGGCTCGCGCGCATCGCTGGTCTGGCTGCGTTACTGGTTTGCGGTGCGGCCAGGGGTCGACGCACGTCGGGTGCTGATCATCGGCGCGACGGACACCGGGGCGCTCGCGCTTCGTCTCATCTCGCGAACACGTGGGACGCCCTACCACGCCATCGGATTCCTGGATGACGATCCCGGGAAACGATATCGACGAGTCGCCGGCGTCCCGGTGCTGGGCATGATCTCTGACCTCGAGTCCGTGCTTGGTCGCTACCGCATCGACCTCGTCCTCTACGCCAACGATCTTCCAGAGTCCGAGCCTGGGCGCCTTGACTCGCTGCAGCAGAGCTGTGCTCGATTCGGCGCCGAGTGGCGAGAGTTTGCAATGCCGGTGACGCAACTGCCGCGTTCTTCACCGAGCGTCTAGTCGGGCCTTGTCTGCCAAGGTTCTTGTCACTGGCGGAGCCGGGTTCATCGGCTCGCACCTCGTCGATCTCCTTCTCCGGGAGGGCAGGGAGGTGATCGTCCTTGACGATCTGAGCACTGGCTCCGAACGAAACCTCCCCGAGGGTGTTCATAAAGCAAATCTTCGATTCGTCCGCGGTAGCATCCTGGATGCGCGCCTTGTCGACGACCTTGTCGCCGAGAGTCCCCTCGTGTTCCACCTGGCTGCCGCGGTGGGGGTTCGCAAGATCGTCGAAGATCCGCTCCATAGCATTCTCACGAACGTCAACGGAACGGAGCACGTGCTCTCCTCGGCGACGAGTCATGGTTCGCGCGTACTGCTCGCGTCGACGTCCGAGGTCTACGGGCGCAGCGAAGAGATCCCGTTTCGCGAGACCGGCAATCGCATCCTCGGGCCGACCTCGGTTCACCGCTGGTCGTATGCGACCGCCAAAGCGCTCGACGAGCACCTGGCCTTTGCCTACCGAGATCGTGGGCTCGCAGTCTCGATCGTGCGTTACTTCAACTCGTACGGTCCCCGCATCCATCAGAGCGGCTACGGCAGCGTGATCGCGAGGTTTGCCTGGCAGGCCTTGAACGGAGTGCCGCTGACGGTCCATGGCGATGGCAAGCAGACGCGATGCTTCACCTATGTCAGCGACACCGTAGATGGGACGATCCGCGCGGCAACGCGTAACGAGGCCGTTGGGGGCGTTTTCAATATCGGGAGTGCCCGGGAGGTCACGATCCTGGAGCTCGCAGGCGAGGTCCGGCGGATCCTGGGATCGAGCTCCGAGATCCGCCTCGAACCGTACGAGACGGATTATCCGCGCGGTTTCGAAGACACACGGCGCCGGGTTCCGGATGTGACGCGAGCCCGTGAAGTCCTTGACTTCGAGGCGCGTGTTGAGTTCACCGACGGACTCGCGCGTACCCTCGAGTGGTGCCGGCAGAACTACGGATTGGCGGTCCCGCAATGAGCGCCGATGCGCTCCGGAGGGCGATCGCGGACCGGTCAGCCCGCGTTGGCGTGATCGGCTGCGGTTATGTTGGCCTCCCACTAGCGGTCGGTTTTGCCAAGGCCGGCTACAGCGTTGTCGCGATCGACGTCGACCCTGAGCGTGTGCGGAAGCTGCGAGCCGGCGAAAGTTACATCCGCGACGTGCCGTCGGAAGCCGTCGCCGCGCACGTGAAAGCCGGTCGCCTCACGGCGACGAGCGACTACGGCGCTCTTCGAGACGCTCAGATAATCTTCGTCGCTGTCCCTACCCCGTTCGACAGGGCGAAGCAACCCGACCTGAGTTACATCGTCCGGGCTGCGGAAGGCATCGCATCCGTGCTCCAGAAGGGCCAGCTCGTCGTACTTGAGAGCACGACCTACCCCGGAACAACAGACGAAGTGATGCGCCCGATCCTTGAGCGGTCCGGTCTCCACGCCGGCGTGGATTTCTATCTCGCATTCTCACCTGAGCGGATCGATCCGGGCAACAAGACGTTCGGGATCGAAAACACTCCCAAGGTTGTGGGTGGGATCGATCCCGAAAGCACGGCGCTCGCAGGAGCGGCCCTGCAGGTGATTACCCAGGGCCGTATTCACCTGGTCTCCTCCGCGCGCGTCGCGGAACTGACGAAGCTTCTTGAGAACACGTTTCGAGCGGTGAACATCGCACTCGTCAACGAACTCGCGATGCTCTGCGATCGCATGGGGATCGACATCTGGGAAGTGATCGACGCTGCCGCCACGAAGCCGTATGGGTTCATGCCGTTCTACCCTGGCCCGGGAGTGGGCGGGCACTGCATACCGGTCGACCCGTACTACCTCGCATGGAAGGCACGCGAGTACGACTTTCATACGAAGTTCATCGAGCTCGCCGCGGAGACGAACTTGGGTATGCCGTTTTTTACGGTGGCCCGAATTCGCAAACAGCTCAACGACGCTGGCCGCTCGCTCCGGGATTCGCGTGTGCTTGTGCTCGGAGCCTCGTTCAAGAAGGACATCGACGACGCACGCGAGTCGGCCGCGATCCGCGTGATGGAAATCCTCAAGAGTGAGGGCGCTGTCGTTGAGTACCACGATCCGTACGTACCGGTGATCAAGCTCGCGTCGCCGGTATTTGGCAACAACAGCGAGCACGAGACGCTTCGGTCTGTCGACCTCGACGCGGGTCGTCTGCGCCGAGCGGACTGTGTGGTGATTTTGGTTGCGCACTCTTCGATCGATTACGCCGCAATCCTGCGTGAAGCGCCGCTGGTCTTCGACGCCGTGAACGCGACTCGCAGCCGGGACCGCCACGCACAGGTCGAGCGGCTCTAGAGAGGACGTCTTGCACACGGCGGTTCGACGACTGATCGCAGTCGGTACGGGCATGTGTGTGGGCATTGCCGCCGGTTTTCTGCTCACGGACGGCGACGTAATCGGCCTTGCTATCGCCAGCATCGGGGTGGCCGTGGCGATGGCGGCCTCGTACTTCATCGTCCCAAAAGAAGCGCGGGCCATCGTTCTTCCGATTGTGATGTTCGCAGTCCTGATCAGGATCGCCGCCGCAGTTGTGTTGTATGACGCCTTAGTTGCGGCAGGGCGAGGAGGCTTTGTCACCGGCGACGACGCGGGTTACGCGAACATCTCGGCGCGGCTCGCCCGGATCCTCCATGGCGAGACTGCGCCATTCGTTTACGCCACCGAGGGATACCTTCTGGGCACATTCGTCTATCTGGAGACTGCGATCTTCTACCTCCTCGGTCCGAAAGCGCTATTCGTAGAGCTTCTGAACGCGGCGATGGGCGGACTGCTCGTAACGTTTGCGTTCGATATCGCCCGTCGGCTGTCCGGGAATGCAAGGGCTGGCGTCATTGCAGGCGCGCTTGTCGCGGTGTACCCCTCGCTCGTGCTTTGGTCAGCGCTCAACCTGAAGGACTCCCTCGCTCTTCTCCTGATAGCGATCGTGCTGTGGCTGCTCGTCGTCTTTCAGGCGACACCGAGGCTATGGCTTGTTCCCGTGATGTTCATCGCCCTCCTTCCTATCGACAGCTTGCGGACCTACATCTTCATGGGCTTGAGCCTCGTGATCCCTGTGTCTGTGGCGGTGACTCCACGTCCGGGCCGCGAGAGGACAGTTATGACGGCGCTCGCAGTCGGCCTTTCAATACTGTTCCTCGCCACTCAGTCCAATCCGACGGGGCTCGGATCTCTAGCCGACTTGGATGCCGAACGAAACGCCATGGGCTTTGGGGCGAACACAAGCTTCGGAGATCAGCCTTTCCCCATTCGCGCGATCTACGTGCTCCTGGCGCCGTTCCCATGGAGTCCGCGGCGGCTTCTTGATCTTCTTCCGGTGCCCGAGATGCTGCTCTGGTACGTGGCGCTCGCTGGCGCCTTCGTCGTCGTCGCCCGCGGATCGGCGTCGTGGCGACGCCTCGCGCCGCTCGCCCTCTTCATCGTCGGCCCGATGGCGGTGTTCGTGCTGGCGGCAGGGAATGTCGGTACGCTGTTCCGGCACCGCGCGATGGTCGTTCCGTTTGTACTGATCCTGGCCGCACCAACGCTCGCGAGTGCGCTAACAGTCGTGGTGGGACGCTTTCGCCCGTTGAGTCAGAGTCGCGGACCTGAGCTGGCGCAGTAGCCGGCCTCACCTGTCCGAAAAGTGAGAATCCTATTTGTCACGACGCTCGCGGACGTTGGTGGGATCGAGATCAACCTTCTCGGATTAGTCGGTGCGCTGTCCAAGCGCGGACATAGAATCTGGATCGCGTCGGCGGACGGCCCCCTGGTCCAAGAATTCGAGCGGCGTGGGGCGAAACACGTCGCGGTCGAGTTGGCTCTTCGCGATCCATTTGGCATCGTCGGCAGCGCAAAGAAGTTGAAGGCGCTCGTAAGCGGAGAAAGCGTCGAGATAGCCCACGCGATGTCCGCCGGCGCTAACCTGGCACTCCAGCTTGTTCCGCGGGGCGCGTCGGCCGTCGTCGTTGCCTCTCCGATGGGGCTGCAGAACTCACCAGCCGAGGTGGGGCTCGTGACAATCCTGCGGAACCGACTGACGGTCCTGCGTGCGGATCGGGTCTTCGCGATTTCCGGCGAGATCAAACGCGCGCTGCTGGCCGCAGGGACGAGTGAGAACCGGATCGAGGACGCTCAGATCATCGGCATCGATCTGGGTGCCTATTCGGTCGATCCGGCAGCAGCGTCGCGACTCCGCGACGAGCTCCGGATTCCCTCGGGAGCCCCAGTGGTTACGACGATCGGTGCACTTCACCCGCGAAAGAGCCATGAACTCTTTTTGAGCGCCGCCGCCGCCGTTATCAAGGAATATCCGTCCGCGCGCTTTCTGTTGGTCGGGGGTGGAGCCGAGCGTGTGAATTTGGAATCGCTGGCGAAACGCCTCGGCCTCGAAAGATCGGCGTACTTCTGCGGCGTCCGCCGCGACATCGCGACCCTTCTTGGCGCGACGACCGTGTATGTGAAACCCGGCGTACTCGAGGGATTCGTAGGTGTCACGGTCCTCGAAGCCATGGCGGTGGGTGTCCCGGTCGTTGCCTTCGACACGCGCGATGTGAGAGCGGTGATTGAGCACGAGCGGACCGGCCTTCTTTCGAAGAATCGGGATAGCGATCAGCTCGCGAAGTCGATCATGGCGCTGCTCCGGAGCGAAGAACTGCGTGAGCGCTTGGCCGCGGCCGCCCGCACCGAAATCAAAGAGCGGTTCTCGCTCGAAGCGGTCGCGTCAGACCTCGAGGAGCGGTATGCCCGGATCCGACTTGGGCGGAGGGCCAACTAGCCGTTCGGGAGGACCGACCGTGTCAAGCTGGTCGGTCCCTAAACCTGCCAACGAATGCCTTCTCGGATGACACGCGCAGGGTTGCCAGCGGCAAGGCATTGGGAGGGGACATCGCGCGTGACGACCGATCCCGCCGCGATGACGGCACCAGATCCAATCGAGACACCCTTCAAGACCATCGCTCGAGAGCCAATCCAGACGTGGTCTCCTATGGAGACTGGTTCGAGTGCCTCCGTCAAAGGCGCCAAGTCGGTTGCCGTGCCGAGGCGATGCGAATCGCGATCGCGGATGATGACGTGGCCGGCGATGGCGCAATCGGCTCCGATGGAAACCTCGCATCCCACATGTAGTTCGCTACCTTCATTGATAAAGGTGCGGCTCCCGATTGTTAGCGTCGCCTTGCTGCCCGGATGACCGACGACGAGGATCTTCATCGACTCAAGGCTCACATGGCTTCCGACCTCGATATGAGCGTGTACGCGCGTCAACCGGACTTTCCCAGTCACGAGCAGACGACTACCCGCGTGGTCGAGGTGGCGTCGAAGTAGGTAGCCGCGTAGGAGCGCCATGCCAAGGTGTGCCGCGCGAGATAGAGTCATCAATTCCGTTCTAAAGGCGCGCGTCGCCGAGGGCGTTCAACGCCACGCCCCGGGGGTCGTCGGACCGGGAGACCCGAACTGAGCGTCGATAAACTGAACATCAAGGGGTACGATTTTTGGAACCACGGACTAGTGAGCCTACAGGTGAGCTGCGCAAACGTGCGGTTCCAGTCCCGTTCCGCAGACGATTGGTGCCTGCGTACAAGCGCATCGTTCAGGCGCTCGGGGGCCACGGGTTAGGCCGTCTCCCCGGGGTGCAGGCGGTGCATCGGTTTGTTCGAGCGAAGCTGAAGTCCTAATACGCCGAGATCGTAGAGACTTAGTTGGTCATTGAACTACTCTTTCCCCAC
>Ga0066710_100003218_pt1 | contig 13779 bp, 16 predicted proteins | sample GraSoiAngelo_159_FD_79666 | JGI IMG/M metagenome (GOLD analysis project Ga0066710, IMG submission 79666) | Grasslands soil microbial communities from the Angelo Coastal Reserve, California, USA - 14_1009_16_40cm | ecosystem: Environmental > Terrestrial > Soil > Grasslands | place: USA...
GCGAGACTTATGCCGAGTTGGAGTTGCACTTCTTGATCGACTCCGTCGCGCAGTTGCGGCTCGGCCGCGTTCGACATCGTTGCGCGCGAGTTACCGGCGCATTTGTCACTCCCGGTGCAGACCATTCTGCGCAGCGGCTGTTACGTTACGCATGACTCGGGTTTCTATGCGCGCATGCTCGCCGGCGTCAAAGCGCGCAGCGGTGAAGCGTGGCAAAGCCGCCCTGGCCTGCAGGCCAGCGCTGGAAGTATGGGCACAGGTACAGTCACGGCCCGAAGCCGGACTGGCGATCTTGACCATGGGCAAGCGCGACGCGTCGTTCGACCTCGACCTGCCGATTCCGCAGCAGCATTTCCGCCGCGGTCGCGACGATCGACCGCAGGCGGCGCCGGCCGATTGGAAGATCAGCGCGATGAACGATCAGCACGCGTATCTGCGCCTGCCGCTCGAGGCCGATGTGCAAGTCGGTGATCTCGTCGGCAGCGGCATATCGCATCCCTGCACCACGTTCGACAAGTGGCGCGTTTTGTTTACGGTCGATGACGCGTACCGAGTCACCGGCGCGATTCGCACGTTTTTCTAGCCTAGTCCAACGTCGTCCAACTGCATGCGCAACCGCCCACTCCGCCTCGCTCGCCCCGCCGCGCGCGTTTCCGTTGGTGACCTGGTCGGAACGATGCGCGATCGGGCCGCATCGCTGCCACAGGCCCAGCGGCAGGTCGCGACGCTCATGCTTGCCGATCCGGAGGCCGCGCTGCGCGCCAACGTTGCCGACCTCGCCTGGCGCGCGAAAGTCAGTCCGCCAACCATTGTGCGCTTTTGCCGCGCGATGGGCTTTGGCGGGCTGCGCGAATTCAAGTTACACCTGGCGCAGAGCTTAGCGCTGGGCACGCCGTACCTGCATCGCGCTGTCGGTCCCGGCGATCGGATGAGCGTGATCATTCACAAGGTCTTATTCGGCGCGGCGAGTGCGCTCACGAACCTCGAGCAACATGTCACTGCGGACACACTTGAGCGCGCGGTATCGCGGCTCGCCAAGGCGAGACGCGTCGATTGTTACGGCGTCGGCAACACCTCCATGTTCATGGCCAATGACGCCCAGGCGCGCTTTTTCCGCTTGGGGCTGACTTCGAACGCCTATTTCGATGCCCATTCGCAGCTTATTTCCGCGGCGACACTCTCGCGCAGCGACGTAGTCCTGGCCATTTCGTACGTCGGTCGCATGCCAACCTTGCTCGAAGCCGTGGCCGTGGCGCAGCAACAGGGCGCGACCATCATCGCCATTACGCAACCGCAGACGCCGCTCGCCGAGCGCGCGTCGCTATTGCTGCCCGTCGTCGTACCGGCTGATCCGGCGATGCGGGTGGGCACCGAGGCCACGCTGGCGCAAATGGCCTATCTGGAGATCCTCATGGTGGGCATTGGGCTGCGCCGGGGCCGCGCCGCGCTGAATAGACTCAAGCGGGTGCGGCAAGTGTTGCAGGAGCATGGCGTCGACAGCGAAAGTCATCCCGCGCTGCAATGGTCGTTGCCGCAGGCGGCACGTCACCCCGTATGACAGCCGCTCATCAGCAATCGCCCGGGCCAGCGCTGGTGGTTGCCGGCGGCAGTGTCATCGACGGCACCGGTGCGCCCCGCTTCAGCGCCGACGTGCGCATCGAGGGCGAACGCATCGTGGCCATAGGTGCGTCGGTGCCGAGGGCCGACGCCAGCATCATCGATGCAACGGGACTCATTGTCGCGCCTGGCTTTGTCGATGTGCACACCCATGACGATCAGGCCGTGCTCTCGCAACCGCAGATGCTGCCCAAGATCAGCCAAGGGGTGACGACGGTGGTGGTCGGCAACTGCGGTATCAGCCTCGCGCCGTTGGTGCATCTCAAGGTGCCGCCGCCGCTCAACCTACTCGGCGGCAGTGACAAATTCGTTTATCCCGATATGGCGGCGTACGCCGCGGCGGTCGCTGCCGCACAACCCGCGGTGAATGTCGCCGCGTTGGTCGGTCACTCGACATTGCGGGTGGCGACGATGGACGATCCCTATCGCCCGGCCACGGCGCGCGAGCAGGCACGCATGGTGGCGCTGCTCGAAGACAGGCTGGCCGCGGGCGCGTTCGGCTTGAGCTCGGGCGTTTTCTACGCCACCGGCGCGGCTGCCGACATCGACGAGCTGGCGTTGCTCGCCAGCGCGGTCGGCGCCGCGGGCGGCGTCTACACCACGCACATCCGCGACGAATCCCAAGCCGTTCTCGCCTCGCTCGACGAAGCGTTCGCCACCGCGCAACGCGGCAAGGTGCCGGTGGTCATCTCGCATCACAAGTGCGCCGGACCGGCCAACTGGGGACGAACCGTCGAGACTCTAGCGCACATCGACGCCGCGCGCGCACAGCATGCGATCGGGCTCGATGCGTACCCATACATTGCCGGATCGACGGTGCTGCGCAGTGATTTAGTCGACGGCGTGATCGATGTCGTGGTAACTTGGTCCGAACCGCATCCGGAGATGACGGCGCGGCGACTCGTGGATATCGCCTTGGAATGGCATTGCACGCAGCAAGAAGCTTGCGAGCGCTTGCAACCCGGCGGCGCGTGCTACTTCCAGATGCGCAAGGATGATGTCCAGCGCGTGCTCAAGTTTCCGGCGACCATGATCGGTTCCGATGGACTGCCTCACGACCAGCATCCGCACCCGCGGCTATGGGGAACGTTTCCCCGCGTGCTGGGCCACTACAGCCGCGAGCTCGGCTTGTTCCCGCTGGAAAGCGCCGTGCACAAAATGACCGGCTTGTCGGCTCGCCAATTCAAACTCGTCGCGCGTGGCGAAGTACGCGAAGGCTATTTCGCGGACCTCACCCTGTTCGACCCTGAGACGGTGCTCGATGCGGCAACGTTCGAGCGGCCGCAGGCAATGGCTTATGGTATTCGCTGCGTGCTGGTCAATGGCGTGATCACCTATCGCGGGGGCCGCGTGAGCAGCGAGCGCGCTGGTCGCTTCTTGCGCTCGGCGCGCGAGACCTAGCCCAAGCGACTACGCCCATTGGCGATCCGGGCGCAGCACCGGCGCGTCGATGCGCAGCGTCTTGCGCCGGCTGGTGTCGCCGCGCAGCAAAGTGACCTGGCGCTGCGGCACGCCAAAGGCGGTCGCGAGAAAGCTCACCAGCGCGGCATTGGCCTTGCCTTCGACCGCTGGTGCGGCAAGTCGGATCTTCAGGGCGTTGCCATGTACACCGGCAACTTCGGTGCGCTTCGCGCCGGGTTGCGCGTGGATCTCCAAGGTGATGGAGCCGTCGCTAGCAACGCGCCGCCATGGCGCCTTAGCGGAAGAGCTGGGCAACCATTTGCTCCAACCACGCGATCGGCAGCATTAATACCAGTTGCGCCAGCACGATGACGATCAAAGGCGACAGATCGAGCGTGCCGCCGAGCGGCGGGATCGTGCGCCGAATCGGCGCCAAGAAGCGAAAGGTCAGTGCATTGAGCACGCCGGCGAGCGGGCCGTCGGGCGCGACCCACGAGAGGATCGCTTGGATGAATACCGCGCCAATCAGAATCCATAGCGACGCCTTGATCAACTCGAGAATGGCGAGGAGCGCGATATAGCCGACCAGCGCGCCGGAGAACAAAGCGCTACCAAGTGCCACGAGCGCCGCGAGCCACAGCGTCTGCATCGCCCAGGCGAGCACCAACGAGGCCCAGTCGTAGCCCCGATAACCGTGCAGAATCTTGCGCAGCGGCTTCACCGCCCAATCGGTCAAGGCGCTTACCGCTTGGCCCACGGGGTTACGAAACGGGGCGCGCAGCCACTGCATGATGAACCGCAGCAATGCCGAATAGACGAACAATCCAAACACGATGTTGATCAGAAAGCGCAGCGCGTCGTTGATCATGGCGGCTAGGAACCGGTGTCCTGCTATTCGATGTGACCGATGATCGGCAAGGCCCGACGACTTAAGCTTCGCTGCCGAAGCGATCGCCGAGCTCGCGCGCCCGCTCGGCGGCAGCTTTCACGGCAGCGACGATGGCCGACTTGACCGCTGCATCCTCCATCGCGGCGAGTGCCCGTTCGGTGGTGCCGCCGCGCGAGGTTACTTGGGCGCGCAGCAGAGCGGGCTCCGAGTCACTCTGCTCAGCCAAGCGTATCGAGCCGGAGAACGTCGCGTAGGCGAGACGTCGCGCCTCGACCGGCGCAAACCCCAGCTCGGTGGCGGCCTGCTCGATGGCCTCCAGAAAATAAAAGACGTAGGCGGGCCCGCTACCCGAGACCGCGGTGATCGCATCGAGCGCATCTTCATGCTCGCACCACAGTATTTGGCCCACCGCCTCGAGTACTGACCCCGCGGCGCTGCGACCGTCATGGTCGACACCCGGCAGTGCGTAGAGGCCCGCGATGCCGGCGCCAATCAGCGCAGGCGTGTTGGGCATCGCGCGCACCAGTCGCCGGTAGCCGCGTAGCCAGCGCGAAAGGTCGGTCAGTCGAATGCCCGCGGCAATGGTCACCACCACTTGTCGCTGTAGTAGCGCGGCAAGCTCGCGAGCGACAGCGCGGACGTTTTGCGGCTTCACCGCGATCACGATCACTTCGGCGTTGGCCACCGCCGGACCCTCGATGGCTCCAAAGGTCGCCACGCCGAAGCGCGCGGCGACTGTGGCGCGCGCTTCCGCGTCGATCTCGACCACAGCAAGGGCTTCGCACGCTTGGCCGCGCGCAATCAAGCCGCCGAGGAGAGCGCGAGCCATGTTGCCGCCGCCGATAAGTGTGATGTTCATGTGGTTCGCCTAAAAAGCTTGACCGCAAAAGCGCCAAGACGCGGAGGCAGACTCTTTTTCATTATGTCATTGGCCGCGCACCAAATAGTGCGGTGCCAACACGCACTAGTGTCGCGCCTTCGGCGATCGCGGCTTCGAGATCGGCCGACATGCCCATCGACAGCGTGTCCAAGGAAAGACCTGCGGCGCGTCCCCGCTCGCATAATTCGCGCAGAATACGAAACTGCGCCCGCTGCCGCTGAGCCTCGGGTGTGGGCTCGGCGATGCCCATGAAACCGCGCAGGCGTAGCCGCGGCAACCGGGCAATGCTTGTCGCCAGCGCGAGCGCTTCGGCTGGCGCAACGCCGGCTTTGCTCGCCTCGCCACTGATGTTTACCTGCACGCAGACGTTGAGTGGCCGCGCTTCCTCATCGCGCATCGCGGAGAGCCGCTCGGCGATTTTCTGCCGATCCACGCTGTGCACCCAGGCAAAATACTGTGCCGCAAGGCGTGCCTTGTTGCTTTGTAACGGGCCAATCAGGTGCCATTGGAGCTCGTGGAGATCGCCGAGCAGCGCGATTTTGGCGACCGCCTCCTGGACATAGTTTTCTCCGAACGATCGCTGCCCGAGCGCATATGCGGCACGTATTGCCTCGGCAGGGAAGGCCTTGCTGACCGCAAGCAGCGCGACCTCCGCCGGATCGCGGCCGGCCGCCCTAGCCGCGGTGGCGATTCGGGACCGGACAGCTTGCCACGGCTTCTCGTATAGGCCCATAATCAATGACGCCGGCATAGCGGGGTCGTGATGTAATGCACAACTCCATGTCCGGCATGGCTTTTGCTGCGGCTGGCCGGATGCACCACCGGTCGCATCAGAGCCTTCAGGGATTATAAATGGACATCGCCGAACTGCTCGCCTTCGCCGTCAAGAACAAGGCCTCGGACTTACACCTTTCGGCGGGGCTGCCGCCGATGATTCGCGTCCACGGCGACATTCGGCGGATCAACTTGCCGCCCATGGAGCACGAGGACGTGCACGCCATGGTGTACGACATCATGAGCGATGCCCAGCGCAAGACCTACGAGGAGTTGCTCGAGTGCGATTTCTCGTTCGGCATCCCCAACCTCGCCCGCTTCCGCGTCAACGCGTTCAACCAGGAGCGCGGGGCCGCCGTCGCGTTCCGCACCATTCCCTCGAAAGTGTTGTCGCTGGAAGAGCTCGCCACTCCCAAGGTGTTCGCCGAACTGACGACTCGGCCGCGTGGCCTGATCCTGGTCACCGGGCCGACCGGCTCCGGCAAGTCGACCACCTTGGCGGCGATGGTCAACCATGTCAACGAAAACGAATACGGGCATATCCTCACCATCGAGGACCCCATCGAGTTCCTGCACGAATCGAAGAAATGCTTGATCAACCAACGCGAGGTAGGACCGCACACGCTATCGTTCGCCAATGCGCTACGTGCCGCCCTGCGGGAAGACCCGGACCATATCCTGGTCGGGGAAATGCGTGACCTGGAAACCATCCGCTTGGCGCTTACTGCAGCCGAGACCGGCCACCTGGTGTTTGCGACACTGCACACAAGCTCCGCCGCGAAGACCATCGATCGGGTGATCGACGTGTTCCCCGCGTCGGAAAAGGATATGGTGCGGGCGATGCTGTCGGAGTCGCTCGTGGCGGTGATCTCGCAGACGCTGCTAAAAACCAAGGATCAGCAGGGGCGCATCGCGGCGCACGAGATCATGATTGGCAACCCCGCGATCCGTAACCTGATCCGCGAAAACAAAGTCGCCCAGATGTACTCCACGATCCAGACCAACCAGTCGATGGGAATGCAGACACTCGACCAGTGTCTCAGCGAGATGGTTCGCCGCAACCAAATTGCGGTTTCGGAGGCGCGCATCCGCGCCGTCAACAAGGATCTCTTCGGCGGCTAGTGCCTGCGCCTGACGCCCCCATCAGGAGAGCGTAGTTATGGAACGAGAAACCGCAACCAAATTCATCCACGAGCTCCTAGACCTTCTGGTCAAGCAGAAGGGCTCGGACCTATTCATTACCGCCGGCTTTCCGCCTGCACTGAAGATCGATGGCAAGATCGCGCCGGTGTCGAAGACCGCCCTCACCCCGCAGCACACCATCGAGCTGGTGCGCAGCGTGATGAACGACAAGCAAGCCTCCGAGTTCGAATCGACCAAGGAATGCAACTTCGCCATCAGCCCACCGGGGATCGGCCGTTTTCGTTGCAACGCCTTTGTGCAGCAGGGACGTGTCGGCATGGTGCTGCGTACCATCAACACGACGATTCCGACGTTCGAGGAGTTGAATCTCCCGCCAGTGCTCAAGGACATCACCATGAGCAAGCGCGGCATCATGATGTTCATCGGCGCGACCGGCGCCGGTAAGTCGACCTCGATGGCGGCGCTGCTTGGTTATCGCAATGAGAATAGCTATGGCCACATCATCACGGTCGAGGACCCCATCGAGTTCGTGCACGAGCACAAGAACTGCATCATCACCCAGCGCGAAGTCGGCGTCGACACCGACGGTTGGTTAATCGCGCTAAAGAACTCGTTGCGGCAAGCGCCGGACGTGATCCTTATTGGTGAAGTGCGCGACCGCGATACGATGGACTATGCCATCGCCTTTGCCGAAACGGGTCACCTCTGTCTGACAACGCTACACGCCAATAGCACCAATCAGGCGCTCGACCGGATCATCAACTTCTTCCCTGAAGAGCGGCGCGCACAGCTGCTCATGGACCTGTCGCTCAATATCCGCGCCTTCGTCGCGCAACGGCTGCTTCCGCGCCGCGACGGCCGCGGACGCGTGCCGGCGGTCGAAGTCATGCTCAACTCGCCGTTGATCTCGGACCTAATCTTCAAGGGCGACGTGTCGGGCATCAAGGAGATCATGAAGAAGTCGCGCGAGCTCGGCATGCAGACCTTCGACCAGGCGCTGTTCGATCTCTACGAGGCTGGCCTTATCAGCTACGAGGACGCGTTGCGCAACGCCGATTCGCTCAACGATCTGCGCCTGGAGATCAAGCTGCATGGCAAAGAGGCGAAAAACCGCAATGTCATGGCCGGCCTCGGCAATCTCGACATCGTGCAATAGCACGAGTGTGCTGAGCCAGAAATTCGCTCGATAATTCGCGGCAAAATCGCGCGCCGGGCGCCCCGCCCGCCGTCCGTGGTAAGCTAGACGTCTGCCATTTTGGGCAACCGCAGCCATGGCCGGCCTCGATTCCAGGACGCCGATTCCCACCGAGATCAAGCTCCACCAAGCTTCCCGCGTCATGGAGCTTACGTTCTCCGATAGCCGCAGCCTCCATCTGCCGTACGAATTCTTGCGCGTGTACTCGCCGTCCGCCGAGGTGCGCGGGCACGGCCCTGGTCAGGAAACACTGCAGGTCGGCAAACGCGAGGTGACCATCACCGATGTCGAACCCGTCGGCCACTACGCCATCAGACCAAAGTTCTCCGATGGTCACGAGAGCGGGATTTATTCCTGGGATTACCTCTACGAGCTGGGCGCGAGACAAGAGCAGCTATGGCAGCAATATCTGGCTCGGCTAGCGGCGGCTGGGGCGAGCCGAGACGCGGACTCCAACGCGCCCGCTGCGGCGCCGGCACCCGCCTGCGGGCATCGGCATTGAGTTGCGTCTGTGACGGACCAGACCCACTTCGGCTTCGAACAGGTCGCCCCCGAGGAAAAGACGCGACGCGTAAGAGGCGTTTTCGCCTCCGTTGCCACGAAGTACGATCTGATGAACGACTTGATGTCGCTCGGAATGCATCGTGCCTGGAAACGCTTTACGGTGGAGTTAAGCGGCGTGCGCCCTGGCGCCAAGGTGTTGGATGTCGCTGGCGGCACCGCCGACTTGGCGCGTCTGTTCGCGCAGCGGGTAGGGCCAAGCGGCCAAGTCGTGCTGACCGACATCAATGGGGCGATGCTGGCGGTGGGCCGTGACCGGATGATCAACCAAGGGCGGCTGCTGCCGGCCGTTCAGTGCAACGCCGAGGCGCTTCCCTTCCCGGCGCGCAGCTTCGATTGCGTCAGCATCGGCTTCGGCCTGCGCAACGTGACGCGCAAAGAAAATGCGCTGGCCGAAATGCGACGCGTCTTGCGCCCGAGCGGTGTCGCCCTCATCTTGGAGTTTAGTCAGGTGTGGGAGCCGCTTAAGCCAGCTTACGACTGGTACAGTTTCAATGTGTTGCCGCGCCTGGGCAAGTTTGTGGCCAACGACGAGGCCAGTTATCGCTATCTTGCCGAGTCGATACGCGTGCATCCGGATCAGCCGACGCTCAAGGCTATGATGGAGCAGGCGGGGTTCGAGCGGGTGGAGTGGTTCAATTTGACCGCGGGCGTCGTGGCCCTGCATCGCGGTTACGTTTTTTGAGGACTTTGACATGACCAAACGAATTCTGAGTTTGATGCTGGTCGCGTTCGCCGCCGCCGCGCTGATCGCCACCGATGTCGACGCGCGTCGGCTGGGCGGTGGGCAGAGCTTTGGCGCCCAACGCAGTATTTCGCCGCAGCCCGCGCGGCCTTCGCCACAACCGGCACCATCAAACGCCGGCCAGGCGCAACCGCAACCGGGTGCCCCCACCGCTGCGCCAGCGCCTAAGCCACAGACGCCGCCGCCTGCCCCTGCGCCATCGGGTGCCTCGCGCTGGCTCGGCCCGCTCGCAGGCATCGCCGCCGGGCTTGGCTTAGCGGCATTGCTATCGCATTTCGGCATGTCGGGCGATTTCGGCGGCATCCTGATCGCGATATTGCTGATCGTTGGCGTCTTTTGGCTGGCGCGGCGCTTCTTTGCGCGGCCCTCGGCGCCATCGGCTCCGCTGCAGTACGCCGGCGAAGGGCCGCGTGAGCGCATCTTGGCCGACGCTTTGCCTCCCGCCGCCATGGGCAGCGCACCTGCGTTAGGCACTTCGAGAGTTGCGCTGCCACCGGGATTCGATGCGGAGCGATTCGTGAAGCAGGCGCGCGCAAGCTTCAATGAGATGCAGGCAGCATTCGACGCCAATGACCGCAAGACGCTTGCCGACATGATGACGCCCGAGATGTACCGCGAAATCGCGCGCGATCTCGATGAGCGGCGCGACCATCATCCCACCGAGGTCGTAAGACTCGATGCCGAAGTGGTCGAGGTCACGACCGAAGGCAACCAGCACTGGGCGAGCATTCGCTTCTCAGGCTTGCTACGTGAGGACGGCGATCCGCTCCCACACGAGTTCGACGAAATTTGGAACCTGACCAAACCGGTCGATGACAGTCATGGCTGGCTTCTACCCGGCATCCAACAAGTACGCGAAGCCATTCAGTAGCCGTATTGGCGTCGCCACGTGCTGGTCAGGCGCGAGCCCGGCTTTGAATGCCGCTGTCGCTCTAGCTAACCGCGCGCTCAGGCAGGAGCGATGGGCGCGCGAAAAACTGGCTGCGCACGTCGCGCGCACGCTACGCATCGTCGTGGGACCCGCGGTGGTCACGTTAGCCATCGAAGCGGACGGCCTGCTAGCCGCCACGCCGGCCGCGCCAGATCTCACGTTGACGATTTCTGCACTGCGATTGCCGGCCTTGCTGGCGCGACCGGAGCGCTGGTACGAGCTCGTCAGTACCGAGGGCGACGCGGCATTGGCTGCAACGCTGGCTGAGCTCGCGCAGACGCTGCCGTGGTTCGTGGAACAAGAGCTCGCGCGCTGGCTGGGGCCGATTGTGGGCGTGCGCCTCGCCGATGCGGGGCGGCAACTGCTGGCCTTGCCCGACTATGCGGCGCAGCGCTTTAGCGACAGCGTCGCCAGCTACGTCCGCGATGAAGCCGAGCTTGCCGTGCGTGGCAGCGAGGTACGCGATCTTGCCGCGCAGACCACAGCACTCGATCGGCGGCTAGAAGAACTCGCGACGCGAATCGAGGTGCTTGCGGCCGCGGTCAAGCCTCGTTGACCCCGCCTTCGCGTTGACACCGTTCTGACTTAGCCGCGGTGGTTTCTGGTGGTCCCTTGAGCTCCACCACATTGCCTTCCGGATCCTTTACATACATCGAAGGACCATGGCCTTCGGCGCCGTATCGCGACGCCACTTCCCCGGCAGTGATGCCATGGCGGTTGAGCTCGCGGCGGATAGCATCGGCATCGAAGGGTTCCACGCGGAAGCAGAAGTGATCCATGTTGCGACCTTCTCTCCCGGGCGGCGCACCGCCTTCGCGGCCGAGCTTGCCATCGACTGGCACCAAGTCCACTAGCGAACGCCCCGCGCGCAGCTGCACCAAGCCGAGCTCGTCTTGCCGCCGCTCGATGCTGCAGCCCAGCGCATCACAATAAAAGCGCAGCATCGCCTGCAGGTCCACGACCCGCAGCACGACATGGTCGATTTCACGGATGGGGAGCATCGGAAAACAGAAGACCGACGATGGTCCAACTCGCAATGCTTGTTTCTTGAAGCTGCGTAGGCGCGCTCGACTATGGCTTGGGCGCCGTGGCTGCCGGAGGGTCTGCCGACGCGTGATCCACAACATAGACCCAACGACCGCCCCGCCGCTCGGCAACATCGGTGTAGCGTCCGCTCATCACCACTGGAGCGCCGCCGGACTTGGGCAACAGGGTCAGAGAGAACTTTCCCCAGCCTACCGAAACCTTGCCTGTGGTCTTGTAGTGAGTCTCCGACAGAACCGCGTCCTGCACGGTATTCGCCGATAGTAAACCCTCGTACGCGGCGCGGATCGCCGTCGCACCGCGCGCTTCGGCTGCTTGCGGTAACCAAGCAACGGCGTCGTTCGCATAGGTCTTTAGTACCGCGTCCAGGTCATTCGCCTTCATGGCTTTGGCCCAGGACAAGTCGACTGAGCGTGCGCCGCTCTCGGCAGCGAGACAGGGTAATGCACAGCCGGCACTCAATAACGCAACCGCCATGATGCGCACTGGTACCGGAAACATGGAGTACCTCCTGAAATTCAAATTAGGCAAAAGGCCGGCCCTTCGACAACGCGATTTTTCGCACCACGAGATAGGTTCACCCTAGCGCAGTCTAGCGCGTATCGCCTTGGCCCGACTAGGCCGCGCGGTGCCGATTGCACAGCGCAGCTTGGACCTATACGCTGCGCTGTGGCTGTTGAACAGCCCATGAGGCAGAGGAATTGAGCCATATTCTGCATCGTCAATTGCGCGCTGCCCCACCGCTCGCTGCGGGAGGCCACGGCGTTTACATCGTCACGCCGACACGCTCATCGCCCACGCACCGGCTGGCATGTCCCACGTGTACCTCGTCTCCGGCGGCTCGGAGGCAATGGAGGCGGCGCTCAAGCTGGCGCGGCAGTACTTCGTCGAGATTGGTCAGCCGCAACGACGCCAGTTCATCGCGCGCCGGTAAAGCTATCACGGCAACACGCTGGGCGCGCTCGCCGTGGGGGTAACATTACGCGCTTGGGCCCGCAAAGTGTCATCGGCTTCTGTGCCGAAACGGTGGGTGGCGCCACCGCGGGGGCGCTGCCGGCGCGGTGCTGGTCGGGGAGCGCATCGTCGCAGCGATCACCCGAGGGACGGGCTTCTTTCAGCATGGCCATACGTATATCGGCCATCCGGTGGCGTGCGCGGCTGCGCTGGCCGTGCAGAAGGTCATCCAACGCGACGGACTGCTCGGCGCGGTGCAACGCCAGGGCGCGGGGCTGGGCGAGCGCCTCACGCAGCAGTTTGCTGCACACCCCAAAATCGGAGATATTCGCGGCCGCGGCCTATTGATGGCCATCGAATTGGTCGAAGATCGGGCCTCGAAGCGCGCGTTCGACGCGCCAGTGCGCTTGCATGCACGCATCAAGGCCGAAGCCATGGCGCGCGGCTTACTGGTGTATCCAATGGGCGGCACGATCGATGGACGTGAGGGAGACCATGTCTTGCTGGCGCCGCCGTTCATCGTCAATGATGGTGAGCTCGACGTCATCGTGGAGCGGCTGGCGGCAGCGGTCGATGCGGCATCCAATCGGTAGGCCAGACACGGCCCAGCGCCGCATAGCGCCGTAAGTCTTTCGATTCACCCCCAAGGAGGAGCTCCACCATGCAGAGAATCTTTCGTCATCATCATGCGTTGGACGCCGTCGCTCGGCTCGCCGCGAGCGCGGCGTTAGTGTGCGCCCTAGCCGTGCCTTCTATCGCCACGGCGCAGCAGAAATTCGTAACCATCGGCACCGGTGGTGTTACCGGCGTGTATTACGCCGTGGGTGGCGCCATATGTCGCTTGGTCAACAAGGACCGCGCCAAGCACGGCATCCGCTGTTCCGTCGAATCGACCGGCGGCTCCGTCTACAACGTCAATACGATCAAGGCAGGTGAGCTCGATCTCGGCATGGCGCAATCCGATGTGCAGTACCAGGCTTTCAAAGGCACTGGTCCATTCAAGGAGGCGTACGGTGATCTGCGCGCGGTTTTTTCCGTCCATCCCGAGCCGTTTACCGTCGTCGCGCGCAGAGATGCCAACATCAAGACGTTTGCCGACTTCAAAGGCAAACGCTTCAATGTCGGCAACCCAGGCTCGGGCACGCGTTCGGCCATGGACGAGCTGCTCGCCGCAATGAACATGAAAATCACCGATTTCGCGCTCGCTTCGGAGTTGAAGGCCGATGAGCACGGGCCAGCGCTATGCGATAACAAGATCGATGGTTTCTTCTATGGTGTCGGCCATCCTTCGGCCAACATTCAGGACCCAACGACGGCCTGCAGCGCGCAGCTCATTTCGCTCACCGGCCCGGCGATCGATGCGCTGGTAAAAAAAAGCCCGTATTACGCCTACGCCACGATTCCGGGCGGCCTCTACGCCAATAATCCCGAGCCGACCAAGACGTATGGGGTGTTGGCAACGCTGGTTAGCTCCGCCAAAGTGCCGGCCGATGTCGTCTATGTGATCACCAAGGCGGTGTTCGACAACTTCGACGAATTCAAGAAGCTGCATCCCGCGTTTGCCAATCTCGATCCCAAGAACATGCTACAGGATGGTCTCTCGGCGCCTCTGCACGAGGGTGCGGTGCGCTACTTCCGCGAAAAA
>Ga0066710_100003220_pt1 | contig 13777 bp, 15 predicted proteins | sample GraSoiAngelo_159_FD_79666 | JGI IMG/M metagenome (GOLD analysis project Ga0066710, IMG submission 79666) | Grasslands soil microbial communities from the Angelo Coastal Reserve, California, USA - 14_1009_16_40cm | ecosystem: Environmental > Terrestrial > Soil > Grasslands | place: USA...
ATCGGCACGAGGATCATCGATTGTTGCCGATGACGGTCGGGATCGTCCGGCGCCGACTTGCCCATGAAGATCATGACGCGGCAGCGCGGGTCCCCTGCCCCCGACGTCCACCATTTGCGGCCGTTCAGCAGGTACGTGTCGCCGTCGCGGCGGATGTTGGACTGGATGTTCGTCGCATCCGACGACGCGACCGCCGGCTCCGTCATCGCGAACGCGGAGCGGATCTTGCCCTCGAGGAGCGGCTCCAGCCACTGCTTCTTCTGCTCGGGTGACCCGTAGCGGACGAGCACCTCCATGTTGCCTGTGTCGGGCGCCGAGCAATTGAACGCCTCCGACGCCATCGGCGAGCGCCCCATGATCTCGGCGAGCGGCGCGTACTCGAGGTTCGTCAAGCCGGCGCCGTACTCGCTCTCGGGAAGAAAGAGGTTCCAGAGATCCTGCGCGCGCGCTTTCGCCTTCAGCTCCTCGACGATGCGCGTCGGCTGCCAGCGATCGCCCTCGGCGACCTGCCGCACGAACGTCGCCTCGTTCGGGTACACGTGCTCGTCGATGAAGCCCTGCACGCGCCGTTGCAGCGCTTTCACCTTGTCGCTGTAATCGAAATTCATCGCGTCGCCTCCCGAGCGGTGGCGACGCTATCGCATGAAGCCCGGCGTCGCCAACGTCTCGAACGCGTGAAACCCGCCATTGCGGACGCTGCGCTCGCTCGCGGCGTCCGCGTTCATACGAACCCACGTGCCCAGGCTTCCGTCACGTGATGGGCGGGCGTAGCATCACGCTCGCGGAGGATGTGCCATGCCGAAAGCGATCTGGAACGGTGCCGTACTCGCGGAGAGCGATCGCTGCGAGATCATCGAGGGGAACTGTTACTTTCCGCCGGACGCGGTCGTGCGCCAGTATCTTCGCGACAGCGCGACCCACACCACCTGCCCGTGGAAAGGCACGGCGAGTTACCTCGACATCGTGGTGAATGGCGAGACGAACAAGGACGCGGCCTGGTACTACCCGGATCCGAAAGAGGCGGCGGCGCAGATCAAGAACCACGTCGCCTTCTGGCGCGGCGTTCAGGTCGAGCCCTGACCGCCGGCCGCGCTCACCGCGCGGCTTCTCGAGCCGGTAGACGCTGCGCGCCCGGCTTCTCGAGCCGGTAGGCGCTGCAGCGCTCGCCCGCATCCGTAAGCGGCAATTTCGCGCGTACGCCTTTTTTACATGGCGGGGCGCGAACGCGCCGCGCCGCAGTGGCCGCAGATGTCGCCGATCCGCCTGGTTGCGAGCGTCGCCTGCGGGCACGCGCGTTGCACCCCACGTATGCGAGAGGCGTTCGTCGTCCCGCACGGAGGCGGGCGCGCCTCGAAGGAGGGAGAACATGAAGCGACACATGGTAGCAGCGCTGGCAGTCGCAGCAGTCGCGTTCGTCGCGGCTCCCGCCACGACGTCGGCGGCGAATCCGTTGCGCGGCGCCAAAGAGGCGATCACCGGCAAGACGCAGACCGATGCCGCGTTCATCAAGGAAGCGGCGCAGGGCGGGATGGCGGAGGTCGAGCTCGGCCGTCTCGGCGTCGAGCGTGCCGAGAGCCCCGACGTGAAGCAGTTCGCGCAGCGCATGGTCGAGGACCACAGCAAGGCGAACGACGAGCTGAAGCCGATCGCCAGCAAGGAGGGCGTGACGATTCCGAAAACGCTCGATCCGAAGCACAAGGCGACGAAGGACAAGCTCGCGAAGCTCTCCGGTCATGACTTCGATCGCGCGTACATGCGGGAGATGACGAGCGACCACAATCACGACGTCTCGGCGTTCCAGAAGCAGTTGGCGAAGACGCGAGATCCCGAGCTGAAGTCGTGGATCGAGAAGACCTTGACGACGGTGAAGGAACATCAGCAACTCGCGCAGGAGACCGCGAGCAAGGTCGGCGCGACCATGACGGGGCGCGTGACGGGCACCGTCCAGCGGATGACCCATCGCGGGCGATCGAATCAGGGCGACGCGAGCCGCTGATCTCCGTCTCGCCGTAGCGGTGGCGTTGGTGGCGCGCGCGCCGTTCAATCCTCGGGCAGGGTGTCAGGTCCGTGGCTCGGGGTGGGCGGCGCGGCGCGCCCGTCCGCGGGGCCGGTGGCGGATTCACGGCCCGACGGCACGACGTTGCGGGGTGGCATGTGCGTTGCTCCGCTGCGGGGTCGATGGATGCGCGGCCGGAGCAGCCGGGACAGGTCATTCGGGCGCTGCGGCTCGCATTGGAGATGAGCCAGGCGGAGTTTGCGCACGCGGCGGGGTGGTCGGCGTCGACGATCTCCGGCTGGGAGCGGGGAAGGGCGACGCCGAGCCGCCTGGCGTTCAAGACCATCCTGGCGTTCGCCGAGGAGCGCGGCGTGCGTTATCGGCCCTCGTCTCCGACGAACGCGCTCGTTCGCGTCGGCGGCGGCGCGCGCGACGAGACGGCGTACACGTCGGGACCGCGCCCGGCGCTGCGTCCGCTCCTCTATCCGAACAGCGCGCCTGCGGGCGCCGGCCACGTCGAGCCGACCGTCGCGTCGTCGGATCCGCGCCCGTGGACCGCCGAGCACGCGCGCGCGTCCGCGCCGCGGTGGCATGCGGAGGCGAGCTTTCGCGTGAGCCTCGGGGCGCGTACGCCCCGATCGAGCGCGGCATCACGGCATGCCGTGGAAGTCGCGATCGTAGCGCTCGGATTCTGCGCCGCCTTCGGATTGCGAGAGCCCGCGCGGTGGCTGCTCCACGGAGATACGGTGCGCGCTGGCACGACGGCGGCGGCGCTCACGGTCGCGCCCGCGATCGCGCCGCCCGCACCAGTCACGGCGCCGCGACTCGACGCGATCGTTCCGCGCTCGGGCCACGCGCAGTCGCAGCCGTCGCACGCAACGACGGTCGCCGCGCCGGCCGCGACCGTGGAATCGCCGACGGCGCGGCTCGAGAGTGTCCTCGCGATCGGTGCGATGGCACGGGCGACGTTCCGCAGCGACAACGATAGTGTGACCGTCGCGCCGGGCGAGTGGATCGGCGGTCGTCTCGTCGTCGCGATCGATGCGGACGGCGTCACGCTCGCCGACCGCGTCGGCGCACGTCACCGCGTCGGCGTCGGGCAGCGGACGCCGTTCGACTGATCAGCGGACCCGAACGCGCCCGAGCGGCCGCTCCGATCGTTCAACGGGCCGAGCTCGGTCTGCATCCCGCTCTGCCGGCTCCCGCGAAGCGGGGATCGCTGCCATTCTCACCGTAACCGGCCTTTTCGCCTGAAGTCCCTCCTCGACGGTCCGGATCCTGTACGGCCAGGATTTTACTATGCGGCTGGCATTTACTAACTTGCGCTCGCGTAAATCGGCCAATCGCTATTGTGGCGCGGGTCGCACTGCCAGGAATGGACGAAGGAGGAAGACATGCGTAGAGCAGCGTTGTTGGGACTCTCCGCCATCAGCGTCGCCTTGTGCGTGCTGAGCGCGGTACCGGCACACGCCGACGGTCCGGAACTCGGAGCGAACGTCGGCGCTGCCGTGCCTCTGAAGAAGTACAGCCACACCATCGAGGGAGTCGGGGGGACGACGGGCGTCTCGCTGGGATACCGATTCGACCTGAACCCGAACCTCTCGCTGTCGTTGCTTGCGCAGCCGCAGGGCTTCTTTCTCGGCACCGAGGAAGGCTGCTGCCGCGACAAGCCCCACGAGGACGACATCAACTCGGTCTTGACCGCGGCCGGCGGACCGAAGTTCTCGTTCGGCGGTGGCCCCGTCGAGTTCTTCGTCGCCGGACAGGGCGGGTACTACTGGGATTTGAGCGGCGCGCTCAAAGACAAAGGTCCGGGATACAACATCCAGAGCGGCATCAATTTCGACGTCGGCGCCGACAACAAGATCGGGTTCTTCGGACGTTACGACGTCGCGTACATGCGGCCCGAGTTCCGCGACGGCTCGCAGCGGAAGATGGTCTCGGGCGGCCTCGCGTACACGCACGTATTCGAGCCGCCGGAGCAGGTCGTCGAGGCGCCGCCGCCGCCTCCACCGCCTCCACCTCCGCCGCCTCCTCGTGCTGTTCCGCTTCCACCTCCGCCGCCAACACAGCGACGGGGTGGCTGAGCTACACGATCGGTCTTCGTTTCAAATGGGCGGCGAGGACTCCTGTCCTCGCCGCCCACCACCTGAGCACGCGGGTCGGAGCCGACCGTCACACGTGACGCCCCGCTCCGTCGATCCGTCCGGCGCTAGAAGTCCTCCGGCGGAATACAGAAGAAGCTGCCGGGCAATGTGCGCCCGACGAGGCCGAGCAGCTCGGCGGCACGCGGCACCGTGAAGCGCAGGATGTCGTCGCCGGCGCACTCGTGCTCGCGATAGAGACACGTCGCGTAGTGAGGCACCGTCGCGAGGTCGCTGACGCCAAGCGGGATGCACGTCTCCTCGTCGATCAGCGCCTGATAGTCGAGGCCGGTGTCGGCGAGGAGCTGGTCGAACGCGATCGCGCCGCAGCCCTTGGTGACCGCAGGCTCCACCTTGAGCGCGCTCGCTTCGACGGTGGAGAATGCTTTGTCGCACATGCTCTTCGCCTTCGCGATGCAGGCGTCGTCGTGCGGCGCCAGCTGCACGCAATCGAACACGGCCCCGAGGCAGCGGCCGATGCTCTTGAGCTTGGTCGCGACGAACCCGCCTCCCGTCTTCGTCACCCCTTGCTCACACTGCGCGAGCCGGCGGCCGAGCTTCAGGTCCTCGACGCCGGACCCGGGGCCGCCGAGATCGTCGAGACACGAGTCGGGCCCGAGATCGGCGTCGACGAGGCCGAAGAGCTCGCCGGCGCGCGGGTGCTCGGCGAGATACATCTGCTCGACCGCGCACTCGTGCTGCTGCACGATGCACGCGGCAGCCGTGGCCGTGTCCTCGACCGTCACCCCGAGGTCGAGGCAATCGGGTGCGATCACCTCGAAGCCGAGGCCGTCGGCGCGCAGCAACTCCTCCGGTGCGAGCGGCGCGCACGCCTTGACGATGGCGTCGGTGAGCTTCTGCTCCTCGGCCGTGATCACGTCGACCGTCTTCGCGCACAGGCCCGACGCCTTCTCCAGGCAGGCGTCGATCGGGTCCACGTCCGCCTCGTCGTTCGGCGCGACGGTCTCGATGCACTTGAACGCCGCCATGGCGCACTTGTCGAGCTGCTTCAGCTTCTTCTGCGCGAACGGCGTCGTCGCGGAGATGAGCGCCGATTGGCAGTCCGTCGCGAGCTGCGGCTGCGCGAGGAACCGCTCGCCGGCAACCGTCGGTGCCGCCGACGCGAGCACGCTCACGAGCACTGCGAACATCCATGCGATCCTCATCGTTGCGCATCCTCCGGTGACGCGCCGAGCGTGCAATGTGCGGTCCACCCACCGCCGCACGAGACCGCCACGTAACTGCACGCACGGGCGCTGCACCCGCGGCGCCGGTGGCGCGTCACCGCGGACGGATTTCGCACTCGCGTCGATCTGCTGACGGGCCTCGCCGGGTCCTCGTGTCATTCCGCACGTCGAATCGCACTCGACGCTGCGCACGCCGTCGCGCGGCGACGGCGCTTGACCGTTTCCGAAGCCGTTTGGTAACGCATCGCGAGCGACGACGTCGTCGCGCGCGACAAGGAGGTCGGTGTGATGCGAGGTCAGCGCAACGCGTACGTCGTCGCCGCGGTGCTTGCCGCGCTCGTCGTCGCCGCCGGATGCGGCGACTCGAACGACACGACCATCTTCCTCGGGAACGGTCCCACCGCGAGCGCGGAAGGCCCGACGCCGGCGCGCACCGTGACGGCCGGAGGACGGACTGCGACGTTCGTGCCGACTCCGCCTTCCGGTACGCCGCCCACGCCCGCCGCGACGCCCACGGCCGCCGCGACGCCGACGAGCGCCGGCACCGGCGGCAATCCGACCAGCACCCCGACGCCGTCGGGGTCCGTGAGCGCTGGCGCGCAATCAGTCGCCTCCGCCGTCGTGCCCTTTCTCATCCTGGGCGCGCCGCTCGCGACCGGCGTGAGCTCGAGCGCGCTGTCGACCCAATCGACGACGTCCGCAGAGGCGGAAACGGTCGACAACTGTCCGGGCGGCGGGACGCGCACCGACGACGAGGGGCTCCTCGTCCGGACCATCACACTCGCTGCGTGCGGCGTTTCGGCACCGCAGCTCGGCTCGTTCACGTTCGACGGCACGATCACGATCAACTTCACCGCCGGCACGATCGACTTCGACGTCACCGCGACGGACGTCGCCCACGACATCAGCGTGGACTTCGTCGGCACGCTGAACGGCACCGTGCAGCAGAGCGGCGGCTTCGTCTTGAACGGGACAGTGACCATGTCCACCGACGACGGGGACTTCACGGTGACGATGAACGCGATCACGATCGACGCGAACCACCACCTCGTCTCGGGCTCGGCGACGATAACGGATGACGACGACGTCTTCGACATCGCGTCGCTGGCGATGACCGTGAATTCGGGCGGCGCCACGGCGAACGTCGTCGCCACGTTCGACGACAATACGACGGCGAACTACGTCCTGAATCTCAGCACCGGGCAGCTGACGCCGACGAGCTGACGGGCGCGTGGACCGCGCGGCGATACGCTCGTCCACGCGCCGCCGACGATGATCGTCTACCTCACGACGCGCGGGCACCGGTTCACGATGCGGATGTACCTCGACTCGTGGGGGCGTCCGCTCGCCGATCGCATCGTCCCGCTGACGTACGACGACGTCCTCGCCGCGCGCTCGCTGCGGGCGGCGACGTACGTGTTCGCCGACCTGGAGCGGCTCGCGCCGGCGGAGGCCAGCGCGGCGGGCGCCGTGCACGAGGCGCTCCGCGCGCACGGCATGCACACGCTGAACGATCCGCGGCGGTCGCTTCGACGCTACGATTTGCTGCGGGCCCTGCGCGCCCGCGGCAGCAACCGGTTTGCGGCGTATCGCGTCGACGATGCGGGCGCCGCCCGCTTTCCGGTCTTCGTCCGCTGCGAAAACGACCATGGCGGTAGCCGTACGAGCCTCCTGCACGACCCACCCGCGCTGGCGGCAGCGATCGACGGCCTCGTCCGCGACGGCCTCGCCGCCGACGAGCTGCTCGTGACCGAGTTCTGCGACACCGCCGACGGCGCCGGCATCTATCGCAAGTTCTCGGCGTTCATCGTCGGGGACCGCGTGGTGCCGCGGCACGTCTTCTTCAGTCGCCGCTGGATGCTGAAGGTCCCCGATCTCGTCACCGACGCGCTCGTCGCGGAGGAGCGGACGTACGTGGAGACGAATCCCCACGAGCACGAGCTGCGCGCGATCTTCGACCTCGCCGGTCTCGAATGGGGACGGATCGATTACGGTGTCCGCGACGGCGCACTCCAGATCTGGGAGATCAACACCAATCCGCAGCTGCTGTCGTTTCAGGACGGCGGCGGTCCGCGGCGGATGCCGTCGCACGCGCGCGTCGCGGTCGCGCTGCAGGAAGCGCTCGCGGCAATCGATCGTCCCGCGCCGCCGCGCCGCCTGCGAATGCCGCGGACGTCAACGCGTCCTCGCGGCGTCTCGAATCGGTCTTGGCTCGCGATCGCGCGCGGACTCGCACGACGGACTGGTCTCATCTGGCACGAGGAGCGGCTGCGACGCTGGGCACGGCCGCTGCTCGCCGCCCGCGGCAGGATCGATACGACGGAAGCGCCGGCCGACTCAGGGCGCGTCGCGCCGGCCGATGTCTGACGCCACGCGCGCCGGCGCAGTGCCCTCCTCCCGCCACGCGCGGGCTCGCTCGGCATGCGCGCGGACGGCGTCACGCACCGTCGTCGCGCCGCGCTGCGGACAGATCACGCCGTCCGCACCGCACACCAATGCGGGCGCGTCGTCCGGCAGACCCGCGGCCACGGTCGTGTCGCGGATCGCATCCAGCTCGACGCGCAATCCGTCGAGGAGCGCACGACCGCGCGCGCTCGGCACGGCGTGCGCCCCGAGCTCGCGGAGGCCGAGCTCGAGCTGCGCGTAGATGCGCAGCACGCGATCGAGCGCGTAGGCGGCCGTGTCGCCGCTGACGACGCCACTCGCGAGCACCCGCTGCCAGAACACGCACACCGGAACGTAGACGTAGACGCCGTGCAGGACGCCACGCAGCGGCCGCGGGTCGTCGCGCCACGGCGAGTAGTATCGTTCGTCGGCCACCGGATCACGCGCGGCCTCGTCGAAGAACGTGCCGCCGTCCTCGAGCGCGAAAAGCCGGCTGTGCGCCGTCTCGTGAATGAAAGTGTCGGCGAGCTCCCAGCGATTGGCGACGACGCCCGCGATGAACGCCCCCGGCAGATCGGAGTGGGTGAGATTCGTGAAGCCGCCGGCAAGGAGCGGCTTCAGCGCGACGACGTGGAGGGACTCGCGCATCTCGGCGAAGCTCTCTGGATGGAAACGCTCGACGGCCGCGAGCGCGTCCTCGACGTCCTGCCGATGCGCCGCTTGATAGCCGAGATCGGCGGCGAGAACGGCTTCGACATCGTCGATCCCGGGGAGATGGAACGCGTGGGGCTGGAGGCGGATCTCACACCCACCGCAAGCGACGACCGGACAGGTGCGGCTGCGCGGCAGCGGCGAGCCATTCGCGTCCATGGTGTCCGCCGACTGCTCGGCGATCGAATCGCCGGCGATCGCGAGCATCAGATGACGGTCCGCGGTCCCGATCTCGAGCGCGCCGTCGACCAGGCCGAAGATGGATGCAGGCCCGGCGCCGTCGACCGACTGCGCCGTCCCCGGAATCGCCCATGGCAGCTCGACCGTCCACGGTGCCGCGAGGCGACAGTCACGTCCGGCCGCGAGGTGTGTCGCGAGGGCGAGGCCCTTGAAGTCGTCGAGGTGCGTTGCGAGCGCGTCGGGCAGCGTCGCGACGCCGCGCGCACGGACGTACGCGCTGACCGTCCGCGTAGGCGGCGCACCGCCCACGCACGCCGCCGTCAGGTCGAACGCGCGATGGACCCAGAGGTAGGCGCCGGGATCCGTCGACCACACGCGCGTGAACGCGTCCGCCGGAAGATCCGCGACCTGGTCGTACAGCTCGACGAACGCCGCCGCGCCTCCGACGTCGGGCGAGCGACGAAGCGTACGCGCGAGCGCGACGAGCGCCGTCGCGCTCTTCTCGTACCGGGTGTGATGATCGCCGCCCGCGCCGCTGCGCCACGCCGTCAGACGGGCTGCTTCCCCGTGACCTTGCCGGACGCGGTGAATTGCGGCACCCAACCGGCGGAGACTTGCGGCTTGCCGCTCGCCTTACCGGACGCGGTGAACGCATCGGTCGTCGATGCAGCCGATGCGCTCGCCGTCGCGTCATCCGCCGTCGAACCAGCACTCTCACCCATGAGCGCCGCCACGAACGCCTCGACGCGCGCGTCGTCGCTCTCGATCGCTTTCAGGTCCAATCGCGGTATCGACATCCACACCTCCACGCACTGCGTGATCGCACTGCGTACGTTACGCGCACCGCCGCTGTCAACAATGCGCTTGCTCCATTTCGGCCGCGCTACCATGATGCGGCGCCATGAGCCTTCGTGTCCTCGGCGTCGTCGGCAGTCTCCGCAGGGGGTCGTTCAATCGCGCGCTGCTGCGCGCGGCGACCGAGCTCGCGCCCGACGGCATGGCGATCACGATCTTCGACGGCCTCGCAGCGATCCCGCCGGGCAAGTCGGTGCTGAACGGCAAGCCTGCTGCCATCATGGGCGCCACCCCCGGCGCGACCGGCACCACGCGCGCGCAGCTCGCGCTACGGCAGAGTTTCGTCTTCACGAACACGTGCGCGCTCCTGCAGCCGGAGGTGCTGGTCGCGCGCGCACACGAGAAGATCGATGCGGCGGGACGCGTGACCGACGCGCCGACCCGAAAGCTCGTCGCGCAGCTCCTCGCCGCCTTCGCCGACTGGGCGCCACGCGTCGGCACGGCCGCGGGCGCGACCCGCGCGTCGTGACCGACCGCACCCGCGCCCGCGCGCTCGCGCGTGAGTCGAACGCCGCCGGCGACGCGGTCGGCTGGTTCGAGCGCCTCTACGCCGAAGCAGAACGCGGCGACGCGCTCGTGCCATGGGCCGACCTGGCGCCGAACCCGCACGTCGTCGAGTGGCTCGAGCGCGCCGCGCCAACACCCGGCCGCGCGCTCGACGTCGGCTGCGGCCTCGGTGACACCGCGGAGGAGCTCGCACGGCGCGGTCACGACGTGCTCGCGATCGATGTATCGCCGACGGCGGTCGCCGCCGCCCGGGCGCGGTTTCCGCAGAGTCGGGTCGATTATCGCGCGCTCGATCTCCGCGCTCTGCCTTCCGCTCTCGCGGGCGCGTTCGATCTCGTCGTCGAGTGCTATACGCTGCAAGTGCTGCCGGCGCCGGCGCGCGGCGCGATCGTCGCGACGCTCCGCCGTGCCGTCGCGCCGGGCGGCATGCTGCTCGTCGTCGCGCGCGGCCGCGAGGCGGACGAGCCCGAGGGCGAGATGCCCTGGCCGCTCACTCGCACGGAGATCGAGGCGATCGCCGATGCCGGCTTCGTTCGCGAGTCGTTCGAGGACTTCCTCGACGACGAGAAGCCGCCGGTGCGACGCTTCCGCGCGACGTTTCGGCGCCAGACGTGATCGCCGTCGTCCTCGTCGGCTGCGGCGGATTTCTGCTCGGCATCCTCTGGATGGACCTGATGTTCGACGTCCAGGTACGCCGCGGCGACACCCACCACGACGGCGACGAGCGCGAGCGGGTCGAATCCATCGCCAGATACTACCGGCGCGTCACGACCGACGCGGCGCCGATGAGCAGGCTCATCGCCACGGTCATGATCGTCCAGCTCGGCGGCATCGCCGGCGAGATCGTCACGCACCGGGTCGGCGGCTGGTCCGTCGTCGCCGCCCTCGTCCTCGGCGTCGCACCGATCGGCCTCGCGCTCGTCCGCATCGTCCCGGACGCGGTGCGCCTCGGTGCACAGCGCGACGCGCCCGCGACGCAGCTCGCGCTCGCGCGCCGCATCTATCGTGCCCACGTGCTCTGCTTCGCCGCGATCGCCGTCTTCATCGCGCTGCAGATCCGTCTCGCACGCGGCTGACGGGACGGTCCTCCCGGCCTGCGCGGCCGCGCGCCGTGACCGTCGCGTCGCGCTCAGTGCAGGACGTGGTAGCCGCCGAAGACGGCGATCCACAGCGCGCTGGCGATCAGCGCGTACTTGACGGCGTAGTACAGGCGGCGGTTCGCTTTCTTGAAGCGCTTCACCGGGGCGCGCGTGAGATACACGTACGAGAAGATGCGATTGGCGAGGCCGACCGTCTCGCCTTCGACGTTCTTCGTCGCCGTCATCGCGACCACGTGGCGGATGACGAAGCGGTTCAGCGCGCGCATGACGCGCGTGCGCAGCGGCCGCTCGACGTCGCAGAAGAGGATGATGCGGGTCTCGTCGGTGAGGTTCTCGAAGCGGTGGACGTAGGTCTCGTCGAAGACGAGGTCCTCGCCGTCGCGCCACGAATACTTGTTGCCGTCGACGAAGATGCGACATTCGTCGCGGTTCGGCGTGATGAGTCCCAGGTGGTAGCGGATCGAGCCCGCGAACGGATCGCGGTGCTCGCCGACTTTGCTGCGCGGCCCGATGAGCGCGAACATCGCCCCGTGGACGGTCGGGATCGCCTCGACGAGCGCGACCGTCTGCGGGCAGAGCGCGCGCGCCGACGGCAGCGGCGCGCCGTACCACTTCAGGTAGAACCGCTTCCATCCCTTGCGGAAGAAGCTGTTGAACCCGAGGTCGTCGTACTGGTCGGAGGCGCGGATGTGGCCGGCGTCGTAGAGCCGCATCGCCTCGTCGCGAATCGTCCGCCAGTTGGCGCGTAGCGGCATCATCTCGGGGAACTCCTCGACCGGCAGGAGCGGCGTCCGCGGGACGCGCGAGAAGAGATAGACGAGGACGTTGTACGGGGCGAGAAACGTCGAGTGGTCGGTCAGCTGGCGGCGGACGCTCAAGCGAACGCGCCCGCGGTAATGCACGTAAAGCGCCGAGGCGAGAAATCCCCCGACGAGCGTGAGTCGCACGACGGCGAGCACGCTCACGTGCGCGCGTCCCCCGAGCCCGCGACGCGTCGGTCCGCAGGTCGCCGCTCCATTCCCATGAGGCGCATCTCTTTCAACGGAAGGTCGGCTTGGCAAGAGTCGTGGGTTGCATTTCAGCCGGCGCCCGACCACAATTCGACGTTCGCCGCCCGCCCCGGGCGCGATCGTCACGGAGGATCCCATGGCCCAGACCGCTCAGCTCCGCTCGTTCGACGTCATCGAGAACGAACCGCAGCGCGTATTCGCCGTCCAGCGCGCGGCGTACCTTCGCGACCCGTACCCGAGCTACGAGGAGCGCCGGCAGAACCTCGACAAGCTCGAGCGCATCCTCGTCCAGAACGTCGACGCGATCGCCGAGGCGATCAACACCGACTTCGGCTGCCGCTGCGCCGAGGAGTCGAAGCTGCTCGAGATCTTCACCTCGGTCGACGGCATCCGCCACACGCGGAAGAAGCTCCGCAAGTGGATGAAGCCGCAGCGCCGCCACGTCTCGATCCTGTTCGCGACCGGCTCGAACCGCGTGATCCCGCAGCCGAAGGGGCTCGTCGGGATCGTGTCGCCGTGGAACTACCCGCTCTTCTTGACGGTCAGCCCGCTCACGAGCGCGCTCGCCGCCGGCAATCGCTGCATGATCAAGATGGCGACGAACTCGAGCACGCTCTGCCGCCTCCTCGCCGAGAAGTTCAAAGCCGAGTTCCCCGAGGAGACGGTCGCGATCCTGCCCGGCGTCCGCGCCCAGGACTTCTCCACTCTGCCCTTCGATCACATCATCTTCACCGGCTCCGCCGACGCGGGCCGTACCGTCATGCGCTCCGCCGCCGAGAGCCTGACGCCGGTGACGCTCGAGCTCGGTGGCAAGTCGCCGACGATCATCTGCGACGACTTCGACGTCGACACCGCCGCCGACCGCATCATGTACGGCAAGTTCGTGAACGCCGGGCAGACCTGCCTCGCGCCCGACTACGTCTTCGTGCCCGAGGCGAAGCGCGACGCGTTCGTCGCCGCCGCGCGCCGCATCGTCACCGAGCGCTACCCCGACCCGAACGACCGCAGCTACACGTCGGTCATCGACGAGAAATCGTATCGCCGCCTGCGCGGCACGCTCGAGGACGCGGAAAAGAAGGGCGCACGCATCGTGCCGCTCGTCCCCAACGCCACGTTCAACGACGCGCAACGCAAGATCCCGCCCACGGTCGTTCTCGATCCGACCGACGACATGACGATCATGCGCGAGGAGATCTTCGGCCCGCTGCTGCCGGTGAAGACGTACCGCCACATCGACGAGGTGATCACGTACGTGAACGCCAAGGACCGCCCGCTCGGCCTCTATTTCTTCACCAACGACAAGCAGCTCGAGCAGACGATTCTCTACCGCACGATCTCCGGCGGCGTCACGATCAACAACTGCGTCTTCCACGTCGCCCAGCACGACATGCCCTTCGGCGGCGTCGGCGCGAGCGGCATGGGCCAATACCACGGCCATGAAGGCTTCGTGGAGTTCAGCAAGATGCGCCCAGTATTCACCAACCCGAAGCTCTCAGGCATGAAGCTATTCTATCCACCGTATACGAAATTCCACACACGTCTGTTCGATTTGCTCCTCAAGCTCAAGCACTGACGCACCACCCGCGCTCGCCGCGGCATACCCGCGGCGGCGTGGTCACCGAAGAGATCCTCTTCGTCGCTGCCGCGCGGGTGCGGCGACGCGGGGGTTGGCTCCGCGCGAGGATCGCTCGCGCAGGCTGCC
>Ga0066710_100003221_pt1 | contig 13776 bp, 12 predicted proteins | sample GraSoiAngelo_159_FD_79666 | JGI IMG/M metagenome (GOLD analysis project Ga0066710, IMG submission 79666) | Grasslands soil microbial communities from the Angelo Coastal Reserve, California, USA - 14_1009_16_40cm | ecosystem: Environmental > Terrestrial > Soil > Grasslands | place: USA...
GACGCGAAGCTAGACGGCGCGACGGAGAGGCTTACCTTCGATGTGCTCGCCTTCGCTATTAGTGTGATACCCGAGGTGGTGGGGTTGCATGTGAAAGAGTCTGGCTTTGTGCCTGTGCCGACTGTGGCGGGAAATGTTATCGTGACAGGGTTGACCGCCCAGGTTGCCTTTGGTGATGGGCTAGTGGAACTGACGGCTGAGGCGTAAGAGGCGCCAAGAATCGAGATCACAGCCACAGCTACCATGAGATGGGGTAAGTACTGTACGAGACGACGACGCAAAGTATTCCAGCACCTGACGCTGAGGTAGTTAAGATTTTGGTAGTGAAAACGGTCGAACTCGTACCAAAGATCCCCGAGTATAGCCCAAGCCTGCTTCAAGTCGTGAGAATATCCCGGTAAGAGTTGAAATTATAGGCTGGAACTCGTCCGAAAGTCCTGTTGGTTGATCCACAACGACAATCCCCCGCTCTAAGTTAGTATCAGCTACACTAGCGATATTGGTGGGGGTCGAGGTCGTTTCTCTTGTGGAGCAAGCTATCGCGCCAGAATTTCCGACTGGAGGGTTCAATCTCCAAGTTGTCATGAGCACCGTGTTTCAAGTTCTGGCTCCTTTCTCCCCCTTGCTGATTATTCTGATCCTGTATTCTTGGGTGGGGCGATTGATCTCAAATCTGGTAAACAAACTTGACTCTAACCGAACTCTATCCGGCAGATTCAGTTTCCTATCCCGATTTCTCGATCGGTTTCCCATGTCCTGGGACGGGAAAAATATTCCTCTCCTCTCAAGCCCAGTTGTTGTTCTCGCCATCGGAATGGCGTCGTCATGTTTTCTAGCTTTCACGCCCTATCGACCAGACATTAACCCCACAGGGACTCCAGTAGGCGCTGACACTGCAACATACATTCAGTGGGTGAATCAGATGCTCCAAAGGCCTTTCCCCGATGCACTTGCCTATGCCTTCAGCCAGGCCTCAAAGGGATCGAGACCCTTGTCGCTGATCTTTCCGTATGTAATCTCGGGCGTATTCGGGGTTCAGGGAGATGTGTCAGTGAAGCTCTATCCCCTCTTCCTTGCGCCGTTGCTTGTGGTTTCATCATTCTTGTTCGTATTCCTTGGACTTGGCGACAAACATACGGCGGGGTTGGTGGGACTGATGACTGCATTCTCCTTCCAGTTCACGGTTGGAATGTGGGCTGGATACTACGCCAATTGGCTCGCGCTTGCAGAATCATATCTTCTCCTAGGATTTCTCCTGAGATTCACCAATAACGGGCCCAAGGCCAGTTTCGTTGGCATAGTGCTTCTTTCTCTCGCATTGTTGTTCACTCATCCTTGGACCTGGGACCTCATGATCCTTCTTTCGATCACTTTCATGGTTGAACGATTCCTTAGAAGTCATTATTTCAGACCATTTAGGTTGACCATTCTATTCGTGGCCATCAATGTAGCATTTGATTCAATCAAATCCTTCGCTCTTGGAGGCTACAGCGGAGGCAGGGCCGGGTTAGATATTGCCAGCTCATCGATAGGGTTTTCGCGGTTGCTTGCCTTCTGGCCGGACGTAGTCGCTCTATTTGTCCAGAATTACGACGGACTGATGGCCGATGCCCTAGTTCTGGGCCTGGCGTTGATGGTCGCATGGCGCTCGTCTGGCGCTAGTGACGGATTCTCGCGGCTTCTCGTCTGGTGGATCACTCTAGCCTCCTTGCCTTTTCCTTTCTTGGGAAGTGTGTTGCAGACCCGGATCGTGTATCTCCTTCCGATTCCAGTTCTTGCCTCAGCCGCAATAATCGGCATTGGAAAGTTGGGAACTGGGAACGGGCAAAGGGGACTTATTCTCCTGGCAATAGTTCTCTATGGTGCGAATTATTCGTTGAGCTCCATGTTACGCGTCTAAGCCTGTTTGCGAGCGGAACATATCTGAAGGTATCTCTAGGTTGCCAATTTTTCACTTTCTGAGCAGGAAAATTCCGATATGGTTAAATGGCGCCCTTTTCCCCCAGCTCTCCCACCTGGAATCAATTTGCCGATTGGCCACAGATACGCAAGTAATCGCACATTTGCAAGCGTATGTATTGGCCAGCTAGACGCTTGCGAAAGAGATTCTCGAGACTACTCCCTACTATCGAAAACTTCCTTGTTGCGTCTGAAAACTAAAGCACTACGACACCGGGTCTGGTTCCACGCACTCTCCCGAATGGAGAGAGGTCTCCTGGACCTTACTATGAAATGGGTGGATCAAGTGAAGAGCACCAAACTCGCAAATATTCTGGATGAGATCCTAACAAAGCTGTTGATGGCAATGAACCATAGCATTTTGAGGATCTTGCAAATAGGACGTGCACTTGCACAAAGGATAGGCGAATGGGCTTCTGGTTGGGGAAATAGCGCAGCGAGAGAGTGGGGTTCTGATCAGAGCTTTCAAAAAGCCCTAGGGCTGGGATTGCTATCTATCTAATCGCATTGCGTCGTTTGATTTGACCGTAGTCACAGGTGGTTCTGGCTTTGTGGCCCGCTCGGCCGCGAAACAAGATATCATGATAGTTGCCTGTATTCCAGCCTACAATGAAGAGAAGACCATTGCCAAGATCGTCATAGGCGCACAAAAATACGTAAACCTAGTCATTGTTGGCGATGATGGATCCGATGACATGACTGCGGAGATCGCCGAATCGCTTGGAGCCATCGTGGTGAGACATGAAGATAACCTCGGAAAAGGTGCCATCCTGAGAGGCCTCTTTGAAGCTTCCCTCAAGGCAGGAGCATCCGTGATTGTGACATTGGACGCTGATGGCCAACACAATCCTCATGATATCCCCCTCGTCGTACGCCCAATACTCGATGGTAAGGCCGATCTCTCCATCGGAGCACGTTTTAGTGACAAGAACCATGTCCCGAACTATCGCAGAGTAGGAAACAAGCTGTTAAACGCGATAACAAACTTTCGCGCCGCCTCGAAGGTGACTGATACTCAGAGCGGATTCCGGGCTTACTCGCGAGGAGCCATTGAGAAAATTGACGTCCGAGACAATGGGATGAGTACCGATTCGCAGATACTGACAAGTGCCTGGAAGAACAACCTGCGAATCACAGAGTCCGACATATCTGTCAGTTACGAAGGGGACACCTCAACGTACAACCCGCTTCGGCACTTCAGTAGCGTGATGTATGGAATCGCTAGATATGCGATTGAACGCAGGCCATTACTGCTAATCGGCCTTCCAGGGCTGGCCGCGGTCGGAATCGGGTTAACCTATGGATTGCTGCTACTTAGAATATACCAGCAATCCCACGTCTTTATCCTCGCTTATGCCCTTCTCGCGATGGGAGGCACCCTCTTGGGAGCTTTCTCCGTCCTAGTAGCCGTCGTGTTGTTCGCGCTCTCAGATCAGGTAAGACGAATAACAAATGCTTGGTCGCAGCGAGGTCCGATCTTAGGCCAGTCGAAAAGATACGGACCTAAAGCATCTTCTGAGAGTGTCACGAGGTTTCTAACATTAGAAGACGAAATGCGAGATTCTTGAAAGCGGTCGCTTAAACTACTTGAAGATCCTTGTGGTTCAGGAAACCAATTGGATCGAGAGCCTGCCTCTTCAATCACATCACATCATGGAGCGCCTGACGAGACGCGGCCACGAGGTCAGAGTAATAGACTTCGAAGCAAGATGGAGGCGCGAAGGGCAGTCCAATCCATTCACTTCCCACCTCTTCTCGAATGTTCAGAGGACTGACCCCACTTCATCCGTTTGCCTGATTAGGCCTGGCATGCTGAGGGTCCCTGGGCTCGGGCGTCTCAGCTCAATCCCCAGCCAGTTCAAAGTGATCTTTGAACAGATTGCTCAATGGTGCGACGTTGTTGTCCTTTACTCTGTGCCTACGAACGGGGTAATGACCCTGCTATTGTCTAAGCTGATCGACAAACCTGTGCTTTTCCATTCATTCGATGTCTTGCACAGAATGACCGGAAATTCGTTTCTCCTTTCCCCAACTTGGGCGTTTGAGAGGTTTGTCTATCCGCGAGTTTCCAAGGTCGTTGTGATTTCCCCCTCCTTGAAGAGGTATATGGAAACCATCGGAGTGTCCAGCTCTGACATTGTGATGTTGCCCCCAGCGGTCAATACGACCATGTTTAACCCTGGCAATTCTGGAGATAGGTTTAGAGGAGAACAGGGAATCAGCGATGACGACAAGATCGTTCTGTTCTCCGGGTGGCTCTACGAATTCTCAGGATTGGACACGATCCTGCGAGACCTTTCCTGTATGGTCGATGATTTTCCGAACATGAAGCTGGTAATATGCGGGGATGGGCCTCTCTTGCCCAAGCTCCAGGCAATGCAGAAAAAATTCGAGTTGGAAGATCAAGTGAAGATACTCGGAAGGAGACCGTATGGACAAATGCCTACTATAATTGCGTCTGCTGATGTTTGTATAAATCCATACTTACCAGACATAAGGAGCAAATTTGCTTTCCCTTCCAAAATTGCCGAATATATGGCATCCGGAAAAGCGGTCATTTCAACTGACTTGCCAGGTACAAGTTCGATGCTGGGATCGAAGTCCGGAGTTCTGCTAGTCACTTCGTCAGACTTTATGGGGGCCCTTAAGAAGGTCCTTGCAAACGACGAGTGGAGAGAAACATCCGGGCGAGATTGTCGAAGATTTTGTGAAGAGCATTTTTCTCTTGACGCCGTTGTTTCGACATTCGAATCTATCCTGATGGAACTAGTTCGAAACAGAAGATCTTCGACATTTCTCACAGAGAATCGTCACATCGATCGAACTGAAGAGGCAATCCTAGCAAATTGAACATTCTGGTTACTGGCGGTCAAGGTTTCATTGGAAACAACCTAGTGAGGGAACTTGCAGCACGGCGACACAATGTCTGGGCCTGTGATCTGCATAATTCGCACAGAGGGAGATATTCCCGATGTGACATCCGCGAATATGGCCAGTTGGAGAGAACTCTATCCAAGTCCAAGTTTGACCTCGTCTATCACGCTGCTGCTGAGTATGGAAGATGGAACGGTGAAGACTTCTACGAGAATCTTTGGGCAACGAATGTTATTGGAACGAAGAACATAATCCGCCTCCAAGAACGACAGAAGTTCAAGATGGTTTTCTTCAGCAGCGCCGAAGTCTACGGGGACTATGCTGGGATAATGCGAGAGGATACGATGGACACGATTCCTATCAAGCAGATGAACGATTACGCAATGTCGAAATGGGTCAACGAGATGCAGGTGTTGAATTCTGCTGCGATGTTCGGGACAGAGACCGTACGAGTTCGGCCGTTCAACGTCTACGGACCAGGCGAACACTACACCCCTTATCGAGGAGTAGTGCCAGCCTTCATCTACAAAGCCCTCAACAACGAACCATACACGGTATACAAAGATCACAAAAGAACGTTCGAATACGTAGAAGACATCTGTAAGACCCTCGCCAATATTGCTGAAAACTTCAAGTCTGGAGAAGTCTACAACCTCGCTAGCGATAGACAATACGAGATCAAGTACCTGTCCGACACGATTCTGAAACTACTCGGTAAAGACGACCGGCTGGTCACGTATCGGGAAGCTGAACCCTTTACGACCAGAGATAAGAAAGGGGATTACTCAAAAGCGGCGAGAGACCTCAGACATAGCTGCGATACCTCCCTCGACGAAGGTCTTGCAAGAACAGTTCAATGGATGAGGTCAGAATTCAGTCCTATAGAACAAACAGTAACGGTGGCTGCACAGTGAAGGAAGCATTACAAAAGTTCAAGGACAAGCGAATTCTGATTACAGGCGGCGCTGGCTGTATAGGACGCAATCTTACGGAGTCGTTACTAGCGGGCGATCCCAAGGAGGTCCTAATACTCGACGACCTTTCTGCTGCTTTCGAATGGAATATCCCGAAGGACCCTCGCGTCTTCTTTGTCAAAGGAAGCATTCTCGACGACGAGAAGCTTGACACAGCGTTTTCGGAAAGGCCAGAGTACGTGTTTCATCTTGCTGCCCATTTTGCAAATCAAAACTCAGTTGAACACCCGGAAACGGACCTTCTCGTAAACGGGCTGGGGACTCTGAAGACTTTGAAAAGAGCCCACATGGTCAAGAGCGAGAAGTTTGTGTTCGCCAGTTCCGGCTGTTCAGTCTACGGTAGTGAGGCCCCGCTGCCCCTAAAGGAGGACTATGTCTCTCTACATCTCGATACTCCCTATCAGATAACAAAACTACTGGGAGAACTCTACTGCAACTTCTACCATGACTATTATGGTTTGCCGGTTGTCATTGCAAGATTCTTCAACGTCTACGGGCCGGGCGAAGTTCCTGGAAAATATCGGAATGTAATCCCGAATTTCATCTACAAATCTCTGAAGGGACAATCGCTACCAATCACAGGGACCGGTGAAGAGACCCGTGACTGGACTTACGTGAGCGACATTGTCGATGGTTTTCTAGGATGTGCGACTCACGACGAGGCAGTTGGCGATGCCTTCAACCTAGCTTCTGGGACCGAGACAAGAGTTCGGTATGTAGCCGATGTAATAAACAAGCTCACGAACAATCACGTGAAACCTGTCAATCTCCCAATGAGAACCTGGGACAAGATCATCAGGCGAAGGGCTTCGATTGAAAAAGCCTCAAGGATTCTCGGATACGCTCCCAAGATGAAGATAGAAGATGGTATCGAACGCACAATCAAATGGATTAGTGCCAACATCAGCCAAATAGACAAGAATGCCCAGCTCTGACCTCTCATCACAAATCCCTTCACGTGAAGTTGTGATCCAATGAAGATCTGCGTGGTCGTGGGCACGCGTCCAGAAATTGTAAAAATGGCACCAATAATTCATGAGCTGAAGAATCGCCATCTCGACTTCTCTCTAGTGCACACGGGCCAGCATTATGACCACGATCTGTCTCAAGTATTCTTCGAAGAACTCGACCTGCCTCCAGCGGATGTAAACCTAGAAACCGGCAGTGGAAGCCAGGCAGAACAGACCGCTACCGCGCTTGTCAGATTGGAATCGACCTTTCGGAAAATATCCCCCGACTTAGTGCTTGTTGAAGGCGACACCAATACGGTTCTGGCCGGTGCCCTTGCCGCAGCTAAGCTCGACATCGATGTAGGTCATGTAGAAGCTGGTCTTCGAAGTTACGACCTTCGAATGCCCGAAGAACACAACAGGCGCCTAACCGATCATCTGTCTTCCTATTTGTTTGCGCCGACACAAGGAGCCGCAAGTACTCTTGAAAGAGAAGCGTGCTGGGGGAAAATCCGCGTCACTGGAAACACTGTAATTGATGCTTGTCTGCTCTTCGGCCCGAAGGCCGAGAAAAGCTCCTCTATACTCAAGAAGATTCCGTTTGATCAATTTGCTTTAGCAACAACGCACAGAGCGGATAACGTTGACAACCCTAAGACTCTTCAGCAGTTCTTCGAAATATTTAACAAGTGTCCAATACCGGTAGTGTATCCTATTCATCCGAGGACTCGTGAACGATACCGTTCGGCTGGACTTGAATCTGCTCTAGGGCACTCTAGCAACATAGCTCTTGCACAGCCGCTAGGATACTTCGATTTCATTACCCTCTTGGCCAAATGCTCATTCGTTCTTACTGACAGCGGCGGCATTCAGGAAGAAGTTACCGCACCAAACATACTGAAGAAGGCATTTGTTTTGCGAAACAATACTGAGAGGCCCGAAGCAGTTGAAGCGGGATACGCTGAAGTTATGGGAACTAACTCTGTCAATGTACTGAATCGATTAAACGAATTCTTGAACGAAAAGTGGAGTCCCAAGACACCTGGCCCCTTCGGTGATGGATTTTCGGCCAGCCGCATTGTTGACGCAATTGCCTAACTAGTTCGGCTCAATTGGACAGTTGGAATATTGGGGGCACCAAACTCTCTGAACGGCCAGTCGCAAAACCGCCGTACCATTGCCATGATTACCCCAGCCTTCACGCCAGCCGACGCGTTTGGCGGGCCCGTGACGGCCATTATGAATCAAGTTAAGTCCCTACATAAGCAGGGTTTCTCTGTCAAGGTCTATTCGACCAGTGTTGTCGATCCCCAACGACCTCACCTGTCTTCCAGACTGCCGAGTCGCGAAGATGTTGGGAATGTAACGATTAAGCGTTATAGGCCCATTTTCTGCATCCTGGGGTATTGGGTAACGCCAACGATCATGAAGGACCTCTTGACCGATGAGTTCGATATTATTCACGCTCACAGCGCGCGCAGCTTTCAACTCGACATCGCCGCTCTTGTTTCATGGATCAGACATCGCAAATTGATCGTAAGTCCTCATGGGAGTCTTTACTCGTATGGATTGGCATCAGGCCAAGGGAAACGCCTGCTCTTTGCTGCTCACAACGCCATTCTCAAGTTGGTTTTTAGACGGGCCTGCAAGATAATCGCTACATCTTCCGACGAAGAGAACCAGTTCAAACGCTTCGGCATTGATACGGAGAAAATTGTCTGCATTCCGAATTTCCTTGATGAGACTCAATACGCAAAGCTTCCCCCTGCAGGGGCATTCAGAACAGAACTCGGCATCGGTATGCACGAGAAGGTAATTCTCTTCCTAGGAAGGATAAACGAGATCAAGGGATTGGATGTTCTTCTCTTTGCCTATTCAAGAATTGCCAACAATGCGAGCGACGCATGGCTCGTCATAGTCGGACCAGACGGCGGCTACCTCTCGACTATCAAGAAGATGCTCAAAGGAATAGTGGGCTCTTCACACATAGTTTTGGCAGGCCCGCGCTTCGGGGTTTCCAAAATCCAGGCTTTGGTTGACTCCGACTTTGTAGTGGTGCCTTCAAATTACGAATCTTTCGGAATAACTGCGATTGAAGCCTTCTTGTCCGGTAAACCGGTAATAGCTTCAAGGGTTGGAAATCTTCCAAACCTTGTTCGTCATAACGAAACTGGCCTGCTTTTCGATAAAGGGAACGTCAATCAGCTCGCCGAGAGACTAGAGTGGGCATTGGAAAATCCAAAGAAACTCGAATTGATGGGAGATAGAGCCAGACAACTTGTTTTGAATCTTTATTCGGCACAAGCTGTAGAAAATGCTCTAGCCCTCCTTCTTTCAGAATGATGGCAGGTTTCTGGCATTTTGAGGTTACGACGATGAATTGGCATAGAGTTCTGCACAGAATAGTCACGCTTCTAACCCCCGTAGGTTCTATGGTTGGGCTTTTCGAGATTTCAAGTCTGCTTGGGAGAGGTTCGCCGGAGGCATACTTCGTAGGCACCGTTATTGATCTTGTCGCACTAATCTTAATTCCGGGCTATGTCATCACTGTTCAGCTACTCCGGATCGACGGATCGCGATTCATTATCCTCATTCCCACACTCGGGTTCGCGTTTCAGTTGACCGTGTTTCTGATCATTTACGTACTCAATGTAGCGTCACCGATCTCTTCAACGTCACTAGTCTCATCGTTTCTCGTATTATCGTCAGTCTTACTGTTAGTGTTAACGCTCTCGGCCCATAACAGAGATGGCGTAGGAAGTGATAGACCCTCACTTCGACTCGTTTTGGCGCAAAACCGTTGGTTGTTCGGTCTTCTGTTTGCAGGCCTCTTGATGAGGTTGGTCTTTTTCCAAGATTCGTCCACTCCCGCAACGGACGGTGCTCTATACCTCGCGCAAGCTCGCAGCTTCCTAGTTGACGGGCGATTCATGGCCAATGTTCTCGGTGACAGTGCTACGATTCCGACATGGACCCAATTTGGACTGTCAACGCATCCGATCGTCGTGTTCGGGATAACTTTGTTCTTCATAATCTGCAGCCCGTCATATTTGTCCGGACAGTTCATGAGTCTCTTTTCAGGGACATTACTCATTGGCCTTTCGTATTACGTAGCCAGACAAGCGTTCGGGGAATTGCCCGGAATAGTCGCCGGCATACTCGTGGCACTACAACCCTGGCTCATTTTCTGGTCAGTCGTTCTTTACGGACCAGAGATTCTAGGTTCACTGTTACTGATGACACTGCTGACACTCTTATCCCTTCAAACATTAGCAGGAACTCTCACGACCCGCGCTGCAGCCTTTGATGCGATCATCGCTACTCTGCTCCTAGGAGCTGAGTATCCTGCCTTCTTGAGCATGTTCATAGTCCTACCGTTCTTTCTATCCAAGTCCTTTCCTTATGGACGGCGGCTACTCATAGTTGCGACTACATACGTCCTAGTTCTCTTATCGTCTCCCTTGGCCTATTTTGCAAGTAGGCCAGACTTCTTCATCCTGACTCCTCTGCCGCTAGTCTATCCAATTCTCGTTGTAACCATGTTGGGTTCTCTCTTCTTCGTATTGAGGTACACGAGACAATGGGTAAAGCCCTTGGTCGTGATGTTCTTTTCGCTAAATCTGGGATTTCAAGCGCTTTTGGCACGCGCAGACCTTGCAAAGCTAACAATCCCGTCGACCCAACTCTTCACGACCTTACCAGCTCCACTCGCGGGAACCTTGCCATCATACCAAGTTCTTGCCCGTGTCGAGGATATCGTTCTTCTGCAACTCTCCTTTTGGCACTTGACAAGGGCCAGTGTTGGGGACCTGAGTCTTATTCTTGGATTTTTTGCAGTACTTTACGGTAGACAACTCAACCAGCGACTGTCTTACTTCTTAATCCTAGTCTCCGGGTCTCTATTCTACACCCTAGGACCTGTTAGTTCTGACCTCTTGTCTCCTAATTGGTGGAATTTCAGACTGGCACTGCCATTCATGCCTGTAATTCTCATATTACTATCGTCGCTATTTCGCAACGAGAGTACCTCTAGAAGGCTACCCAAATGGCGAGTCATTCAGCCCCGGAAACTGTTGGCCATCGGGCTAGTTGTCCTGACAATCGTAGCCTCAATTCCCGCATATTGGCAAGTTTCAACAAGCCTAAGGATCTTTGATCATCAAGCCTTGTGGGGCCCGGTTGCGGCCTGGGCAAGCTCAACCAAACCGAATTCCATTTTTTTGGTGTTTGACCCAGACTTGTGGAACTGGATGTCTTCAAGGACCTCTGTAGCGTTACGTGTATATTCAAATTCGGTCCCCTCCTATGACCCGCAGTCCTATGACCTGGGAACTATCATAACGCTGATCAGAGAGTATCATGCAAAATACGTAATTCTTGACTCGAGCACCGTGCCTACAAGCCAAGTTGTCTCAAAGTATTTCGCCACACCGAATACCTCACCTTATGGATTTTCTCTTAACTTCACAAATACAGTTGGCGGTATTACCGTTTGGGTTTACGATGTAACAACCTTCGAAAATCTGACCGGACAAATCGCAACGGTGACCCTAAATCTTGAAGACAACGCTCAAGTTTACGCAGAGTGGCCGAACAGCACTTACGCGCACTGGGCAGGTGCAACTTGGTGGGACTCAACAGTACTGCTTGTAGGTTGGAGCAGCGGACTAAACGAAAGCCGAGTCTTCTTGAAGTTCAACTCCAGTTCTATTCCAACAAATGCCCGAATTCTCAACGAAAGGCTGATAATCCCTATCGGATTCACGTACTCCTCATCACAGACGGCTACGCCTTTGGTAATCGAGGCGAGACCCACCTCTAGTGACTGGAATGATCAGCAATTGACGTGGCTCAACCAACCACATCTGATTGATTCCTCGTCCTCAAAGGCAGAAACGAGCTATCCGTTTCGGGGGCCCGTATATTTGAGCGTTCGGCCTCAGAATCAAACGTCATCTGGAATAAGTGTTGCGTTGGTGCCAAACGGCTCCACAACAATCTGGAGATATGCTTCTATCTATTCGATTGCCGGTGCGCTGCGCAATGAGGGTATGGGTGTGCCAACTTCGCTTCCGATGATGGAGATTCTCTATTCGTATTAGGTCGTCAGCCACAAAAGCTAGGGATGTTCTCGCGACAGGCTCGAAGGCGCTAAACAGCTTGCTGGAGGGAGTCGTTAAGGAGCTTGGCTATCAATACGCTTTGCACAACAGACTTCACTTCTATCGGTATTTGGACACGATCACAGCCTTCATTTCTCTGGGTTTACCTGAGCGATCCAGCGTTCTAGACATTGGATGTGGATATGGCCATATCTGTCTCGCGATCAAGCGGCTGGGGCACGAGGTATCTGGTTTGGATGTAGATGTGCAGGGCGCCAAACGACTCCCCCCTCACGGAATTGAATTTCACTTGTGCAATGTCGAGACAAGTGTCATTCCTTATGGGAATGAGAGATTCGACTGCATTCTTCTCGCAGAAACGATTGAACATCTGGACCCAAGAAATCTCAAGCACGTCTTGAGTGAGATTTGCCGCGTTCTCAAACCATCTGGAGTGCTTATCATTACGACCCCAAACGCAGCATCAATCCAAAACTTGATTCGGTCGTCGTTAGGGATGAAGATTCTACTTTCGCCAGATCACGTCAGAGAATATGCACTGTCAGGGTTATCCAGAGTGCTCCAAGGTTCGGGATTCTCGATAATTTATCACAGGTTTATCCTTTCATATGACCGCATCAAAGGAAGTACGCGAGAGAGTCGATCCAACGATTCTACCCAGCCGATTGAGTCTACATTGCGCACGCTGGGAATAACGGCGGCCAAAACAGTCCTTTATCCTATTAAATTGGTTTTCCCTCATTACAGGTCCCTCATTCTTGTATTGCTCAAGAAGACAGAAACAGAATGAGAAAATAAGTTCTGTTGCACATGCGAAGCTGGTGACTTTTGGCGATCGCTTAGTGTCTCTATGTGAACTGCTTGCTGTGATTTCTAGCAAACAACAAAGGGGGCACAGAGGGACCCGCGACGAAGATGTCTCAGTATGAGCCAATGTAGACTTCGAACGGCCAGTCACTATCATGCTATGTCCTAGATCCGCCGCAGTAATCAACGCCGCCATAGCTCTTGGGCAAATCTACCAGACAAGAAAACGGAATCCTTTTCCAGTCCCCTAGGGATCGCCATTTTTCCTGCCAGTGCGGGTCTACAAGCTCCTTAGATATGCCCGATCTATTCTCTTCCCAGTTGCTTGACTATTTCCTGATATAGCTCGTCCCGTTTCTTGCCCGAATAGCTGCGGTAGACTAGTTCCACGACTTTGTATCCGCGCTTTCTCAGGAGAGTTCTGAGTTCCTCATCCTTTGCCATCTGAACGGTTCTCAGATGCGGCAAACCATCAACAAATACTAGCGTCGATCGTAGCGTCGTTGGAAAATATAAATCGACTGTTGCAATCGGCATTTCTTCCCCCACTTGGGCGCGGGCGCGAGTTGCATGAATTCCACGCAGAATCCCGCGCGAATTGAGCGCCTTCCTGAAATTTGTTGAACAGATTTTGCTATGCTATAGATCGTTGGGCATCAGATCCCTTTACTCTAGACTGGAGGATCTTTCGATGTAGTCTGACATTCGTCGCGAAAGGTCTCGCAGATACTGCGCTTCCCTCCTGTGCTCGTCGGTCAGGTACCTTGGGCTCGACAAATCTGCGTTGCCCTCCAGAATCCTAACGTCTTTCGTTCTTCTATACACGCTCGTTTTCGACAGCGCCATGATTTCTGCGATCCGACCAAAGGACAACCCAGCCTGCCGATATTGTCGCGCATTGCTAACCATTAACGGAGTCCACATATCCGATACACCGATCCTGCGCTCAATTCAAACACCATGACTCTAGAGTGGCCAGGCCAGGAAACGCTTTTTCCCTCTCGTTGGAACGTTCGCGATTTTATGCCTCGTTCCACGCTTTCGTTCCGTTCCACCGTTCCATTTTCGCATTGTCATGAGCTCTACCTA
>Ga0066710_100003222_pt1 | contig 13775 bp, 9 predicted proteins | sample GraSoiAngelo_159_FD_79666 | JGI IMG/M metagenome (GOLD analysis project Ga0066710, IMG submission 79666) | Grasslands soil microbial communities from the Angelo Coastal Reserve, California, USA - 14_1009_16_40cm | ecosystem: Environmental > Terrestrial > Soil > Grasslands | place: USA...
CAGGTACTGCCTCGGCACCGCGTTGATGTCCACCGCGCGCAGACGGTCGTCGTTCGTGACTCCCACCGGGAGGTCGTAGCCACGGCTGCCCACGTAGGCGGCCTCGAAGACCCACTTGCCCGGCAGCTCGCGCTGGAAGCCGACCGACCAGCGCATGTTCTGGGCGTTCCGGCGGTCCGGGGGAGAGAAGTTGATGTCGCGGCCCAGGAACGTGGCCGGCCCCAGGCTGGACCCCGGCGGGTCGGTCACACCGTCCGGGAAGGGGTCGGTCAGGTTGGCGCGGAAGGTGAGGCCGCCGTCCAGGGTGGGGACGACGTTCGTGGACTGGGAGAAGCCCTGCTGCTGGAAGGGAGAGAAGCCGTCGTTGCCGGCGGCGGTGGACGGGAGCGCGTTCTCCATGACCACCGGCAGCGAGTAGATCCCCCAGCCGCCCCGCATGACCGTCTTGTCGTCGGCCTGGAACGCGAAGCCCACCCGGGGCTGGAAGTTGTTCTTGTCGGCGTTCCAGAAGCCACGGTGGTCCTTGTCGAGGAAGGTGAGTCCCCCTTTGACCTTGAAGTCGGCGGCGGCGATCTCCGGGATGGGGTTGGCCGCGTAGGCCTGACGGGCCGACGCTTCGATCGGGCTCGAGATCGTGGTGTCGAAGCCGCGGATGTTCCGGTCGTAGCGCTCGGTGATCGGGCCTTCGTACTCGTAGCGCAGGCCGACGTTCAGCGTCAGGCGCCGGGAGACCCTCCAGTCGTCCTGCACGAAGCCGGCGTGGTACAGGCTCTGGTTGGCCCGGGAGGCGGTGCGGTCGATGAAGCCGCCGGTGGGCTGGCCGAGCAGGAAGGCCGCCAGCTGCTGGCCGAACTGCCCGGGGGAGTTGTCGAGGGGGCCGCGCGTGAAGTCGGTGTTGAAGTCGTAGCGGCCGGCGGGGTGATGGGACGGGTAGCTGTTGTCCCTCAGCATCCGGAAGTCGTAGCCCACCCGCAGAGAGTGGTTGCCCATCAGGCGGGTCAGGGTCGGCTGGACCGAGTAGACGTTGGTCGCGCGCTTGTCTCCCACCGAGTCGCCGAGGTTGGAGTAGGTGTCGGGGTTGGTCGGGAACTCGAACCGCGGGACGTAGGACGCGTCGCCGAAGAAGGCGGCGGTGCGCGACGAGAAGCCCAGGCTCTTGGGGTCGAAACTGCCCTGGTGCTGGCGGACGTTCGGCTCGTTGAAGCGCGCGAACCCCACGCGGAGGTTGACGAGCGTCGTGGCCGAGCGCGTGTACACGTGGTCGTAGGTGAAGGCGTTGTTGACCCGGAAGAGGTAGTTCCCGGTCGGCCGGACGCCGTCCAGCTCTCCCGTCCAGTTGCCCCGGTTCTCCCGCCGGTTGTTCCAGGTGTAGCGGACGAAGAAGCGGTGGCTGTCGGAGAGCTTGTGGTCGATCCGCGTGGTGACCGAGTTGAAGGTGTCGCCGCGCCCGTTGGGCCCGATGAAGTTGTCGCGGCCTTGCGCGTCGCCGGCCTGGTTGGGCAGGGGGTAGAGGTTCAGGTAGGCGAGGGCCACCGGGCTCAGCCGGTTGGTCGGGATCATGTTGCCCGGGAAGGGCGTGCGCTGGATCCGCCCGTCGGGAAGGCGGACCGCAGTCAACGGGTCGTAGATGGTGATGCCCTGGCGGAGCAGGGCCGAGAAGTCCCCCTTCCGCTCGGCCTCCGTGGGGACGGTGAACGTCCCGGGCTCCGGAAACTCGTCCTTGAGCCCCTCGTAGGTGACCATGAAGAACGTCCGGTCCCGTCCGCTGTATCCCGGCAGCAGGACCGGCCCGCCCAGCGACCCGCCGTAACGGTTGTAGCTCAACGGCGCCCGTGGCTTGCCCGCGCGGTTCAGGAAGAAGTCGTTGGCGGAGATGGAGTCGGACCGGTAGAACTCGTAGGCGGTGCCGTGCCAGTCGTTGGTCCCGCTCTTGAGGACCACGTTGACCGTGGCTCCCGCGGTGTGGCCCTGCTGCGCGTCGTAGGTCGCCGTCTCGACCTTGAACTCCTCCACCGCGTCGGAAGGGGGGACGTAGGCCACGCGCCGGCCGTGGGCCATGTTGGGCGAGCCGTCGAGCGTGAACTCGTTTCCGCCGTTGGTGCCGGGGGCGCCGTCGGCGACGAGCGAGGACGTCCCCGCGTTGTCGAAGGGCCGGGAGAACTTCAGGTCCCCGATGTAGGCGGTGCCGGCGGCGAGGCGTGAGAGCACGAACGGGTTGCCGTCGGAGAGAGGCAGCAGGTTGATGCGCTGGGCGTCGATCACCTGGCCGGCCGAGCCGGTGGAGACCTCCAGCAGCGGCGTGCCCGCCCGCACCTCCACCGTCTCCTGTTGCCCGCCCGGCTCGAGCGTGAGGTCGACGGTGAGGCGGTCGGCGACCCGGACCTCGACCTCCCGCGCGGCCTTCTTGAAGCCGGGCATCTCGGCCGAGACCGCGTACCGGCCGGGCGCCAGGTAGAGCAGCGCGTACTGTCCGCTGGAGCTCGTGACGGTGTGGGAGGCGACGTTGGTCGTCACATGCGTGGCCACCACGGCGGCGCCGGGCACGTTCGCACCCGAGCTGTCCTTGACCTGGCCGGTGATCGCTCCCCGGGACTCCTGGGCCCGGAGGGGCGCGGCCGACAGTACGAGCACCGCGACGAGCGGCGGAAGCTTCGCCTGCATGCGACCTCCTCGACGGACGGGGACAGCGCCCCGGCCCCGCAGAGGCGAGGGCGTCCCGCCGACCTCAGCTCACGACTGGAATTGCTGTGCCTAGCATCGCACGCGGCGCAGCGCCAAGGAAGAGCGCGCGGAGATTTCACCCACCGGGCGTCACCAGCCCCAGCCGCCGCTCACCGGGATGTTGGCGCCGGTGACGTAGGCGGCCTCGTCGGAGAGGAGGTAGAGGGCGGCGCCGGCGGCGTCCGCGGTCGAGCCGACGTAGCCGGCGGGGATGTTCCGCGCCATCGCCTTCAGCTCCTCCTCGCCCATGGAGCCGGAATCGATGAAGCCCGGCGAGATGGCGTTGACGGTGACGCGGTGGCGGGCGAGGGCCTTCGATAGCGTGCGCACCAGGCCGAGGACCCCCGCCTTGGCCAGGTAGTGGGCGGTGAGCTGCGGCTGGGCGACGAGGCGGTCGGCGTTCGACATCGAGAAGGCGATGATCCGTCCCCATTGGCGCTCGATCATTCCCGGGGCCACCAGGCGGGCCAGGTAGAACAGGCAATCGAGGTTGTTGGCGAACATCTCCCGCCAGCCCTCGGGCGTCTCGGAGAAGATGTCGACGCGGTGGAAGGGCCCCGCGCAGTTGACGAGGGCGTCCACGCGCCCCTGCCAGTCGGCGACTGCCTTCACCAGCCGCTCGCACTCGGCGAAGACCGACACGTCGGCGCCGAGGGCCAGGCCCTGAGCGCCCGCGGCCTCGATCTCCCGGACCGCCTCCTCGGCCGCCTCGCGGCTGGTGCGGTAGGCCAGGGCCACCGACCAGCCGCGCCGGGCGAGGTCGACGCCGATGCGCCGTCCGATGCCCTTCGCCCCGCCCGGGATGAGCGCTACGCGCGTGGACATGATCCTCGCGTCCTCGGCGGCGCGTCCTTCGTCAATGCGTCCTCGCGGGAATGGATCCCGCTTCGGACGCCAGGGAGACGCCGCCTGCAGGTCTCACGCCGGGATGTTAGCCTCGGTGACCGGCCCCGTTCCAGCCAGGAAAATCTGAAGAAAACCCATGAAACCGAGGAAAACCCTGGGCGGACCCGGCAACTCGCGGCTCCCATAAACAGTATTTCCCGCTGACGCGCGGATCTGAAGCGGATCCCGCCTGGCCAGGCGGCTCCGGCGAAAGGAGTCGCCCATGGGAACCCTGCTCGTGCTCGTGCTCGCGGCGTCTGCCGCCGCGGTGTCCCCCGACCTCGTGCGGCTGGAGAACTCCTTCCATGCGGAGGCCGTGCGCCGCGCCCTGGCCGGGGCAGCCGCCCGCATGGAGGGCGCACGATGCCAGGACGTCCTCACCGACTTCCGGGACCGAGACGGGCACACGCTGCGCCAGAACCTGGACGCCCTGGGCCAGACGCCGCCCGGCTTCCTGGGCCGCATCTTCTTCTATGACGGCGACCTGTCCCTGACCTGCCGCCGCCAGGACCGTGGCCAGGTGTACGCGTTCACGGCGCCGGGGAGCCACGTCGTGTTCGTGTGCGGCTCGCGCTTCCACGAAGGCTGGCGGCGGAAGCCGGAATGGGGAGAGATCATCCTCATCCACGAGGCGCTGCACTCGCTGGGCCTCGGCGAGGACCCGCCCTCGAGCGAGGAGATCACGGCGCGCGTCGCCGGGAGCTGCGCCCCCTGACCCTCGCTCACTTCACGGCGTAGGTCCGCTTCGTGCCCTTGCCGTGGACCTCGACCGTGTAGCGCTTGGCGTCGCGGTCGACCCCCAGCCGGATCCACTCTCCGCGGCACGCCTCGTCGTCATTGGCCACCTGCTCCGGCGGCGCGTTGTCGGCCGCGGGCGTTTGCACGTTGCGGTGGAGCTGGAAGACGTCCTTCACGCTCGGCGTGTTCCGTAGCCACCGGTAGACCGCCGCGGTGCCTCCCTTCCGCGCCCCGTTGTCGATCACGGCCACGGTCGGCGCCGCAGCGGCGAGGAGGGCGGGGTTGTTGCTGTTGTCGGCCCCGTGGTGGGTCACCTGGTAGACGTCCACCACGCCGACGAGGTTCTTCGGGCAGGCGAGCTTGTGCTCGACGTTCCAGGTCAGGTCGCCGAGGTCGAGGAAGTCGAAGGCGCCGTAGCTCAGGCGGAAGCCCAGGCTGCGGAAGTTGTCGGACGTGTCGTCGTTGATGGGCGGGTGCGCCGGTTGGGCGGCGCAGGGCCTCGTCTGGGGCGCGCCGACGGCCTCGCCGGCCACCAGCCCGTCCGCCGCCAGCACCCGCAGCGAGATCTCCGGCGTGCCCGGCGCGCGCGTCAGCGCGATCTCGTCGCCCGGGTGGAGGACCGTGGAGCGGCCGTGGGTCGTCTGGAGGTAGGCCGCCTTCAGCGTGGGATCGACGTCGGGGGCGGTGCCCGACGGGAAGCCGTGGTCGTGGAAATGGCCGACGGGCAATCGCGCGGCCAGCCCGGGCACGCCTCCGACGTGGTCGATGTGCCAGTGGGTGGTGACCAGATGGTCGATGCGCCGGATCCCTGCTTCCTGCGTCGCCACCGTGGCGATGCGGTCGGCGTCGCGCGGCAGGGGCCAGCCGGCGTCCACCAGGACCGATTCGCCGGCCGGGGTGACGATGAGCGTGGCCGCTCCGCCCTCCACGTCGATCCAGTAGATGTCCAGGCCCCGGTGGTCCGCCGCTCCGGCGATTCCGGCGATCGCGGCCAGGGCCGCTACCGCGGCGACGACGATCGCCTTTCTCGCGCTCCGCATCATCGGCCTCCCGGGCCTGCTATCTTATTCGACCACAGGCTGGAGGTGGTCTCGTGACAACCCGCGCCTCGCTGGCGACGACCGGCCTCGGCCTATGCGCGCTCTTCTTCTCGGCCGCGGCGTTCGTCCCCTCGCCGCCTTCCGAGCCGGCGCCGCCCGCCGTACGGCCGTGGACGGCGCGGTGGATCTCGGTCCTCGGCGCCTCCCCCACCGGTTACGGCGTGTACCACTTCCGCCAGCGGTTCACGCTCGGCTCGGTGCCAGGGGCCTTCGTCGTCCACGTGACCGCCGACAACCGTTACCAGCTCTTCGTCAACGGCGTGCGCGCGGCGTCGGGCCCGGCGCGCGGCGACCTCTTCCACTGGCGGTACGAGACCGTCGACCTCGCTCCGCTCCTGCGCGCGGGCGAGAACGTGCTGGCCGCCGTGGCGTGGAACTTCGGGCCCGACGCGCCGGAGGCCCAGCTCACCAGCCGCACCGGCTTCCTGCTCCAGGGCGACACGGCGGCGCAGAAGGACGTGGACACGGGGCCGGCGTGGGTCGGCCGGCGCGACGACGGCTACGAGCCCCTGCTCCTGAAGCCGGAGGAGATCCGCCACCAGTACTACGTGGCGGGGCCGGGAGACCGGCTGACTGCGGCCCGCCATCCCTGGGGATGGGAGCGGCCGGAGTTCGACGACACCGGCTGGGCACCGGCGCAGGCGGGGCCTCCCGGCAGCTCCCGCGAGGCCTTCGACGCCCCCAGCCCCTGGATGCTCGTCCCCCGCTCCATCCCGGCCATGGAGGAGCGCCCGGAGCGGCTGGAGCGGGTGCGCCAGGCGAGCCTGCGCGTGCCGGAGGCGTTCCCGCGCGAGCGCGCCCCCTTCACCGTTCCGCCGGGAACGTCGGCTCGGCTTCTCCTCGACCAGGGCCACCTCACCACGGCCTACCCCGAGCTGGTCGTGAGCGGAGGCAAGGACGCGACGGTGACGCTGCGGTACGCCGAGAACCTGTGGGTGCCGGGCACGGGGGACAAGGGCCAGCGCGACGAGGTCGACGGCAAGGAGATGCGGGGCCTGCGGGACGTGCTGGTGGCCGACGGCGGGCGGGAGCGCCTGTTCCGCCCGCTGTGGTGGCGCACGTACCGCTACCTGGAGCTGGCGGTCGAGGCCCGCGCGGAGGCGTTGACGGTCGACGACCTGCGAGGCGCCTTCACCGCCTATCCCTTCACGCGCAAGGCGCGCTTCGAGGGCGGAGGGCCCGAGCTGGACCGCATCCTCGACGTCGGCTGGCGCACGGCGCGGCTGTGCGCCCACGAGACCTACATGGACTGCCCCTACTACGAGCAGCTCCAGTACGTGGGCGACACCCGGATCCAGGCCCTCGTCTCCTATTACGCGAGCGGCGACGACCGGCTGGCCCGCAACGCCGTCGAGCAGGTGGACGACTCGCGCACCGCCGAGGGCCTCACCATGAGCCGCTTCCCCACGCGCCTGCCCCAGTACATCCCGCCCTTCTCGCTGTGGTGGATCGGCATGGTCCACGACTACTGGTGGTACCGCGACGACCCGGCCTTCGTCCGCGGCCGGCTTCCCGGAGTGCGCAGCGTGCTCACCTTCTTCGCCTCCCGCCAGCGGGCCGGGGGCTCGCTGGGGCCGATGCCGTGGTGGAACTTCCTCGACTGGACGAACGCCTGGCCGACCGGCTCGCCGCCGGGCTGGAACTTCGTCACGGGCTGGGGAGGGCCGGCGCCGGGGGCCGCGGAGCCCGGAGATCCCAACGGCGCCTCCGCTCCCCTCGACCTCCAGCTCCTCATCGCCTATGCGGAGGCGGCCGACCTCGAGGAAGGTCTCGGCTCGACGACGATCGCCGCCGAGTATCGGCAGGCGGCCGCCCGGCTGCGGGCGGAGGTTCCCCGGCTGTACTGGGAGGAGCGGCGGCAGCTCTACGCGGACACGCCTGCGCGGACGACCTTCTCGCAGCACGCCAACGTGCTCGCGATCCTGGCCGGCCTTGCCGAGGGCCAGGCGGCGCGCGCGCTCATCGGCCGCGTGCTGAGCGAGCCGGACCTGGTGCCGTGCTCCATCTACTTCCGGCACTACCTCCACGCCGCGCTCAACCGAGCGGGCGAGGGCGACCGGCTCCTCGACCAGCTCGGCCCGTGGCGGAGGATGCTGGCCCTCGGCCTGACGACCTGGGCGGAGAAGGAGGACCCGTCGCGCTCCGAGTGCCACGCCTGGGGCGCGAGCCCGAACTTCGAGCTGCCGCGCACGGTGCTGGGGGTGGACTCGGCCGGGCCCGGCTTCCGCCGCGTCCGCATCCGGCCCTTCCTGGGCCGGCTCACCCAGGTCGCCGGCTCGGTGCCGCACCCGAGGGGAGAGATCGCGGTGAGCCTGGTCCGCCGCGGAGTCGGGCTGGATGCAGAGGTCCGGCTGCCGGAAGGTGTCGAGGGCGAGCTCGTGTGGGCCGGCGAGCGCCGGCCCCTCGGCCCTGGCCTGACGCGGCTCCGGTTCTGACGCGCGACCCGCGGTCGCCCCTGGCCGACCCTACGGGGTCAGGTCCTGGGCCTCCACGATCCGCGTGAAGGGGATCTTGGCCTCCTGGTTCACCTGGCGAACGAGGTCCGCGCTCGCCGCTTCGAACAGGCACATGCAGCGCGACTCGCTGGGGATGAACGTGCTGCGGATGTAACGCACCGGCTTCCCCTGCTTGGTGAACTTCTGGCCGGTGGCGATGGCGGCCTGCTGCGCGGCCCCGAGCTGCTCGTTGGTGACGCCGGGAAGGCTACGGTCGACCATGAACACGGGCATGGGATCCTCCCTTTGCTTGGCCGTCCATTCTAGTCCCCGGGACCGTCACGCGAGCTCGACGGGCCGGCCTTCGCGGGCCGAGCGCAGCAGGGCCACGATCGCGGCCACCGTTCCGCGACTGTCGTCGAGGCTGACCGCCGGCGGACGGCCGAGCAGCACCGCGTCGGCCATGTCTTCCACCTCGCCCAGGTAGAGCTGCTCGGAGCCCGCCACCGTGATCGTCTCCCGCTCGTCGCCTCGGGTGACGTGGAGCGGCTCGCTCGGACCGGGCTTGAAGGGGTTGGGCACGAGGAGAGCCGCCTCGCTGCCGACGATCTCGACCTCGCGCCGGAAGGCGGCCCGGAAGCCGGTGTCGCATTGCAGCACCACGCCGGCCGGGAAGCGGAGCTGCCCCGCGAAGGCGAGGTCGACGCCGCTCGGGCCGAGGGTCTGCATGCCATGCGCTTCGACGGGCTCGGCCCCGATCATCAGCCGCGCGTAGCCGATCGGGTATACGCCCAGGTCCCACAGGGAGCCGCCGCCCAGCGCGGGATCGAGACGGACGTCGCGCTCGCGGGTGAAGGGGAACGTGAAGCAGCCTCGCACCAGCCGCAGCTCGCCGAGCGTCCCGCGGTCCACGATCGCCTTGACCTCGCGGGTGAGCGCGTTGTGGCGATACATGAGTCCCTCGGCCACCACGACCCCGGCGGCACGCGCGGCCTCGGCGACCGCGTCCACCTGCTCGACGGCTATGGCGAGGGGCTTCTCGCAGAGCACGTGCTTGCCGGCGCGGGCGGCGCGGACGGTCCACTCCGCGTGAAGGCCGTTGGGCAGCGGGTTGTAGACGACGTCGATGTCGCGGTCGGCCAGCAGCTCGTCGTAGCCGCCGAAGCTGCGCGGGATCCCCCACTCGCGCGCGTAGGCGTCGGCGCGTGCCGCGTCGCGGCTGGCCACCGCCGCCAGCTCGTTGCGGGGCGAGGCGCGCAGGGCGGGGACGAGCGATCGGTTGATGCGCGCGGTCCCGAGCAGTCCCCACCGCAGAGGCGTCATGCGCCTGCTGCCGGTCAGGCCTTGTGCTCGGGGTGGGTGCAGCCGGGGTACTCGAGCAAGAAGAGCTGGCCGTCGTCGCCCAGCTCCTGCTTCATCCCGATCTCGGACGTGTAGTAGCCGGTGATCGTGAGCGCCTTGATGGCCTTGAAGAAGTCGATGCCCACCTGGTCCTCGAAGGCCTTGTTCCTCGGCGAGGCCAGGATCGTGAGCAGCGCCGTCTGCTGCTCGGGTGCCGCGGAGAGGAAGTCCGTCCCGAACAGCTCCTGGCTGCGTGCGTCCATCCAGGCCAGGCCCTTCAGGAACTCCTTGCGGTCACGCTCCTCGGCATCACTCAGGACGAGGTCGATGAGCTCGTTGACCCTGGCCGCCCTCGCCCCCGGCGTCTCCGTCTGCGGGATGATCAGCTCCGAGAGCGTCACGACGGTGTCGTTCTGGTGGGGGTCGAAGACCTTGGGCTTCCAGACCGCGGCTTCGGCCGCCGCCGCGGGAAGACCCTGCATGTGCGCTTCCGCGTGGTCACGGGCCAGCTCGGCCAGCTTCTCCGCCCAGGAGGGCGCCGCCAGGGCGCCGACGCCTCCAAAGGCGAGGGCCCGCAAGGCTTGCCGACGGTCGAGGGTCATGCTCGCGCTCCCGTGAGGAGCGAGGGATAGCTCCGCTCGCCCGCCATGTCAAGCCTCACCTTCCTCACCTTCCTTCCGCTTACCGGCCATGTAACCAGTTACCACTGCCGTAAGCATGCCGAGCTGGATTCCTGCGTGGATACCGGCCCTCACGCATGGCACCACGCTTGCTCGGCGGTCTGACGGGAATCCTCGAACGTCTGTCTGGAATCCCGCGCACGACGAAAGACCCTGCCCAAGACTTCCTGGGACCAAGCGGTGGGCGAGCGGGATCCCCTCGCCTCCGGAGGACAAGCCTATGAGACCCACGAGAATCGCCACCCGGACTCATGCGTTCGCAGCAATGTTCCTGACCTGTCTCACCCCGGCCATCATCCACGCGGAGCAGCCTCCGCCTCCATGCCATCCGAACCCCAATGCCGTCGCTGACTCGGCGACGGTCAGCAGCCGCGGAGACATCGTCGGTCTTCCTGGCCCCCTCAAGGACCTGGTCGTCCGAATGGCGGCACGGCCGCACAGTCAATTGCCACAGCAGGCCTACGCCGAAGCCCCTAATCCCAGCCAACTCTTCCAGTACTACCTGCTGGATACGACGGGCTTCGAACCCAACCCGTTCACGAGCCTGATACCCGGCGTGAACGAGACCGCGATGCTGACCGCCACCGGGTCGAACTGCGGCCTTCCCACCATCGCGGCCGTACGCGTGGTGCTGGAGCCGAAACCCGGCCTTCCCACCGATCCCAATGACCCGGGGGCGTTCATCGACATCTTCACCGATGTCTCCGGGCTCTTCGTCATCAACAACGAGAGTGGCTGGTACGAGGGATGGATGATCCACGACCTGACGGTGGCGGCCGTCAACCCGAAGCGGCGACCCGATGGTCACGCCCAGTTCGGCACGATCCTGCCCGCCGACGCGGCCGCGCTTCGCCGGACGGGGAGCCGTCACAACGTCCCGGGCGCGATCTTCACCGTGGACGGGAACGACGTGCGCTTCCCCGGCCCGACCGATCATTTTCCGGACGAGCAGACCAACGTGGTGCCGATCCAGCTCAGCATGGGCGCCTGGAACGCGCTCCAACAGACCGACGCCCACGCCTACTGGGAGTTCAACTACACGACGAACTGGATCCACCCTCTCTACGAGCTGCCCTTCACCGGAGGGATCCCCGGCACCTTCGAGGCCGGCCAGGTCGGCGCCCTCCAGTCGATCGTCCCCGGATCGGGCCCGGCGGGTGTGAAGAACGACCCCGTACTCTATGGGGACAACCCGAACAACAGGGGAGCGCGGCAGGCTTCCGGTCCGCGTGACCCGGACAAGTTCGACGCGGGTGACGACTCGCAGCGGGAATTCCGCCAGCGCTTCATCCCCAGCGGCCTCGCCAACGAGATCTTCCTCGACGTCTACGAGCGGCCGACCTCTTTCGAGCCTGGCGTCACCGACTTCAACCAGCGGCTGTTCGACGCCTATGCCGCGGAGGTCGCCCGGGTGGACATCAACGGCGACGGCGTCGTCTCGGCCGCCGAAGGCGACATCGACACCGCCTCCGATGGATTCCCGGACAACGCCCGGCTGTTCCTCCCGGCGACCGTGTACGACCGCTTTGCCGTGACGCGAGAGATCAACGACGGACTGCTGGCACCCCGGTTTGCCCCCAGCCAGAAGGCCTGGGTCTTGTCGGGAACACTGGTGCCCGTGAGTCCCTCGGTGCCTGCCTCCGCGGGACGTGACGCCGACGACCGGTGATCGCCGGATGTAGCGTGGGTGCCCGTGGTCCCCACGGGCACCCTGTGTGGCGACCGCGCCGCTTGAAACCATCCCCGACTCGTGCTCCAATCGGGCCGACTTCTCCAACCGCGACGGTCACCGTCCCCTCGTGAACCCGTTTCTTCGGGCCGGGGTCCCTCTCCCTTACCGCCCGAAGCAGAGAAAGGAGCCTCACATGCGTGCTCGAAGCACCTGGGCCGCGCTCGCCCTGTTCCTGCTCCCGGCGGCGGCCGCCGTCGCGCAGGAGCAAGCGTCCGGCCCTCCCCCGGTCCTGGTCATCTCGCAGGAGGAGATCAAGCCAGGGAGCATGGCCGCGCACGAGAAGCAGGTCGTCTCGTACCTGGCCCTGTTCAACCGGGCCAACGTGGAGGGCCATCGCCTGGGCCTCGTCCCCGTGTCGGGCGACGACAACCAGGTCCTCTACACGGAAGCCTATGCCTCGTTCGCCGACTTCGAGGCCACGCGGAAGAAGGGCGAGGAGGCGTTCGCGGCCTCGCCCGCCCTCCAGGCGGAGATGGAGGCGCTCGATCGGCAGACCGGACCCATGCACGCGACCCAGCGGACGCTCATCGCGGCGTATCGGCCGGACCTGAGTTACCGCCCCCTCGGCGCGGACGGGGTCGGCAAGTCGCGCTACTTCACGGTCACCACCGTCCGCATCAAGGCAGGCCGGGCCAATGACTACGAGGAGTACACCAAGCAGTACAACCGGGCCCGGGACAAGGCGAACCTGGACGAGCACACGGCCGTCTATCAAGTGATCACCGGCGCCTCCTCGGGGACGTTCATCAGCTTCGGCGCGGCCCGCTCCCTCGCCGAGTGGGACGACTTCACCCGCAAGATGCAGGCCCGCAACAAGGCGATCGACGATGCCCTGGGCGGTGATCTGGTGGTCAAGCAGAGGCGGGAGACTGCCGAAGCCATCTTCGCGGAGAGCCGCTCGAGCCTCTACGCCTTCAACCCCAGGATCAGCCGGCCGCCGGCCCAGATCGCGGCCGCGGACCCCGACTTCTGGAACCCGAAGCCCGTGACGAAGGCGCTGGCCGCCAAGAAGGAGGTCAAGAAGGACACCAAGGCGACCAGGGAGACGAAGGACACCAAGCAGTAGCCCCCCGCAGGGACGGACGAAGGCCATTCCCCGCGGCCACCCCTCGGCGACGTCCGCACCGTCCGGGCGGGTGGCCGCGGTCGCGTCCTCGCATCGTCCCCCTGTCTGGGCAGGCCGGGGTCAGTCGCCCGACGGCCGCGGGTAGCCCAGGCGCGCCAGCACCCCGGCCATCTCGTCCAGGATCGCGGGATCGTCGATCGTCGGCGGCACCTTGTACTCGACGCCGTCGGCGATCTTCTTCACGGTTCCCCGCAGGATCTTGCCCGACCGGGTCTTGGGCAGCCGCTTCACGACCGCGGCCGTCTTGAAGAACGCCACCGGCCCGATCCTCTCCCGCACCGCCTGGATGACCTCGCGGACGAGCTCGGCCTCGGCTCGGCTCACCCCGCTCTTCGGCACCATGAACCCGACCGGCACCTCGCCTTTCAGCGCGTCGCGCACGCCGACCACCGCGCATTCCGCCACGTCCGGGTGCGAGGCGATGACCTCCTCGATGGCGCCCGTGGAGAGCCGATGGCCGGCCACGTTGATGACGTCGTCGATGCGGCTCATGATCGACAGATAGCCGTCGGCGTCGAGGAATCCCGAGTCGCCAGTCAGGTAATGGCCTGGATAGCGCGTCAAGTAGCCGGTGCGGAATCCCTCGTCGTCGTTCCAGAGAGTCCGCAGGCAGCCCGGCGGCAGCGGCAGCTTGATCGTGATGTCGCCACTGCGGCCGGGGTTGACGTCGTGGCCGGACTCGTCGAGCACTCGGATGTCGTAGCCCGGCACTGGCTTGGTCGCGGAGCCGGGCTTGACCGGGAGCAAGCCCAGCCCGACGCAGTTCGCGGCCGCCGGCCAACCGGTCTCGGTCTGCCACCAGTGGTCGATGACCGGGATGCCCAGCATCTCCTGCGCCCACCGCAGCGTATCGGGGTCGCAGCGCTCGCCGGCCAGGAAGAGGGCGCGCAGGCACGAGATGTCGTATCGCCTGATGTGCTCGCCGCGGGGGTCCTCTCTCTTGATGGCCCGGAACGCAGTGGGCGCGGTGAAGAGCACCCGCACTCCGTGCTGCGAGACCACGCGCCAGAACGCGCC
>Ga0066710_100003223_pt1 | contig 13773 bp, 13 predicted proteins | sample GraSoiAngelo_159_FD_79666 | JGI IMG/M metagenome (GOLD analysis project Ga0066710, IMG submission 79666) | Grasslands soil microbial communities from the Angelo Coastal Reserve, California, USA - 14_1009_16_40cm | ecosystem: Environmental > Terrestrial > Soil > Grasslands | place: USA...
AACCTCATTTGAGCTTGGCATGGCAAACTTTTCTCTCATATCAAAGACAGATCATAAAAGAAAACGCCTCGCTGGGCCATCTCTTTAGTGCAGGCAATGGTATGGTTAGCATCCACTGACATCAGGCGAGTGTTACCGACCTTTGTCCTTCTGATCAAATGCCCCTTCTCCAGTTCATTGATAAGAACTCCGGGCCGTCTTCTGCGGATGGCCTCCAGAGAAAAGATATAAGTCTTGACGATTGCCTTCTTCCCATTCCAGTCAATTCCGGGCACCTCGAAAACTTCGTCAAAATAGAGCGGAAACGTCAGCCTGTCCTGAACGAGATGCTCCAGATAGTGAAAGAAGGTAATGGTTGTAAAAGGGACATTAAAGAAGACTACTTTCCCACCCAGCAAGGACAATTTCTCGAAAGGAGATCCCGGACCGCAGGGATACAAACATTTATCATGTTCTGCGACAATCCATTCTGCTTTAGGCCCATAGGCTAAGACCGGATGAGTGGGATGAAAACTCCTAAGAACTTCTTTCCGCCGGCGAAAGGATTCCGAAATCAGGCCCATGTGAGAGACCGTCTTTCTCACATCAAAGCATTTCAAGTTTTGCAAATATTCATAGGTCGAAGACGAATAAGGGAGAGAGACCATCAGAAGGTTGCCGGTAGAACCTATGACTCGCAGGAAAGCATCAATCAACTCTTTCAGAGACCCCCGAAATCCGCAAAAGGAATCAAAGGAGCTGTGAAGCATGAGAGTGTCTCCGCTCTGAACTCCCAGCGAGTGAAGGCCAGTTTCAAGGTCGTCTGGTCCATAGGAAAGGAACCTCTGGACGAACCGACGCTTCGTGTCAAAGTAGCAGGCCTTCAGTTTACTCTTCTGAGTGACGAGTAATATTGAAGCTAAGACTTTGAACATGCAAACCACTTCTCAGGTTCTATTATTTATCACTGGACAAAAGCAGAAATGCTTTTCCCTCCATCAATCACAATCGTTTGCCCTAAGAGCCCTTCAGACGCGCTAGAACACAGGAAATGAACCAGGCGAGCGACTTCTTCGAGGTGGACCATTCGACCTAAAGGACTGGACTTAATTTCATGTTGGACTCGGGCATTGGCATCCTCCAGAACAGTTAGTGTGTCTGTTTCCAACAAGCCAGGCGAAACCAGATTAGCGCTGATCCCGTGGGCGGCCCATTCTACCGCCATCTGCCGGCATAGAGCCTCGAGCGCGGCTTTTGAGCAACCCACTGCCCCGTAATGATTGACTGCTTTGCGAGCACCTTCGGAGGAGATGGCAACGATTCTCGATCCGCGCGGCATGAAAGGACGGAGCTTTAGAGACAGCTCAAAGAAGGCCCCCACATTGACTTGCCAAACTCCTGAAAGGTGGCGCTGACTCAGGGAATCCAGCGACTTATGAACTCCTGTGGCTGCATTGTAAACGAGGGCATCGAGTCTTCCACATTCCCTGATGACGTGATCACAGAGTGTCTGTACGCCTGAGGTCGTCATTAGATTAGCCCTTATGGTGCTGCAACTGTATCCTTTGGAGGTAGTGTCCCCACGGAATTTTTCGGCAGCCTCCTCGTTTTGAAAATAACCTGCGAAGACACGGGCTCCCTGCTGGGTCAATTGCCACGCAATGGCACGGCCTAACCCTCGGGTGCCGTCGGTGACGAGCACTGTCTCTTCGTTGATATCGAAGGGATTCATACCCATATCACGCCTGGCTGTCCATGTAATCCTTTAGAACTTCATCCTCGAATCCTTCTTTGAGAAAGATTCTCGGAATAAATCCAAATAGAAAAGAGGCTTCGGTGACTCTCTGATCCTCGCACCGAATGATGCCCGTGGCAGTCGCTGTGCTGCGAGTGCTCGACTCGATGAATGCCTCGATCAGGAGAGAAGATCCCGGCAAAACGGTCTTTCTGAAGTTCGCTTGGCGAATCTGCAGAAGCACGGGCCACAGACTTTTGTCCATTCCTGCCATCAGGCACTTTCCGGCTGTCTGGGCAATCATTTCGACCAAAAGCACGCCGGGTACAACCGGGTAGCCTGGGAAATGATCCGCGAAATAGTCCTCGTTCTGGGCGACCTGCTTGGAGGCCAGAATGTGCTTGGAGGCCTGAAGTTCAAGAATCTTATCAACCAGCACAAAACGCAAGGTGGTCTCCCTCAATTAACCAAAAGTGCGCTTCCTTTCTAAAATGTCACAAATCTCTTTGATGCTATCCATTTCTTCAATCTCATCCGCACTGATCACTATGCCGTGGTCTTCTTCGAGCCTTGACAGCAGGAGCAAGGAGCCAAGTGAATCCCATTCGCGGACAGTTGTCCGAGTATCATCGATAGTTAGGGTACGACCATTGACTCCGAGAACATCTGCCAGCCACTCCAGTGCCTTTTGGTGGTCCATGTTGATCCCTAAGTTTGAAAGATGTGTTCCCTTACGGGCTGATACTCGATGTTGTCCAGCACGCAGTTCTTGGGAACGCTTATCGAAACGGCTCCCCAAGATAAACCCACACCGTAGCCTAAAAACATGACGTCAAAGTATTCCTTGTTGACTTTTGGTAGGCCTGCCAACGTAAGGGTAAGAGGAACAGAAGCGGCGCCGGTGTTGCCAAATCGGTCGATGGAGAGGGGAACCTTAATCATGTTAATTCCAGCCTTGGAGGCCATGAACTTGATGAGATACTCGTTGGCCTGGTGAAAGACGAAGTAATCATAACTGGCTATCTCCTTCCCGGAAAAATCGAGCATGTCCTGGATCAAGGAGGGAACGCGGGAACGGGTAAAATCGAAGATGTGACCGCCGTCCATCGCCACACAATATTGGGATTCGTCCTGAGGGAACCGATTGCGAAAGCCGCCACCTGGCACAATCAAATCTGCTGCTCCCTTTCCATCTGTCATCATGATGTAATGGGCGACCATAGCTTCTTGACTGGCCTCCAATGCAGTGGCCGTACCGGCATCGCCAAAAAGCAAAGCTGTAGCCCGATCTTTGGGGTTGACAAACTTTGAAGGTGTCTCACCGGTCAATAAGAGCATTCGGTGACAGGCCCCGGCCATCAGCAAAGAATTGGAGAGCCAAAGTCCGTAGACATAAGCGGAACACCCAAGCGACACATCGAAGCTAGCGCAGGCTTGAGAAAGGCCAAGCCGGTGTTGAAGCATACAACTGGTCGATGGCATTACATAATCGGAAGTTTGGGTGACCAGAATCAGGCCATCGACTGAGGCAGGATCCCAGCCTAAATTGTTTAACAGTTTTGTTGCTGCGGCGGCACATAGATCAGATGTACACGTGCTCTCATCGGCTTTCCGACGAGATTTTATACCTGCCATGGCGGTCACTTTGCGGATCTCTGAAGGTTCAAACCAGGGATAATCCCGATCATTTTGAATCTCCAAAGTGGGGATACACGAGACGACCCCACAAATCAACATGCCTTTCATTGCAGATTGTGACATAGTCTCAAATCGCTTCCATGGCAGGTCTACTTGGTCGAACCAAGGTCAGGGGCTCAAGGTGAAGAGGAGCAGTACTCACCCTTTTCTGTTTGACGTCGTCTATTAGCCACTTCAATTCAGCCGGAGGAACACCCGTTCCGCGTGAGATGGTGGCCTCATCAAGCCTTTGTGACAGGCCGCAAAGCACCAGATCCAGAGTTTCATGGGAAAGCTGAAAGTAGAATTCCTCTTGACTCTGCTCGAGGCTGTAAGTGTCGGTCGTTGGTTTGCGCTCACACAATTCGGCGGGGAGACCCAGATGCCGGGCCATGCCGTACACCTGAGTTTTGTAGAGGTGAGCGATCGGTTTGAAATCAGCGGCTCCATCACCAAGTTTCACGAAAAATCCCTGATCATATTCGAGGAAATTCGGTGTCCCGGCAACTGCATAGTTGAGTCGATCGGCATGAAAATATTCCAGAGATTTTCGCGTTCGTTGTTTCATGTTAGTGGCAGCCACAATTTGAAGATAGTTTTTGAGAGGTAAGCGCTTCTTTTGCTGCCGGCCTTCTGGGCTCTCAATCACGATGGAATAAAAATTAATTCCTGGCTCTTGACGGGATTTTTCACCCAAGACAATCTTGTTTTTGAAGGCTGGAGAGTATGCTGGGAAGACCTCGCGAATCGCTTCGTCACGGTAGCGATAACATCCCATTGATTCCAAGATGGGGGCAATATCAATGGCTTCATGTCGAATACCCAAATGGTCGACGAGCATCTTGCCACATCGTATACTCTCAGGGCTGGAGTCTCGCTCGGGGAGTAACAAGGCATAGACGCGATCCGAGCCCAGGGCTCTTACACAAAGAGCGGCTGTCGTGCTACTGTCAATGCCGCCGCTGACGGCGACAACGGCGCCCTTTTTCTTGAGCGTGCGGACAATGGCATCCTTGATGAAGGTGGCAACTCGGGAAGCCTCAAATTCGAAGTCAAGTTTCAAGCATTCTGGAGTCAAAAGCATGCTACCTAATTTCGGGATTATTAATAATCCTCTCTGTACTTGGCGCGAATAACTTGGCCAACGATTCTTTTTGCAGTTTTCCGGAGGCTGACTTTGGCAGCTCTGGCAACAGCACAATGCGTTGGGGAATCTTATGGGCAGGTAGAATGCTCTTGCAGTGCCGGATCAATTCCACTTCTGAAACCGCTTGACCTTCTTTCAGGGCAAGCACCGCCAACACCATTTCGCCGTTTTGCGAATCGGCAAGTCCCAAGACAGCGACCTCACTGACCGCGGGATGACGAATCAATACGTCCTCGACTTCCCCAGGGCTAATGCGAAACCCGCCACTCTTGATAATCTCCGTGACTCGCCCCTCAATGAAAAGAAACCCGTCTTCGTCCAGATAACCCAGATCGCCCGTACAGAGCCAGCCATCCACCAACACACGAGAAGTTTCTCCCGGTTGCCCCCAATAACCGGACATCAAGTTTTCACCACGGACCCAAATTTCCGCGACAGTTCCAGGAGGAGCTTCCACACCAGTTTCTGTAGCTACCTTCAGAGAAACTCCAGGAATCGGTTGGCCAACGCTTCCGCGTTTATCCGTCCACCGTTCTGGCTCCAGGTATGTCAACCGAGCAGAAGCTTCGGTCTGGCCATACATGATGAAAAGCCGAGCGGGCGCAATAGCTGCTCGGATAGCATCCACCAGTTGGGGACGCATTCGGCCGCCCGCCTGCGTGACGTAGCGTAAAGCGGGAGAAAACGAGTCCCGCAAATTGCATTTTGTGACTAAAGTGTGGAACGTGCTGGGCACGCCGGCAAAGCCCGTGCACCTCATCTGAGCCATGTTTGACAGAACGGCGCTGGGATAGAGAAATCGGTTGTCGATAACGACGCTGCCGCCAACCATCAAGTGGGTGTGAAGCAGCGATGCCCCATAACAGTAGAAGAAAGGTAGAACCTGCATAATGCGGTCCTGATGGGTCAACTCGAGATAGGCGATGATACTTCGCGTGTTTGCCAATATGGCCCGGTGACTCATCACTACACCCTTGGGGCGACCGGAGGAACCCGCGGTATAGTTGATCACCGACGGATTAGAAGGATCGTTTCGGACATCCCTCGCCACTGCTTCTTGTGTGTTCGCACTGATACAGTTCAGGCGGTATGAGCCTAACGGTAATTGCGACGAACATATCAGCCACCGCAAGGGTTGAGCAAACTCAAGGATGTTCTTCAACCGAGAAACTTGAGCTGGTGTGACCGTGAGGCACTCCACTTTACAGTCTTGGAGGATACCTGCCAGCACTACAGCCTGTGACTTGAAGTCAAGTGGAACGGCTACGCACCCGGCCAGGAACACCCCGAAGTATGCCGAAACATATTCCGGTCCGTTCTCCATTAATAGCCCGATTCGATCCCCCGGTAACAACCCGGCTTCTTGGAATGCCTGGGCATATTGATGGGCCCGTTCGAGCAGACGTTGGTAACTCCAAGAAGCATCCAGATCGATCAAGGCAGTCCGGTCGGGAAACGCTCCTGCCGACTCCAGAAGAAGATCCTGGAGCAGAGTCATGCTTGGAAAAATGGCCGTGTAATCCAACATGGCTTTCTATGGATTCCTTTGAAGTGCGGGGTGAAATTGCAAGAGCTAATAAGCCGAGGTTGCTGTGATCTCAAGTAGCAGCTTGAGTTTGTTAAGCTTCATGGCCCTCATGATTGATTCAATTTGCGCAATACATACGCCCCAATAGCATTGAGGCTATCAAGGTTCTCTGGGGTAATTTCCTTATCCGCACATGTGATCCCATAATGTTCTTCAAGAAAACCTACCAACTCCAAAACGCCCGTACTATCGAGGATACCTCGTTGCAAGAAGGAATCATCCGGCTCAAGAGGAGCCTCGGATACTCCGAGCAGAATGTTTTGGAGAATATATTCTTTTACTTCCTCCACAACGGTAAATGGATCCATTCTCTGGGTCATTCTCTTGTTATGAAACTCCGGCCGTCTGGTGTATCTTGCAAAACTGCTCAGTTGTATCTCGCTTTTGCGGGGATAAGGTTGACGTATGTCTTCACCAAAGGCAGGGTTCTCGGCGTCATTTTGCCCTCGACAAATAGATCATGAAAAATGTGGCTGGAATAAACAAGGACCAGGGCCATGTTATCGCGAGCTGAAGGCTGTGAGGACTTTTCGATCCGAACCAGCAATTTTGCAATTGCTTGTGGGTTAAACAAGCCACGTTTTTTGGTACCTTCGGGAGACAGGCTGTCAATCAATTTCTGGCGGAGTAAAGGATCGTTCAAAGCTGGCGCATCGGGCGATCGATAAGGTTGCTTGTTACGCTGGACTACCACGGGCGGTAGATCCTTATGAAAGGCCTTCCTGAGAATAAACTTTTCAATGAGAGCTGAAAGCTTCAAGTTCGGAGGCATGCGCCGGGCCATCTCGTAGACATTGACATCCAAGAATGGATAGCGACCCTCTACCGAATTGGCCATGGCCATGCGATCGCCTTGTGAAGAAAGCAGGTAACCACTGAGATACTGGCGAGTCTCCCAATATTGAGCTTTGGAGAGAGCGTGCCAACGGTCAAAGCCATAGGGAACATTTGATTCGAGCTCCTCGATCCATTGGTCCATCTTGAACGGGCTTCGTTTCATCTCGATCTCGGTACCCTCCGCACAATCTGCAACAGGAGGGTAATGGCTCAGCAGCGGCAGTAAGCTCATCCCGTTTCGCCAACGGATGTAATGCGAATAGGCGGCATGTTCTGTCTTGTAGAGATCCTTTTGGTAAAAAGCATACCAAAAGCCGCGGGTCCTTAAGTTGGCATTTGGAATATTTGCACCTAGTCGGTCCAGCAATCGCTTACGCCACCGGGAATCGGGGCTTCGAGCCCAAAAGCGACGAACCTTGTCTTCTTTGAATTGGTCGTAGCCTCCGAACAGTTCGTCTGACCCTTCGCCTGTCAAAACAACCTTCATGCCAGAATCGCGGACCAGCCGCGAAAGATGCAACATGGGCGCAGGGGCAGTGCGATAGATGGGGGTTTCGGCGTGCCAAATCACTTGCTCAAAACTGTTGACGATAGATTCATGGGTGATGCGCAGGCTTCGATGATTTGTTCCGAGATAGGCTGCCATCAGTTGCTGGTAAGGTGACTCGTCGTGCACGCTATCGGCAAACGCAATCGAGAAGGTTCTGAAGTCATCCGGATGACAAGTGCGAGTCAATGAAGAAATAATGCTGGAATCCAGTCCGCCGGAAAGATAAGCACCCACGGGAACGTCGGCCCTGAGGCGAATGCGGCACGCCTCCGCCAGAGTGGACCTGACTTCTTCACACCAGCTCATCTCAGAGCGATCCCACTCAACCAAGTCCGTTCGGTAATCTACTTCCCACCAGCGATGCACGTCACACCGTCCATTTTTGAATCTCATATAACACCCAGGGAGCAGTTGTCGCACCGATTGAAGAGGCGTTCGGTCAGACTCACAAATCCAGCAAATAAAGATATCCTGTAAAGCTTTCAAATCCCAATGACAGGAAACACGAGAATCCGCGAGAATAGCCTTCAATTCTGAGGCAAAGATGAGCGTTTTTCCATTGGACAAAGAACTGTAAAAAAGCGGCCGAACTCCCCATCGATCACGGGCAAGAAAGAAACTCTCATCAGTTCTGTCCCATAGGGCAAAAGCCCACTGGCCGTTAAAGCGATTGAGACAATCCACTCCCCATTGGCGATAACCATTAAGCAGAACCTCTGTGTCGCTGCGTGTGGCAAAGACATGCCCCAGAGCTTCCAATTCTTGTCTCAATTCAAGATGGTTGAAGATCTCACCGTTGAACACCACCCAGTATTGACCATCATAGCTAGTCATAGGCTGCTGGCCGGTCCTTAGGTCAACAATGCTGAGCCTAAGATGCCCGAAGGAAACGCCTTCAGCCAGTAAGAGACCTGCTTCGTCTGGCCCGCGATGGGTTAGCATACTCATCATCCGGAGCAACTGGCTTTCGTCACAGGCTTGAGGACCGATCTGTCCAACAATGCCGCACATTGTCACTGCCCAAGTGCAAGAGAAGATAAAGATTAGAAGATTTTGCAATCCAAAGACTTTGGATCCTTAAGGTGAGGTCTTAGGAATAAATTTATGACTGACTGCCAATCGAGGACAGCTCATACAGCTCCGCCCTCTCAGTCACAGTCGCTGATTTCTTTAACCCATTTGTATACTATTGGTTGAAAGCAGATTCGATCTAAACTCGCTGTATGTTCCAGCTATCCATCTCAACAGAAATAGAGCGCTGAATTAAATCGACGGAAACCACCAGGCGCTCCTGGTTTTTTTTTCTGATTAGTATTCCTTCTATCCCACTGAGGGGTCCATCCAAAATCCGAACCTTGTTTCCAACCCTTAAGTATGGACGAGGATCATACTTCAAACCCTTTTCTACAAAGGTTTGAATATTCAGAATCTGCTCCTCGGGGATGGGGATGGGGGTACATCCCTCACCCACGAGCCGAACAGCTCCAAAGCTCTTCAGAACTTCAAATCGGTCGTGCACCAGAATTTTGACAAAAACATAACCAGAAAATAATGGAATCTGAATTTTCTTCTTTCTATCTTTCCAGTGACTCAGCTTGGTGCAACAGGGAAGAAAATTTTCAATCCCTTTGCCATCCAGTTGCTCCTTAACCACTTGCTCATGTCGACTACGCGTGTAAAGGGCGTACCAGCAGGGCTGAAAATGTACAATGCTGAGTCCGTCAAAACTCTTGGCTGCCACTGATTCAGTTTCGATTAACGAAATCATTATCTATCGACCGGTACTGTAATATTTAAATCCCAAAGTTTTCGCTTTTTCGGGTTCAAAGATGTTTCTCGAATCAAAAATGACGGGTCGCTTCATCAGAGCTTTGATCTCTTGTAAATCTATGTTTCGAAATTCGTTCCATTCGGTGGCAATCAATAGCGCGTCAACGCCGGTTGCCGCTTCATAAGCACTGTTGCAGTAAGTAATGCTGCTCCCGTTTAAAGCTTTTCTTGCATTGGAAACAGAAATGGGATCATATGCTTGGATAATGGCATTTTTTTCGATTAGCCCTTTGCAGATCGAAATCGCCGGAGACTCCCGAACGTCGTCGGTGTTCGGTTTGAAAGACAAGCCCAAAACGCCTATACACTTCTTTGCCAAACCTTCCAAGGCCCTTTCAATCTTCTTTACCACGAGTTCCTGCTGAATCTTGTTCACTTCCAGTACTGATTCCACAATTCTCAAGGGGCTTTCCAGCTTCCTGCCGATATTCGCTAAGGCTAGCAGATCCTTTGGGAAACAAGAACCCCCAAAGCCTGGGCCAGGATGGAGGAATTTCGATCCAATTCGCTTGTCCAAACCCATCGCTCGAGCTACATGGTGAATGTCGGCCCCAACCCTTTCACACAAGTTCGCCACTTCATTAATGAAAGAAATCTTTGTGGCCAAAAAGGCGTTAGACGCATACTTGATCAGTTCCGCGGACTCCAAACTGGTAACCACAAACGGAGTCTCGATGAGGTAAAGTGGTCTGTAGATATCCTTGACAATAGCCGCCGCCTGTTCACTGTCAGCTCCAATTACAATCCGATTGGGCCGCATGAAATCTTCAACGGCCGAGCCTTCACGCAAAAATTCTGGGTTTGAGACCACATCAAATTTGACATTCTTCCTTTGATTCGCTTCAATTAATTTACGCACCCATCTCCCAGTACCGGCCGGGACAGTACTTTTGATGACGATCACCTTATAGTCATCCATATATTGGGCCAGGGAACAGACTACCCTTTCAATTTGCGACAAGTCTGGTTCTCCATTTAACCCTTCAGGCGTACCCACCGCAATGAAGATGACTAAGGATCGATCAACGGCAGACCTCAGATCGGTCGAGAAAAATAGTCGATTATTGTTAACATTGCGCCGAAAAATTTCCTCCAAACCGATTTCGAAGATGGGAAGATGGCCTAGGCGAAGATCATTCACCTTCTGTTCGTCGCAATCGATGCAGGTCACGTTCAAGCCAAAATCCGCCAGACCTGTCCCCGAAACTAAACCGACATAGCCAGTGCCAACAACCGTTACGTGCATCCTCAGCGTGGTTCCTTTACCGAAACAAAATTGTTAAAACTCTCGTGTTAATAAGCACCTCTCCCTTGGAGGACAATTTTTATAGTCTGGAAAATGATCATGAAATCAAGTGGGATAGATAAGTGCTTTATATAGTACAAATCGTATTGCAGCTTCTCCAAAGTACCGTCGAGGGAGCCCCCATACTGACAGTTAATTTGGGCCCACCCAGTGATTCCTGGTTTAACTGTATGCCTCAAGTTGTAGAAGGGGATTTTTTCACTGAGTTGTTGTACAAAGTGGGCCCGCTCCGGTCTTGGACCGACAAAACTCATGTCGCCTCGAAGGACATTGATAAATTGGGGTAATTCGTCCAAACGCACTTTCCGAATAAATCGTCCTACACGGGTGATCCGGGTGTCATTCTCTTTTGCCCAAATCGGTCCTGTATTGGTCTCCGCATCCTCAAACATGGATCTAAATTTCAATAATTGGAAGATCCTGCCATTTTCCCCAACCCTATCTTGTCTGAAAAGCAGCGGACCCTTGGAATCCAGCTTGATCAGAATTGCCAATATGATCATCACCGGGAAGAACAAAATTAACCCGATGATGGAGAGAATAATTCCAAACAATCGTTTGTAAAAATGGCTCACTTTGGACTTTTTAAATCCTTCAGAAAAAATCAGCCAGCTCGGACGTAAATTCTCCACAGCAATCCTTCCGGTGATCTTTTCGTAAAGCGTTGTGGCTTCTTCGATAGAAATTCCCTTCATTTTTAAATCGAGCAGATCCACCACTGGCATTTTTCCACGCCCCTCGCGCATGGCTACGACAACGCGTTCCACCCTTTCCCTTTTTACAATTTCAGCTAGTTCCCCAATATGGCCTATTACAGAAGGATTCACGAGGGATTCCCCCACCAGCTTAGGGTCCTCGCCGATAAAGCCGACGATCCGCATACCCACATCAGGGCGGTCCAGAATCTCAGCCACCAGTTTTTTCGCTACTTCACCAGTCCCCAAAACGAGAGTCCGATGTCTAAGCCCGCGTTTCTGGTCGAGCCAGAAGACACCAATCCGCCAAGTAAGAAAAAACCCAAGCAGAAGAAAAATCGTCAGCAGAAAGACTCCTTCTCCCAAAAAAGCTCCCGGGAAGAACAAATATAAGGCAGCGACTAAGATCGCGCAGAAACCCAGCGCTCGCAGTAAACGCACTACGAGTTCTCTGGTGTCTTTAACGATTCGAAAGTCATAGAGATCTTGAAAATAAAAACAGAGCTGACAAATCAAGGTGATTAACACAGCCCTCAAGAATACTCCTTGATCCCGTAGAACGATATAATCCGCCTCACTCAGTTTCAGCATCGATACCAACTGAATCGTTCCTAAGATGAGCAGGTTCTCAGAAACAACCAGAATGATGGTACGAGTGGACAAGTATTGGTTAAAGATCCTAAGCATCAGGAGACTTGGGGTTTCCGGTAGCCAAGAAGTTCACAAATCGGTCAAGTTCTTTCTCGCCCAGAGCTGGAGAGGTTCATTCCCTGAAGGCCATCGACAGCCCGGGCGATGCCGTGCTTCGCCAAAATTCTGATGTTGATCGGGACCGGAACCTGCCATTCCACTTTCAGTTCGCGCCAAGTCAATTCATGATCGAGGACAATTCTCATAAACCGCCTCCAGCAAGCCCGGCTTTGACGAGGATCGCAAGACTTGACCCGCGATCCTCTATCTTCGACCTCGGCACCTCCGCGTCTCTGCGTGAGAATTGTCTGGGGTTTCGGCTGCCCTATGAGGTTTCCCGCACCAATAGCTCATTGATCTGATTTTAAGATTTGAACCAGCCATGGTGTATGATTGCAGACTTCGCAAGCGCAGGTGCAAACTTCGTAGGACGATCTCCCCGAGGACGCTACTTCATAACTATTGCGGGTAGGAGGCTTCGTCGTACTTCGAGGACAGATCAACCTTTTTTTTCGTCTGTGCCGTAATAATAGTATTGATAACTGGATTTTTTTGAATTATGCATGCAGTTGAAGACAACACCCAAAACATTCTTTCCTCGCAAAGCCTGGACAGTCCTGGCAATTAATTCTCCAGGCGCTTCCGAGGCACGTACGACCAACAGGATCCCGTCAACCAAAGAGGACATCAACTCTGCATCGGCCAAAGGAACAAACGGAGGCGAATCTAAGATGACCCAATCATACTGCGCCGCCGCACTGGTAAGAAAGTCCCGCATCCCTTGTGTATTTAGCAATTCTGTGGGATTTTCTGGAATACTTCCCGCTGGTGTTATGTAAAGATTGGGAATTCGAGATTTGAGTATTATCTGATTCGCAGGCAAATTCTTCCTCAGTAAATCGGCTAAACCGTTCTCCTCGGAAAGACCCAGCATTTTATGGACGGATGGTCGTCTGAGATCCGCGTCCACTAACAAAACTTTTTGATCAATTTCTTGAGCAATGGTTAAAGCCAGATTTACCGCAGTTAATGTCTTTCCTTCTGAAGCAGCTGCGCTAGTAATCAAAATGGTTTTTAAGCCACCACCATTTCTAATCTGGTGGAGCTTGGTTTTTAAGGCTCGATACTGCTCACTGGGAAAAGATTTCGGGGCAGAAAGTGAAACAAGCTTAGAGTCAGGAACAATTCCTAGGCTTGCACAATTAATATGTTCGAAACTTAATACCGGAACGTTCTTTTGATCTTGCTCATATTCTCGGGAAGAGGAGTTTTCGGAGATCCGAGGCTGCATGAATTCTTTCCTGATTTCTTCGAGGGTATCTTTTCGAACACCGGTCGGGCTAATGGTATCAATCCGCCCTTCCCTTTCTGCTCGTCGTATGGCCTGATGAATTTTGCTCATGCATTCTCCTTGCTATTTCGTTCGGTCTCTTATCTTATCGACAAACTGCACAAACAGGTCGAACGATTCCGTTTCACGACTGCTCTCTTCCAGTCCGGACATTCCAGCGGACCTTCCCTTACCCTCAGTTTCGTCACCATTCGTTGTCAGGTTCACCAGTCTTGGACTCTGTATTTTGGAGGCTCTCGGGCGGAAACTATCAGATAACTCCAGATCTTCAGAAACCTCCCGAATTATTTCAATGCCTACGTTTGTCGAGTCGCAGGCATATGCTGTCAGCAAAGCGTTGTCGCAGATTATATTGATCAAGCGGGGAATGCCTCCGGAGTATCGATAG
>Ga0066710_100003224_pt1 | contig 13772 bp, 14 predicted proteins | sample GraSoiAngelo_159_FD_79666 | JGI IMG/M metagenome (GOLD analysis project Ga0066710, IMG submission 79666) | Grasslands soil microbial communities from the Angelo Coastal Reserve, California, USA - 14_1009_16_40cm | ecosystem: Environmental > Terrestrial > Soil > Grasslands | place: USA...
AAAGAAGATGGTAAGAAGCTGCCGCCGGGTGGGGAAGTTCCTCCAAGGCCTGTGTGGAAGCCGCCGCCAGCCGCTCCGGTCGAGAACCCCGTCAAGGAGCAAACAACAAAGGTGGTCACACCCATGCCAATCAATGCGACTAATTCCACAGTTCTGGGCCGGTCGGTCGTGTTACACGGAGAGTTGACCGGAAATGAAGACTTGCTGGTCGAAGGGCAATTTGACGGCTCCATTCACGTCCAAGAGCACTGCTTGACCGTGGGGGCCGGCGGGCAAGTTAAGGCGGAAATTCACGCGCGCCAGGTGATTGTCCACGGCAAGGTTACCGGCAACATCACGGCACTGGAAAAAGTGGAGATTCGCAAGACCGGCCACGTTCTCGGAGATCTGACGACCGCGGGCATAGCGATAGAAGACGGGGCCTACTTCAAGGGGAGCATCGAGATCCAGCGTGAAGAGAGCCTGGCAACCGCCCGTGCCGCGGCCGCTTCGAGCGGTGGGGGAGACGGTTCCAGTCTCGGATAGCCTCGCGCCATCTAGGGTTTCCCTTTGGAAGAAGTCGGCAGGCTCCTTTGAGATTGTCCTGACCATCATCAGGCCTCTCCGCCGGGGGTGGTCTGTGCCGAATCATAAAGGGAAGGGAGGAAGATGCAACCGGCTTCCAGCCGCATGGGAGCGGTCAAACCCGTTTCAAGCAAACCCCTTTCCGGATTCCCGAGTCCCGCCCTGGAATGGCTTTGGAATTATCTTGCGGATGTCCGTCGGCCTCAGATCCTCCTCTGTGGACCGGTGCATTGGAAGACAGTTGATATCCTGCTTCGACGCAACGTCAAACTATACTTGGGCGATGCCATCTCGCCACTGCTGAACGACAATGCCAGGTTCTGGGATCGAACACGGGAAGCGCCGGTATTCAAGCTCGGAGATTTCATGGCGGAGTTTCCTGTGGTTCCGCCGGGGACTTTGACAGCGGCCTTTTGCTGGCACCTCTTCGACCTCCTGCCCGTCGGTTTAGTCCCGCAGGTTATCCAAGAACTCATGTCGCTCATTTCGCCCGGAGGCGTCCTCTTCTTCATGCTCCGCGAGCCTTACCTGCACTCTGGCGCTGACGGCCAGTGGTGGATGGAGGACCTCAAGGTCATTGTGTCCACTCGCGTGGCTGACCGATCGTTTCCGAACCCCGTCGTAACTACGCGAGAGATTGAAAAAGTAGTGCCGCCGGGCAGCCTGAAGGTCTACCTGACGCGCTCCGGACGGCGCGAAATCATTGCTCAGAAGAAATGACCGCTGACGCTGAATGGCCGCCCGCCGCTGGGCTGTTGCATGGACCGGGTGTGGCAAAACCGAGGGCTTTGGTATAAACTTGTCCAACGGGGCGCAGAATGGCTTGGCGAAGGGTTGCAGTCTCGCTTGCGGCGGTTATAGCTGCGGGGTTGATGGCACCGGCACAGGGGCGCGCTCAACAGATCGTTCAAGACGCCTTGGCCATCCTCCCTGCGGACGCCGTCCGCTTTGAATACTCGAGTCCTGCCAAGCTGCGGAGCCTTCCAAAATATTCTCAGCTTCGCGACCAGTATCTTGGGCGCGAACTCAAGGTGCTCGAAACTTCCCTGGCCCAACTCGGCGTCCGGGAAGCGGATGTGGCTGAGGTGGTGTTGAGCTGGGAGCCCGCCGAAGTCGGCATGGCCCGTATGGACGGCATCGCCAGCGGCCATTTCGACGCGCAGGCTTTGGCCGACCATGCCAGAGAGAACGGTATCAAGGCTACACCTGTCGGCAACATGGCTGCCTACTGCCTTGGCAGTGACTCCGGCCCGATTTGCGTTATGGCCATAAAATCGTCCGAAGGAGCCTTCGGAACGCTCCAAGTTCTTAAAAAGATGGCGGCAGTCGAGTCTGGACAAGCGCCGGCGCTGGGCACTAATCCCCAATTCGTGAAGCTGGTGGACGCGGGTCGGGTGGATGCGCCCATTTGGGGCGTGTCGATTGGTCCGGCAGTGGGAGATTGGTTCCAAGGCTGGATGCCCGAGCAGAACCGGGGGCAATTGAACTGGAATCAGACCTTTCAAAGCGTTGAGGGTTTGACCTACAACGTAAACCCCTCGATCAAAATTAATGTCGCCGCCAACTTCGAGTGCAATTCTGAAGCCGCAGCCGCTAATCTGCTTCAACTGCTGCAAGGATTGAAAGCTTTCGAACAGTTGGCGTGGCAAAGTCAATTCCCAAACCGGCAGAACCCCTATGCCGGGCTCCAGATGGAGTCGAGCAGCCGCCGGATTCACGTTGCCCTGACCACGGACTACGATGACCTGCTACCAGGGGCCAATCCTACCCCTTAGACCTTCTCCCCAGTGACTTAGAGCCCAGTTCGGTGTTACACCAAATTCGGCGAGTGGCGCCAAAAACCACCCCACAGATACTGAAACATGATTTCTTTAGGGCACATATCTGGCGTCCAGGGGAGGATTTACCACAAACTCTTGTATAAGTCCACGATCATTCCGACAATCAGACGCAAAATTTTGGTTAATACCCCTATCAGCCACAAAAAAACCCCCTTGACATCGAGTAACCTAAGGGGGTATAAACTCTCCAATGGGCCCGGCGAGCCGGGACCCTGTGCTTAGAACTCTGGGTTATAGCTGAGAGATGGAGGCCGCGGATTCGGTCGCGTTTCGGGTTGGGAGCATGGCTGAGACCAGAGAGGTCATGGATATCCGCGAGGCATCCCAATACTTGGGCGTGTCCCGTGAGACGCTTTATAAGTACGTGTGCGAGGAGAAGATCCCCGCGTTCAAGCTCGGCAACCGCTGGAAGTTCAAAAAAACGATTTTAGACCGGTGGATGGAGAAGCAGAGTACTCGCCGCGAAGGGGCTGGCGAGCGCAGGCGCTCGACAGATTTTCACTAGGGAGCCATACGTATGTTTGGCAAGAAGAAGTCGAAACCGCTGGTGGGGCTGGATATCGGCTCGAGCGGTGTGAAAGCGGTAGAGTTGCGCAGGAAGGGCGATGATTACGAACTGCTAAACGTTGACCTGGAGAACTTGGGCCAAGATGTGGTCGTGGACGGCGACATCATGGACGCTACCGCCGTCAAAGACGCCATTGACAGCATCTTCAGACGAAACAAGATCAAGACGCGTGAAGTGGCAACGTCGGTTTCGGGCCACTCCGTAATCGTGAAAAGGATTACCGTAAGCGCGGCGAGCGAGGCGGAGTTGCACAACGCCGTCGAGTACGAGGCGCCCCAGCACATCACTTTTGATATTGCGGACGTTTACCATGACTACCACGTGCTTGGTCCCGGGCCGACCGGCGGCTACGACGTGATGCTGGTGGTTGTGAAGCAGGACAAAGTTCTCCGCTACCGGAACGCCATCACCACGGCGCAAATGAACCCGGCCGTGGTGGACATCGACGCGTTTGCGCTGCAGAACGCTTACGAAGCCAATTATGAGCCCTCTGCCGATCAGATGACGGCCTTGCTGAACATCGGCGCCAGCATCATGAATATCCACATCGTTCGCGGAAGCGTTCCACTCTTCACCCGCGACGTCCCGGTCGGAGGCAACCAGTACACCGACACCCTCCAGAAGGAATTGGATCTGAGCTTCGAGGACGCGGAGAAGCTGAAGAAAGGTCAGGAGGTTCCCAACGTTTCGCTGGAGGCCAAGGCGGCGCATATTCGCTCCGTCTCCGACATTCTGCTCCTGAAAATTCAAAAGACCTTCGATTTCTTCCGCCAGACCGCCTCCGGGGAGAATATCCAGGGTATTTACGTCGCCGGGGGAACTGCCAAGATTGAAGGCTTGGTGGATCTGCTGAAGGAAGACTTTGGAATCCCGGTCGAAATCTTCGACCCCTTCCGAAGGATCACCGTCCCCAACAACATTGTTCCCGAAATGGTCCGCGAACAGGGCCCGCGGATGACGGTGGCAGTGGGGCTGGCATTGAGGAGCTTTGACGAGTCATGATCCGAATTAACCTGCTGGGCGGTCCAAAAGTAGTGGCAGTCGCCGCGCCCGAAGGCGCGCCCGGGATATCGTCGTCGGCCATCGTGGCGGCGGTGGTGGCGTTCGTGGTGTTCGGCGGAGTTGTGGGCGTGGCGTATATCTATTGGAGCGCCCAAATCCAGCAGCAAAAGACGAAGATTGAAAGCCTGAGCAGGGAATTCTCGAGATTGCAAAGTGTGAAGCAGCAGGCCGACGAATACCTGATGAAGAAGAACCAGTACCAGCAACGGATTGACACCATCACAAGCCTCCAGCGAAGTAAGACAGGGCCCGTGGAGTTGATGCGCGCCGTGGGGTATGAGGCTGATCGCTCGGACGATCTCTACTTGGAGACCATCAGCACTTCGGGCGCTCGCCTCTCGTTGAACGGGAGTTCGATCTCCATAGCCTCCTTGGCTAATTTCCTAGGTTCGCTGGATAAAAATGGCGATTTTACCGATGTTACGCTTCGGCAGGCATACGAAGACGATATGTTTAAGCGCACGGCGTATAAATTTGCGTTGGATTGCGAGTTCAAACCTCCCGCCCAACCGGCGGTAGGAGTTCCGGCGGCGGGTCCGAAGGCGACACCAGTGGGCGGGCGACCGTCCAAGCACGGGACATGAACCGAGGGACCAGGTTCGATTCCAGAGCCGCTGCTCGCGCGATGCAGCTCCAGGAAGGTAACTCTATATGGCCAAGGGCCTAAGGGATTTCTCCCCCGCAGTCCAGATGATGATCTTTGTCTTGCTCATCGCGGCGGCGGTCGGCGCGATCGGCTACTTTTACGTCTGGCCCGTTTACAACGACCCCACGACCGGCCTCGTTGCCTTACAAAAGCAGGAGGCTGATTTGGAAGGGAAAGTGGCTTCCTTGCGAGCCTTCGAGGCCAAGCTCATCGAATACCAAAATCAGGTCGCGCAACTGCAAGCGCAACTGGCAAATCTGACCTTGCTTCTGCCGGACACGCGCGAGACAGACCAGTTCATGAAGACGGTCTTCGCGGATGCCAGCGCATCCGAAGTCCACGTTCGCACCTTCATCCCGCAGGCTGAAACTCAAAGAGATTTCTATCTCGAGACTCCGTTCGCGGTGCGCTTGGACGGGACGTACTGGAGTCTGGTGAACTTCTTTGCCCGGCTCGCGAACGAGCAGCGGATCATCAGCGTGACGAGTGTTGGCCTGGGGCAGCCGGGCGGCGGAGGCATGGGTGCGTATTCGATTTCTGAACAAGAGACCGTCGGGGCTAATGCCGTCCTGACGACCTATTTCCGGCACGAGGCGGGTCCCAAGCCCGCACCCGGGGCACCTGCACCGGCTCCGGCGCGGAGATAATTCCGAAGGAATCAGAACCATGGTAAAACGCGCTCCTTACCCGATACGTACAAGTGGCTTGTGGGCTGTGGCCATGCTGGCCATGCTCGCAGTCTGGAATCCGGCGGATACGCAAACGTTCGCGCAGGGGCAAGCGACCGCACCTGCAGCCAAGACCTCGAAGCCGGCTCCCAAGACGGCACCAGTAAAAGCCACAAAGAAGCCCGCGAAAGCCACTAAGGCGAAGGTGCCGGAAATTTCTGCCAGGGAGAAGGTCATCCCGGTCACGGCGGGCCTTCGCGATCCGTTCAAGAAGCCCGAACCGCCAAAGGTTGGGCCGGAAGGGCGGATTGACACCGAGCCTAGGCCGCCTGGGCCACGCGGCTTAGCGGTAGGCGAGATGCTCCTGGAAGGTATCGTCAGGGAAGAAGTCAGCAAGACCATGATCGCCGTTGTAACGGGGCCCGAGCGGCGAGCTTTCTTCCTCCGCGTCAACGACCCTGTCTATCACGCCACCGTTTCCAGGATTACCACGGATGCTGTCTATTTCACCGAAACCTATAAAGACCCTGCCGGACACGAGAGCACAAGAGAAGTTTCGAAGAAGATGCCGGCTACGGGAGAGAAACCATGAGACGAAAACACCTGCTTCCAATCGCCATGACGGCATTCCTCCTGGTGGGGCTGTCCGGGAAGGAGGCATGGCCGGCTTGGCTACCGTCAGCCAACGGGTTGGCAGGCTGGGATGCGTTGGCTCGGGGCATCGTGCTTTCGTCCGCCCAAGTTACGGCGCCGGCTGCTCCCATTGCAACCGGAGAGAAGGCTACTCAACCGCAGGGTTTGACGGGAGAACCCCTCGTGGTTTCTGGAATCACCATCGCCGCGGGGCCTAATGGCGAAACATTTGTGGATATCGCCACCACGAAGGCCGGAGGTTTCCGCGTGTCGGAGCTCGACAATCCGCGCCGCTTGGTCTTGGATTTTGACGGAGCGCGAAAGGGCCTTCGCGGGACGATGTTTCCCTCAGACTCTGCGCTGATCACAGGGGTGCGGGTAGGACAGTTCCAACTCGATCCGGCCATCGTCCGCGTTGTGGCTGACCTGCTCGGAGACCCCCGGGTTGACGTCCATGCCCGTTCAGGCGGAGTTCGAATCGAGCTCAAGGCGAGGGGAACGGCGACAGCTCGAGTTCGCCCGGCGGGAAAGCCCATAGTGGCCCAGATTTCACCACCAGTGGCGACCGCGCCCTCTTCAACTGTCGAGGCCGAGACGCTCGGGGACAGTGAGCCAAGTCGAACTGTTCGAGCCTTACCCACTCCATCTTTGGCAGAAATGGCTCTGCCTCGGCCGATCATCGCGGAGGAGTCCCCAGCCGCCCTGAAACTTGCTCCCGCCTTGGATCCCGAGTCCATGCGCTCCGAGCATGCTGCCGAAGTGCTGTCTGCATCGCTGACACCGGAAGAGCAAGTGCAGGCCGGCGGAACCGAGGCACCTCCGGAACAACCCAAATACACAGGCGAGCCCATTTCGGTCAACTTGAAGGATGTGGACTTGAAGGATTTCTTCCGCCTGATCCACGAGATCAGTGGATTGAACATCATCATTGACCCGAACGTGATCGGAAGCGTGACTATGGTCCTCGACAACGTGCCGTGGGACCAGGCCCTGGATATCGTCCTGAAGAACAATAATTTAGGGAAGGCGCTGGAAGGCAACGTGCTTCGGATTGCAAAAGTGGAAACGCTGACAGCGGAGCAGACAGGGGCTGCGAAGCTGGTGGAAGCTCGAATTGACGCTCAGCCTCTCGTCACGAAGTTCCTGCCAGTCAACTACGCTAAAGCCGTGACTATCGCCGGACTGCTGAAGACTTGGATAGGCGGCGGAGCGCTCTCCAAGCGTGGGACTGTTCTTGTGGATGAGCGGACGAACACGCTGATCGTTTCAGACATCGCGACGCAGATTCCCCTGATAACCAAAGTAGTCGCCCAACTCGACACGAAGAGCAAGCAAGTCTCGATTGAGGCTCGGGTCGTTCTGGCGACGAATAACTTCGAGCGCGACATCTCCACCGTACTGGCCTACCAATACAACAACCGTTCGGCAACTACAGCCACCGGTGCCGCAACCTCGCAAACCTCTAACGGCACGGCAACGGGCAGCACCAGTGTCTCGCCGTCCACCATTACTCCCTTCACGCCGGGCGGTATAGTTAAATCGACGGCGGCGAGCGGGTTTGGAGTGTGGGCGATTGCCAATCAGGGTGCCAATTACATCATCAATGCGGCGATTGCCTTGGCAGAAACAACCGATCAGGCGAAGATCATCTCGTCGCCATACATCGTGACACAGAACAATACGGTGGGGTCGGTGATTCAGGGTGTACAGATTCCATATCAAACCACCATCAACAACACCGTCTCGGTCCAGTTCATCCAGGCCTCATTGCAAATGACCGTCACGCCCCAGGTGACGCAGGACGGCAACATCTTTCTGATCATCAACGTCAACAATGCATCTCCCGGGGCACTGGTGTTGGGCGTCGGTACGGCTATCAACAACCAGTTGGCGACAACCCAGGTCCTAGTCCCCGATGGCGGCACCGTGGTCTTTGGGGGAGTGAAGGTAACCAACACAGAAGCCGCCGCCAGTTATGTCCCTGGGCTTGGAAAGATTCCAGTGCTGGGCCGGCTGTTCAAGTCAACCAAGGCGACGGACAACAAGACTGACCTGATGTTCTTCGTTACTCCGAAGGTTTTGCCCGGGTAGTTGAACCGGGGAACTGGATCCGGAAAGGCAGTTGATTTCACGGGCGGGGGAGTCATCCCCCGCCTTTCTGTTATATGGAGACGCCTATTTCCCAGACTGAGCAAGACTATCGGAATCGGCAGAACCGGGCAATCGCACAGTTGAGGGAGCGAAAGCTTTCCGCGTTTCTTGTAACTAATCTTCAGAATATCTACTATCTAACTGGATTTCGAGGGTCTGCGGGTGTGCTTCTCTTGGGGGCCGTTGTATCCCGTCTTTGGGTGGACCCGCGCTATACCCTTCAAGCCCAAGTGGAGGGAAAAGGAGTCGAGGTCATTGAGGAAAGGGGGCGTCTGCTCAAGGCAGCGGCCACTTACTTGAAAAAGGCGGAGCACGCGCGAGCAGGCAAGGCGGGAATTGTAGGTCTTGAGGAAGGATACCTGACCTGGGCGGCTTTCCAGGAGCTTCGGCGCGAGGCCCCGGGGGATGTCAGGTTCAAACCCGCCGGCGGGCTGTTAGAAGAACTCCGGTCTATCAAGGACCCTCATGAGATTAAACACATCCGTCGTGCGTCCGAAATCTCCTGCGAGGCCTTTGAAGAGATTCGTGGCCTCATTAAACCGGGAGTCAGCGAAACCGACTTGGCGAACGAACTGGAATACCGAATGAGGCAGAAAGGGGCGGAGGGCGCTGCCTTCGAGACGATCGTTGCCTCCGGGCCTCGAGGCGCCTGGCCGCACGCGCGGGCATCCGCGAAACCTCTCGAGGCGGGTGAGTTGGTAATCTTCGACTTTGGTGCTATAGTCGCCGGATATGCCGCGGACGTGACGAGAACGGTCTTTGTGGGCCGGCCTGATCGCAAGGCTCAGGACCTCTATAAGGCCGTCCTGGGAGCGCAGGAAGCCGCCCTGGCGGCACTCTGTGCGGGCGTTCCCGGCTCGAAGCCGGACCGAGCGGCTCGGCGCTTCCTAAGGCAACTACGGCTGGATCGTTTCTTTCCGCACAGCACCGGCCACGGCGTTGGATTGGACGTTCACGAGTTGCCTCGCTTGGCAAAGGGCGAGAAAACCCGGCTTCGAATCGGCCAGGTGCTCACCGTGGAACCGGGGATCTATATTCGAAGCCTCGGGGGCATAAGAATTGAAGACACGGTATTGATAGGGGAGCGTGGGCCGGAAGTCTTAACCCCCGCGTCGAAGGAACACTGGGTCGTCGGTTGGGGGTAATGGCCTCACGCCAGCTGCGGCGACTGGGGGAGGGGCGGGTCGCCGACCGGCCCCTACTTCGGCGGATTCCGCCGCACGCGCCGTCCGAACGGTCGGGGATGAACGCCACTGTGGGAGTTAGGTATCGAACGGGGCAGAGGGCCGGGAAGAGTCGGATCGTAACGGAGCCTATGGAATGGGTGAGAAGGACCGAGGCCGGAAGGGGCCGCGCGACCATGGCTTGGACCTGGATAGAATCCAGAAACTCATTGATTTGCTCGCCGAGCGGGAAATTGGCGAATTCGAAATGGAAACAAACGGCTTTCGGGTCCGCATTAGGCGCGATAGCTCCAGGCGCCCAGCCTCGCCGGCCGGGGAGCCCGCGCAAGCAGGCACGCAAGGGGAGTCGCTCGGATCTGCTTCGCTCGCTGCTCCCGCACCTCTATCCGTGGCGCCACCCTCTCCCGATGCAACGGCTGCGGGGGAGCTAGCGGATGATTCCGCCGAAGACGTTTTTGTCATCAAGTCGCCGATTGTCGGAACTTTCTACGCTTCGCCGGCTCCGAAAGCCCCGCCCTTCGTCAAACTTCACGATTCGGTTCAAGTCGGGCAGGTGCTTTGCATTGTGGAGGCGATGAAGCTCATGAACGAAATCGAGTCGGAAGTCGCCGGAGAGATTGTCCGCATTTACATCGAGAGCGGCCAGCCCGTCGAATACGGACAGCCGCTGTTCGCCATCTTGCCGTCGCACAAGAAGTAGCTGTCAGCGGTCAGCCATCAGTCTTCAGTCCCGACGAGCGTCGAGGTTGGTTTCGAGGAATGTAAGGTCCCTTTTCGGTCGCTGATCTCTGAAAGCTGACGGCTGAAGACTTATGTTTAAGAAAATGCTCATTGCCAACCGCGGCGAGATTGCGCTGCGCATCATTTGCGCCGCGAAGGAACTTGGAATACGGACGGTGGCCGTGTACTCGGAAGCCGACCGGCAGTCGCTCCACGTCCGCTTCGCCGACGAGGCGGTCTGTATCGGACCGGCGAAGAGCTCGGAGAGCTACTTGAACGTAGCCAGCATTATTTCCGCCGCCGAGATTACCAACGCCGAGGCTGTGCATCCCGGCTACGGATTTCTGGCCGAGAGCGCGAATTTCGCCGAGGTCTGTGAAACTTCGAAGCTCGCGTTTATCGGCCCCAAGCCCGAAGTCATTCGGCTGATGGGGGACAAGGACAAGGCGCGTAAGGCGATGGCGCAATTCGGCATACCAGTCCTTCCGGGCTCAGACGTGTTGAAGACGCAGGCCGAAGCCCTGGAAGCGGCAGCCAAAATCGGTTACCCGGTGATGATCAAGGCGGCGGCGGGCGGCGGCGGGCGCGGCATGCGCGAGGTCGGATCGGCCGAAGATTTGCCGAGGGCCTTCGACACCGCGCAGGCCGAGGCGCAGGCGGCCTTCGGCTCGCCCGACGTTTACCTCGAGAAGTTCGCCGCCTCTCCCCGCCACATCGAATTTCAGGTGCTCGGCGACAGCCACGGCAAAGTCGTCCACCTTGGCGAGCGCGAGTGCACTATCCAGCGCCGCCATCAAAAAATCCTCGAGGAAGCGCCGTCCACACAGGTCAACGCGGAAGCGCGCCGCAGCCTGGGGCACCGAGTTGTGGCAGCGCTCGTGGAAATCGGCTACACCAATGCCGGCACGGTCGAGTTCATCATGGACCGTGACCGGAACCTCTACTTTCTGGAAATGAACACCCGCATCCAGGTGGAGCACCCGGTGACCGAGATGGTGACGGGGGTTGACTTGGTGAAAGAGCAAATCCGTATCGCGGCGGGGGAGCCGGTGGGGGTGGCGGGGGAGACGCTGGCGCCGCGCGGCCATGCCATCGAGTGCCGCATCTGTGCCGAAGACCCGGACACCTTCGCGCCCTGCGCAGGCAAGATCACCGAATTCAGCGTTCCCGGCGGGGCGGGCGTGCGCGTGGACACGGCGGCCATCGCCGAGTCGGTCATTCCACCCTATTACGATTCTTTAGTGGCGAAGCTCGTCGTCCACGGCGCCGACCGGCCGGAAGCCATTTCCCGCATGGTCCGCGCCCTCGATATGTTTGTGGTGGAGGGTATCTCGACCTCTATTCCAGTGCACCGGAAGATTTTGGTGGACGCGGATTTCCTCGCCGGCCGGTTCGACACGCGCTTCCTCACACGCTTCTCTGGGAACGGCGCCGGCGGGCACTGAGCCCCCCGCCTGCTTCGCCAATGAATTTCCCATTGCCCAGGCTCTATGCCATAATCAACGCCGCCGGGACGGGCGGACCCTCGCCCGCCGCCCGGGGCCAGGAGTTTCTCGACGCCGGGGTTCGGTTGATCCAGTTGCGATCAAAGACGGCATCTACGCGCGAGCTTTACGAAGCGAGTCTCGAGCTCGCCGCGCTCGTTGGACGCGCTGGAGGAACCTTGATCATCAACGACCGCGCCGACGTCGCTCTCGCCGTGGACGCCGGCGGCGTGCACGTGGGGCAAGACGATTTGCCGGTGGAATTGGCCAGGGGCCTGCTGGGCCCGGGCAAAATCGTGGGCGTTTCGACGCACTCGATTGAGCAGGTGCGCGAAGCGGACCGCTCCAGCGCCGACTACATCGCCTTTGGGCCCATTTTCTCCACGAGCACCAAGGAAAGCTCCGACCAGGTCGTGGGGCTGGAAGGCCTTCGTGAGGCGCGCCGGGCAACCGCCAAGCCCTTGGTCGCGATTGGCGGAATTTACCTCGACGCGGCGCCGGCCGTACTCGGGGCGGGCGCCGATTCGGTAGCCGTCATCGGCGACTTGCTTAGGGGCGAAGACGTCGGCGAACGCGCGGCGCAATTCCTCTCGAAACTTGGGGAGCAGCCCGCGAAGAAGTTATGAGCTATGAATTCTGAACGGAAAATATGGAGCAGTTGTTGGGGGCCTGGAACAAATAACTCATAACTCGGAATTCTTCACTTTTCGACGATGGCCACCTCTACCTCATCCGGCGCAGCAACCCAACCCGCAACCACCGAGCTTGTCAAAGGCCTGAACCTTCTGGACGCCACAACGATTGTGATGGGGTCTATGATCGGCTCCGGTGTCTTTATCGTGGCGGCGGAAATTGGCCGGGAAGTGGGCTCACCCGGTTTGATGCTCTTGACCTGGGTCCTGACCGGCCTGATGACCGTCATCGCCGCGGTCACTTACGGCGAGCTTGCGGCGATGATGCCCCACGCGGGCGGCCAGTACGTTTACCTGCGCGAGTCGCTCAACCCGCTTTTCGGTTTCCTTTACGGCTGGACATTGTTCCTGGTCATACAAACCGGCACCATCGCCGCGGTGGCCGTCGCCTTCGGAAAATTCCTCGGCGTGTTCTTTCCGTGGATTTCCGCCGAAAACATCCTGATTGACTTGGGCGCCTACTCGGTCCCGGCTTGGGGCCACACCGTTCACCTGACGGTTTCAACTCAGCAGTTGGTCGCTCTGATGAGCTTGATGGCGCTTGCCGTCATCAATATGTTCGGCCTGCGAACGGGGGCCTGGGTTCAGAATGTATTCACCACCCTGAAGGTTGGGGCGCTCATGGGGCTGATTGGAGTCGGGTTGTGGTGGAGCGCCGGGCATCCTGCGCCAGGTCTGAGCGTTGGGAGTTTCTGGCAAGGCGCGCGCTGGGACCTCGCCACGCTCACCGTCGTCTGCGCGGCGCTGGTAGGGCCGTTGTTTTCTTCCGACGCCTGGAACAACGTCACGTTCACGGGCGCCGAGGTCGTGAACCCCAAACGGAATCTCCCCCTGGCGCTTTTTGCAGGGACGGCGATTGTGTCCACGCTCTATTTCCTTTGTAATTGGGTCTACGTCCGCATACTCCCCTTTGCGGGCTCGGCGGGGGGCGCGGGGCCGCTCGAGCGCGGGATCACGCACGCCGTCGAAGACCGCGTGGCGACCGCGGCCATGCAGGTGGTTTTTGGCCCCGCGGGCACGGGGCTGATGGCCGCCGCCATCGTCATCTCCACATTCGGCTGCAACAACGGCTTGACTCTCGCCGGTGCGCGCGTTTACTACGCGATGGCCAAGGACCGGCTATTTTTTTCCTCCGTCGCCAAGGTCAATCGGAGGTACCACACCCCGGCGGTCTCGCTCTTGGTGCAAGGCGTCTGGGCGTCCCTGCTGACGCTTTCCGGGACTTACAACCAATTGCTCAATTACGTGATTTTTTCGGCGCTGCTGTTTTATATTCTTACTATCGCGGGCCTGTTTCGTCTGCGGCGCACGCGGCCGGAATGGCCCCGGCCCTATCGGGCCTGGGGATATCCTGTCCTGCCCGCGATATACGTCGCCTTTGCGCTGTTCGTGGAAGGCGCGCTGCTGATTGAGAAAGTGACTCGAGGGCAAAGCCTGGCGGGGCTCGGCATTGTGGCGCTCGGAATCCCAGTGTATTTCATCTGGCGGGCGAAATCCCGCCCCACTCAAGACCGTCTAGCAGGCTGATGAAAAGCACGCCGAAATGTCATGCTGAGCCC
>Ga0066710_100003225_pt1 | contig 13768 bp, 11 predicted proteins | sample GraSoiAngelo_159_FD_79666 | JGI IMG/M metagenome (GOLD analysis project Ga0066710, IMG submission 79666) | Grasslands soil microbial communities from the Angelo Coastal Reserve, California, USA - 14_1009_16_40cm | ecosystem: Environmental > Terrestrial > Soil > Grasslands | place: USA...
ACGCGCCGTAATCAACACCTGCAGAGCGGCGGCGAGCGCGGCCGCGCAGCCGGCGCCGGCACCGACGGCTGTCGCCAGGCGGACGGCCCGGACCGAACGCGCGAACCACGGCGCGAGGGCGCCGCCCACGAACCCGAACACGACGAACGTCAGGGCGGCTGCGCCGGACATCAGCGCGCCTGCGCCCGACCGGTGGCGCGATCGAGCGCCTGCAGAATGCCGCGCAGGATGTCGAGCGGTTCGGGCGGGCAACCGGCGATGTGAACGTCAACCGGAACGACGCTCGAAACCGGTCCGACCACGGCGTAGCTGCCGGCGAAGACGCCGCAGGTTTTGGCGCAATCGCCAACCGAGACGACGAGCTTCGGATCGGGCGTGGCCTCGTAGGTCTTCCGCAGCGGGACTTCCATGTTTCGCGTGACGGGACCGGTGACCAGGAGCATCGCGGCATGCCGCGGCGACGCCACGAAATGCATCCCGAACTGCTCCATGTCGTATTGGGGGCTGGTCAGGCCGGTGATTTCCAGCTCGCAGCCGTTGCACGAGCCGGCGTCGACTTCGCGGATGGCCAGCGCGCGCCCGAACAGCCTCTTGATCCGGGAGTCGAGCGCCCGCCCGATTTCGACCGCCGCGGGATCGCCTGCCGCAAGCGCTTCGGTGGCGAGCCCCACGCGCCAGATTTTCGAGAACAGCTGCACGTGTCAGCGACCGCGTTTTTCGTGCTTTCGTGGTTTCGTGACGTTTCCCCGCGTTCGAGATTGGATCGAATCGAGCTTCATTGTGAGGCGGAGAGCTCTTTCTCGAGCCGCACCTCGTCGCGCACCGGGATGCCCGCGAAGCCCGCCACTTGCTGCCCGGTGTGCACGGTGATGCTCTCCGGCACGATATCGGTCAGACGATACCCGCGGCGCTGATAAAAGTACAGCGCCGGCAGATTGTCGTTCGTCGTCGCCACCACGGCCCGCTGCAGGTTCAGGCGCCGCGCGAGCAGTTCCGCTTCCGCAACCAGATGCCCGCCTACGCCGGACCGCTGCCACATCGCGTCGGTGGCAAGGGCGACCATGTGCAGCGCATCGCCGAAGAGCCGGTACGCGAGCGCGCCGGACAAGTCCTTCGTCATGAACGCGACGAGCGCCGGCATCTGATCGATGTCCATGACTTCGCCGAACGCGACGATCTTCGTACGCCCGAAGTCGCTTTCGAAGAGCGCCCGAACCGCGGGTCGATCGGCGTCGATGCCTTCCCGAACGAACACCGGCGGCAGATCCAGCCGCGGCCGGCACGTGCACACGATCTGCAGCTGCGCCTCCTCCCAGTCGACGAACTTTCCGCACCGGGAGCACCGCAGGACCGCTGGCTTCGCCCCGAATTGATCGGAGGGCATCCGTCTACCTCCCCGACGCCGTTGCCGTAGGAGTCTCGTAGCCCGTCGAGACGGCGCCGGGTGGAGGCGGACGCCGGAGCACCCACCAGATCACGAGGCCAAAGCCGATCGCGACCGCCACAAAGGTCGCACCGAACAGCCACAGCGTGCGATACAGGATCGACTGCGTCTGCATCCGCGCCTCGAGCGTCACCGGCACGCCGCGGAGGCGATCGGCGAGCGGCTCTTCCCACACGAGAATGTTGCCGCGCCTGAAGTTGTCGCGCAGCGGATCGGCAGGGTTGCGCGTGTGGTACTCGATCTTGCTCGGCAGATGCAGCCGGAATGCAACCAGCTCACGGCCATTCCACCCGACGCGCCCGACATCCCGGCCGGCCGGGACGCCGACGGTCTGTTGGTAGACGTACGAATTGCCGTCTCGCCCGAATCGGTACGTGGACCAGGCGAACGGCGCCGCCTCCGGCAGCTGCCGCACATCGTCGACGTCGAGCCGCACGTGGACGAAGCGGCGACGATTGCGCCGCGACGCGCGCACCCACGTGACGTGGGTGTTCGGCGTGGAAAAGTACGCGCGGATCGCATCGCGATCGACGGGCGCAGTCGGATTGGTATCGAGCGACAGGCCGCGCAGCGCGTCGAGCGCGGCGACCGAGCTGTTGACGTACATCGTCGCGCTTCCGTCGAGCGAGAGGTACATCTCTTCCTCGTACTCGTACTGCCGGAACAGAGTGGAGCCCGAACCGCACGCCGCGGTTACGCAAAGACCGCAAAGGAAGCAAAGACCGCAAAGGAAGCGAACACCGCAAAGGAACGGAAGAGCGCGACGAGAGCTGTTCTTCTTTGCGCCCTTTGCTCTCTTTGCGGCCTTTGCGTACTGGCGAAGCCGCACGATCGCCAATGATATAGTAAAAATTTCCTCACCTTCGGGGTCCCCACGGCGCGGTGTGTGCGCCGTGGGGTGAAGCTCATGACCGTAAAGCCGGTGGTCTATCTCATCGACGGCAGCTCGCAGATGTACCGCGCGTACCACGCGCCGGTCCGTACTGCGGACGGCGGTCTGCTGCGCAACGCGCAGGGGCGGCCGACCAACGCCGTCTACATTTTCGTCACGATGCTCCGCAAGCTGCTGAACGAGCACACGCCCGAGTACATCGCGGCGTCGTTCGATCTGCCGGGCCGCACGTTTCGCGACGATCTCGCGGGAGACTACAAAGCGAACCGCACGCCGATGCCCGACGAGCTGGCGCAGCAGATTCCGATGGTGCACGCGGCCTGCGAAGCGTTGGGCGTGCCGATCCTGACCTCCGAGCGGTATGAAGCCGACGACGTGATTGGGACGCTCGCGACGAAGGCGACCGCCGCGGGCTTCGATGTCGCGATCGTCACCGGCGACAAGGATTTCTTTCAGCTCGTGCACGATGGGATTCGCGTCTTCAACCCGAAGGACGAGGGCACGTGGTACGACGCGATCGGCGTCGTCGAAAAATTCGGGGTGCGTCCCGATCAGGTGGTCGACGTCCTCGCGCTGATGGGCGACACGATCGACAACATCAAAGGCGTGCCCGGCATCGGCGAAAAAGGGGCGCGCGAGTTGATCGCCACGTACGGATCGCTCGAGAACCTGATCGCGCATGCGTCCGAAGTCCCGCAGAAGCGCTACCGCGAGCCGCTCCTCGCCCATATCGAGCCGGCACGCCAGAGTCGCGAGCTCGCGCGCATCCGCGTCGACGTGCCGGTCGACTTCGAGCCTGATGCCGTCCGCTACCGGGGTGGCACGCGTCAGCGCTGCTTCGAGATATTCAACGCGCTGGCGTTTCGAACGCTCGCCGTCGAGTACGCGCCGACAGCCGACACGATCTCGAAAACCTATCGCATCGTGAACACATCCGCGGATGTCGCGCAGCTCGCCGATCGGCTTCGCGCCGCCGGGCATTTTGCGCTTCGCGTGATTCCGGATCGTCCGACCGCGATGCGCGCGGAAATCGTCGGGTTCGCGTTTTCGACCGCGCCACGCGACGCCGATTACGTGCCGATTGGCCACCGCGCGCTCGGCGCGGCGGGTCTCCTGCCGCTCGCCGACGCGCTCGACGCGCTGCGGCCGGTACTCGAAGACCTCGCGGTGGCGAAATCAGGTCACGATCTGAAGTTCGACATCATCATGTTCGCCCGGCACGGCATCGAGCTGCGCGGATTCCAGACCGATACCATGCTGGCCAGCTACCTGCTGGACGCGAGCCGATCCGAGCATCGACTCGAAGATCTGGCGCTCGAGCGAACGAGCTACAAGGCGCTGACCGACGAAGACGTGTGCGGCCGCGGCGCGAAAGCCGTGTCGCCCGCGGAGCTGCCGGTCGAAGCCGTCGTCGATTACGCGTGCGAGCGCGCCGACCTCGCCGGACAGCTGACGCCGATCTTTCGCGATCTGCTGTCGAAAGAGGACTTGAGCGACGTGTACGACCGGCTCGAGCTGCCGCTCGTGCCGGTGCTGGTGGCGGTCGAGCGGGCGGGCATCCGCATCGACGGTCCGGCGCTTGCCGCGCAGTCGCAGCGCGTCGAGCAGGAGCTGGCGCAGCGGACCGCGCAGATTTACGAGCTCGCCGGCAGCGATTTCAACATCAACTCGCCGAAACAGCTGGCGGAGATCCTGTTCGACAAGCTGCAGCTCCCCGTCCTGAAGCGGACCGGCACGTCGCGCGCGCCGTCGACGGCGGTCGAAGTGCTCGAGGAGCTCGCGCTCGCCCACGATCTCCCGCGCCTGATCCTGGAATGGCGTGCGTTGATGAAGCTGAAGGGGACGTATATCGACGCGCTGCCGCAGCTCGTCAACCCGGAGACCGGCCGCGTGCATACCTGTTTCAATCAGGCCGTCGCCGCGACGGGCCGCTTGAGCAGCAGCGATCCGAACCTGCAGAACATCCCGATCAAGACGCCGCTCGGGCGCGAGATCCGGCGCGCGTTCGTCGCCGATCCCGGGAACGTGCTCATTTCGGCCGACTACTCACAAATCGAGCTGCGCGTGCTCGCGCATCTGGCCGAGGACGAGACGCTGATCGAGGCGTTCCGCCGCGGCGACGACATTCACGATCAGACGGCGCTGAAGGTGTTTGGCCCCTCCAGCACGATGGACAAACACAGGCTTCGCAGCACCGCGAAGATGATCAATTACGCGCTGCTCTACGGCAAAACGGCCTTCACGCTGTCCAAAGACATCGGCGTCACGCCCGAGGCGGCGCAGCAGTTCATCGATGCCTACTTCGCCGGCTTTCCGCGAGTGCGGGCGTTCATCGATCGTACGCTCGAAGAGGGCCGCTCAACAGGCGTTGTGAAAACGATGTTCGGCCGCCGGCGACTGGTGCCGGAATTGAACAGCCGTAATTTTCAGATTCGGTCGGCCGCCGAGCGTATGGCCGTGAATCTCCCGATTCAGGGCACCGCCGCCGACATCATGAAGCGCGCGATGATCGACACGCACGCGGCGCTCTCTACGAACACCGACGCGCGCATGATCCTGACGGTCCACGACGAGCTGCTCTTCGAGGTGCCGAAAGATCGGGCGGAGGAAGTCGCAGGTATCGTCCGCGACAGCATGCAGGCAGCCGTGACGCTGCGCGTGCCGCTCACCGTTGACGTCGGCATTGGCGAGAACTGGAAAGACGCCAAGCAGTGACAGGAGCAGTTGGTGAGTTGGTGAATTGGTGACTGGGTGATTTGAATTCACCAATTCACCAATTCGCCAATTCACCAACTGGAGCTGTCACCGTTTCCATCGCTCCTTGAACTGTTCCCACTGAAGCTTCAGCGCGTCCGCGAGTTGCGCGTTCGTTTTCGTTCGGTCGGGGATGATGCCGCGCAGCACGAGCAGATCGAGATCTTCGCGGAGCGTCGGGCTGCGGTCGCCGGTGAGCGGCGCGCGCACCCAGCCGGCGAGCGCCTCGTCCCAGGCGCTCTGCAGATCGCCCTGGGCCCGCGCCGCCGCCGCCAGCCAATACGCCGCTGCGGCGCTCCCGGGATGTGCCGTCAGTTCCTCTTCCATCCGCGCTCGTGCTCGCTGGTAGATTGCCTGTCGCTCGCTCTCCGGCCGCCCTTTTGCGTTGCGGTCGACCGACGTCGCCCACCAGTCGAGCACCCGCTCTCGGGCGTCGGCGGTCAACCCGTCGCGGGCCTGCAGCACCGAGTCGAATACCGCCGCGGCCGCGCCGAAGGCGTTGTCGAAATACAGCGTTTCGCCGAGGCCGACGACGTACTCGATGCGTTCGGGCGGCGCGAACGCGATTGGATTCAGTCGCCGCAAACGCTCGCGAGCGTTCGTCAGATCGTCGGACGCGGCACTTTCGCGAAACCGTTCGAGATACGCGCGCGCGGCGACGAGATCGGCTGCCTGCGCGCGCGAGGGCATTGCCCGCGCCTCCTCGGCGGCGGTCACCGCCGCTTCGAACTGGCGCTCGTTGTACAGAACCCGCGCCCGGGCCAGCGGGTCCTGACCGGCTGAGGCGGCCGAGACGCCCGCGGCCAGGACGATGGGGCAGAAAAACGCCGAAATTCGGAGCGGAACGGCCATGAAGGGATGCTACTAGGGGCTAGGGGTTTGGGGCTAGGGGTTAGAAAACAGGGATTAGGGATTAGGGATTAGGGATTAGGGATTCGAGGTTTTCTAATCCCTAACCGAACCCCTAATCCCTAATCCCTAACCCCTGCTTGGTACAATGCCTCAATGGTCGAGCCGAGGATTGTTCCGCGCGCGGAGCATCCGATCTCGCGCCGCGATGTCGACCCGGACGCGCTCAGGGTCCTCTACCGGTTGCGGCAGTTCAATCACACCGCATATCTGGTTGGGGGCAGCGTCCGCGACCTTCTCCTGGGGCGGCGGCCGAAAGACTTCGACATCGGCACGTCTGCGCATCCGTACCAGGTCAAGAAACTGTTCCGGAACTGCTGGATCATCGGCCGGCGGTTCCGGCTCGCGCACGTCAAGTTCGGACAGAAAGTAATCGAGGTGGCGACGTTTCGCCGGCAGGTCGCGCCCGGCGAAGAGGTGGTGCAGGACGGGGTTCCGGCCCCGGATCCATCGACGCCCGAAGGCGAGCACCTGATTCATCGCGACAACACGTTCGGCACCCCCGAGGAGGACGCGTTCCGCCGCGACTTCACGATCAACGCGCTGTTCTACGACATCGCGTCGTTCTCGGTGATCGACTACGTCGGCGGTCTCGAGGATCTGCGCGCCGGCGTCGTGCGGTCGATTGGGGATCCGGACCTCCGGCTGCGCGAGGATCCGGTGCGGATGATCCGCGCGGTCGCGCTCGCGGCGCGGTTGGATTTCACTATTGATCCGGTGCTGCTCGACGCGATCCGGACGCACCGGCATGAAATCTCGAAGAGCTCACCGGCGCGCCTGCTCGAGGAGTACTACAAGATCCTCCGCGCCGGCGCGTCGGAGAAGGCGTTCCGGAGCCTCGCCGAAGTCGGGTTGCTCGAACCGATTTCTGCCGAACTCCACCGGGGCGCCGACGATTCGCTGTGGGAATCCCTCGCCGAGCTCGATGCGTATCGCCAGCGCTTCGGGCCGATGCCGGAGACGCTGACGAATCCTGTTCTGCTGGGAAGCCTGCTCGTGCCGCTGGGCGTCACGCTGCATCAGCGGCGCGCTGAAGACCGTCACGCGCGCGACCGGTCGCATGCCGCGGCGATGAGCGCCGTCCCTTACCGCCCGGAGCGGCGGCGCCCGGGCGGTCCACGTCTCGGCGAGCTCCCGCTCGCGCGCCGCGACATCGAGCGTCTGCGCCAGCTGCTTGGGCTGCAGCGGCGACTCGGCGATGCGTCCGTCGGACCCCGCGCGCAACGCGCGCTGACGCACCGCAGCATCTTCCGTGAGGCGCTGACGTGGCTGGAGATTCACGGCCGCGCGCCCGAGCTCGTCGAGCACTGGACCGGCATGCTCACCGCTTCGCCGACACCGCATCCGTCAGAAGGAGTTGAGGGCGAGCCTCCGCCCTTCCGACGCAGGCGCCGCCGTCGTCGGCGTCGGCCGTTTGTTGGGGACAGGGGCTAGGGGTTAGGGGTTAGGGGTTAGAAGACTCCGAGTCTGACTAATCCCTAATCCCTAACCCCCAATCCCTGCTCTTAAGCTGCGATCTCGTGGATCGTCTTGTACGGCTTCGCGAGCTTCAGCGCGACCAGGAGCTTGATGATCGGCCACGCGGGGTCGAACTCGCTCGCGCGCCAGCTGAATTTCGGACTGCGCGGGTACCCGTGATGATTGTTGTGCAGGCCTTCGCCGCCGGTGAGCAGGGCGAGAAATCGGATGTTCGTGGCCGTGTTGTCGAAATTCTTGTAGCCGACGTGATGGCACAGACCGTTGATCGACGATGACAGCACGAAGACGTACATGACCGCGTGAATGCCGGCCGCGAGCAGGCCCCAGCCGATCCCCATCAGCGAACAGAGCGCGACCGTGCCGATCGTCAGACCCAGCCACCCGTGTTTGAACACGTGCTCGTCCCACCACCCTTCGCGGATGTCGCGCGCGTAGCGCTCGACCACGTCGGTGTTCTTCAGCTCGCGCATGTAGTAGTAGACGTTCCCGAGCTGCACCTTCCAGAAACCCAAGAGCGCAGGGCTGTGGGGATCCCCTTCCTCGTCGGTGAAGGCATGGTGCTTCCGGTGGACCGCCACCCACTCCCTCGTCGCCAGCCCCGTCACCATCCACAAGACAAACCTGAACGTCCATTCGAGGCCCGGATGGATGATGAGGGCTTTGTGCGTCGCGGTGCGATGCAGATAGATGGTGGTCGAAAACACCGCCGTTTGAATGAGGATCGCGGCGACGATGAGCGTGAGGATGAAAGAGAAAAGCACGAAGTTACCTCCGAAAACCACTCGAACGGATGACCCGTGGAACGCGGTGGGGGATGACCGGTAGAACACGTAAGAGTAGCACGGATCGGGAGCTGTGGCCTGAAAAGCGTATGAAAATGCTGCGCTATACGCGCCTCAACCGTGCGCGCGCTCGAACTCCTGCATGAACAGAACGAGCGCGTCCACGCCCGCCTCTGGAAACGCGTTGTAGATCGACGCGCGGATGCCTCCAACCGAGCGGTGGCCTTTCAGACCGTCAAGACCGGCGGCCGTCGACTCTTTCACGAAAGCCTGTTCGAGCTCTTCCGAAGGAAGACGAAATGTGACGTTCATCAGCGATCGGCACTCGTTGTGCGCGGTACCCCGATAAAACCCGGTGCGATCGATTTCCGCGTACAGCTTGCGCGCTTTCCGATCGTTGACCGCGGCTATTCCGGTAAGGCCGCCCTGGCCGATCAGCCACTTCATCACCAGGCCGAGCGCGTACACGGCAAACGCCGGCGGGGTGTTATACAGCGACCGGTTCTCCGCGTGCACCGTATAGTTCAGCATCGTCGGAAGAGATTTCTGCGACCGCGGGAGCAGGTCGTCCCGAATGATGACGACGGTGAGGCCGGCGGGCCCCATGTTTTTTTGCGCGCCGGAATAGATGAGGGCGTGTCGCGCGATGTCGATCGGACGGCTGAACATGTCCGATGAGGTATCGCTCACGAGCGGCACGTCGGCGACGTCAGGCAACTCCCGGTACTCGGTGCCCTCGATGGTGTTGTTCGACGTCATGTGCACGTACGCGGCGCCCGGCGTCAGCTTCAATTCGTCCTGCCGCGGGAGCCGCGAGTAGTTCTCGCCCTTCGTCGTGGCGGCGACGTTGACGGCACCGGCTTTCTTCGCTTCCTTGATTGCCTTCTCCGCCCACGATCCCGAATCGATGTAATCGGCGGTGGCGCCGGCCGTCAACAGATTCATCGGGACCATCGAGAACTGCAGGCTCGCACCGCCCTGGAGGAACAGGACGTGGTAGTTCGGCGGGACATTCGCAAGCGATCGGATGTCGGCCTCCGCCTGCGCCAGGATCGACTCGAAGGTTTTCGAGCGGTGGCTGATCTCGAGGATCGACATGCCCACACCCGGCAGCACGACGAGATCGCGCTGAATCTGTTCGAGCACAGGCACCGGCATCACCGCCGGCCCGGCGGCGAAGTTGTATACGCGATGGGTGACCGTCATTGAAGTCTCCATGACCAAAAAGATCCACCACAGAGGCCACGGGACCGAACAGAGGGCACGGTTTTCTTGGATCAATTTTGATCCGTGCCCACCGTTCGTGGCCGTGTCCTCCGTGGTTTCAAATCGTAACGAGGTGCAGATCCAGAATGTCGCTATTCCCCTCTTGTATCTTCCGCAGCAGCGCGTCCGACGGCGGGCGGTCGAGATTGATGCGCGCGACCGCCGCCCGTGCGCCTTCGAAGATGACGTTCTCCGTCTCCTGCACGTTGATGTTGCCGCTGCGCAGATGATTGAATACATGCGCGAGCACGCCCGGACGATCGCGGTGCCGCACGACGAGCATGTGCGACGCCGGCGTTTTCTTCGCCAGGTTCACCACGTTCGGCACTTTGCCTGTGTCCTTGTACGTGGCGATGATGCGCACCGTCTCGGCGGCAATTGCCTCCTGCGCCTGATCGGTGGAGGCGCCGATGTGGTGCGTGCCGTAGACGTTCTCGAGCGACGTGATTGGATCCGTGAACGCGCCGCTTGCGCCGGTCGGCTCCTGCGCAAACACGTCGAGGCCGACGCGGAGGTCCCGCTCGCGGACCGCGTGCTCGAGCGCGGCATGATCGACCACTTCGCCGCGCGAGGTGTTGATGAAATACGCCCCCCGCTTCAGCCTCGAGAACACGGAGGCGTTGACGATGCCTTTCGTTTCGGCACTGAGGGCAAGATGCACGCTCAGCGCATCGGATTGTCCGGCCACGGCCTCCGGCGACGCCGCGAGCCGCATGGGCACTGGCTGGTCCTCGATTCGAGCTTTACCGCTGACGAAACGCCGGCTCCAGACGACGATCGGCATGCCGAACGCGTGAGCACGCTTCGCCATCTCCTGTCCGATGTTGCCGTAGCCGAGCAGCCCGATCGTGCGGCCGAACAGGCCGCGCGCATTCGAGAATTCCTTCTTGTTCCATTTGCCGGCCCGGAGCTGCGCGACGTTGTCGGGCACGTGGCGGTCGAGACTGAGGAGCAGCGCGAACGCGAGCTCGGCAACCGCGATCGCGTTCCGGCCAGGACAGTTCGACACGTAGATGCCGCACCTCGAGGCGGTGTCGACATCGATTGTGTTGTAACCTGCGCCGGCTCGGACGACGAGCGACAGCGCGCTGCCCTCGAGCATCATCCCGCTCACGAGCGTGCTGCGAACGACCAGCACGTCGGCGCCGGTCTTCCGAATCGCCGTCGCCAGCCCATCGTCCTTGAGATCCGGCTGAAACAGAACCTCGCAGCCGACCGCCTTCAAGCCGTCGATGCCGCTCTGCTCGAATTTGTCGGCGATGAGGACCTTCATGCGATCACGGTATTTTCACCACAAAGGACACAAAGGACACAAAGGAACCGATCAACGAAATTCACGCAGAGCTGGCGGAATGCGCAGAAAGCACAAGTTCCTGCGGGTTCAGCGGGTTCTGCGTGCGTCGTCTTCCGGGCCTTTAGTTCAGATCCTTTGTGTCCTTCGTGTCCTTTGTGGTTCATATGACGTGGATCAACAACCCATCCCTCAGCTTCGGCTCGAACCACGTCGACTTCGGCGGCATGATCGCGCCGGCGTCCGACACGGCCATCAGGTCGGCGACGCTCACCGGGTACAACGAGAATGCGGCCGTGGCTCGGCCCGAGTCGACTAAGCGTTCGAGCTCCGCGGTGCCGCGCGCGCCGCCGACGAAGTCGATGCGCTTGTCGGTGCGCACGTCGCCGATGTTCAAGACGGGGCCGAGCAGCTGCTCCTGCAGCATGGTGACGTCGAGCGCCGCGATCGTGTCGGTGGGCTCGGTGCGTGCCCGCGGCCGAAGCGTGTGCCATTGGCCGCGAAAGTACATCGCGATCTCGCCGCGCCGCACCGGCGCGGCGGGACCCGCCTGAACGTCGAAGCGATCCTGCACGGCGCGCATGAACGCATCCGGCGGCACGGGGCCGAAGTCTTTGACAATCCTGTTGTACGGAAGGATCTGCACCTGATCGTGCGGGAACGCGACGCCGAGAAAGCTCGCGTACTCCGCGTCGTGCCGCGTTTCCTGTTCTGCCAACTGCCGCCGCGCGCGCGCTGCGCTTGCGGCGCGATGATGGCCATCCGCGATATACAGCGCGGGAATGCCGGCAAATGCGGTCACGAGCGCATCACGGTCGCCTCCGACGACGCGCCAGAGCGTATGATGCACGCCGTCCGGGGCCTCGAAATCGGCCACCGCGTCGCCAGCCGACGCGCGGTTCACGATCAGATCGACGTCCGGATCCGCCCGGTACGTCAGAAATACGGGCCCGGTCTGCGCGCGAAGGGCCAGCATGTGACGGGTGCGATCGTCTTCCTTGTCCGGCCGCGTCCGCTCGTGCTTCCGGATGATGTCGCGGTCGTACTCGTCGAGCGAAAAACAGCCGCCCACGCCCACCTGCACGTGTCCGCCCATGCGCAATTGATAGATATAGACGCTCGGCTCCTGATCGACGATCAGCGTGCCGTCGCGGAGGGTCTTGAAGTTGCGAGCCGCACGCTCGTACACAGCGTCTGAGTACGGATCGGTGCCTTCCGGCAGTTCGAGTTCGGCGCGCGACACGCGCAGAAAGCTGAGCGCGTTGTCGTCGGCCAACGCGCGCGCCTCGTCGGTGCTGACGACATCGTAGGGAACCGCGGCCACGCGCGCCGCGTCGGCCGGCCTGGGACGCAGCGCACGGAACGGAGAGAGCGTCGCCACAGGGCTCAAATTATATCTGGCGAGCCGAGATGTACCGACACCTCCTCGAGTCGGGCTGGCACCGGCGGCGTTGAGAGCACTTACTGCGAATGGCCGCGGCCAGTAATGGGCCAGATCACTTCGACTTTGTCGTTGCGCGTGCCGTAGATCCAGTCGTACTCGTTGACGGCCGGGTCGCAATGCGGAACGATGCATTCGAGCTTGTCGCCAATCTTGTACGACTTGCTCGGCGTACCGGTGATCTTGATCGACCCGAACTCGTCGGATCCCGCGTTGTAGTCCATGCCGGGTTCGCCGATCACGCCCGCGTTCGGCTTGTTCAGCGTGAACGCCTTCGATCCGCCGTCGGTCGTCAGGAGCCCGGGGAACCTGTTGTTGAGAACCGTTACGAGCACGGTCAAGGACGGCTGAAAATCAGTGTACACATTGGGGTCGTCCTGGCCGCCAATCGCGAGGTACTGCATATCCATGAACAGGTAGCTGCCCACCTGCAGGTCGGTGAAGCCGGGCGTCTGATGCATGATGTTGTACGTCCCGCTTCCGCCGCCGCTGAAGATCTCCGTGTTCAGGCCCGCCTTCTTCATCATCTCGAACACTTCGGCGTTCGGCCCGATGTTCTTCAGCGCACGCTCCTTCCGTGCGGCGAACCCTTTGGCATGCTGGGCACCGCCGTCGTACGAGAGGATGCCGCGGAGCTTCAAATTCGGCAGCTTGTCGATCAACTGGGCGAGCGCCAGGGCACCTTCTCCTGCCGGTATCCCGCTGCGCGTCCCGACGGCGACATCGATGACGACGTCAGCCACGACGCCCGCTTCCTTGGCGGCGGCCGACAGATCCCGCGCGTTCTCCTCCAGGTCCACCGCCTGGATGAAGCTGTTGCTGCGCTTCCTGATGGCCATGGCGCGGCGGATCTTGCTCGGCGAGGGATTGCTGGTCGTCATGCAGATGTGCTCGACACCGTTCTCGAGCATCGCCTCGGCCTCGCTCACTTTGGCGCAGCAGATCCCGATCGAGCCGGTCGCCAGCTGATATTTCGCGATCGCGGCGCACTTGTGCGTCTTCGAGTGCGGCCGGCTCGCGAGGCCGTTGGCCTTCACCGAGGCCTGCATTTTCGCGATGTTCCGCTCCATCTTGTCCAGATCCACGCACAACGCGGGCGTATCGAGCTCCCATTTCGACGTGCCGGGCTTCACCTTGTTGTCGATAGTGATCGTCGCCAGCACTTCAGCGGTCGTGTACCCCCTCACTGGCTTTGGAATCCACACGTACGCTGAGGTCGCTGCGGCGCCTGATAGAAAGGTGCGTCGTGATGACTTAGAGATGTGTGTACTCATGCGATTGCTCCATATGTCGGCGGATGGTTGACAGGCGCCTTCATTCCTGTGTTCCCGATGTGAGGGCTTACGCCGTGCCGAGACCGCCCGCGGCATACCGCTTGATCGCCGCGACGGTCCGGTCGATCTCTTCATGCATGTTGAAGAAGTGCGGCGACACCCGCACGCTGTTACCGCCGCCCTGGAATGCCAGCCGGTCTTTCTCGAAGAGCGCCGCGGTCAGTTTCTGACCGTTC
>Ga0066710_100003226_pt1 | contig 13768 bp, 11 predicted proteins | sample GraSoiAngelo_159_FD_79666 | JGI IMG/M metagenome (GOLD analysis project Ga0066710, IMG submission 79666) | Grasslands soil microbial communities from the Angelo Coastal Reserve, California, USA - 14_1009_16_40cm | ecosystem: Environmental > Terrestrial > Soil > Grasslands | place: USA...
ATCTCGTTCCAGGCTGGCTTGTCCACGCCGTCCAGATCGGCATGGGTCACCAGCGACCCTTCGGTCACCCTCCGCAGGACGAGCCCTTCGCGCGCCGAGACGATAAGCAGGCGCCCGTCCGTCAGCCAGTCGACGCAGATCGCCTGAAACGAAGGAAAGGGGAGGCGGGCCATGACCTCGCTCCTGCCCTCGAGATCGACGGCAACGATCTCCTTCGCCCCCCAGTCGGAGACCCACAGACGCCCATCGGGCCCCCAGCGGGGCGATTCGCCGAACACGAGACCGCTCATCAAGACCTTCGGTTCAGGCAACGGAGCCTCCTTCGGCAGCGACGTCGGGCGACGCCCGCTCGCTCCTCACCGGTCGGCCGGGGCGTACGTGGCGATCAGCACGCCCCCGGGCGAGGTCTTGCCGTCGACGAGCCGCAGCGGGGTCCTGGGGTTCCCGTTCCGGAACAGACGCTTCCCGGTGCCCAGGACGAGGGGGTAGATCAGCAGCCGGTACTCGTCCACGAGATCGTTCGCCATCAGCGTCTGGACGAGCTCGCCGCTCCCGATCACCTGGATGTCCTTCCCACTCCCATCCTTGAGCCTGCGCACCTCTCTCGGGACGTCACCCGCGATCACGTGCGAGTCCTTCCAGTCGAGCGGCTCATGCAGGGTCGTCGACACGACGTACTTGGTGAAGCTGTTGATCGTCTCCGCCAGGGGTTCGTCCGCGCCCGCCGACGGCCAGTACCCGGCGAAGATCTCGTAGGTCACCCGGCCCAGCAGGAGGGCTTCGGTCTCGGCCATGCCCGCAGTGATCATCTCGCCCGCCATGTCGTCCATGAGGGCCATCTGCCAGCCCCCGTGCTCGAACCCGCCGCTTCGGTCCTCGTCGGGATCGCCGGGAGACTGCATGACCCCGTCGAGGGACAGGAACTCGCTCACGATCAACTTCCGCATCGCCGCCCTCCTTTCGGCATCGAGGTTCGCGACCTCGCGAACGACCTCGCGTCCCATGATCTCAAGTCGCCCGTGGCGAGGCGATTCGCCCCGGGTCAGTTGGGCTTCGAGCTCCGGCACTCGAGGACCGTGTAGCATTTTGAACGGTGCACCCACTGGCCCGTGGGGTAACGGTAGCCCGACTGACTCTGGATCAGTTAGTCCTGGTTCGAATCCAGGCGGGCCAGCAAGGCAAAGCCGCAGGTAGGGACGCGGTTTCCGCAGCTCATGAGGCGACTCTTCGTCGGCGAGAGGCTGGAGCGGTTGATCCACCAACAGCGAACGCCTCTGCCACCTGGAGGGCCCCTCCTTCGAACGCGGGCCAGAGATCCACTCCCGACAAGTCCTGCGGCGGCTTCGCCATGCTGGCGAGACGCAGATCGGTTTGCAAGTCATGCAGCGTCCGAGCGGCCTCCACGGCACGGACGTCTGGCAACAGGGACTCAACCCTCCTGGCCGTCTCGAGCACCCGTTCCAAGATGTGGAAGATCGACTGCCACTTCGGAAACGCGCCCGGGATCTCCCCCACGAGCGCTCGAAGTTCCGTCGCCTTCGCCAGCCGATACCGAAGTTGGTTGCTGACCGGCAGAACCTCAAGGATCCCGGCCATGCGCAACGCGTCCAGAGTTTCTGCGATGTTCCGCTTCGAGTAGCCGGCCTCGGGCAAGCAACATGCGCGTCTGGGGATGTCTCCCCAATCCCCGAACGACTCCCGTGTCGGCGGTCTTCCTTCTGAGCGCCCGCCCACACTCGGCGTATGAGACTCCAAAGAATCCAATCTCCAGAGGCTGCTCCTTCGTCGCCTCAAGGAGACACTCTCTCCCATTCGTGCGCGCGGCCCTCGACCACCCTGAGTGATCGAGGGCCTTTCCCCGTGCAACACGTCGCCATACACTTCGTGCCGTGGCCCGTTGCCCCTCGTGCGGCGAGGAGAATCCCGACAAGTTCCGATTGTGCGGGTACTGCGGGACGCCACTGCACGAGACACCGAAGCCGCAGGTCGAGGAACGCAAGGTGGTCACCGTGCTGTTCTGCGACCTGGTCGGTTTCACGGCCAGCTCCGACCGGGCCGACCCCGAGGACGTGCGTGCTCGCCTTCGGCCCTACCACTCCCGGCTCCGCCAGGAGATCGAGAGTTTCGGGGGCACCGTCGAGAAGTTCATCGGGGACGCCGTCATGGCGGTGTTCGGGGCCCCCGCGGCTCATGAAGACGACCCGGAGCGCGCCGTTCGTGCCGGCCTCAGCATCCTGGAGGCCATTTCAGATCTGAACGAGACGGACCCAGGCCTCGATCTGCAGGTTCGCGTGGGGATCGAGACGGGGGAGGCCGTGGTGGTCGTCGGTGCCCGCCCGGAGCAGGGCGAAGGCATGGTGACGGGCGACGTGGTGAACACCGCCTCTCGCCTTCAGGGAGCGGCGCCCCTGAACGGGGTGGCTGTGGGCGAGGGCACCCATGCCGCCACCAAGGCCGTGTTCGACTACCGAGCCCTCGAGCCGGTCACGCTCAAGGGCAAGGCCTCCCCGGTCCCCATCTTCCACGCCAGAACGGCGCGGGCGCGCCTCGGCACCGACCTCACCCGAACGTTCACCGCTCCCCTCGTGGGCAGAGAGCTCGAGCGAGCACTGCTCACCGGGGTCTTCGAGCGCTCCATCCACGACTCCTCCCTTCAGCTCGCCACGATCGTGGGCGAGGCAGGGGTCGGGAAGTCCCGCCTGGTGGCCGAGCTCGCCGCCTTCGTCGACTCCAGGCCCGAGCTCGTCCGGTGGCGCCAGGGCCGATGCCTGCCCTACGGGGACGCCGTCACGTTCTGGGCCCTGGGCGAGATCGTGAAGGCCGAGGCGGGGATCCTGGAAACCGATCCGCCAGACGTGGCAGCCTCCAAGATCGACGCCGTGGTGGCGGATGCCCATCCCGACGCGCCCTGGCTACGCCAGCGCCTGCGCCCGCTCGTGGGGGTGGAGGGACCACCGGCCGCGAGAGAGGAGAACTTCGCGGCGTGGCGGGCATTCCTCGAGTCCCTGGCCGAGGACCGGCCCTCGGTGTTCGTCATCGAGGACCTGCACTGGGCCGACGACCTCCTGCTGGCCTTTCTGGAACACCTCGCCGACTACGCGGAAGGCGTGCCCATGCTCCTGGTGGCCACGGCCCGTCCCGAGCTGTTCGAGAAGTCCCCCGCGTTCGCCCAGGCCGCCCGGAACTCCCACCGGGTGAACCTGGCGCCCCTTGCCGAATCGGACATGGCCCGACTCATCTCGAGCCTCCTGGAACAGGCGGTGCTCCCGGCGGAGGTCCAGCAGGCCATCCTCGCTCGGTCCGGCGGCAATCCTCTGTACGCCGGGGAGTTCGTGGGCCTGCTGAAGGATCGGGGGATCCTGCAGAAGCGCGGATCGACCTGGAGCATCGATCCGGGAGCCGAGACCCCTTTGCCTTCGGGGGTGCAGGGGCTGATCGCGGCACGCCTGGACACCCTCTCGCCCGAACGCAAGCGCCTGCTCCAGAATGCCGCGGTCGTGGGCAAGGTGTTCTGGACGGGGGCCGTGGCGTCGATCGGCGAACAGGAGCCCAAGCTGGTCGACGAGGTCTTGCACCAGCTCTCCAGGAAGGATCTGGTCCGTTCCGCCCGGGTCTCGTCCATGGAGGGGCAGGCCGAGTACGCCTTCTGCCACGCGCTGGTCCGCGACGTGTGCTACGCCCAGATCCCCCGAGCCCAGCGAGCGGAGGCCCACCGCCGGGCCGCGGCGTGGATCGAGGGGATCGCCTCCGACCGGGTCGAGGACCTCGCCGAGATCCTGGCCGCCCACTACTCGACCGCCCTCGATCTCGCCGCGGCATCGAAGGATCCCGGCGCCGCGAACCTGAACGAGAAAGCCGCCCGCTACCTGATCCTCGCCGGGGACCGGGCCATGGGGATCGACGTGGAGGCCGCCGAGCGCCACTACGCTCGGGCTCTTGGGATGCTCACGGAGGGCCATCCCGATCGCCCCCACCCGCTGGCCCGCCACGGTGAGGCGCTCCTTCAACGGGGCCGATTTCCCGAGGCGGCCTTGGCCTTCGAGCAGGCCATCGAGGGATTCGGGGCCCGCGGGGACCTCAGGGCCATGGCGGCCGCCAAGGGCCGCCAGCGAATCATCCTGTTGCACATGAACGATCCCCGCAGCGGCGCGGTGTCAGCCGAGGCTCTGGCGATGCTCGAGCCCCTCGGTCCCTCCCCAGAGCTGGTCCAAGCACTCTCCGAGGAGGCAGGGGCGAGCTATGTCGCGGGGGACAGCCTTCGGACCATCGCCCTGGCCGATAGGGCAGTGAAGCTCGCCCGCGATCTGGGCTTGCCCGAGCCCGCCCGATCCCTGGGAGTGCGAGGTGGGGCTCGGGCCGTCCTGGGGGACGCCGAGGGCGTCGAGGACATCCGCCGGGCCCTCGAGGCGGCCCAGGACCAGGGCCTCGGTCGCGATGTCGCCGTCCAGTACAACACCCTCGCCTACGTCCTCGCTCCGATCGAGGGGCCCCGAGCGTCGCTCGCCGTGCTTCGCGAGGGCATTGCGTTCGCGGAGCGGCGCGGGATAGAGGAGCTCGTCGCCGTCATGAGAGGGAGCATGCTCGAGGCCCTGTTCGACCTGGGGTCCTACGAAGAGGCCACTGCCCTTTCCAGTGAGATCCTCCCCGGGCTGGAAGAGGCCGGGGCCGTGTGGGAGGTGATGTGGGTCCGTGTCACCCAGGCACGTGTCCTGGTCCGAAGGGGCAACCACACCGAGGCGGCCCCGCTCGCGAAGTGGGCGGCGCAGCGGGCGCAACATTCGGCCGAGTCGCAGCAGCTCGCAGTTTCGTTGCCCGCCGCCGCCGCCGTGCGGTTGGCCCTCGGAGACCGAGCGGGCGCGGCGGCGCTGCTGACGGAGCTCGAGACAAGACCCAACATCCGCGAGGACCTGGGCTACGTCAAGAGCCTTCCCGATGCCGTCGCGACCGCGCTCGCCGCCGGAGATGAGGACCTGGCACGTCGCCTGGCCGAGCACGTGGATCCCATCTGGCCGCTGCACGAGCAGGCCTTGGTGAGCGTTCGGGCGCTGCTCGCCGAGCACGGCGGGGGGCAAGCGGAGGCGGCCGAACGCTTCGCCGAGGCGGCCCTGCGAGGGGAGCGGTTCGACATGCCGTGGGAGCGGGCCCAGGCTCTCCTCGGCCGGGGACGGTGCCTACTCCCCCTCGGCCGGCCTGCCGAAGCGACTCCGGCGATCCGCCAGGCCCGGGAGCTGTTCGCCACCCTCGGCGCCACCCCCGCCGTTCGGGAGACCGACGTCCTGCTCGAGCGGGGCTTGGCGGCCAGCTCCTGACTCAACCGGGACGCGTCAGAGCCCCGCCTACTCGGCGTCCAGGTGGTCGCGCATCGGAATCACCTTGGGCACGCCGGCCACCTCGAGCAGGGCCCGGATCGGCCCGCCGGAGGGCACCACCAGGCTGAGCTCCTGCCGTCGGACCCGCAGCCGGTCCGCGAGCATCACCAGGAGATGCACGCCGGAGCTGTCGAGATAGGTCGTCTCCGTGAGGTCCACGAAGATCGCCTGCGCGCCGTTCGGGACCGAGGCCTGGATCGTCGACAGGACCTCCCTGGCGTTCGAGATGTCGATCTCTCCCTGGATCCGGAGGATGCATCGCCCGCTGTCCTCCTCCACCTGGACCCGGGCGAGGTCGTTCACCGAGCGGGAGCCCGAAGCCGTCGTCGCATCCGGACCACCGTCCCTCCCGACCCGGTCTCCACGTCGACCTCGTCCATGAATCCCCGCATGAGGGTCAGGCCGCGACCTCCGTCCCTACGGGCCGGGACCCTCCACGTCCCGACGTCCCGCACCGTCACCCGCACCTCACCGCCAACCAGATCGAGGTCGATCTCCACCACGCCGTCGCCCACCCCATATGGGTGCTGGATCGCGTTGGCGCATGCCTCACCGCACGCCAGGACGATCTCGTACGTCTCCTCCGGGTCGGCATCGACCGATCGGAGCCACCGGCGGAGCGTGTGGCGCATGGGGGCGAGCGCCCTCGGTTCGGCTGCCACGCGAAGGCGCAGGGGCTCGCCGACGAAGGCGATCGGTCGAAGGGCGATGAGCGCGACGTCGTCCGAAGCGTCCTTTCCCAGGAAGGAGCCAAGGAGATGGTCGCACAGCAGATCGAGCTCCGGACCAACCGCCCGGGCTTCGTTCCGCAGCCGCTCGAGACCCTCCCGAAGCGAGACCCCGCGACGCTCCACGAGCCCGTCCGTGAACAGCAGCAGCGTCGAACCGTTCACGAGCTGAAAGACCGACTCCGTGTACAGATCCGGAGCGGGCGCCGCCCCCAACGGCGGAGCCAGTCCCTCTTGCAGGTACGAGGGGTCTCCCTCCGCCGGGATCGCAAGCGGTGGAGGATGCCCCGCATTGGCGTACGTCACCGAGCCGCTGTCGGGATCGAACACGAGGTAGACGAGGGTCGCCATCTCGGAGATGGGCAGCTTCTGGACCAGTTGATGAAGCCGGATCACGACCCTGGCCGGCGATTCCTCCTCCATGGCGTAGGCCCGGAGCGCCATCCGCAGCTGCCCCATCGTGGAGGCCGCCGGCAACCCGTGGCCAGCGACGTCGCCGATCCCCACGCCCACGTGTCCATTCGGCAGCTGAAGGACGTCGTACCAGTCCCCGCCGATCTCCAGCCCGGTGGTGGCCGGGACGTACCGGGCCGCCAGCGTCACGCCCGGGATCTCCGGCAGGCGGTCCGGCAGGAGGCTCCGCTGCAGCGTCGCCGCGATCCGGTGCTCTCGTTCGGCCTGCCGGTCATCGGTGATGTCCTGGACCGTCCCCACCATCCGAAGCGGTTCTCCCGTGGGACCAACCATCAGTCTCGCCTTCCCCACCAGAACCCGTTCGGCCAGATCCGAGCGAACGATGCGGTACTCGATGGTGGGAATGTCGTGGTTCCCTCCCGACCGGAGGGCCGCCTCCGTGTTTCGGCGGATCCTCTCCAGGTCATCCTCCACCACCTGCTCGACCGCCCTGGCCAGGTCCAGGGGGAACGCCTGCGGCTCGTGCCCATGGATCCGGTACATCTCGTCCGACCACGTCACCCGGTCCTCGGGGATGAGCCACTCCCAGCTCCCGAACAGGGCGACCTGCTGCGCTTCCGCGAGCTGGCGCTCGCGTTCCCGCAGCTTCCCCTCGACCTCCCGGCGCACGCCGATCTCCCGGGTGAGCCGTTCGTTCGCGGTGGAGAGAGCGGCGGTCCGTTCGCGAACCCGGGTCTCGAGTCCGGCAGCGGCGAGTTCGAGGGATTGGCGCGCGCGCATCCGCTCGCTCACCAGCGCCGCGAACACGAACGAGGCGAACGCCACCGTCGCGTTGAACGCCTGCAGGGTCAGCATCCTGGCGAAGAGTGTCCCGCCTTCGAACGGTCCCAGGCCCCTGGCAGCCGCCCACGTGGCGATCCCGGCCACGAGCAGGGCGCCCGGTGCGGCCCCCCGCTGCTGGAAGCGCCAGGCCGCCCAGCCGAGGAGGGGCAGGACCAGGAACAGCAGGTGGAGGTGGGTCCGGACCACGGCCAGGGTCGCCAGGGTGAGCAGGACGAACAACCCGGCGGCCTCCGCACGGCGTTTCCAGGATCCCTTCGATGGACCGCGGAACGAGAGGAGGCTGAGCAGGAAGGGAGCCACGACGAGCACCCCCATGGCGTCGCCGGTCCACCACACGGCCCAGGCGCCCGGGAAGTCGCCGGCTGGGATGGCCCCGGAGAGCAGGAGCGTGCCGGCTCCCACTGTCGCGCTGATGAGCATGCTCGACAGGGCTGCCAGGAACACGATGGCGATGGCGTCGCGCAGACGATCGATCTCCCTTCGGAAACCCACCCGCCGGAGCAGCTCCGCGGCGACGAACGGCGCGATGGTGTTTCCGGCCGCAGTGGCGGCCGCGGCGGCCGGCGACGAGCTGATGGGAGCGTTGACCAGGAGCGCCCCCAGCGCGATCCCGAGCCAGACCCTTCGGCCGAGCACGAGGAACGCCACGAGGGCGATCCCCGTCGGGGGCCACAGCGGGGTGACGTTCCTCGCGATCAGCGCCAGGTGGAGGCTCAGGCGGGCCGACCCGTAGTAGACCGCCGCGAGCAGCAGGATCCCGACCGCGCGAGCCGGGAGGCCCGGCCTGGGCCTCCGCTCCGGATCCGTCAGCCGGCCCCGCGCCCGGCGGCCGGCGGATGGATCTCGAACCTGGAGCTCAGGAGGCGATGGCGCGCGAGACGTAGCGAAGCACGGCGGGATCGACGTGGCCCCGGGCCGTGCCCAGCAGGAAGCGCTCCGCACCGGCCGCGGCGCGCGGGGCGCCCAGCGCCACTCCCGGGACGGCCAGGGCGATGGCCGAGGCGGTCACGCCTGCCCCGGCCACCTTCAGGAAGGTCCGCCGGTCCAGCTTCGGGTCATCCATGGTCATCAGCTCCCTTTCGTCGGTGTGCCGAGCCGGGCAGCGCTCGCCTCGCGGCTCACGGTTCGAGATGGGCATGGGGCTCGAGCGTCTCGATCACGTCCGGAGCCAGATGCCGCCGGGCGCTCTCCCACATGTACCGTTCGACCCGGCGTCCTGTATCCGCCAGCGTCGTCCCGTCCTCCGGCTCTGGTGCCACGACGCCTCCCCCGGCCCGCAGTGTCGCAACGATGGATTCCCCCGGGATGCTGACGAGGATGCCCCGATACCCCAGGCCCCCCGGGGGCGGCGCTCCACCGGACGGGAGCGTCGAGAGCAACGAGCGCAACTCCTCCGTCTCCTCCGGGGTGAGCGTCCACTCGGGCGGCGGCCGCCCGCTGTACACGTCGATCCACGCCTGGGCTCCGGGCCTCGAACCACCGGTCAATGTGCCCCATCTCGCCCATGTCCTCGTCCGGCTTCGATATCCGCCTATTCGACGATCACGCCCCAGCCCCGGAAATACCGGCAGAAGATCGTGTACGGACCGCGGTCGCAGGTCTCCGGATCGGTGATCAGGTGGCCGGAATCGTCGTAGTTCCGGGCCGGTGTGCCACCGGGCTTGTGGCACCAATGGCCGTTCTGGCACAGGCGATACCAGTGGAAGTCCGTGGATGGCCAGATGACCAGACAGACGTTCAAGTTGTTCTGGGTCTGGCACTTCGCCCTCCAGCCGTCCCACCTGGCGGCCGGGGCCACTCCCCGACAGCTGATTTCCGTGTACATGTGCCCAGCGGCGCGGCCCGGTTGGGCGTAGGTGTCAGTCCGGAGGTTATCGGCGAAGTTGTAGCAGTTGTTCGAGTACTGGTGCTGCGGATTGTTCCAGTAGCTGAAGTCCGTGTCCGACGTGTAGAACGAATTCGCGCACGCGGTGTACGTCGAGGGCCTGTCCAGCCGCGCCGAACGGATGGCCTCACGCGAATGCTCGAGGACCTGGCCGGGGACGTCGGCGCGAGTGCCGGCCGACGTACCGAGCAGCCAGTTCGCGGTCTCGCCACCTGAAACATGGGTGCCGCCGATGCGGGCGGTGGCCGGGAGGCCCGCCCTCGACCAGGCGTCCCCCTCGGACAGGTGCTCGACGACGAACCCGCGGTAGCCGAGGCCGACGGTCTCGGCGTCTCGTGGGAGCAGGACCCGAGGATCGGCCTGGATCCGTTCCACCAACTCGCGGCTCTGCCGTGGCGAGAGCGTCCACCTCGGGTTGGGCCTTCCGGAGAACACGTCCAGCTGGACAGAGATCATTCCCCCTCCTTCGGTAGCCGCTGGCGCATTGTAGCCGTACCAAGCGATGAGCGGGACCCATAGAACCCGGTCCGGGGGGGTAACACCGGTCGGAACACCGGCCCGCCCCTTCGGTCTCGCGTATGGTCGTCGTGGTGAATGGAACAACCTCCGATTCGGGGCCGGCGAGGACGTCCGGCCCGTCGACGCGTGAACTCGAGCGGCTGCTTCGGCGCCAGGCCGCCGGAGCTCTCGTTCCCCCTGATCTCGAGGCGACCCTGGCTATCGACGGCGCCCGGAACGGCGGATGGACGGTTCGGATCGGGTCCGGCCGTATGGAGGTCGAATCCGGTCTTCCGGAACGTTCCACGGTTCGGGTGACCGGCGACGCCCGGACGGTCTCGGAGGTGTTCCGGGGCGATCGCTCAGGAGTGGAGGCCTTCCTCCTCGGGCAGCTCCGGGTGCGGGGCAACCTGGCCCTCGCCCTCCGCCTCGACTCGATGCTGAACCCCGACCATCCCCCGGCCCGGTGGCCACGATGGAGGACCGTCCTGGCCGCGGGCATCCGGACCGCCTACCTCGAGGCCGGGGAAGGAGAGCCGGTGATCCTGCTCCACGGGCTGGGCGCGACGAACGCGTCATTCCTGCCCACGCTGTGGGACCTCGCCCGGGACCACCGGGTGATCGCGCCCGACCTTCCAGGGTTTGGCGACTCGGCCAAGCCGCTTCGGGCCTACCACGCCCACTTCTTCTCCTGGTGGCTGGCCGAGTTCCTGGACCGGGTCCGGATCCCGAAGGCGGACGTCGTCGGGAACTCCATGGGCGGACGGGTGGCGCTCGAGCTCGGGCTCTCCAGCCCCGACCGGGTGGGCCGGCTCGTGCTCCTCATGCCCGCTCCCGCGTTTATCAGATATCGCGAGTTCGTCCGGATCGCCCGGGTCCTGCGGCCTGAGCTGGCCCTGCTCCCTGTGCCTGTTTCACACCGCCAGGTGGTTCGATCCATCAGGCGCATGTTCGCCAGGCCCTCCCGGCTTCCTGGGGCCTGGTACGACGCGGCCGCCGACGAGTTCCTCCGGGTGTTCTCGACCCCCCGGGGCCGGATCGCGTTCTTCTCCGCGGCCCGGCAGATCTACCTCGAGGAGCCCTACGGCGAGCGGGGCTTCTGGGACCGGCTCCCGTCCCTGTCCCGGCCGGCGCTGTTCGTGTGGGGCGCGCGAGACCGTCTGGTCCCGGCCGCGTTCGCCCGGCACGTGCAGAAGGCGCTCCCCGACGCGGCCTCGGCGGTGCTCGAAGATTGCGGCCACGTGCCTCAGTACGAATGGCCGGACCGGACGCACGCCATGATCCGAGACTTCCTGGCCGTGTGATGGAACGGGCCGTCGACTCCGAGCGCCCGGCCGCCAGCCGGCCGGCCCGAGAAGGCACCTCCCCGATCCCGCCGGAGCGCAAGGGACTGGTATCCGGCGCGGCGGCCCACTTCGAGGCACGGGACCCCGCCTACATCCGCAGGCAGCTGCCGCTGATGTGGCTGCTCACGTCCCTCTACTTCCGGGCCGAGGTGCGCGGTCTGGAGAGGATCCCGGAGGAGGGGCCCCTCCTGTTCGTGGGCAATCACTCCGGAGGGAACATGAGCCCCGACAGCATGGTATTCATGCTCGCGTTCAACACGTACTTCGGGGTGGAGCGTCCGATCTACGCCTTGGCCCACTCGCTGGTGACCTCGTGGCCGGTGGTCGGCTCGCTGGGGAAGCGATGGGGCATCATCACCGCCGGGCCGAAGATCGCCGAGGCCGCCCTGGCGAGCGGGGCCAGCGTCCTCGTCTACCCGGGGGGAGACGTGGAGACCCACCGCCCGTGGACCGCTCGCCACGAGATCCGGTTCGACGGCCGGAAGGGATTCCTCCGGCTGGCCCTTGCCAGCAGGGTGCCGATCGTGCCGGTGGTCTCCTCGGGGGGGCAGGACACGTTCCTGCCGATCACCGACGGTCGGCGGATCGCCCGGGCCCTGGGACTCGACCGCATCGCCCGGCTCAAGGTCGTGCCGATCTCGCTCGCCCTGCCGTGGGGCCTGAACGTCGGCGACCTCCTCGGACACATCCCCCTGCCGGCGAAGATCCGCCAGGAGATCCTTGCGCCCATCGATCTCCACGAGGCGTTCGGTACGCGTCCCGACCTGGACCAGGCCTACGACTACGTCACCTCGCGGATGCAGGAGGCCCTGACCGCCCTGGCAGCGGAGCGCGTCCTCGCGGGGACGGTGTAGGGGCGCCGGTGAAACGGCTGCATCGGAGCCTGCTGATCGACCGGGAGCCCCGGGCGGTGTTCGCCCTGATCTCCGACCCCGAGCGAGCCTCCGATTTCTTCGTCGGGCTGACCCGGTGGGAGCCCCGCAGCCGCCGCCGGCGAGGCCTCGGGGCTCGGTTCAAGGTGCTCATGAGGGTCGGCTCGATCGAGGCGGGGGGCCTGGTCCGGGTCACCGGATGGCGCCCGGACGAAGTGATCGAATGGGAGTCCGAGGCCGGCATCACCCAGCGGGGCCGGTGGTCGATCCGCCCCGCCACCGGCGGAACGGAGCTCCATCTCGAGATCGAGTTCGAATTGGAGGGGCCGGGGTCGCGGCTGGTCGAGGCCATCGCGGGCCGGATGGTGGGCCGGAACATGACGGCCACCATGCTCGCTGTGCGCAGACTGCTCGAGTTCGAAGGCCGTCCGGCGCGCCCGAGAGCGAGTGCGAAATCGAAGGCGAAGGCGAAGGCTGCCCGTTGATCGGCCGGCTCCGTTCGGACCTGCGCCAGGGACTGGAGATCGTTCGCCCGGCCACCCTTCAGACGTTCTGGCGAGCCGGTACGTTCGACCTTCACGGGGCGGTGGGGCTGGCCGCTTCATGGCCGTGGCTCCTGGGACGGGGAGCCTCGCTCGGGATCGTGAGCCAGCTCAACCGGATCGCCCTCCCGGACAAGACAGCCGTCATCGACCGGCACGGCGAGCTCACGTGGAGCGAGCTCGACCGCCGGGCGAATCGGCTGGTCCATGTGTTCGAAGACCTCGGCCTGCGGGGCGGCGACCGGGTCGCGCTGTTGCTCCGGAACGGGCGCGAGCTGATGGAGGCCATGCTGGCGGCCCAGAAAGCCGGGATCGTGGCCGCCCCGTTGAACACGTGGGCCAAGCCGAAGGAGCTGGCCGCGACCCTGGAGCAGGCCGGCCCGAAGGCCCTCGTGTACGACGTGCTGCACGCCGACCAGGTTCGGAAGGCGGGCGTGGACGGGCCGGCCCTCGTGGCCGTGGGCGACCTGTCGAAGGCCGTCGAGCATTCCGGCGCCTACGAGGAGCTCCTGGCCTCCCGGAACGACGCACCCCTGCTCCCCGTGACCCTCCGGCGCGGGAGCCCGAAGGTCATCATCCATACCTCGGGTACGACCGGGAGGCCGAAGGGAGCCGCCCGGGACGCCGCGGTGACGGGGGTCCGGGAGTTCGCCGGCCTCCTTCGGGTGGTCCCGCTCCGCCGGGACGACGTGATCCTGTGCCCGGCCCCGCTGTTCCACTCGTTCGGCCTGCTCGCGCTGGTGGCCGGGACGCTCATCGGGGCCACGTTCGTCCTGCCCGAGAAGTTCGATCCGGAGCGGTCGCTCGAGCTGATCGAGGAGCATGCCGTCACCGCGGCGGCGATGGTCCCGATCATGATCCGCCGGATCGTCTCCCTACCCGAGGAGACCATGCACGGGCGGAAGCTGTCGAGCCTGCGGGTCCTGCTGGCCAGCGGGGCGGCCATCCCGCAGGACGTCCGAACCGCGGTGGCCGACACCTTCGGCGACGTCCTGTACGACCTGTACGGCTCGACGGAGGCGGGGTGGGTGGCCATCGCCACCCCGGACGACATGCGGCGGAAGAAGGGGACGCTCGGCCGCCCCGTGCAGGGCGTGGAGGTGGCGGTGTTCTCTCCCGAGGGCGACCAGCTGCCGGCCGGAGAGGTCGGCGAGCTCCACGTGAAGAGCTCGGCGCAGTTCGAGGGCTACACCACGGGCGAGGACAAGCCCGAACGCGACGGCTACATGTCCATCGGGGATCTCGGACATCTCGACGAGGAGGGCTACCTC
>Ga0066710_100003228_pt1 | contig 13765 bp, 15 predicted proteins | sample GraSoiAngelo_159_FD_79666 | JGI IMG/M metagenome (GOLD analysis project Ga0066710, IMG submission 79666) | Grasslands soil microbial communities from the Angelo Coastal Reserve, California, USA - 14_1009_16_40cm | ecosystem: Environmental > Terrestrial > Soil > Grasslands | place: USA...
ACGAGCGAGACCGTGAACGACCCGGGTGTTTCCGGCCGGCCGACGTTGGCCGCCAGCAGTCGGCGCCGCGTCGGATCGTATGCGAGCCCGTTGGGACGGACACCGACCCCGATCGCGACGCCCTTGACCGGCGCCGCCACGTCGAAGACGCTCACGGTGTTCGCGCCGCGGTTGGAGGTGAAGACCAGGTCGTGCTCGTCGCTGACGAGGGCGCCGGCCACGGCCGGCAACCCGGTCACGGACTCCACGAAGCGGCCGGTGGCCCCGTCGATGATGTCGACGGCGTCGTTGGCCGTGTGCGCCACGAACACGCGGCCGCTGCGCCGATGCACGGCCGCGTGGTCGAAGCCGCCGCTGCCGGCGTGCGGCGGCAGGTCGATGTCGCCGATGTGGTCAAGCATGGCGGCCGCCTATCGGACCGCGGCGCGGCAGTACGCGTAGAGCGCGTCGTACGCCGGAAACTGCCTGGCCATGTTGTCGTGGTCGTCCTTGGCGATCGCCTGGAACCCCGTCGCCAGCGCATACAGGCCGGCCGACTCCGGCGTGAGCTGCCGGGCGTCCGTGTCCGCGCCGCGCACGATGCGCGCCAGCGTCTGCAGCGCCGGATCGGTGAGCCGGTACTTGTCGATGAAGGCGTCGAACGAGCAGTGATCGCCGTGGTGCCCCAGCTCGACGTTCGGCACGTCGTAGGGCGTGGCGCCCTCGCGCTGCGCGACGCTCAGCACCTGGTCGGCCGGCACGAACAGGAACGTCGCCTCCCGATCGATGAAGCGGCTGATGAGCCACGGGCAGGCGATGCGGTCGACCCGGGCCCTCTCGCGCGTGATCCATTTCATGGCATCCTCCTCCTCTGTCTGGCCGCCGGCTCGTGCCCGGTGGGGTCGGCCGGCGACAGATCGAAAAGTAACAGTTGATACATACGAAGTCAAACGTTACACTCCGAGACGTGACGGGCGCCCTCCCGGGCCCGAACAGGAAGAGGATGGCCCATGGCTACCAGCGTGTTCTTCGTGTGTCTCCACGGCTCCGCCAAGAGCGTCATCGCGGCCGAGCAGCTGCGCCGGCTCGCCGCCGCGCGCGGCCTCGCCGTCTCCAGCGGCGACGCCGGCCTCGAGCCCGACGACGCCATTCCGCCCCGCGTCGTCAACGGGCTACACAAGGACGGCATCGACGTCCGTGATCGGCGTCCGCGCCGGCCGACCGCAGCTGACATCGAGGCGGCCACGACCGTGGTCACGTTCGGCTGCGACCTCGGGCCGCTCGCCCCTCTGGCGCGCCGTATCGAGCGCTGGGACGACGTGCCGGCGGTCAGCGAGGACTTCGACAAGGCCCGCGACGCCATCGTCGCCCGCGTGACGGCGCTGCTCGACGAGGTCGCGGCCGGGGCATGAGCCCAGCGACGTCGGTGACGCCCTCGACGCCGCCCGCGCGCGCGACTCTGGGGGCGCTCGTGCGCTACTTCCTCTACCTGGGGACGCTGGGCTTCGGCGGGCCCGTGGCGCTCGTCGGCTTCATGCACCGCGACCTCGTCGAGCGGCGGCGCTGGATCCACGAGGACGAGTACCGCCTGGGCGTCGCCCTGGCGCAGATCATGCCGGGCCCGCTGGCCGCGCAGCTCGCGATCGCCCTCGGCTATTTCCAGCGTGGCGTGCTGGGCGCGACGGCCGTGGGGCTGGCGTTCGTCGTCCCCTCGTTCCTCATGGTCATCGCGCTGTCGATCGCGTATCGCCGCTTCGGCGGGCTGTGGTGGATGCAGGCGCTCTTCTACGGGATCGGGGCGGCCGTGATCGCCATCATCGCCATCGCGGCCTACAAGCTGGCGCGCTCGACCAACAAGCGCGATCCCCTGCTGTGGGCGATCTTCGGAACTCTGGCTCTCCTGACGATGCTGGCGGAGGCGGAGCTGGCCGAGTTCTTCGTCGTGGCGGGGCTGGTCACGCTGTTCGCCCGCGCGCGGCCGACCCGCGCGCAGGCGCTGGCGGCCGGGCTGGGCGGCGCCGCCGTGGTCGCCCTCGTGTGGGTGATCGAGCGCTGGTTCGTCAACCTCGAGGTCGGCGGCCACCACGTGCTGCTGCAGATCCTGGCGTTCTTCACCAAGGCCGGCGCCTTCGTGTTCGGCAGCGGCCTGGCGATCGTGCCGTTCCTACACCAGGGCGTCGTCCAGCAGTTCGGCTGGCTCAGCGAGCAGCAGTTCATCGACGCCGTCGCCGTGGCGATGATCACCCCGGGCCCGGTCGTCATCACGGTGGTCTTCATCGGCTACCTCGCCGCCGGCTTCCTGGGCGCGGTGGCGGCGGCCGTCGGCATCTTCCTGCCCGTCTACCTCTTCACGGTCATTCCGGCGCCGTGGTTCAGCCGCAATCGGGACAACGCGCTGCTCAAGGCCTTCGTGCTCGGCGCGACGTCGGCGGCCACCGGCGCCATCGCCGGCGCCGTCATCCTGCTGGCCCGGCGCGCGATCTACGACGGGCCGACGGCCGTCATCGCGCTGGTGAGCCTGGCGGTGCTCTGGCGCTTCAAAGTGCCGGAGCCGATTCTCGTGGCGGCGGCCGGTCTCGCCGGCCTGCTCGCCTTCTCCTTCGGGAAGCCCTGAGCGCCTAGCTCGACGCCTTCCGCGGCGTCGTGGCGTAGAGGCCTTCGAAGAGCGCCAGGCCTTGGGCCAGCACCTGGTGGTCGTCGGGCGAGGCGGCGAGCAGCGCCCGGATGGCCACGTCGATGCCGCGCGCCTCGTCGTGCGGGTACTTGCCGTCGCGCAGGTCCGCCTCGTGGACGACCTCGGCCAGCCGGGCCAGCCGGCGATCGCGCAGGCGCGCGCGCTTGACGAGCGTCTCGAACGTGCAGTCCTCGCCGTGGTGGCTCAGCTCGACGCCGGGGGCGTCGAACGGGACCGCGTCGGCCGGGAACTCCCCCGGGGGCGCGAAGACGAACTCGGCCTGGGGGTCGATGAAGCGCTTGATGAGCCACGCCGAGGCGATGCGATCCACGTGGGGCCGCGGCCGGGTGACCCAGCGGCGGCCGCGCAGCGTGGCCAGATCGAGCGCGGGCGTCGGCGCCTCGCTACGACGGGCGGATTCCGGACGTCGGGTTCGCATGGCGATGGCCTCCTCGAGACGGCGCACCTCGGCCCCGCCGGGGGCGTCGAAGAAATCGATGTCACGCACGCGCCGGTGGTCCTTGGTCAGGCGCGCCAGCTCCTCCTGCACCCGCGCGCTCGCCGCCGCCGACTTGCGGTCCAGACCCTGGAGCAGCTTGCGGTAGCGGGTCGCCAGGTGCCGGTAGTCCTGATCGCGCGGCTCGTGGAACAGGCGCAGGACGTCGGCCCGATCGACGTTCTCGATCTGCTCCACGCGCATGAGGGTGGCGTCGCCGCCCTCGCGCTGGATCTCCTGCGCCAGCCACTGGAAATCCTCGTACCGCTCCGGGGTGTCGGGCAGCAGGTAGGCGGAGCGCTTGAGCGGCACCGCCCCCAGCGAGCGCAGCCGCCTCCAGATGCGCACGCGCAGGCTGGAGGGCGTGGGCGGAAGGCCGACCAGCAGCAGGAGCAGGGGGGGCTGGCTCATGGCCTCAGGAAACAATCGTTTCAGGCACGTGTCAAGAGGAACATCCGCTTGACATCTGAGTGCAACTATTGTTTCATCAGGAAACATAGTCGAGGCCATCAGGCCGAGAAGGAGAGGGCCCGCCATGAACCAGCCGATCGCTCCGATTGCAGTCAGGCCGTGGACGCTGAACGGGATGTCCGAGCGGCTCATCGTCAGCCATTACGAGAACAACTACGGCGGCGCCGTGCGCACCCTGAACGCCGTGCGCCGCGAGCTGGCCGCCCTCGAGGCAGGGGCGCCCGCCTCCCGGGTCCGCGCCCTCAAGCGCGAGGAGCTGATGACGCTGAACTCCGTCACGCTGCACGAGCTCTACTTCGGCAACCTCGGCGGCGAGGGCAACAAGGTCCCCGAGCCGGTGGGCACGCTGCTCGAGGAGCATTTCGGCAGCGTGACGGCGTGGCGGCGCGACTTCGTGGGCGCCGCGCAGTCGCTGGCCGGCGGCTCCGGCTGGACGCTGCTCACCTACTCGCGGCGCCAGAAGCGGCTGTGGAACCAGATCGCGTTCGATCACTCGCAGGCCGCGGTCGACGCGGCGCCGGTGCTGGCGCTCGACATGTACGAGCACGCCTATCACCTGGACTTCGGCGCCAACGCCGTGGCCTACATCGACGCCTTCATGCGCAACGTCAACTGGGCGGCCGTCGTCGAGCGCCTCGCCGCGGTCCGCGCCGATCGCCCGCTGCCCCAGGAAGACCTGTCCGACGCGACGCTGCCCTCGCTGTCCATCGAGGAGCTCTCCGCGCAGCTCGCGAAGGGCGAGCCGATCCAGGTGCTCGACGCGCGGCCGCGCCACCACATCTCGCGGACCGTGGACCTGATGGAGGGCGCGGTGTGGCGGGATCCCGATCGCGTGGAGGAGTGGATCGGCGAGCTCTCGCCCGAGCAGCCGGTCGCCGTCTACTGCGCCTATGGCTTCCACGTCGGCTGCAGCGTGACGCGCACGCTGCGGGAGCGCGGCTACGACGCGCGCTTCATTCGCGGCGGCGTGTCGGCCTGGTACGCCGCCGGCGGCGCCCGCGCGCTGCGTCCAACCGGAAACTGACGTGCCGCGCCTTCGTGCGCGAGGAGGAACATCGATGAGGCGTCATGGGCTGAGCCGCTGGATGCTGATTCCGCTGGCGTTCGTCGTCAGCGGCTGTGGGGTCTCGAAGCCGGTGGACTATCCCGCCGTCACCGGCCGACGCGTGCAGGTCACCAGTATCAGCGCCGACAGCGCGGTGTCGTATCGTCTCGGCGCCTACGAGCTCGTGTTCGCGCCCGGTCCCGATGTCGCCCGGCATGCCCGCCGCGCCGCCCTGGTCACCGATTTTGCCGGCGGCCACGGCCACGCCCGGGGCTTCATGGAATGGGGTCGAGCCGGGGAAGCCTCCGTGCTCTACGTCGCGGAAGGCTGGGCCCGGCAGCGAGACATCAACGGGGAGCCGCTGACGGTCTTCGAGCTGGCGCTGAGCCCCCTCCCCGTGCAGCGCACCCGCAACGCCGAGTCACAGCCGGTGGCGGCAACGCCGCTCGCCGTGCGCGTGGTGGTGCGTGAAGCGTCCGGCGACGTGACGTTGACGAGGCAGCGCTGAAGCACTGAGCCGGAGGCGGCGCTGGCCGCATGCCCGCGCCGCCTCCGGCTCCGTCGTGGCTAGCCGCGCTTGGCCAGGAAGTGGGCGCGACGATTCTTCGCCCAGCATGCCTCCTGGTGCTGCGCGCACGCCGGGCGCTCCTCGCCATAGCTGACGATCGCGATCCGGCGCGCGGCCACGCCGCGGGAGAGCAGGTAGTTCATCGTCGACTTCGCGCGCCGCTCGCCGAGCGCGACGTTGTACTCCGACGTCCCGCGCTCGTCGCAGTGGCCCTCGATCAGGATGAGCCGGTCGGCGTTCTGCTGGAGCCAGGTCGCGGTGGCGTCGAGGATCCTCGCGTCTTCCGAACGGATCTCGTACTTGTCGTAGTCGAAATGAACGTCCTCGAGCTCACGGATCGGCTCGTACTCACCGGGCACGACGCGGGCGCTGCCCATCGTCGTCGCGCTCCCCGTCCTCGACGCCGTTCCCGACGTCCCCGTCCCCGAGACTCCGCCCCGGCCCGCGTCGGAGTCGCCCCGGCCCGTCGTCCCCGATACCCCTGTCGGGGACGGGGTCGAGGTGCTCGTCGTCGCCGGCGCCTTCGCACAGCCCGCGATCATCATGGCCACTATCACCGCATGCACAACCAGCCCTGGCTTGGTCATCGTCGACCCTTTCTTCGTCCTCTCGTGGACGAGGTCCCCCTGCGAGTTGACTGCACGAGCAGACGACGGAGCGACGCCACCAGCCGCGGTCCCTCCGTCGTCAGCTCGGCGATCGAGTAGCCGGCGAGTCGCCGCAGGAGCGTCTCGCCGGGCGGGCGCAGGCGCACGACCACCTCGCGCCGATCCTCGCCCGGGCGGCGTTCGATCAGATGCCGCCGGGCGAGCCGATCCACGAGCTGGACGACACCGTGATGGCTGATCTGCAGGCGCTCGGCGAGCGCCCCGATCGTGGCGGCCCCACGGCCGTCGAGTCCTTTCACCTGCAGCAACAGCTGATACTGCTGGGGCGCGACCCCGGCGGCGCGCGCCGCGATCTCGCGGACGCGCTGGAACCGCCGCAACTGGTATCGGAGGTCGGCCAGGGTCTCGTAGTCGGTGAAGCGGCGCTCGGCCACGCGCGAGCCCCCACGGCCCATCACTCGACTCTATATCACAGCATGATATTTGTCGGCACGTTGCCGTCACACCGCCCGTTGCGGTCACACCGGGCGCGTAGTACACCGGCAGGGAGCGGAGGGGTCACGCGCATGACGGGAAACGAGGTCCCCACTCGGGCGGCGCTGCTGGCCGCGCTGCGCACGAGCCGAGACGCGGTGCTGGCGACCGTGCGGGCGCTATCGCCGGAGGCCCTCGAGCGCGGGCGCTACGAGCGCGGCTGGAACGGCCGCCAGATCCTCGCGCACCTGGCGTCGATCGAGTGGACGTATCCCCGCCTGCTCGACATCGCGCGTGACGGCACCGCGGCGCCGGCGCCGGCCGGCGAGACGCCGACGCGCACCATGCGGGGCGGCAACGACGCCTACAACGAGCGCCAGGTGGCCAAGCGCGCCGGGCGCTCGGTGGGCGAGCTGCTGAAGGAGTTCGAGAACAACCGTGCGGCGACGATTCGCGCGGTGGAGGCCGCCGACGACGCGCTGTTCGCGCGCACGATCCGCTCGGCCGGGGGCGTGACGGGACCGCTCGCGCTCGTTTTCTACCGCGTCGCGGTCGAGCACGTGCTGGGGCATTTGTGTGACATGGGGGGCCTCGAAGGGCCCCCCAAACCCCCCGGACATTCGGCCCTCTAACTCAACGCGGTGGCGGAGGCGGCGGAGTCCCGGCGGGCGGCGGCGGGATATCTGGCGGCACGGGCGGCGGCGGCGTTTTCGGCGCGGGGCAGCGATAGACGTCGGCGTGGATGTCCTCGTAGCCGAACGCCACCACCGCCGTGTCGCCGCCGAGCCTCACGATCTTGCGGCGCAGATCCTTCACCTCGTCGTCCTTCACGCGTCCGAGCAGCGTGCAGCCCTTGACCAGGCCGGCGTCCGTCGTGAACGCCACCCGGCCCAGCGACGTGCGGTCCGGGTCTTGCGCCCACCCCGGCGCGGCAAGGGCCACGATCGAGACGGCAAGCAACACGCGTATCGTCACGGCTCTTCCCCCGGATCTCACGCCATGTACGCCCCGCCGTTGGCGTGGATCACCTCACCCGTGATGAAGACGGCCTCGTCGGAGGCCAGGAAAACGGCCACGCGCGCGATCTCCTCGGGCTGCGCCATGCGGCCGAGCGGGATCTGGCGCGCGCGCTCGGCCAGCTCCGCCTCGGTGTTGCCGTAGCGCGGCTGCGCGGTGTCGGTGGTGCCCGGCGCGATGGCATTGACGCGCACGCGGTGCGGCGCCAGCGCCAGAGCCATCGCGCGCGTCATCCCCACGACCCCGGCCTTGCTGGCCGAGTAGTGCACGCCGCGCGGATCGCCGCGCACGGCCGACGACGCCAGGTTGACGATGGCGCCCGGCCGGCCGGCGGCCACCATCGCGCGCGCGGTCGCCTGCGCGCACAGGAAGCTGCCCTTGAGGTTGACGCCGAGGACGTGATCCCACTCGCGCTCGTCGAGCTCGAGAAACGGCGAGCGCGGGAAGACGCCGGCGTTGTTCATGAGCACGTCGGGCGCGCCCAGCTCCTTCACCACCGTGGTGACCATGGCCTCGACCTCGGCGCGCCGCCCGACGTCGGCCTGCACGACCACCGCGCGACGGCCGAGGCCGCGCACCTCCTGCGCGACGCGCTCGGCGGCGGCGCGGTCGTCGAGGAAGTTCACGCCGACGTCGGCGCCCTCGCGAGCCAGTGCGATGGCGAGCGCGCGCCCGATGCCCTGCTGCGCGCCGGTCACCAGCGCGACTTTTCCGTCCAGCCGCGCGCTCACGGCCGCGCGTTCCGCATCGCGCGCCACACGCGCTCCGGCGTGACGGGCATGTCGAGGTGGCGCACGCCGAGCGGCGCCAGCGCGTCGTTGACCGCGTTGAGCAGCGCCGCCATCGCGCCGACGGTGCCGGCCTCGCCCACGCCCTTGGCGCCGAGCGGGTTCACCTGCGTCGGCACCTCGAAGGAATCGACGTCGAACGACGGCAGGTCGCCGGCGCGCGGCATCGCGTAGTCCATGAAGGAGCCCGTGAGGAGCTGGCCCGCGCGATCGTACGTGAGCGCCTCGAACAGCGCCTGGCCCACGCCCTGCGCGATCCCGCCGTGGATCTGCCCCTTCACCAGCATCGGGTTCACCATCTTGCCGACGTCGTCCACGACCCAGTACCGCTCGAGGCTCACCGCGCCGGTCGCCTCGTCGATCTCCACCTCGCAGACGTGGCAGCCGTTGGGAAACGTCACCGCCGGCGGCGTGAAGGCGGCCGTCTCGCTGAAGCCGGGCTCGAGCCCGCCGGGCGGCTTCGGCTGGTAGGCGGCGCGCGCGACGGCGTTGAACGCGACGCCGCGGTCGGTGCCCGCGACCAGGAAGGAGCCGTCGCGCAAGACCACGTCTTCGGGCGCCGCCTCCAGCTGGGCGGCGGCGATGCGACGGCCGCGCTCGATCACCTTGTCGGTCGCGCGCAACACGGCCGAGCCGCCGACCGACATCGCGCCGGAGCCGCCGTTGCCGCGCCCGGCGCCCAGCGCATCGCTGTCGCCCCACAGCACGCGGATGCGGGAGGGCGGCACGCCGAGCCGCTCGCTGACGATCTGCGCAAAGGCCGTCTCGTTGCCCTGCCCCATCGACGTGGAGCCGGTGAACACCGTGACCGAGCCGTCGGCGTTGACGCGCACCTCCGCCGTGTCCGGGTTCACGGACGTGTATGGACCACCGGCCACCTCGATCGGATTCGCGATGCCGATGCCGCGCAGCTTGCCGCGGCGGCGCGCCTGCGCGCGCCGGTCGGAGAAGCTCTTGTAGTCCGCCATGGCCAGCGCCATCTCGAGGCCGCGGCGGAAGTCGCCGCAGTCGTAGGTGAACACGAGGCCCGTCTTGAACGGCATGGCCGAGGCCGGGATGAGATTGCGGCGGCGCAGCTCGATCGGATCGAGGCCCAGCTCGGCGGCGGCAAGGTCGATCACGCGCTCGATGGCGTAGGTCGCCTCCGGACGTCCGGCGCCCCGGTACGGTCCCGTGGGCGTGGTGTGCGTGAACACGCCCGTGGTCTGCACGTGGATGGCCGGTGTCGTGTAGACGCCCGCGAGGCCGCCGACGTTGTTGGTGCCCGGCCCCGCGCTGCGCGGCGTGAGGTAGGCGCCGATGTTGAGCGTAATCGCCACGCGCAGCCCGAGGAACTTCCCGCTCGCGTCCAGCGCCAGCTCGGCCGTCGAGACGTTGTCGCGCCCGTGCTCGTCGGTGACGAAGCCCTCGTGGCGATCCGACGTCCACTTGACGGGGCGGCCCAGGCGCCGGGCCGCCCACAGCACCAGCACGTGCTCGGGATAGACCCCGCTCTTCATGCCGAAGCTGCCGCCCACCTCGCCGGTGACGACGCGCAGGTGGCTGTGCGGCACCTTGAAAACCTGGTCGGCCAGCAGCGTGCGCAGCCCGTGCGGCGCCTGGATGCCGGTGTAGAGCGCGTAGCGACCCGTGCGCCGGTCGAACTCGCCGACAGCGCCGCGGGGCTCCAGCGGCGCCGCCGCCACGCGCGTCACCACGAAGGGCAGCCGCGTGACGTGGGCCGCGCCCTCGAAGGCGGCGGCCACGGTGTCCCGCTTGCCCGCCTCCCAGACGAAGGCCGCGTTGTCGGGTACTTCGTCCCACACCGCCGGCCTGCCCGCCTGCGCGGCCTCCGAGGTCGAGGCGATCGCCGGCAACGGCTCGTAGTCCACGGCGACGCGCTCGGCGGCGTCCGCCGCCTGGGCCGGAGTCTCGGCCACCACGAAGACCACCGGGTCGCCCACGTGGCGGACGCGCTCGCGCGCCAGCGCCGGGCGCGGCGTCTTGAACGCCGGCGAGCCGTCGCGCCGCTTGCGGTTGCCGTCCGTCGGCAGGTTGCCGAGGCCGTCGGCGGCGAGGTCGGCCCCCGTGAGGACGGTCACCACACCGGGCGCGCGCGCGGCCGCGGCCACGTCGAGCGCGCGGATCCGCGCGTGCGCATGCGGCGAGCGCACGACGGCGCCGTACGCCTGGCGCGGAAGGGTCACGTCATCCGAGTAGCGCCCGAGGCCGCGCAGCAGGTGCGGATCCTCGAGCCGGCGGGCGGACTGGCCGACGCCAAACTTCTCGACGCTGATGGGCTCGGTCATGGTGGGGCCGGAGTATACGCGAGCGGGAATCGTTTGCATTCCGACGATTCAGCGGACGGCGGGCACAGGGGCAGCGCACGCTCAGCGGCTGCCGAGCCGCGCCGCCCAGGCGGCGCTGCGCAGGCTCTAAGCGCCCGTGCCTAGCCGCCGCTCGGCGGTACCGGCACCCATGGCTCCGGGCACGAGCCCACCGCCGGGTAGTAGGCTCCCGCGCTCGGGCAGTAGTACCAGTAGCCCGGCTGGGGCGGCTGGACGTACACGGGCGGCGGCTCCACGACTACCGGCAGCGGCGCCACGTACACCGGTGGGAAAAAGAACAACGGCGCCACACCCACGAAGGCCCGGCCGTGGAATCCCCGATGGAACCCGGGATGGCCGCGAAAGCCGGGATGGCCGCCAAACGCGCCGGGCCGAAACACTGGGCCGCCGTGCGAGACGGCGGGGCCGCGGAAGCCGCCGCCGCCGTGACCGGGCGCCGCCGCGGCGACGCCCGCGGAGGCGGCGACGAGCGCAACGAGAGAGAGGACGGACACCAACTTCTTCATGTCCTTGAGACGTGCGCGGGCGGCATTCGTATTCGCACGGCCGTGGAGATGGCAAGCGTTGTAAGCCCTACCGCCGTTGGCGTGAGAGGTCGCATAGACTTGCCGCCGGGAGGGGCGCGATGGCCAGGCGGGTCGAGGGCAAGGCGGCGATCGTCGTGGGCGGCGGGCAGACACCGGGGCAAACGATCGGCAACGGACGCGCGACGGCGGTGCTGCTGGCGCGCGAGGGCGCGCGCGTATGCGTCGTCGATCGCGACCGCGCGTCCGCCCGGGCCACGGTGGACATGATCGAGGGCGAGGGCGGCCAGGCGTGGGCGTTCGAGGCCGACATCACGAACGAGGACGCGGCGGCCCGGCTGATGGCCGCCGCGCTCGAACGCTTCGGGCGACTGGACATCCTGCACAACAACGTCGGCGCCAGCCTCGCGCTCGGCGACGCGCCCGCCACCGAGCTCACCGAAGCCGCCTTCCAGCGCAGCTTCGACGTGAACCTCAAGGGCATGTGGCTGGCCTGCAAGCACGCCCTGCCCGCGCTCCGCGCCGCCGGCGGCTCCATCGTCAACATCTCGTCGATGGCCGCCCTCAACGCCTACCCGCTCGTCGGCTACAAGACGATGAAGGCCGCCGTCGTCGCGCTCACCGAGAACCTCGCCGCCCACAACGCCGCCCACGGCGTGCGCGCGAACGCGATCCTGTCGGGGCTCATGAACACGCCGATGGCGATCGAGTCGCGCGTGGCGAAGGGCACCGCCCGCGAGGAGGTGATCGCCTCCCGCGATCGGCGCGTGCCGCTGCGCCGCCGGATGGGGACCGGCTGGGACGTCGCCTATGCCGCGCTCTACCTGCATTCCGACGAGGCGGCCTTCGTGACCGGCGTCGCCCTCATCGTGGATGGCGGCGAGAGCGTCAGCTGGGGAAGTTGAGCGTCGCCGCCGCCGCGCGGACCGCCTTGCCCATCGGCGTGTCTTGCAGATGAAAGAACTGCAGCGTGTTGCCGGCCGCGATCCGGTACGCTTCGTCGGCCGGCACGCCGTCGAAGAGCCGCTCGGCGAACGGCCGCGTGTTGGGCCAGTCGCACTCGATGTGCGGAAAGTCCGTCGCGAACATGATGTTCTCGACGCCCATGTGGTGACGCAGCTCGACGGCCACGCGCTCCACGTGCTGCACGCTGAAGCAGACGTGCCGGCGCACGTACTCGCTGGGCCGGTGGGCAAGCGGCTTCAGGGCGAGCAGCCGCTCGGCCCAGTGGCGATGGCGCTCGTACCAGTAGTCGGCCTCCTCCATCCAGAACGGCACCCAGCCCAGGCGCGTCTCGGCGAAGAAGATCTTCAGGTCGGGCACGCGGTCGAAGACGCCGGAGAGCACGAGCTGGGCGAGACTGATCGACGGCGGGATGCTGAGGAACGGCAGCGCGATCCACTCCACGAGCTTGCGCGGGCCGAGCTTCTTCAACACCTCCGGATCGGCGCCCGGGTACTCGAACGTCGGCTGCGGCGCGCGCGGGCCCAGGCGATCGAAGCCGACGTGGACGGTGAGCGGCATTTTCATGTCGACCGCGGCCGCCCAGAACGCGTCGTCCTCGGGCAGCGGATAGGACTTGCCGTTGGGGAAGACGCCGAGGTTGACGCCCTTGAGCCCCAGCCGCGCGCAGTGCTCGAGCTCGGCGAGCGCGTCCTTCAGGTTGGTCCACGGGATCACGCCGAGGCCGATGAGCCGATCGCGCGACATCGGGCAGTACTCCTCGCCGAGCCAGTCGTTGTACGCGCGCACGGTCGCGCGGTACACGTCCTCGTCCGCGATGCCGCGCCAGAGACGCGGCCCGACCTGCATGTTGGGGAACAGTACCTCCGCATGCAGGCCGTCCTGCTCCTGCTCGCGCAGGCGCTGCTCGGGCGGCCCGACGCCGGCCGTGTCGTCCACCGTGGCGCCGAAGGGCTGCCACGTCTCGTTGGTGCGGCCGGCGCGCAAATCGAGGAAGGGCGCGGGATACGGCGCCTGGCCCTCGACGAGGATGGCGTCGCCGCCGTCGGGCAGCTTGATGGTGCGCGGCGCGTGCTCGCGATGGCGCGCCGACATGCGCGGCGTCCACCGCTCGGGCCGGACCTCCAGGTGACCGTCGCTCGAGATCAGCGGGGGCAGTGTGCTCATCGGCTCGCTCCTTGTCGCGTGCGGGGCGATGGTACCATCGCCCCGGCAGTCACGTCCCGTCGGAGGTGAGCATCCTGAAGTTGCCCGAGGGCCGCGTCCTGGCCTGGACGTTCTCGCTCGCGCTGCTGCTGGCGGCGGCGCCGGTCGCCGCCGAGCCCCTCTGCCCGCCGCGGGCCAGCGTGCCCACGCAGGCCGAGATCCAGCAGGCGATGCTCACCGCGCGCGATCGCGGCGCGCTCTGGCGTTTCGAGAAGGACGGCCGCCGGGGCTACCTCTACGGCACCATCCACGTCGGCAAGGCCGAGTGGGCGATGCCCGGCCGTACCACCGTCAACGCCCTCATCGACGCCGAGACGATCGTGATGGAGGCCGACCCGCTCGATCCCGGCTTCGCCGCCGGCGTGACGGCGCCCGCCAAGCCGCACGAGGCGCCCGCGCTGCCCGCGCCCCTCGTGGTGCGTCTTCGCCAGCAGGCGTTGCGAAGCTGCGTGCCGTGGGAGGTGCTGCGATCGATGCCGCCCATGATGATCGCCGCCACGCTGACGCTGATCGACGCCGCGTGGGCGGGCTTCTTCGCCGAGTACGCCTCCGAGATGGTGCTGGCCGGTTACGCCTGGAGCAGCGGCAAGAGCGTCGCCACGCTGGAGAGCACCGCCGTGCAGCG
>Ga0066710_100003230_pt1 | contig 13764 bp, 6 predicted proteins | sample GraSoiAngelo_159_FD_79666 | JGI IMG/M metagenome (GOLD analysis project Ga0066710, IMG submission 79666) | Grasslands soil microbial communities from the Angelo Coastal Reserve, California, USA - 14_1009_16_40cm | ecosystem: Environmental > Terrestrial > Soil > Grasslands | place: USA...
ACACGATGATTGCGCAGAGGAGCGCAACGCTCCCCACCGTGGCCAGCCGCGGCCGCGCGACGGGCCCCAGCCGCCTCCCGACGACGATGCTCGCCGTCCACGCGATCGCGAGCAGGAGCAGGGCCGTGATTCCCCAGGCCCAGAGGAACAGGTAGTACCAGACGAACCCGTGCACGCGGCTCATCGACACGACCGACAGGACCAGCCCGCCGGTCAGCACCGCGTTCAGGCGCACGAGTGGCCGGTGCCGCAGCCGCCAGGCCACGAAGGCGGAGGCAGCCCACACGAGGAGCAGCGCGAGGCCGGGGACGAGCGCACCGGCGGTGGCGCGCGGCTGCTTGGCGACGAGCTTCCAGGGGTTGAGGTGCACCAGCAGCAGCTCCAATCCCTGCCGGGCGCCGATCGGCGGCTGCGGCGGGTGCAAGAGCTCGTGGCGGACGACCGACAGGTTGCCCGGCGAGTGGGTGAGCTCCTCGATCACCGGCGGCAGCCAGAGGACGATGCCCGCGGCCGCGGCCATGAGCGTCCACGCGACGAGCCGGCGCAGCCCTCCCGGCGCCTCGCGGCGCCGCGCGTACGCCCTTCCGAACGCGAACGCCAGCGCACCCGCGAAGAGGCCCCCCGCCAGCCCGAGGTAGGGAAGGTGGGTCTGCATGCAGAACGTCCCCGCGAAGACCGCGACGGGGAGCATCGGCGGGTCGTCCGAGACGATGGACCACACGGCGAGCACGAAGACGAGCCACCACATCACGGGCAGGTACGGGTTCCACGCCTCCGTGAGGATCTGCGTGCCGTAGGCACGGGCGAGCAGCGCGACCACCGCCGCGACTGCGAGCACGAGCCGGAGCCCGCCGCGCCGGAACGCGATCCACAACGCGGTGCTGATGGCGAGGACGTGGAGCGACGCGGCCGCCGCCTGGAGGGCCCATGCGTGCGCGCCGAACAGCTCGTAGAACGGCCACAGCGCCCAGAAGCTCAGGGGGCCGGGGTGGCTTCCCTGCTTGTCGAGGGAGCCGAGACGGCCCGCGAGGCCGATCAGCGGCGGGTGCCCGGTGCCGACGTCGCGCACCTGCAGCTCGGTCTGCGCCAGATCGTCGGTCGGGTGCCATGTCGGCTGCCGCAGCACCCCGAGCGCGACCGCCAGAGGCAGCGCCAAGAGGACGACGAGCGCCGGCACCCGGAGCGCGCGGCGCCGGGCGCGGGCGACTGCCGATCGTGAAGGGCGAGCGGGCCGGCGCGCCCCGCGCGGGGCCGCTTCGGCCCCCTGGCCCTCCGGGACCTCGGCAACGTCGTGGAGCGACGTCCCGGGTGAACGGCCGGAGCGCATGGCGCAGAAGTATACGAACGGCCCTCCGTGGCCGGGTCGCGCACGCCGTGCGGTCTACCCTGCTCCGGCCGTGAAGATGTCCGGAACCGTCGCCGCGGAGACCGCCGGCCAGCAAGCGTCAACTCGAGCCGACCGTTCGCGTTTCTGGTGGCTGCTCGCTGCGATCGCGGTGATCGCGTTCGGTGTCCGCCTGTGGTTCGTGCTGACGCTCGCCAGGAGGAACCCCACCGGCGGCGATCCGTTCTACTACCACGTTCAGGCGAACCTGCTCGCCGACGGCAAGGGATTCAGCGAGCCCTTCACGTTCTCGCGGACCGGCCGGCTGATCGCGACCGCCTATCACCCGCCCCTCTTCTCGCTTCTGCTCGCGGTGTCGTCGTTCTTCGGGGGCACGAGCTGGTTCGCGCACAAGCTGGTCGCGAGCGCGGCCGGAACGGGCACGGTCGTCGTCGTGGGCCTCGTGGCCCGCGAGGTGGCAGGAAGCCGGGCGGGCCTGATCGCGGCCGCGTTCGCCGCGGTGTACGCCAACCTCTGGGTCGTCGACGGGATTCTCATGCCGGAGTCGCTCTACGGGCTCAGCATCGCGGTCGTCCTGCTCGCGGCGTACCGCTACTGCCGGACCCCGCGACTCGGCCTCGCGATCGGCACCGGAGCCGCCATCGGGCTCGCGGCCCTCGTGCGCGGCGAGGCGGTGGTGCTCGTGCCGGTCCTCGCCGTGCCGCTCGCGCTGTGGGCGAACCGAGACTGGTCGCGCCGCCTTCGCCAGCTCGGCGCCATGCTGGTCGCCGCGGGGTTGGTCATCGCGCCGTGGACCCTTCGCAACCTGGTCCGCATCCACCCTGCGGTGGTTCTCTCCGTCAACGCTGACGATGTGGTCGGCATCGCCAACTGTCGTGACACCTACTACGGACAGCTCGTCGGGTTCTGGTCGATTCGCTGCTACGAGCCCACGCCCCCCGGCAACGAGGTCGAACGCGGACGTGCCTACCGGAAGCGGGGCATCGCCTACGCCCGCGACCACCTGGGCCGGCTGCCGTACGTCCTGCTCGCGCGCCAAGGACGAATGTGGGACGTATTCCGCACGAGGGAGACGGTGCTCCTCGGCCGGATCGAGGGCCGCGATGAGAACGTCAGCCGCGTCGGCCAGCGGATGTACTGGGCGGCCATCCCGCTCGCGCTGATCGGCCTCGTGCTGCTCCGCCGCCGGCGCCGCCCGATCCTCCCGCTCGTCGCCCAGCTCGCGCTGGTGGCGATCACGGGGGTGCTCGCCTACGGCCAGGTCCGGTTCCGCATGCCGGCCGACGTCGTGCTCGTCGTGCTCGTCGGCGTTGTGCTCGACGCGCTGCTCGGGAGCAGGCTGTCCAGGCGCAGGACGGCGGACGCGCGTCCCTCCTCCGTGCACCCCTGAGCCGCGGCGGCCAGGGCCTAAGCTCCGACGATCCAGTCTCCTGCCGTCGCCCTCCGACGCGGCCTGCAGCGCACGGATCACCTCGAACGGGCCCGCGGCCGATCGCTGCGCACTCGTTGGTCTGTCCTCGTGCTGGGGGTCACCTCGTACCTCCCGCTGCTGCTCACCGCGCCCGGGCAGGTCGGCGCGGACACGAAGCAGTACCTCTACCTCGACCCCGGCCGCCTCCTGTCGCGCGCCGCCTCCATGTGGGACCCCAACATCGGGGCGGGCACCGTCACGCACCAGACGATCGGCTACCTCTTCCCGATGGGCCCGTGGTACTGGGCCTTCGACCACCTCGGCGCGCCGGACTGGGTGGCCCAACGCCTCTGGCTCGGGACGCTGCTGTTCGGGGCGGGCACCGGTGTGCTGTTCCTGCTCCGCACGCTCGAGGTGCGGCGCACGGGGGCGCTCGTCGCCGCGCTCGCCTACATGCTCACGCCCTACACGCTCGACTTCGCGGCGCGCCTTTCGGTGCTCCTGCTGCCCTGGGCCGGGCTGCCATGGATGATCGCCCTCGCGGTCCGTGCCCTGCGTCGCGGTGGCTGGCGCGATCCCGCGCTGTTCGCGCTGGTCGTCGTGACGGTCGGCGGGGTCAACGCGACGGCCCTCCTCTACGCGGGCCTCGGGCCGGTGCTGTGGTTCCCGTTCGCGGTCTGGGTACTGCACGAGGCGACGGCGCGGCGCGCGCTCGCGACCGTCGCGCGCATCGGCGTCCTGACCGCCGTGACGTCGTTGTGGTGGATCGCGGGGCTCTCGATCCAGGCGGGCTACGGGCTCGACGTCCTTCGCTACACCGAGACGGTCAGAGCGGTCGCGCTCACCTCGCTCGCGTCGGAGGTCGTCCGCGGCCTCGGTTACTGGTTCTTCTACGGCGGCGACAAGCTCGGGCCCTGGACCGAGTCGTCGGTCCCCTACATGCGGAGCATCGCGTTGCTCCTGACGAGCTTCGCGGTTCCGACCGCCGCCTTCGCCTGCGCCGCGATCACCAGGTGGCGCTACCGCGCGTACTTCATCGGCCTCTTCGTGGTCGGCGTCACCATCGCGGTCGGCGCCTATCCGTACGACCATCCGTCGCCACTCGGCCGCGTCCTCAAGGGGGCGGCGACCGGATCGACCGTCGGGCTGGCCATGCGCAGCACCGGGCGCGCCGTGCCGCTCGTCGCGTTGGGCCTCGCCGTCCTCCTCGGCGCCGGCGCCGCCGCGCTCGAACGGCGCCGCCCGCGGCTCGGGATCGCGGCCGCGCTCGTCATCGTCGCGCTGGTCGTGGGGACCATGGCCCCGTTGTGGACGGGCAAGGTCGTGGCCCGCAACCTTCGCCGCCCCGACGTGCCGTCGTACTGGCGCGACGCGGCGGCGTGGCTCGACCATCGCGGCGACGCCACCCGGGTGCTCGAGCTCCCGGGGAGCGACTTCGCCGCCTACCGCTGGGGCAACACGGTCGATCCCATCACGCCCGGGCTCATGGACCGTCCGTACCTGGCGCGCGAGCTGATCCCGTACGGCTCGCCGCCCTCGGCCGACCTGCTGAACGCGCTCGACCGTCGCCTGCAGGAAGGCGTGCTCGAGCCCGGGGCGATCGCGCCCGTCGCCCGGCTGCTCGGGGTGGGCGACGTCGTGCTGCGCAACGACCTCCAGTTCGAGCGCTACAACCTGGCCCGGCCGCGGCCCACCCTGCAGCTGCTCACCCCGCCGCCACCGGGGCTCGACGCCCCCGTCGGCTTCGGGCCCGCCCGGCGCAACGTGCCCGAGCGCTTCCCGATGCTCGACGAGATCGCGCTGGGCCTGCCGGCCGGCGCACCCGACCCCAAACCCGTCACCGTGTACCCAGTGCGCGATCCCATGCCGATCGTGCGCGCCGAGGGCGCGGCACGACCGGTGCTCTTCGCAGGCGACGGCGAGGGCGTCGTCGAAGCCGCGGCGGCGGGCCTCCTGCGCGACGACGCGCCGCTCCTCTACTCCGCCGCGTTGGCGCGCGACCCCAAGACGCGTGCCACCGCGCTCGCCGCTGGAGCCGACCTCGTCATCACCGACTCCAATCGTCGGCGCGCCCGTCGGTGGAGCACCGTGCGCGAGAACACCGGCTACACCGAGCAGAGCGGGGAGAAGGCGCTCGTGCGCGACCTCGGTGACGCCCGCCTGCCGGTCTTTCCGGGCGCGACCGACGACGCCTACACGGTCGCCCAGCAGCGGGGCGTGCGCGCCGTACGTGCGTCGCGCTACGGAAACCCGGTCACCTACACCCCCGAGGACCGGCCGGTGATGGCTCTCGACGGCGATCCGGCGACGGCCTGGCGGGTCGACGCGTTCGACGACCCACGCGGCGAGCGCCTGCTGGTCGAGCTCCGTCGACCGGTCACCACCGACCACATCACGCTCCTGCAACCGGTGACCGGTCCGCGCAACCGCTGGATCACGCGGACCACGCTGCGCTTCGATCGGGGCAAGCCGCTGAGGGTCGACCTAACCGACGCATCGCGCCGAGCGCCCGGGCAACGCATCGACTTCGGCCGGCGTGTCGTCCGCACGCTCGAGATCGACGTGGACGCCACGAACGCGGGCACGCGCGACAGCTACATCGGGTTGAGCGCGGTCGGTTTCGCCGAGGTCGGCATCGGCGAGGTGCACGTCGACGAGGTGGTCCGCCTGCCGACCGACCTGTTGACCGCGGCGGGATCCCATTCGCGTGAGCATCGCCTCACGATCCTGCTCGCACGGGCGCGGAGCGCGCAGCTCCCACCGCGGTCCGACGAGGAGCTGGCGCTCGCGCGCACGTTCACGCTGCCCACGCCGCGCACCTTCTCGCTCGGCGGCACCGCGCGTGTCTCGGCCAACGCGGACGACGCGACGGTCGACCGCGCGCTTGGCGTCGGTGGCGCGCGCGCCTCGTCTTCCGGGCGCCTGCCGGGCGACCTCCGCGCGCGACCGACGCTCGCGATCGACGGCGACCCGGCCACGTTCTGGAGCTCGGGCCTGGGCCAGACGGACGGCACGTGGCTGGCCTACGACCTGCCCGCGCCGGTCACCGTCGACCACCTCGACCTGGCCGTCGTGGCCGACGGCCGTCACTCGGTGCCGACGCGCGTGCGGGTGGAGGCCGGAGGTCAGGCACGCGAGGTCGAGGTGCCGCACATCACCGACAGCCACACGGAGAACGCAGTGGCGCACGCGCGGGTGAGCTTCCCCGCCGTCACCGGGAACCAGCTGCGCGTGACCGTGCTGCAGTCCCGCAAGGTCATGACGCTCGACTGGTACTCCGCCTCGCCGGTGGCGCTGCCGATCGGGGTCGCCGAGCTCGGCGCGGTCGGCGTGCGCGCCACTCCACCGCCCGACACCGTCCCCGACGCGTGCCACACCGACCTGCTCACCGTGGACGGCCGTCCCGTGGGCGTCCGCCTCACCGGGACCCGCGACCAGGCGGAGGGCAGGCGCGGGCTGGCAGTGGAGGCGTGCGGTCCCGACACCGCGGGATGGACGCTCGGCGCCGGCCGCCATGTGCTGCGCACGCGCGCCGGGCGCGACACCGGCATCGACCTCGACCGGCTCGTGCTCGACTCCGCCGGCTCGGGCCCCCGACCCGTCTCGAGGCAGGCCGGGACTGCGCCGCCCGCGCCGCGCGTGCAGGTGGTCCACGCGGGCCGCACGTCGTACGACCTCCGTGTGCGCGATGCCACGCAGCCCTTCTGGCTCGTGCTCGGCCAGAGTCACAACGCGGGCTGGACCGCAACGGGCGGCGGTCGCTCGTTGGGACGGGCGCACCTGGTCAACGGCTACGCCAACGGGTGGTACGTCGAACCCAAGGCCGCGGGCGCGGCCATCGACATCCGGCTGACGTGGACACCACAGCGTCGGGTGTGGTGGGCCCTGGCCGTGTCGGCGGCCGGAGTTTTGATCTGCATTGCGCTCGCGCTCGTCGACCCGCGACGCGGCGCGGCCCGTGTGGTTCGGGTTCCGTCCGCCGGGCCCGAGCTGGCCTCGCCGCTCACTTCGACGCCGCTCACCTCCTCAGCGCGCGACCGACCGACGACGCGCGCCCGGGTCGGCGCGACCGTGGCGGCCGGCGTCGGCGCGGCGCTCGTCGCCGGTGTCCCGACGGGCCTGGTCGTGGCCGCGGCCGTGCTCGCCGCGCTCACCCGACCGTCCGCGCGGCGCGTGCTCACCGCGGGCAGCGTGGCTGCGATCGCGCTCGCCGCCCTGTACACGGCCGTTCAGCAGCTCCGCTACCACTACCTCGCCCAGTTCGAGTGGCCCACCCGCTTCCACGCGGCCCACACGCTCGCATGGTGGGCGGTGCTGTTGCTGGCGGCGGACGCCCTCGTCGAGCTCGTCAGGCGCCCGCGCCCCGATCCATGACCGCGCCCACCGCGCCCGCCGCGCCCGCCGCGAGGCCTGCGAACGCGCGCATCGTCGCCATCGACGTGGTGCGCGGGCTCGCCATCCTGTGGGTGATCCTCTACCACCTCTGGACCGACGAGCACTCCTTCGAGGTGGGCACGATCTCGTCGCGGTTCCATGCGGTGCCCGATGCGATCGCCGACCTCGACCCCGTGGCGACCGCGCAGGCCCTCTTCCACGCCGTGTTGCGGGTCGGCTACCTCGGCGTGCCGCTCTTCATGATCCTGAGCGGCCTGTCGCTCACGCTCTCCGCGCTGCGTCGCGACTTCGAGCTGCGGTCGTCACCCGGGTTCCTGCGTCGACGCCTCCGCCGCGTGCTGGTGCCCTACTGGTTCGGCTGGGCCTACACGCTCGCGTGCTTCGCCCTCATCGCGCTCTGGCAGGTGACGCAGTTCGGCGACTTCGGCTTCTGGCACTACTGGTGGGAGGGCAGCTTCACGATCCCTCACCGCGCCGGCGAGTTCGTGTCCAATCCCCTGGCGGACGGCAACATCTGGGCAGGGCTGCTGCTCGTGCCGCGCATCCTCCGTGACCAGTGGCAGTTCGCACCGGAGGGCTCGCTGTGGTTCGTGCTCCTGATCGTCCAGTACTACCTGCTGTTCCCGTTCCTCCTCGTCGCTCTGCGACGTGTCGGCGCTGCGATCTTTCTCACCGCCACGCTCCTCGTCAGCCTCGTCTCGCTGAACCTCGTGCTCGCGATCGACGGCAACCTCGCCCGTCTCCATCGTGTGCTCGACATGGGGTCGCCGTTTCGGCTCTTCGAGTTCGGGCTCGGGATGACGGCCGGCTACCTGCTGGTGTCGCGCCCGGCGCTCGTGCGGCGCGGCGCGCGGGGCGTCGTTGCGCTCCCGATCGCGGCCGCCGGCGGCGCGCTCGTCGTCATCGGGAGCACCATGCGCATCGACACACCCGCGTTGTCGGGCACGATCGCGCAGCCGATGGTTGCGCTCGGGCTGGCTTTGCTGTTCCTCCCCCTGGCGTTCAAGCGGCCGGGTCGGCTCGAGCGCGTCGGCCCCGGGCGCGCCGTCGCGTGGGTGGGAGTGATCTCCTACGCGGTGCTCATCGCCAACGAGCCGCTGCGCGCCGTGACGCTCCGGCTGCGCTTCCAGCAGAGCAGCGTCGAGGGCGTCTGGGTCTGGCTGCTGTACCTGCCGCTGACCTTCGCGATCGCTTGGCCCGTGGCCCGGCTGCTGGGCCTGGTGGAGCGCTCAGCTGCGCCGGAGGCGCAGTACTCAAGTGCGCCGGAGGCGCAGCTCGGGTCGGTGCGTGCGCCACACCATCACGGCGGCGATGACGACGACGGCCACGTTGCACGCCAGGTCGGCGCGCGCCGTGTCGAGGGGATCGCCGTTGGCCGCGGAGAGGAGCACGGCGTTGACGACGACCGTGACGGCGAGCACGATCACCACCCGGCGGCGCCCGAACCCGAGTAGGTAGTGGGTGAGGAGCACGGCGACCGCGAGCGCGGTCATGCCGATCGCGAGGGTGAAGAAGGCGTTGGAGGCCCCCACCAGCTTGGGCCCGAAGACCACGCGCAACAGCGTCTCCGGCGCCACGAGCGCGACCAGGCACAACCCGCCCGCCGGCACCGCAAGCAGCCCGAGGGCCACACCGAGCTGACGCAGCGCGTGCTCGCCCCTGTAGGAGCGCGTGGCGGCCTCGGGGAGCAGATAGCCGCACAGCACCAGGGCCGCGAAGATGAGCGCCTTGCAGGACACCGAGATGGCGCCGTACTCCCCGCGGTTCGCCGGTGCCTCGCGGCCGACGATGACGGCGTCGAGGTTCTGCAGCAGCGCCAGCAGCGCCAGCGCGGCGAGCGCGGACAGCACGTCGACCGCCAGCTGGCGGCGACCCACGATCGGCATGACGGGGGCGACCGGCGCCGCCGCGACGACGATCTCTTCCTCCTCCACTGATGCGGGCGCGAACGCCGCCGGACGCCGCTGCCGCTCCGCCAGCGCCCGGCGGGCGACCAGGTCGCCGATCACGAGCGCGCCCAGCAGCCCTACCGACGCGGCCTCCACCCCGACGCCGACCGCGACGAGCCCGAGGGTGAGCACGGTGCGGGCGACGGCCTCCGACACGACGCTGGCGGCGAGTGAGCGGTAGGCCAGCCGCGCCTGGAGCAGGCCACGGTCGACCGAGAGCATCGCCCAGCCCGCCCCGGCGACGAGCACCTCGCTGACGCCCGACGGGCCGGGCAGGTTCAACAGGTCGGCCAGCCACCAGCGCGAAACGACGGCCAGGACCACGAACCCCGCGAACGCGACATAGCCCGCGCGGCGCACCCGCCTGACCCACGGATCGACGAGGTGACCGCGGCCGACGCTCTCCCAAGCCGTGACCCGACGCACCACCGCGACGAGCAGCGCCGAACCGGGGATGGCGAGCACGAGGAACATGCCGACGAGGTTGACGACGACCCCGTAGTCGCGCTCGCCGAGGGGCCTGGCGATCAGGACCGTGGCGAGCAGGCTCGAGACGTTGGCCACCAGGCCGGCGATGGCGAGGATGCCTGCGTTGCGGATCTCCGAGCGCGCCCCGGGGGCGGGGGTCATGCTCCGAGTCTGACCAGCCGCCGTCACCCGCGCCGGGATCGCCGGCGCATGGCGTCCGCGGCCAGCACCTCGAGCGTGCCGTGCGCGGTCGCCGCCCATGTGAAGCGGGCCGCGTGCGCGAGCGCGCCCTTGCTGAGCCGCTGGCGGAAGACGTCGTCGCCGATTAGCGCGTCGATGTGCTCGACCAGCTGGCGGGGGTCGTCGGCGAGCAGGCCGGTGTGCTCGTCGTCGACCGCGTCCAGGTGGCCGGCGATGCGCGTGACGGCCGCGGGCGTGCCGCACGCCGCCGCCTCGGTGATCGTCATGCCCCACCCCTCGCGTGCCGACGCGCTCACGAGCAACCACGCCCGGCGGTAAAGGTCGATCAGCGCGTCGTCGTCGACGTGGCCGGCGAAGCGCACCCACGACTTGGCGTCCATCGACGCGACGAGCTCGTCGAGCGCGGGCTTCTCGTAGCCCTCCCCGACGATCACCAGCTCGAGCGCCGGGTGGCGGTCGCGCACCTCGCCGACCGCCTTGATCAAGAGGTCGTAGCGCTTCACAGGGACCAGGCGGCCCACCGCGACCACCAACGGAGTAGCCGAGCGCTCTCCGCCCGGGGAGAATCGCGGGTCGATGCCCGGAGGCACCACCGACACCAGGTCGGGGCGGAAGCCCTCGTGGACGAGCTCGTCGCGCGACGAGTACGACAGGGTGACGATCCGGGTCCGCCGGTAGAGCGGCGGGGCGACGCGATACTCGAGGATCTCGCCCATGCGCGCCAGGTTGGGCGGCAGCGTCATCTTCCACATCTCGCCGTGCAGATGGTGGAGGAAGACGATGCGCGGGCCGATCGCCCACAGGGGCGAGAGGAACGGCATGCCGTTCCAGATCTCCACCAGGCCGTCCCGGGGGCCGTACTTGTTGCGCAGCTCGCTCACGGCCGCCCGGGGGAACACCATGTAGCGCCCGGCCTTGCGGATGACGTGGTAGCCGTCGCGCGTGCCGACCGGTGGGTGGCCCTGCGCGTAGGACGACCGCATCGTGACCTCGATGCCCGCCTCCGCCCAGAGCTTGGCGACGGTCGACGCATGCACCTCCGACCCTCCCGCCTCGGGGTCGTAGAGATCGCGCCACGCCAGCATGTGGACCCGACGGAGCCCGGCCCGCGCGGCCATCTCGGCGAGGGCGGCGCGTGACGCGTCGGCGGACGCCGGGGCGGTGTCGGGCCCCACACCGCTGAACGTCAGATCGGCCGTATCACCCGACTGCGTGCCCTCCAACTGCGTCTCACCCGACTGGGCGCTGTCCGACTGCGTGTGGTCCGGCTCCATGTCACCCGACTTCGTGTCCCCCGACGCCGCGCATCGTCTGACCGCGTGTCCGCCCTGCTGGTCAGGCCAGTGTAGGAGTGCGACCCCGAGGCGGCCAGCGTGCCCGTCGCTCCGCTGCGGTGCTCCTCACTTGCGCACCCAGAGCTGGTACAGCCCTCCGTAGGTGCGGTGCAACTTGAACAGGCGGTGCAAGACCTGGTTGGGCCGGTCCGAGCCCACCTTGCGTGAGTCGTTGGGCTCGTCCCACCGGTCCCACACCGAGCTGAGGACGATCACGTCGGACGACGCGACGTCGTCGGCCAGGCGCGAGCCCTCGCGGTTGGCGACGCCCGGGTCCATCTCGATGTAGTACGTCCCCGGTCGCAGCTCCGGGAAGAAGTAGTAGATGAACGCCTCGCTGTAGGGCGTCTTGCGCAGGTCGCTCGGGCCGACGAGCAGACGCTCGCCCGGCTTGGTCAACCGGGTGATGTCTGGGAACAGCTTTCGGAGCGCCGCCTGCACGTCGCGCCGTCCGTAGTAGAAGGTCCGGCCGTTGTAGTGCACCTGGAACGAGAGCCGGCGGGCCCCGAACGTCTGGTACGTGTAGTCGAGGTAGCTGCGTCCGAAGAAGTGCGGGATCAGCAGCACGAGGAGCACCACGATGGCGAGGCCGGCCGTCAGCTGACGGGCGCGCAGCCCGAGCCACCGGCGGCGGCCGAGCAGCTCGTAGACCGCGACGGGGAGGAACCCCAGCGTCACGCAGCTCGCCCATGCGAAATGGGCGGAGTCGGTGCGCTGCACGCCCTGCGGGACCAGGCCGATGCAGAAGACGCCGACGACGAGCAGCGCGCGGGCTCGGAACGACGCCGGCTCCCGCCGCACCAGGTGCAGGCCCAGGAAGAGAAGCAGGGCGGCGACCGCGATCAGCAGGAAGAACCACACGGTGAGCTCGGTCGCGGTGGGCATGTCGGGCAGCGGCCAGCTCGACTGGAAGAGGTCGCCGCTGCGCTGGAGGAACCCGTCGAGGTGGTACGGGTTGGGCGGGATGGGGAGGCGACGACCCCCCCGCAGGTAGATCACGGGGTCGAGCACCATGCCTCGGAAGGCGGCGCCGAAGCCCGCCGTGGCGAAGTGGACGACGTACGGCGCCAGGCCCACCGCGGTGCCGACGAGCAGCGGCCGCCGCAGTCGCGCCTCGCACGCGCCCCACACCGCCACGACGAGCGCGCCGGTCAGCGCCAGCACGAGGTCGGGTCGGTAGAGCAGCGCGATGCCCGCCAGCAGGCCGGACACGACCGCCCGCCGGCGCGCCTTCGCCGGGTCGTGCGGCAGCAGCCGGCGCGCCTCGAGCCCGAACCACAGCGCCCACACGCCGAGGCCCACGGCTCCCACCCACGCCAGCGCGACCAGGCCGAGGGGCGGGACGATGATGATCAGGGCGATGAACCCGGCGAAGGTCGCCAGCGTGCGTCCCCAGTGGCGCGCCAGCATGAACACACCGGATACCACGCCCATCATCTGCAGCAGCCCGACGGCGCGCTCTGTCGCCAGCGCGTCCCCGAAGACCTTGAAGAAGCCCGCGAGCACCCAGACGCTGCCGGGACCGTAGAGATGCAGGAAGTCGACGTTGGGAAGCTCGCCCCGCAGCACCCGCTGCGGGAACGTGAGCATGAAGCCCTCTTCCATGGGCGGCCCCTGCGAGCGCAGCAGGCCGCGCAGCGGGAGGAGGAACAGCGCGAGGAGGACGAGGAGCCCCACGATCGTCCCCCGGTGGCCGCGCATGGCGCGGGCGACGACGCCGAGGCGGCGGCGGGGCGGTGCCTTCGCGGGCGGGACGGTCGCCGGCGGACCGGCGTCGGCGATCGACCTCAACCGGCTCCAACCACGCGGCGTGGACCTCGCCGGCCCTTCAGGCGCAGCGCGGGACGCTCGACCACGGCGTAGCTCACGGCCGCGGCTGCGATCGTCAAGCCGAGCACGGTGCCGAGCATCGGCCAGAAGTCACCCGAGAAGGGGGCGATGCCGCGCCAATCGAGGAACTTCCCGATCCAGTTCTCGTGCCAGAGGTAGATGCCGTAGGACACCAGGCCCAGGGCCTGCACCACGCGATTCCGCAGCAGGCGCCGGATCGCCCCCTGGTCCTGCGGACCGAAGATGCCCGGGAGGAGGAAGAAGAACGCGGTGAGCCCGTAGAGCAGGTGCACGCCGACGTCCTGCGCGGTGGTGAAGCCGGACGCGCCGCGGTGGATGCCGAGGCGGGTGGACGAGGCCCAGAAGGCGATGGCGGCGAGCACCCAGCATGCAGCCGGCGCGTACGCGCGGTCGAGGCCGAGGGGGGCGGCGAGCCGTCGCCGCGAGATCCACACGCGGGCCACCGCCAGCCCCATCCCCATGGCGAACAGGTCGAGCCACGCCGGAAGCCTAACAGGCAGCCGGCCGGGCCTACTTCCACCGCTGACCGACCACCGGACGCCGGGCCGGTACCCCACCCTCATCCCAAGCGGGACCGCCAGCGCCCCCCGCTCGTCCCGAACGCGCCGCCCCGGCGCGGCACGGGTCTTCCCCCGCCACAGCAGCCCCCCCCACGCGGGGAGGAAGAGGTAGAACGCCACCTCCGTCGCGAGCGTCCACGCCTGCAGGAGCGGAGCGAAGATCGTGCCCAGGTTGTAGCTGTGCGCGAGCGAGTAGTAGAGCACGAAGCTCTTCACGTCCTTGATCCGGGTGCCACCCGGCCAGGTGTGG
>Ga0066710_100003231_pt1 | contig 13761 bp, 12 predicted proteins | sample GraSoiAngelo_159_FD_79666 | JGI IMG/M metagenome (GOLD analysis project Ga0066710, IMG submission 79666) | Grasslands soil microbial communities from the Angelo Coastal Reserve, California, USA - 14_1009_16_40cm | ecosystem: Environmental > Terrestrial > Soil > Grasslands | place: USA...
ACATCGCGCTGGGATATACGACGAACCTGCTCGCCGGCTACGCGCAGGAGGTAGGCGCGCGGTGGGCAGGCGCGGCCGCTGGATCTAGTGGGTCGGGTGGGTCGGGTGTGTCAAGTGGGTCAGAAGGGTCGGGTGGGTCAGGTAGGTCCGGCAGGTCGGCGGGCATCGACCTGCGCGTGCGCGTGTGGTTCAACCCGCGCCTCGAGAGCCGCGACTTCATGCTGCCGGGAATTCTTGCGCTCCTGCTGCTCGTGATCACGACGAATCTGTCGTCAATGGGGATTGTCCGCGAGAAAGAGCTCGGCACGCTCGAACAGCTCAATGTCACACCGCTGCGGCGCTGGGAGTTGATCATCGGCAAGCTGCTTCCGTACGCGCTCATCGGCCTGATTGATGTCTGCCTGGTCCTCGCTGTCGCGGTGTTCTGGTTTGCCGTGCCGCTGCGTGGCAGCGTCGTACTGCTCTTCGCTTTGACGTCGATCTACCTCTTGACGACGCTCGGCCTCGGGCTGTTCGTGTCGACTGTGTCGTCGACGCAGCAGCAGGCAATGATGACCGCGATGTTTTTCTTTCTGATGCCGATGGTGTATCTCTCGGGCTTCGTGTTCCCGATCGAGAACATGCCGGCGGCGATCCAGCCGTTCACCTATCTGATTCCGCTGCGGTATTTCCTCGTGATTCTGCGATCGATTTTCCTGAAAGGCGTGGGCCTGGAAACGCTGTGGCCGCAGGCGCTCGCGCTGACCGCATGGGGCGCCGCGATCCTGGTGCTGGCGATCGCGCGGTCGACGAAACGCTCCGCTTGATTACCTGATTCGATAGACCGCGCCGAACGTAATCACGAGCGCGTCGGCATTGAGCCGCTGCACATCGCTGCCAAGCGCGCTGGAGATGGTCATGCGAGGGCGGGCGATGATATACGCGGCGTTTACGTTGATGCCCATCTTGCGCGTCATATCGAGCCACATGCCCACTTCTGGTTTGACGACCGGGCTGCCCGTCACGTCAGCGTCCACCGATTGCGCGCCGAGCCTGGTCAGGTACGCCTCTCGCGCGGCAGTCGACAGGCCGAATGTCGTAAACGAATACCCGCCGAGCACATCCGTTGTCACCGCGACCCGACCGAGCACGTGCGTGTAACCGTAGCCGGCCATCAGCGGCCGTATTCGGATTTCTCCCAGGTCGGTCGTCCGGCCGCCGATGCGCCGATCGACGTCGAGTGAGTACCACCCGAGCCCGTAATGCCACCCCCAGCCAGTCTGGTCGTGCCCGAACCGCCATGTGATGCCCGGGCCTTTGGCCGCATGCGTCAACGTGCTGTTCGGCGCGCGCATCGTGAAATTCGCCCCCAGCGCAAATCGGTTCCCTTCCTGCGCCGACACGCGTGGTGCTGCGGCGAAGGCGCAGACTACAACGAGGGGCACGAACCGGGCCCTGAGCACGGTATTGCGTCAAGCAATGCCCGTTCCGCGCGAGACCGGCTGGACCTTTGGCCGTCGAGTTGTGCCGATGTGTAGCGCGGGGCTTCAGCCCCGCGAAAACGGCCGCGTTACGTGGATTGAAAACGGATTAAAACGTGCGCCGCGCCACCCACTCGCGCAGGAGCGAGTCGACGACGGTATACCGCGCGCCCTCTCGTGCGATGAGATCCTGGCGCACGAGCGCGGCCAGCGCGGTTTGGACTGTCGACGCGCCGCCGAGCCGATGACGCGTCCGAACGTCGGCCGACAGCAGCTCGCGGCCGTCCTCGAGGACGACAGCCCGCAGCACGGCCCGCTGTCCGAGCGTCAGCCGCTGCCACACCGCTTCGAACATCATCTGCTGCTCGCTGAGCAGCCGCTTCAATGCGGCATGAAGATCGTCGAACGTCACGCGCCGCTTCGCGCGGCCGCGCACCTCGTCCCACGTTTCGTGGGCCAGCCGTTGCACGTCGTAGGGCAGATTCGCCGCCAACTCCACGATTGCGGCGCCCAGGCCTGCTTCGGGCGCGATACCGGTGCGGGTGAAGCGGGCGTCGATGAATTCGGCAAATTCATCGGCCGGAATCCGATCGAGACGCATCACTGGGCCGGCCTTGTAGAAGGGCCGCTTGGGTCCGAGCATCCGCTCCATCAGCGACGGCTCGGATCCGGAGAAGACGTACCCGACCTGGCGCTGATGTTGAACCGCCGCGCGAAGCGCGTGCTCGACCGACCCGCCGTCGAAGCCCGCGATTGCCTGGAACTCGTCGAGCGCGACGACAACCGGACGGCGCCGCACTTCCGCGAGCCGCGCGGGGAGCGCGAAGACTTCCGTGGCCAGCCGCGAAATGTCTCGATCGGTCCGTGCGTTCGGGAAACCGACGCGCGAATCGGCGCCGACTTCGATTGGCGTCGACGCGATCGCGCTCCGCAGCCAGGCCCGCGCGCGGTCCCACCTCGTTTCGGCGCCGACGACGCCCCGCGCGTATCCTTCCAGAAACGCCACATACGAGCTGAAGCTGCTGACCGTGACGTCGACGGTCAGCGCGCCGCGGCGGCTCATCGCCGCCAGCGCCTGACGCACCAACGACGATTTGCCGTACCGGCGGGGAGAGATGAGGAACACCTTCTGCGCGGCGGCGAGGTCTCCGATCAGCCGATCCAGCTCCGTGACGCGATCCACGAAGGCGGACGCGGGCACGACTTCGCCGTAGACGAAGGGATTGGTCAAACTGTGAAGTTTATCGCCGCCCGCCGGTTTGGTGTATAGTGCCGAGCCACACTGTCAAAGTACGAGCAATAAGGGAGTTGCGGGTACAGCTGCCGCATGGCCACCAAATCGATTGGGGATCGTCTCGTCTTGTCGCCGCAGGAGGCACTCGTCGCCGGCGGCCCGGCCGAGGCGTTCGAAGCCCAGCTCGAGGACCTGAACAGCCAACTGATGTCCGACGGTGCCGGCGTCCAGGCGGTCGCCTGGGAACACCCGAAACGGGAGCGATGACGTGACGATTGCCGCACAACACCCACCCGACCGGCTCGTCGTGGCGATCGACGACCGGCGCGCCACCATTCTCGACATCATCCGCAACGCCAAACGGCGGATTGCTCTGTCGCTGTTTCGCTGCAACGACGAAGCGATCTTCGACGCGCTTGCGGCGGCCACTGCGCGTGGTGTCGCCGTCGAGGCGCTCACGACTTCGCGCGCCAAGGGCGGCCGCAAGCGGATCGAGAAGCTGCGAGCGGAACTCGAGCGCACTGGCGCAACCGTCACCACCTACACCGATCCGGTCGTCAAGTACCACGCCAAATACCTGGTCGCCGACGACGGTCCGGCGCTGGTCGCGTCGCTGAACTTCACCCGCAAATGTTTTCGGAAGACGTGTGACGCGCTGGTGGTGACCTACGATCCGGCCGTCGTATCCGATCTCCGGCGGTTGATGGCGGCGGATTCCACCGGAGCGAGGATTCCCGACGATTTGAGCGACCGGCTCGTGATCGGTCCCGAGCGGGCGCGGCGGCAGTTCACCGCGCTCGTGGAGCAGGCGCGCTCGAGCATCCGGCTGATCGACGCGAAACTCTCGGATCCCGAATTGGTGTCGCTGCTCCGCGCGCGGCGCGCCGGTGGGCTGACCGTGGAGATCTTCGACAGCAATCGCCTCGGCGCCATGAAGTCGCACGGGAAGATCATGGTCATCGACGAATCGAAAGCCGTCGTCGGAAGCCTGGCGCTCGCCGCCCTGAGTCTCGATTTCAGACGCGAGGTCGCGATTGTCGTCGACGAGCCGTCGGCCGTGGCCGAGGCCGTCGAGTTGTTCCGCACGTTGAATGCTGCCGCCGCCGACGCGGGGACGATGCCTGCCGGAGTGGTGGATGGAGCGCCATGCTGATGCGCGAGGAAGCTCTTGCTTTGAGGAAGACCGCTAAGGCGGCAACGACCGCCAAGCGCTCGAAGACCGCAAAGATTGCGTTTCGCTTGGCGGTCTTGGCCATCTTTGCGATCTTTGCGGTCCCGCCGCAGGCGTCCGCAGTGCCGCTCGTGCAGCCAGCGCAACCCGACAAGCCCGCCAAGCCGGCAAAGGCGCCGAAAGCGAAGAAGACGAAGAAGGCAAAAAAGCCGAAGAGCGACGTGCCGGCTCCCGACGAGAAAGTGGATCCGGAAACGCCGGAAGGCGGCGGCGGGTGGCGTGCCTCCTGGAAACAGCACCCGTCTCTCCGGTATGGATCGATCTTCCGTCTCGACGCCGAAGCGAAATTCCAGGAAGACGGCCGGGTCACCTATCCTGGCGCGCCGGCCGCGAATCCAAGTGCGGCCTGTCCGACGTTCCAGGCGTGTCCCTGGGAACTGCACCGCAACCGCGTCGGGATTCAGGGTCACCTCTTCAAGAAGATTGAGTACGAGGTAGAGCGCGAGCTGACGGAGAAGGAGCTCACCGAAAAGGAAATCACCGCCGGCATTGCGCCGAAGTCGCCGTGGAAGGACGTCGACATCAACGTGACGTTCATCAAGAACGCGCAGGTGCAGATCGGCCGGTTCAAGGTGCCGTTCGGGCTCGACGAGCTGACCGGCGTCACGCACAACGATTTCGTCTATCGCTCGCTTGGCGCAAACTATCTTGCGCCCGCGCGCGATATGGGCGGGATGGTCCACGGCCGGTTCTTCAAGCACGGCCTGAATTACTGGGTCGGCGCCTTCAGGCACGACGGCGACAATGCACGATCCAAGAAGATTCAGGGTGGCGACGAAACTGTTGCCGGACGGGTCACCGGCTCCCCGCTCCGCGCCACGCATGCGCGCGTGTTCGATCAACTGGAGCTCGGATCGGCCTACGCGGTAACGAAGCTGTCGGACGACTCGTTCCGCCCGAATGGCCTCCGCGGCCGCACGCTGCTCACACAGGACACGTTTTTCGAGCCGGTGTACGTGAACGGGCGGCGATATCGTTGGGAAGGCGACGCCGACTGGACGTTTGGACCGGCCTCGGCCCGCGCCGAGTACACGCTGGTGCTGGACAGTCGACTGAAGCAGGGGCTGGGGGACGAAGACCTGCCCGACGCACGCTACAGATCCTGGTATGTCTCTGGATCGTGGATAGTTACCGGCGAAGACAAGAAGCGGCCCGTCCGGCCGGCGAACGATTTTCTGCAAGGCGGCGTCGGCGCCATCGAAGTCGTTGCCCGGGTGGAGCGCATGTGGTTCGACAGCCTCGGTTCGGGCGAGGCCTACCGGAGCCCCCGCGCCGAATTTCTGCTGCCGGAAGGCGAGAAGGCGTTTACGATTGGTCTGAACTGGACGCTGAACCGGTTCGTCAAACTACAAGTCAACGGAATCCGCGAAGCCGTCGAGCGCGATCGTAATCCCGTGCTGCCGGAACGATTCCCGGCGGGTGCGTTCTGGAACAAGGTGTTTCGCCTGCAGTTCGTCCTGTAGGCGGAGGCAGTCATGCTGAAACGTGCCCGGCTCCTCGCTTTCCTTGCGCTTCTCGCCGGTGCGCTCGCGCGCGTCGCGCTGGTCGCGCAGACGGCCGCTCCGCCTGACCCGGCCGACGCGTTTTTCGACGACACCGTCGTCCACGAAATCCGGCTGTCGGTCAACACCAGGGATTGGCAGTCCCTTAAAGATCATTTCCAGGAGAACACGTATTACCCGGCCGATTTCCGCTGGCGCGATCAAGTGGTGCGCTACGTCGGCATCCGGTCCCGCGGCAACGGGAGCCGGCGGCCGCAGAAACCCAGTCTTCGCCTCGACACGAACCGCTATACGGCCGGCCAGCAGTTCCTTGGGCTGAAGTCGTTCATCCTCCGGAACAACTCGCAGGATCCGACCAACCTGCGCGAGCGCCTGAGCATGTTGTTTTTCAGGCTTATGGGTGTCGCAGGCGCCGAGCGCGAGGCGCACGCGCGGCTGTTCGTCAACAACGAGTACGCGGGGCTGTATACGATCGTGGAATCGCCGGACAAAGACTTCCTGGAGCGGAACTTCGGGGAGCGGGACGGCCGCTTGTACAACTATCAGTTCGATGATGCCGCGAATCTGGCGGGGTTGCCGCCGTTCGTGTTCCAGTACCTCGGTTCGGATCCTTCCTTGTACGTTCCCAGTCCGTTCAAGCCCGAAACACAGGAGGACGATCCGCAAGGCGAGGTGCTCGCCCGCTTCATTCAGACGATCAACGATACGAACGCGGCCGCGTGGCGGACGAACATGGCGCAGTACCTCGACCTCCGGAAGTTCATCCGGTATCTCGCGGTCGAAAATTTCCTCGCCGAGGAGGATGGGCTGACGGGCGATTACGGGCCCAACAACTTTTACCTGTACCGCTTCGTCAACTCGACGCTGTTCACGTTCCTTCCGTGGGACAAGAGCAACACCTTCTGGGCCACCGACTTTTCGATCTTCCGCAACATCACCGACGGACCCGCCGACAGACGGAACAGGCTGGTGCTGCGCGCCTTGCAGGAGCCCGACCTGCTGCAGTTGTATCTCGACACGGTGCTCGAAGCGGCGGATTCAGCGTCGGCAGGCGCCACGCCGCCGGTGCGTGACACGGCGGGATCGCCGGGCTGGCTCGAAGCGGAAATGAATCGTGAGTACGACCAGATTCACGCCGCAGCGCTCGCCGACACGCTCGATTTCACCAACGCGGAATTCGAGCAGGCGATTATCGACCTGAAGGCCTTCGCGCGCGATCGAGGCGACGTCGTGCGCGCACAAGTCGCCGCGGCGCGTAATCGGTAACGTTTTCCGACCACGGGAGGGCGGTTCGCGCCCCTACTTACGTTTGCGCCGGCGTCTGTCGAGCTCCCGTAGTTCAGCGGCCGCGATCTCGATGATCCGTCGCGGTGAGCGTCCGGCGGGCTTGCCGCCTACACGATCGCATCCAAAGCCGACGAAGCCGTCGACGCCGGAGCGCAGCTGGGTGCGCGCCGTGTGCGCGAAGCAGTGCTCCGTTGGCCGTGGCGCGAACCGGAACAGGTTGGCCAGCCAGCCGGCGGGCACGCCGGCCGCTCGCCCGAACGCGACCGCCGTGTGGACGTACGGCGCCGCGATGACGGTGTGGCCTTCCGCGAGCGCCGGCCGAATTTCCCAGCGGAGCCGGAACGCGAGATCCGCGGCGTACAGCAGGAGCAGCGTTCGCGGCGACGGCGCGCCGGCCGCTTCGTCGGCCATCGCGAGCTCCTGAAACACGCCGGACGCATCCCAATGGCTGATGCCGCTGTGCACGGCGGCGCTCCGCGCGCGACGGGCGGCAGCGAGGACCGTCGCGGCGTCGACGCCGTCGACGGCGATGAGCCGCGGCTTGGAGGTCAATCCGGCTCCCCGACGCGTGCGAGCCATTCCGCGACGGCGTCCACGTTCCATTCGGACCACGCGCGGCGCTGACCCTCCAGAAACAACTCCCGGATCTGGCGGTGCTGGTCGCCAATCGATTGCTCGGCGTCGACGGTGATGAATTTGAAGATGAGCGCGAGCGATTCGTACTCACGGATCACCCGCGCGATGAAGTGCTGGTAGCTTTCGACCGGGTCGTCGACGTGTGTGACGTCCTGTCCCGCTTCGTAGAAACTCGGCAGCCTGGTTGCCGTCACGCGTTTGCCCGACGTCACCGGCGAGACGGCGAAGTAGAAGACAAGATCGGGCCAGAGCAGCGGCTGATACAGCTTGAGGACCCAATCGAGGTCGAGACCGCGCGCGACATCGCGCGCGAGGCCGGTGAACAGGAAGCGGTCCGCGATCACGAGCTTGCCCTGCCACAGCGCCGGCAGAATTGTCTCCTCGACGCGGTGACGGAAATCGGCGCCGTGCAGGAGCGAAAACTCCTCCGGGCTCAGCGCGCGCACGGCCTTCCGGCTCTTGATGATCGGCTTGATCAGCTCCGACGAATTCCACTTCGTCGTAACGACGTCGTAGCCTTCCGATTTGAGCCAAGTCTTGAACAGCTTTCGCTGCGTGGTCTTGCCGGAGCCATCAGGGCCTTCGAAGGCGACGAGCAGCCCGCGCCGGCGCGACCGGTCGGTGAAATGGCGGCGGGCACGCTGCCGCGCGAGGCGCAGAGACGATCCGTTGGCCTGTAACATTGGTGTAAACGGCGCCAATGATACCCTAGCAGCCCAACAAGGTAGGGGCAGGCCTTGTGCCTGCCCGAGCGGGCAACCACAAGGGTTGCCCCTACAACGACCGGCGCTGCGGCCTAGTAATACCGTTTCGGCAAATCGAGAATCGCCCGCCTTGTCGCGAGCACCGCGGCGGTTCCAGACAGCGTCCCGGTCGAAAGCGCATCGAGATCCGCCCGGGTCAGCTCGGCTTCCTCCGGCAGGTACTGGCGGCAGGCGCCGTATTCCTGCTCGTAATCCTCCGACGGAAATCGCAGCCGCAGACGGACCCGGCTGCCGTCTGGCTCGATCGTGTACAGCGGATTGAGCCGGTACTCGCCCCGCGGCCGCGCCGCGCGCTCGATCTGATGCCGCTCGAAGACGCCCGGATGCGGCGTCGCGATGATCGTCAGCGCTGGATCCCGGTCCAGCGTTTCCGTTGAATCGCGACGGGAGAGGTCGAGCGGGCCGCCGTTGACCACGTCGGCGAACAGGCCGGCTTCGGCGAAGATCCGCGGCTCGATCGCCTCGAACAAATCCGCGTAGCCTTCGGGCGACAGCGGCTGGCCGTGTGAGGGACTCCACGTCCGCTCGTTGTGCGTGTGGCCGATGAGGACCGCGCCGAGAGTTCCCGGAGCATCGACGAGGCGCGTCATCTCGCCGACGAACTGCCGCTTGGTCCAGATATACATGAACGCGTCGACGCACATGGCGAACGAGAAGACGCCTTTCGCGAACGGGAGCGGCGCGTTGCCGTCGCAGCAGACGGGCTCGCAGCCCGGCGCGGTGAACCGGCGCGCCAGCCACACTTTCGCGAAATACAGATCGGCGAGCACCGGCGGCGCCGGCGACAAATCCATCAAGCTCCGCGTCAGATGGCCGGATCCGCCGCACACGTCGACCATCCGCCGGGCGCCGTCAGCCACGGTGCGCGCGACCGCGCGGACGACCGCTTCGGCGACGACGAAGGTCGGATCGGAGAAGCGATACAGGAAATACCCGGCCTCGAAAGTCGGTCCGAGCGCGTCGACCGTTTCCCGGTACGTCGCCGACGGCGACGACGCGACCGCGGCAAAGGCCTCGGCGTCGCGCTCGTTATCGAGCCCGAACATCGTCTGCAGCGCGAGATCGGGACGCCCAGCCTGCATGTGATCGCGTGCCGTCGTCGCCGCGGGCTGCAAGTGGAGCACCGGGATGCCGTCGACGAGCGGAAAGATGCAGCAATGGCAGCCGAGAATGCCGTCCTGCAGGTCCTCGCCGGTGCGCCGGTGAAAGAGCGATTCGACGAGCGACAGCCGGCCGCCGCAATAGGGACAGCGAAGAAGTTCGAGCGTGCTTACCTGCATGATCAAACTCTAATGAACCACAAAGACCACAAAGACCACGAAGAAGAAGAAGCTAACCGCAATGATCTGGCGTGACCTCCTGGATCTTTGTGTTCTTTGTGTTCTTTGTGTTCTTTGTGGTTCGAACCGGATCGGGCGCGGTTCATGTACTCGGCACCGGCTCGCCCAGCTGTTCGAGCGGCGACTCGTCGACTCCGGCAATCGGCGCGCGGCGGAAATACTCGGTGCCGAGCCAGTGGCTGGCTTGGTCCTCGTTGATCCATGCGATCGGGTTGTTCAGACCCATCTGAGTCCGGTGGCACCGGAGCGCGGCCAGCTTCCGGGGCGCCCACGGCCGCACGTCGATCGCGAAGTCCGCCGGCTTCGCGCCGTCGCCGAATGCATCCGGGTGGATGCCCCAGAAGCTCGAATCAGGCGGCGCGCCGCCGTTGCCGTGCGCCGCGGCGACGATCCCGCTCATGATTCCTTTCGGCATGGTCGCGTAATAGAGCGGCGGCGCCAGGTCACCGAACGATCGCGCCGCCGTGTAGGTGCGCTCGTGGACGCCGATGTGGTCGAGGTGCCAGTACAACCCGTCTTCGGCGAAAGTGATGATCGCAGCCGGACGATGGCATCCGATGAGCTCTACGATTTCGGCGTGGAGCTCCGGCACGTCAACCCAGCGGAGCTCTCCATCCGGGTGATCCTTCACGACAACGTCTGCGATGCCGAGCACCTCGGCCGCCTGGTCGAGTTCGACGGTGCGCACCTTCGCGAGATTGCCGTCCGGCACGAGCGCGGGATCGCTAATCGATCCGGCCTCGCCGCGCGACGCGCAGAGCAGCACGACCCGGACGCCCGCGTCAGCAAGCCGCGCAAGGGTCCCGCCGCAGGCCAGGCATTCGTCGTCCGGATGCGCGAAGATCGCCAGCACCGTGCGGCCTCTAAGCGTGTCGGGCACGATGCGGCTCCACGAGAGACGTGTAGACGGAGAGATAGCCGTCGACCATCCGGTCGACGCCGAATCGGGCAACCGCGTGGTCGCGGACGCGCCGGCGATTCAGCGCGAAGACACGCGGCAGCTCGTCGGCCATCTCCTCGAGATCGCGGTACACGATCCCGGTGACGCCATCGTCCACCACTTCGCGAACCGCGCCGCGATCGAGCGCCGCCACGGGTGTGCCGCACGCCATCGCTTCGGCCAGCACGAGCCCGAACGGCTCGCGCGCCTGAATCGGGTAGAGAAGCGCGCGGGCGCCGCCGTACAGAGCCACCTTGGCAGCAAAATCCGCCTCGCCGTAGTAGACGATGTGACGGCCGTCGACGTGCGGTGCGATCTTCTCGCGATAGTAGTCCTCTTCAGCGGCGGCGAGGATCAGTCGCATGCCGACGCGTTTGGCAAGTTCGATCGCCTGGAGCACGCCTTTGCCTTCAGTAAAGCGGCCCAGAAACAGCAGGTAATCGTCAGGGTTTTCGCGAAACCTGAAGTTGTCGGTATCGATCCCGTGGAGCACCGTCGCGACGACCTTCACGCCGGTGAGCAGGCGCGCCTGCTCGTTCGAGATCGCGACGAACGGAGCGTCGGGGTATTGGCTCCAAAGCTTGATTTCCGCCGGGCTCGGCGAATGGTGCAGCGTCTGGACGATGGGTGTCGGCGAGAGCCGCGTAAAGGCGAGCGACATCGGATAGTACGCGGCCTCGTAGTGAATGATATCGAACTCGGTCCCGCGCTCGACAGCGGCGGCCAGGTTGAGCATCTCGTAGAGCTCCCACGGCCACATGTTCTCGTCGTGCCAGTAGCCGTGCGGGTAGATCGCGCTGAGCTTTGCCGACGTTCGCGAATCGCCGGTCGCGAACAGCGTCACGTCGTGCCCACGAGCGACGAGACCTTCGGTCAGGAGCGATGTCATCGTTTCCACGGATCCCGATTTCGGCGGCGGAATGGTGGTTGCGACCGGCGCGATGTGCGCTATGCGCATGCTACATCTAGTAGTTTCGACAGGATGCGCGCAGCGTCGAAATACTGGCGGGCGATGTCGAGCGCGCACCGCGCGTGCCGATCGTAATGGCCATTGATGCGGTCGATTCCTGCGATCGCCTCATCCAGCGTCGAGAAGACCAGCAGGCCTTCACCGGCGGGGACGTGCGCCGGCCAGCCGGTGTCCTGCACCAATGCGGGCCGGCCCGATGCCAGATAGCACGCCGTACGATCGCTGAACCACCCCGTCCGGTTCGCCACGTACGTGTGCTTCGCGACGCCGAACTCGGCCTTCGACTGCTGGATGAAATCGCGGTAAGCGGACGGTGTGCGCGAGACCTGCATGGCGTCGACCGTGTCCCAGCCATGCTCGCGCAAGAGCTTCTGCGGCCCGTTGATGGCGAGCTCGAACCGCTGCGGCGTCCGCGACGGCAACTCGATGAAACGGACGAACTCCTGGTCCTTGTTGCCGCCGACGTCGGTGAAGCTTTCGATCTGCCACGTCATCACGCTCGTGAAGCGATCGCGCGGAGTGATGTGGGTCGACCAGTCATCCAGGGTGATCGGCTGCCAGGTCTTGTGCCACGTGAACGCGCCGGTCGGGATCGGCGACGCGGGCGTGCCGATGTTCGCGCCAAACGTGAACAGATGATCGAACCGCTGGAAGAATTCCACGTACCACGGCTCGGCCTTCGCGATCGCGAGCTGCGTAAATCCAGGGTCGGAATCGATGAACGCCTTGCGCGGAATCCGCGCGTACTCGTCGCGCCAGAACCATGAGCCGCCGGAGAGGTTGAGGAACACGTCGGCATCCGCCGCATACCGGCGGACGTGCTCGGCGGAACGGCCGTGGTACACCCCGTCGTAATTCACGAACGCCCAGCGATCGCCGAAGCCGAACGGCGCAAGCGCATCATTGATGTATGTGGTGCCGTAGACCGGATCGGTCGCGCGGGTGTTCTGGACCGGATCGTAGACGCACTCCCCGGTGTCCTCGATGTAGAAGACCTCGTGCCCGAGCGCGCGCAGGCCGAGCAGGTACATCAGCGAGCACCAGGTGACGCCGCCGAACGGATACCGCGCAATGATTCCTGCAAAAAGGATTCGCATCTCAGACGTTCGTCGTTCGTCCTTCGTCGTGCTGCGTTCGGGTTCGTCGTTCGTGGTTCGTCGTTCCTCGTTCGGGTTCGCCGTTTGGCGAACGTCGCGCGAACGACCGCGAACCTGAACCCCGCACGACGAACTACGAACGCCGAACCGTTCTTGCTACCGCCTGGCGGCCTGGATCAGCTCGTCGACCGAATCCGGTTCGTCGAGCGATTTGCCGACGGAGAGCCGCGCGCACATCCGGCGGTACAGCTGACTGCTCTTGAGCAGCTCCTCGTGGCGGCCCTGCGCCGCAATCTGGCCGCCGTCGAGCACGAGGATCCGGTCGGCGTCGCGCACGGTCGAGAGGCGGTGGGCGATCACGATCGTCGTGCGCCCGGCACGCAGCCGCCGCAGCGCCGCGAAGACGATTTCCTCCGAAATCGAGTCGAGCGACGAGGTCGGCTCGTCGAGGATGAGGATCGGCGCGTTCTTCAGGATGGCGCGTGCGACGCTCAGGCGCTGGCGCTCGCCGCCTGACAATCCGCCGCCGGCTTCGGCAATTTCCGTGTCGTACCCTTTCGGCAGCCGCGAGATGAACTCGTGCGCGTGCGCCGCGCGCGCCGCAGCCTCGATCTCCTGCGGCGTCGCGTCGAGGCGGCCGTAGCGCAAATTGTCCGCGATCGTGCCGGAGAAGAGCACCGGATCCTGCAGCACGATCGCGATGTGTTCCCGCAGCGACCGTACGCGATAGCGACGGACGTCCACGCCGTCGATGAGCACGCGACCCGACGTGGCTTCGTAGAACCGCGGGATCAGGCTCACCAGCGTCGTCTTGCCCGCTCCCGTCAGACCGACGAGAGCGACCATCTGCCCGGGCCTGGCGGCGAAATCGATCGAGTGCAGAACATGAGCCCCGGCGGGATAGGCAAAGCTGACTGCCTCGAACGCGATATCGCCTTTGATCGCCGACGCGTCGAGTGCGTCCGGCGCCTCGGCGGTTTCGGGGACGAGCGCGAACATCGCGCGGACGCGCTTGGCGCCGGCCAGCGCACCCTGAACCTGGCCGGTCGTGTGGGCGATCGCCGACAGCGGCCCGTACACCGCGCCCAGATATGCGATGACCACGGTGAGCTGACCGACGGTGAGCCGGCCACGAATCACGAAGCTCCCGCCGACGATCACGACGAGCGCGGTGCCGAGGATGGTGATCGTGCTGACGATGACGGAGAAGAGCGACTGCTGCCAGGTAATCGCGATGCGCGCGTTCATCGTCGTCTCGCCCGCCTTCGCGTAGCGGCCGAGCTCGTGCTGCTCGCGCGCG
>Ga0066710_100003232_pt1 | contig 13757 bp, 14 predicted proteins | sample GraSoiAngelo_159_FD_79666 | JGI IMG/M metagenome (GOLD analysis project Ga0066710, IMG submission 79666) | Grasslands soil microbial communities from the Angelo Coastal Reserve, California, USA - 14_1009_16_40cm | ecosystem: Environmental > Terrestrial > Soil > Grasslands | place: USA...
ATACGCTACGGCGTCTCGCTCCTTCAGGAAACGCACTGGGAGAAGCGTATCCGATCCGCGCTTCCCGCTTTCGTTCACGATTTCACCTTTCGGGTCGATATGGCGATTCAGGATCCCAGGCCCGAAAATCCCTTTTCCATGGGCAAGAAGCAGATTTACATCTTTGATCCATCGACCGAAGAGATCACAAAGGAGTCTCTCTCTGAGCTTTTTGAGTTCATTCCATCCACGGTGGTCCAGTTCAGAGTCTATGCCTTGAACCATGAGAACGACCGCCTGCTTGCTGAGGTAGCGGAGGCGACCTTGAAGGGCGGCGCGCCGGCAGTAAAGACTAGTGTTTAAAGACTTCTCTCTCGGCTACGGCAAGAGAGACCTTGCTTAGTCGCTTCGACGATTCTTCCAGAGGTAATCCTGCTTTACCGCCCCGGACCCATGTGGTAGAAGACACAGGATAGGTTCCCGGGAAATTCTCTCAAGCGCCGCAGGTTGCATAACCCCAAAAGAATCTTATGAAAGATGCCATTGCCAAAGCCTTCGAGGAAAGCATCCATGCAAAGAGAGCCTTCCTTAAGGAGAATCTCGACACCCTGGTTGCCGTCATCGACCTCATCGCCCAGGCCTTTCTCGGCGGCAACAAACTGCTCACGTTCGGCAACGGCGGCAGCGCCGCCGACGCGCAACACATCGCCGCTGAATTCGTGAACCGCTTTCGGATTGAGAGGCCTCCGCTGCCCGCCTTGGCTCTCACCACCGACAGTTCGGCCATTACCAGCATCGCGAACGACTACGATTACAAAGAGATCTTCGCCAAGCAGCTCAAGGCCCTGGGGAAGGAAGGGGATGTGGCCTTGGCTATTTCCACGAGTGGCAATGCCGCCAATGTCCTTGCGGCCATTGAGGTTTGTAAGAAGCTCAAGATTTTCACCATCGGCCTCACGGGCGGGGACGGAGGTAAGATGGCCCCGAGGGTCGACCATCTCCTGCGGGTCTCTAACAGTAAAAATACCGCCCGCATTCAGGAGACCCACATCCTCGTAGGCCACGTCATCTGCGAGATGGTCGATCTAAAACTCTTCTCAGCCTGAAGCCGGGCCACCTTCAACTCATGCGGAGAAAAAGCTTTCGCCCCCTCGACTTCTCAAAGGTCAGCACCTATCCCTCAAGGACGCGGCTTAGCAAGGTCCAACAATCCCTCTTAGGAAAGAAGGTTCACAAAGGCCTCCGCCTCCGTTCCTTTATCCAGGGATTGCCGGACATCCTCGCTGCACAAAACCTTAAAGAGATCGCTCGCAAAATTGTCTGGGTGCATCGCAGAAACAAAACCGTTCTCCTGGCCCTGGGCGCGCACCCAATCAAAGTTGGACTTAGCCCTCTGATTATCGATTTTATGGAGCGGGGGATCGTGGGCGCTGTGGCGATGAACGGCGCGGGAATCATCCATGACTTCGAACTCGCCTTCATGGGTAAGACTTCTGAAGACGTCGCGGCGAGCCTCCAAGATGGAAGTTTTGGTATGGCTCAGGAAACCGGTGCCTTCTTGAACCGAGCCATCAGAGAAGGCTACGAGCGCCAACAGGGAATCGGCGCAGCGGTCGGCGAAGCGATCCTTAAAGCTCGTCTCCCGCACCGTCGGCTCAGCATCCTGGCCGCTGGGGCAAAGCTAGGCGTACCGGTCACCGTCCACGTAGCGGTCGGAACAGACATCATTCACATGCACCCCAATGTAGATGGCAAGGCCCTAGGGGAAGGAAGCCTTCGAGATTTCCGCACGCTCACGTCGGCAGTGGCGTCTCTGGGACAGGGGGTCTTTCTTAATTTCGGCTCAGCAGTGATCCTTCCCGAAGTTTTCCTAAAGGCGTTGAGTCTGGCTCGCAACCTTGGCCACCCGGTGCGCAACCTCACCACCGCCAACCTCGATTTCATCGCCCACTACCGACCGCTAACCAATGTGGTCCATCGCCCCACACTGGAAAGCGGCAAGGGATACCATCTCACCGGACACCTAGAGATCATGGTCCCTCTTCTATTCGCAGCGGTGTTGGAAGAGCTGTAAAGAAGTCATTAGCAATCAGCTTGCGGTTGGCGCCGTGTCCCGCCTTTACACGCTGCATAGATTTTTCTCTTGTCATTTTCCTTTCCACGAGTCTATATTTCTCATCATATTCCATGCGCATCATCGCCGACCTGCACATTCACTCCCGCTATAGCCGGGCCTGCAGCCAAGAGATGGAGGTCAGTGCCCTTGCCCGCTGGGCGAAGATCAAAGGGGTGAATCTCTTGGGGACCGGAGACTTTACCCATCCACTCTACTTCGCTGAGCTCAAGGCTAAGTTGGAACCGACGGACGGGGGACTGCTACGGGTGAAAAGGGATTCCGCGGGCCCCTATTTTGTTCCCACGGTGGAGGTGAATAACATCTACCACCAATCGGGCCGGCTGCGGAAGATTCACACCCTCATCATCGCCCCGAGCCTCGAGGTCGTCGAAAAGATCAACCAGCGACTCCGGGTTCGAGGGAATCTCAGCGCTGACGGGCGCCCGACTTTCACCTTTTCGGCCAAAGAGCTCGTCAAGCTTGTCCTGGACGTTTCCCCTGAGTGCCTCCTAATCCCGGCGCACGCCTGGACTCCCTGGTTCTCTGTCTTTGGCTCGAATTCCGGCTTCGACTCGCTGGACGAGTGTTTCCAGGAAGAGACCAAAAACATTCATGCGATTGAGACCGGCCTCTCTTCAGATCCAGCTATGAACTGGCGCCTTTCCGCTCTGGACCGGATCACTCTGATATCCAATTCAGATGCTCACTCGCCGCGCAAAATAGCCCGCGAGGCAAATGTCTTTGAATGCACTCCCAGCTATGGAGAGATCGCCGAGATTATCAGGAGCCATGATCCCAAGAAATTTCGCTTCACCATCGAGTTTTTCCCCGAGGAGGGGAAATACCATTACGACGGCCACCGGAAATGCGACGTTGTCTGGAGCCCCAAGGAGACCAAGCGCCAAAAGGGACTCTGTTCCGTATGCGGCGCTAAGATTACCGTTGGCGTGATGCACCGGGTGGAGGATTTGGCCGACCGCGAGGAAGGCTACAGTCCTCAACCCGCTATTCCTGCCAAGCACCTAATCCCTCTCGAGGAAATTCTTGCCGACGCCCTTGAAGCCGGAGCGGGCACGAAAACGGTGGAGAAAGAATACGAGCGCCTTACGGCGGAGCTTGGCTCGGAGCTTAAGATCCTTCTCGACATCGGAGAGGAGGAGCTGAGGAAAGTTTGTCCACCCTCTGTCTTTCAGGCGATCCTCAAGGTGCGGCGTGAAGAGGTAACAGTGGAGCCCGGCTATGATGGGGTCTACGGAAAAATCCGCATCTCCGCGTCTTCTGGACCCCCACCTCACAACACCCAGAGCCAGCTAGAGCTGATTTAGCCCGCAGAGAAATTTTCCGTCTCAGGCACGCTTTACCGACCGGCGATTTTCCGTTAGATTGGTTGCGCGCCGAATTTATGGCAGCCAGACCGATCACCTTGATCACTGATTTTGGTTACCAAGATCCATTCGTGGGAATCATGAAGGGGGTGATCTTCGACATTAATCCTGACGCGCAGGTCATCGACCTAAGCCACGGAATCCCGCCCCAAGACCTCATGGCGGCCGCATTGGTCCTGCGCCACAGTGCGCCCTTCTTCCCGCGCGCGACGATTCATGTGGTGGTTGTGGACCCAGGGGTAGGAACGGACAGGCGCGCTCTCTTGGTCGAATCCGAGGGCAACTTCTTCATTGGCCCGGATAACGGAGTCCTCAGCCTAGCCATCGAGGGGAGAGAGGCAAGCCAGATCATCGATCTCTGCAACGACGTCTATCATCTTAGGCCGACCAGCGCGACTTTCCATGGTAGAGACATCTTCGCCCCCGTTGCCGGCTATCTTTCTCTGGGGATTCCAGCCCAAGATCTCGGCACAAAGGTCAATAGTCTCAAAAGGCTCGCTTGGCCTGAAGTGATCAAAACGGAAGGCACCATCCAGGGCCGGATTGTTTATGTCGATTGGTTTGGTAATCTAATTACCAATGTCCAAGAGCGCGATCTAAAGCCGCTCCAAAAGGGGAAGGTTGCGATCTCGACAGGCGACCTCACTATTCGCGGGCTTTCGACAAATTACAACAGTGGGGCGGAAAGAGGGTACGTGGCGCTAATCAACAGTTGGGGGCTCCTAGAAATCTCCTTGTTCAACGGAAACGCACAGCTCACTTGCGGGGCAAAAGTAGGCGACAGAGTCCAGATCCAAGGAGGCCAAGGTCAGTGACGGATTCGCTCCCTGCTGAAGCCAAAGGCCGAGGAAGGCCTTGGCTCCATATCGCGCTTTTCTTTATCACCTTGATCACTACAACCGTCGCCGGCGCGCTGCAAAACGGCGTGGATCCCATTTCCGATCCATCGCAGATCTTCTCTGGGCTTCCCTTTGCCATGACCTTAATGGCCATTCTGTTAGTGCACGAGATGGGCCACTTCCTCATGTCGCGTTACCACGGCGTAAGGGCGACGCTTCCATACTTCATTCCCGCCCCCTCCTTCATAGGGACCTTCGGCGCATTTATTAAGATGAAGTCCTCACCCCCGGACCGTCGCTCCCTTTTCGATGTCGGCGCCGCTGGCCCTCTGGCGGGATTAGTTCTGGCCGTCCCGGCAGTCGTCATCGGCCTCCAGCTCTCAACCATCTCACGGGACGAGGGAACCGCCGGAGGCGTTACCTTAGGCTCCTCTCTTCTGCTGAGTTTTCTTAGCCGAGCCACGCTGGGCCTTTTGCCCGACGAGGCGAACATCGTGATGCATCCGATCGGATTTGCTGGCTGGATCGGCCTCTTAGTAACCGCCATGAACTTGCTGCCCGTCGGTCAGCTCGATGGCGGCCACGTCATCTATGCTCTCTTCGGGCGCAAGGCGGTCTGGATCTCACGCTCGGCCTTAGCGCTGATCCTGGCGCTCGGACTCATGCGCCTGTGGGACGGGTGGCTCATCTGGGGATTGTTGCTCCTGGTTATGGGCGTCCGTCATCCACCGCCGCTCGATCCCCACACACCGCTCGATTTTAAAAGACGGGTTGTTGCATGGCTGACGTTAGCAATCATGGCCGTCACCTTCATTCCCGTCCCGTTTTCGGTTCAGGAGCCCAAGGCGCCTGAGGAGCGGCTCATGCCTACCCCAGCAACCCCTCCGGTAGAGGCAAGAGTAAATGGAGGCTTCTTATGACCGGCCGACTCACTTGGGATCAATATTTCTTGACCATTACGCGCCAGGTGGCGGAGCGCTCCACTTGCAGTCGCGCCAAGGTCGGCGCAGTCATCGTACGCGATAAGAGCATTCTCGCGACGGGTTACAACGGCGCGCCGGCAGGAATGCCTCATTGCACGGATGTCGGCTGTCTCATCTACCAGTCCAAGACGCCCAACGGCGACATCGAAGAAAACTGTTTCCGGACGATCCACGCGGAGATCAACGCAATCGCCCAAGCGGCGAAGAACGGGGCCAGTATCAGAGACGCCTCGATCTATATTACCCATACACCCTGCATCCACTGCTTTAAAGTGCTGGTGAACACCGGGATAAAAAACATCTACTATGAGATACCGTACAAGCCGCACACTCTGGAAGAGCTGCTCCGCTATACCGGGGTCCAGCTTGCCAGGGTCGATCTGCCGGGAAAATAAAAGGGGCGGGGGACAACCCCCGCCCCACTATTCTAGCGGGTGCCACGACTAGATTTTCCCTTGCAGCAAAAAGGCGATAAGCAAGGCATAAATGGCTAGCGCCTCGATGAAAGCCAAGCCAATAATCATCGGAGTAAATATCCTGTCTGTCGCATTGGGATTGCGCCCAATACTCTCCATCGCAGCCGCGGCCATGCGCCCTTGACCGAGAGCAGCACCAAAGGCTGCCAAACCGATGGCGAGACCAGAGGCAATGGCAATGGCAGCCTTTGCTCCGACGCCACCGTCAGCGGCCTCGGCCGCAGCCATCGCTACCCCCGAGCCAGAAAAACTCAGGGCAAGGAAGCTAAGAACCAACAGGCGCTTCTTCATCCTTCACCTCCTTTCTAGCGGCTCAACGCTCGCTCTCTCTCCTCTCTCATCCTCTTCTCCGTTTGAGCTGTCCGCTTAATGTTGATGACTGATTGCCATAGCGACATAAATCATACTCAATAGCGTAAACACAAATGCCTGAATTACAGAAACCAAGGCCCCAAAAACGTAAAACACCACCGGGAACACAACATGGGTCAAGTCAGTAAAGATCTCCACCACTAAATGATCCCCGAAGATATTGCCAAATAGACGCAAGGAAAGGGAGACTGGCCTTACCAGATGCGAGATGCTCTCGAGAACAGAGAAAAAGAATATCGAGATAATCAAGATCGGGATAAACAAGAGGCTTAAAATCTTCCTCGGGGAAGAAGGCAGGGAAGTCATCGGGCCGATGAACTGCTTGATATAATTGAGACCATGCTCTCGCAAACCAAAATAATGGTAGGCACAGAAAGACACCAGGGCTAATCCCAGAGTGGTATTAATGTTGCTGGTCGGGGGTGAGAAGCCTGGCAGGAGGCCGAAAAGGTTAGCGGTCAGAATAAAGATAAAAAAGCTGCCAAACAGATGCACGTACTTACGCCCCTTTTTGCCTATAATACCGTCGCTCAGTCCCACTATCAGTTCCAACAAAAGCTCAAATATGTTTCTCAAGCTAACGCCCTGCTCAGGGATGACGGGATCTTTGGACTTAAGTAGGGCTCGTCGAGCCAGATAGGCTAAGACGACAAGTAGCACCATGATCAACAGAGCAGTAAGGGTGTGCTGGGGAAGAAGCCTAAGAGGAGACGGCAATAAGTCATACCACATGAAAGGATGTTCCATTTACTCACCTATCCATCGATAAGCCCACAGTCTGTCCATAACAATAGCCACCAGTAGGCAGGTAACACCTACGGCAAAAGAGGGCGCATCCAACCGGACTCGTAGTAAAAGAGCCAGCACCAATCCCAGAAAAAGAACAAATTTCAAAAGGAGGAAAAAGACTCCGGCCCAGATCCTTCCCTTTACAGCAAGCGGCGTGAGGAGCCAGCGGATACCGCAACTTAACAAAAGGAAATTCACTCCCATGAACAGACCGCCTAATAAGAGAGCCTTGGGTTCGAGGATCCCTACGGGCACAAGAAGGGTCAACATGGCAAGGACTAAGACTCCGTGCCATAACTCAATCCTAAGCACTGCCGATCCCTGAGGTTCCGTCATTTATCTTGGTGGGAAAAGCGCTTCACCAGCTGTACCAACCGAAGACAGGCTCCCAAAAAAGCCAGTAGTGTAATCGATATCGCAAACCAGGGAGAAGCATCAAAATAGAGGTCTAACACGTAACCCAATAACATACCGCCGATAACGGTGCTCGGAAACTCCAGCCCGATGGCGGCGTATTTGCCCGCCTTGACAAAAAGGGGCTGTTCCCTATTCGATCCTCTTTTGCTCCCATTTTCCCTAACTTCCAAATGTTCTATTCCTCTATCACGGGAAAAACTCGCGGGTCAACCTTTAGACTCCTCTCGCGCCCAGTTTTCGAAGGCCTCAACGCTCCTTCCAATGGTTGCATCATCATGCGCAAGAGAAAGAAACGCTGCCTCGAAAGGGGACGGCGGCCAATAAATCCCCTGACTCAGTATGTCATGGAAAAACCGGGCAAACCGATCTCGGTCACAGCCGCGCGCCGCATCCGCGTTACGCACTTGCTCCACACCAAAAAAGAGCGTCAGCATCGAGCCCACCCGGTTCACTACCCCTTGGATCCGGCACTCCCGCAAGATAGATTCAAACCCTTCTTGGATTTGCCGCCCCTTCTTCTCAAGTTCCCGATAAACTCGAGCGTGCGAGAGTTCCTTCAACGTTGCCAGGCCGGCAGCCACGGCCAACGGATTGCCAGAAAGCGTCCCCGCCTGATAGACCGGCCCCTCGGGAGCAAGCAGATCCATGATTTCTCTTTTGCCTCCAAACGCCGCCAACGGCAGTCCTCCGCCCAAGATCTTTCCCAAGCAGGTTAAGTCTGCTTCCACTCCGTACAGCTCCTGGGCCCCGCCGCGAGCTAGCCGGAAGCCCGTGATCACTTCATCAAAAATCACCAGTGCGCCGTGTTTCTGGGTCAGCTTCCTCAGTCCGGACAAGAAACCGGACTCAGGCGGAATCACTCCCATATTTCCACATACGGGCTCGACGATAACCGCCGCCACCGCGCCAAGCTGCTGTTGGAAGATCGCCTCCACAGCAGAGACATCGTTGTAGGGCGCTATGAGAGTCTCGATAGCGTAAGCCTTGGGAACTCCCGGACTGTCCGGGAGAGCCAATGTAGCTACCCCGGAACCTGCCCGGACCAACATGCCATCGACATGACCGTGGTAGCAGCCGTCAAACTTGACTATTTTATCTTTCCCGGTGAAGGCGCGCGCCAAACGAACTGCGCTCATGGTCGCCTCCGTTCCCGAGCTCACGAGTCTGAGTTTCTCGATCGAACGGATTCGCTTGGTTACCAACGCTGCAAGCTTAACCTCGCCTTCCGTTGGAGCTCCAAAAGTCGTTCCCCGTTTCAACGCTTGTCTAATCGCTGCGGTAACTTTGGGATGGCAATGTCCTAGAATCAGAGGACCCCACGACGCTACAAAATCGATGTAGCGCTTGCGCTCCACGCCGAAGATATGAGCGCCTGCGCCTCGAGTAATGAAGCGTGGAGAACCACCGACTGATTTCCATGCGCGCACTGGGCTATTGACGCCGCCGGGAATATTTCGTTGCGCCCGGTCGAAGAGTTTCTTGGACCTCACATTTTTCACAAGCCCACGTTTCCTAACATCTGCTCTGAAGAGAGTCAAGATTACAATTCCCCAGAAAAAGAATTTTTTTCCTTGCATTGCCGACTGAAAAGGATTATGAACATTTTTTCGCGGCAACTCTAACAAGAAAAAGTTTTTGTCTTCCGTCTGAAAGCTAGAAGTCTAGACCTTGTCTAATGTTAGTTCCACCTCTCAATGGTCACAGCCCGGTGTCTTCTTCGCCGCGAGTCGTTTTTCTCGACCTGAGCTGCCGGGTCTTGTATCTGTTTACAGGCATGTGCAAATTTTTTTGTAAACGGCTGATGTTTTTCGTAAATCGCAAGTTGTCCACAGCTGTGGATAACTTTGTTTGTAACTTATCGTCATTTTCACAAGTAAAATCAGATAGTTAATAAAGATTGGGCCTGTCATCATGGGAGAGTTGTGGCAAGAAACTCTAAAGCAATTACGTGAGAAGTTGGGCAAACAGAACTTTGAAACATGGATCCGTCCCATCCGTGTTCGTGAGCTCCATGACGCGGAAATTAAATTGGATGTGCCCAACAAATTTTTCCGCGACTGGCTGAGCGAGCACTTCTTTACTGCTATTCAGGAGACGCTCAATTCCGTGGCTCAACAAACCATGAGAATAGCCATCATCGTCAACCAAGAATTGCAAACGACACCGCCAGTTGAAAAACCGGACAGTCAGCCGAGATTTAAACAAAATCGAGCCAATAATCTTATACCCAAGTATACTTTCAACAATTTTGTCGTTGGCGCCAGCAATCAATTTGCGCATGCCGCTTCACTCGCGGTGGCCAATCAGCCTGGAGAACACCACAATCCATTGTTTATCTATGGCGGAGTCGGCCTCGGCAAGACCCATCTGGTGAACGCCATCGGTCATAGGGTGGTGGAGAAGCGTCCCCATCTAAGAGTATTCTACCTGAGTTCCGAGTCGTTTATGAACGAGCTGATCGGCTCGCTCCGAAGAGACAAGATGGACGAGTTCAAGAGCCGCTTTCGCAATGTTGACCTGCTCATACTAGATGACGTGCAGTTCATTGCCGGGAAGGAACGAACACAAGAGGAGTTTTTCCATACATTTAACTCACTTTATGAGTCCCACCGCCAGATTGTCATCACATCGGATAAGTTCCCCAAGGAAATCCCAGACTTGGAGGATCGCTTAAGGAACAGGTTTGAGGGTGGATTGATCGCGGACATCCAACCTCCAGACGTAGAAACAAGAGTGGCGATCTTACAGAAGAAAGCGGAGATCGAGGGCGTGGTGCTGCCCCATGAGGTCGCGATTTTTCTCGCTTCTCAGATCGATTCCAACGTAAGAGAATTGGAAGGTTCTCTCACCCGGCTGGGCGCTTTTGCATCGCTAACCAAAACACCCATCACGATAGAACTCGCTAAGGAAGTACTGCACAACACCTTGAGGAGTACGCATCGAGAAGTCACTATTGAGAACATCCAAAAGACCATCTGCGACTACTTCAATCTCAAGCCTGCGGATCTTAAGGCGAAACGACGGACAAAAAATATTGCTTTCCCTCGACAGGTCGCCATGTACCTTTGTCGCAAGCACACTTCTACTTCTTTCCCGGCTATCGGATACAAATTTGGCGGGCGTGACCACTCCACCGTTATTCACGCGTCGAAAGTCGTTGAAAAGAAGATCAAGGAAGATCCCTATATGCAGGCAACGATAGAAAAGATCGAGAGGACGCTAAAGAAATGATTGAGGATAACTTGTGAGTATCGGCGGGGATTCTGTGAACAGTGGGGCTTGGCAGACAGTGTTAGGCTAGTTGCTGTTCGAAAAGCTGAATAAGACTCTTTTGTTAATCACAACAAAAAGCCCCTAAAGATCTTAGGCTTCACCTTCTTTTCACGGTATTCACAGTCCCTCCTATTACTACTTTAGAATTTATAATATAGGTAAGAAAAGAACCGGAGGATAAAATATGGAAGTCAAAGCCAAACGGGGAGACTTTCTTACCACGCTCTATTGGACACAAAGTATCGTGGAGAGACGGAACACGATGCCCATATTAGCCGATGTCCTAATCGAAGCTCAGGGTGAAGGTATCACGATAACCGCCACAGATCTGGAAGTCGGAGTAAGAGCTAAGTTTAGCGGAGAGGTGTCGCAGGATGGGAAAGTGACAGTGAATGCGAAAAAGCTGTATGAGATTGTTCGGGAAGCTCCGGCGGATGCCGTTCAGTTAAAACGCTTAGAGAATGATTGGGTAGAAGTGAAAAGCGGCAAGTCAATTTTTAAAATGGTCGGGATGGACGCGCGTGAATTCCCCCAATTCCCCCAATTCAAAGAAGGAAAACTCGCTTCGATGCCGGCAGGCGTTATCAGGGAGATGATAGAAAAGACGATCTTCTCTGTTTCTACGGACGAGACCCGCTATAGCCTTAATGGTGTTTTTGTGGAGGAAGATAAGAAAGGAAAGATACGCATGGTTGCGACGGATGGGCACCGCCTGGCCGTCATTGAGAGAGGGGTCGGCTCGATTGGCTTGGAGAAAGGGGTGATTCTACCAAGGAAGGGGTTGACGGAAGTAAGAAAACTTCTAGAGGGGGTGGAGGATGGGGTCATATCGATTGGGTTTAGCGAAAACTTGGCTTTGGTCGTCAGAGAAAATGTCGAGCTCTTTATGCGACTTATCGACGGCGAATTTCCGGAGTACGGGAAGGTGATCCCGAAGGATAATCCCCATACGCTCAAAATCGAGCAGGATGAGTTTTTAAAAGCACTGAGGCGGGTCTCTATCTTATCGAGTGAGCGTTACAAGGGAATCAAGCTGGAGGTTGGTGAGGGAAGAATCTCTATCTCAGCCAATAACCCAGATTTGGGTGAGGCGGTGGAGGAGATGGATGTCGATTATAAGGGGAAGCGTTTAGCGGTCGGTTTTAACGCGCGGTATCTCATCGATGTCCTGAGCGTGTTGGGTACCGGAGGAGAAGTCGACCTCACCATTAAAGACGAGGTAAGCCCTGGGATCATCAAAAAGGCGGAGGACGACGACTACTTGTATGTGGTAATGCCGATGAGGCTATAGCGATAACCCAGCTCACTACGCGACCAGGAGAGAAATCTTAGCTCCGATATTTTGTGTCGAGAGCGTACTTTTCATCTAAGCCCACAATACTATTGAAGTCGTCAAAAGAGATCAGTCTGTCCAAGAGGGGCTGCGTCGTTCCATGCTCGCGTAGGGTCATGTACACTTCCCGTAACGCTTTGGCTGAGGCATAGAGCGGGCCCAAAGGCCATACTACTAGCTGATAGCCATGCTCTTTTAACTCTCCTGGTCCCATCAACGGCGTCACGCCCCTTTCGATCATATTAGCTACGAGCGGCCCCGGGACGTTGCGCGCGATCTCCCACATTTCTTCTTTACTCTCCGGCGCTTCGATAAAGATGGCATCGGCCCCGGCTTCCTTGAAAGCAATACCCCGCTTGATCGCATCTTTTAGCCCCAAGGCTTGGCGTGCATCCGTGCGCGCGACAATGTAGAGATCATTACTCTCTCTTGCCTCCATCGCTGCCCTTAACTTTTTCAATTGCTCCTCCAACGGAATAACCTGTTTGCCTTTCATATGACCACACCGTTTGGGCCATACCTGATCCTCCAAAAACATCCCTGCGGCTCCTATCCGGATAAGTTCCTTTACTGTGCGTATGACGTTAATGGCATTGCCGTAGCCGGTATCGGCGTCGACTATGACCGGAGTGGGTGCCACCGAACATATGCGTTGCGCGGCGGCTAGCATTTCGGTTTGGGTTAGAATGCCAAAGTCTGGCTCACCCAACAGAGTAGCAGACAAGCTATAGCCGGTGATGAAGATGACTTCGAAGCCCACGCCCGCGGCGATCTTAGCGCTTAAGGCGTCGTATACCCCGGGCATCACAAGGACACCTTTTTCCTTTAGCAAATTCCGAATCCGCTCTGCTTTATGCATATCGCCTCCATCAGGTCATCATAGGTCCATTTTTCAGCCACGCAAAACAATTTCGACAAATAACCTGCATCCTAAATGTTTTTGTCAGGAAGGCTTCACATTATCGCAGAAACAGATCGGTTGCCAAGATAGGTAGCCCGTGCTGTTCTAATCGCGCGTGCCGATGACGACACCAACAACAATAACTGTTCCCCCGACGATCTGGTAGGTCCACAAGGTCTCGTTCAAAAAGACTTGCGACAGAATCACGGCAAAAAGGGGCAGGGTGTTGTAAACCAGGCTGGCTCGCCCCGGACCAAACGTGCGTATGGAACGGTTCCACAGCAGGAAGGCGAGAAACGAGGGAAAAATGCCGAGGTACACGAACGCTAGGAGCACCTCACTACGGCAAAGCTCGACCGGATGCGTGCGCAACTCCAAAGAGGCCACCGGGAGGAGTAATAGCGCACCGATGCAAGTGGTGAGCGAGGTCAAGGCGAGGGGAGAAAGATGCTGCATCATCCGCTTGGCCATCACCGTGTAGAATCCCCAAAGTGAGGTAGCAAAGAAAACGATCACGTCACCAGGGTTGAACTTCATATGAAGCAGGGTATCCAGGGAGCCCTGACCGACGATCCAGCCGACTCCGGCAAATGACAGCAGAATGCCGAGGACGCGCCGGTTGGTTATCCTTTCGCCGATTAGAACCCAGGCGATACAGGTGGTAGTGACAGGGGTGGTTGAGTTCACGAGGGTGGCGTTGATCGCACTCGTGTACTGGAGCCCTATGTACAGGACCGCGTTGAAGGCAAAGACGCCCGTCAGGCTCATCAGGACCAAAGGCAGCAGCGTATGCCGCGGCGGCCATTCTCTACGGTAGAGCAGCGCTGGAATCAGCACCAGGGCAGAGACGATGAAGCGGCCGGTATTGAGCGTCCGAGCAGTTAGAAGGTTTCC
>Ga0066710_100003234_pt1 | contig 13755 bp, 11 predicted proteins | sample GraSoiAngelo_159_FD_79666 | JGI IMG/M metagenome (GOLD analysis project Ga0066710, IMG submission 79666) | Grasslands soil microbial communities from the Angelo Coastal Reserve, California, USA - 14_1009_16_40cm | ecosystem: Environmental > Terrestrial > Soil > Grasslands | place: USA...
CTTACGTGGTAATCGGAGACCGTGGTGCCATTGCCGATGGTCCCCATCCGATGGATTACCGCGCCGCACACGAGCATGGCCTCGCTCAATATCGTTTTGCCGGACGACGCGTGGCCGACGAGGGCGAAGTTCCGAATGTCACCTGGTTGATATGTTTGCATGAGTCGAGTTGACCGTTCGTGAAATTGTCGCTATTGGAATGCCTCCCTTTTATCAGACCAGCTCAAGTTGGCCAACAAATCTTTGCTCGGAAAGCAATTTTTTAGCAATTGCAATTGCCCGAAACCGGCGTAGCGTTCAGCCAGTGAAACCCGTCACTGTGGCTACGTTCCATTCGCTGCAGGAGGCCGAATCCCTCCGGGAATGCCTGGTCGCAGCCGGCATCGCCACACAAATCCAGAGCAGATCAGAACTCGACCAGGGCCTGGATTTCACCCGTGTGAGTGCGGGTGTTTATGTCGCAGTTCCTCGCTCGGACTTTGAGGCCGCCTTGAGAGTCGTCGAGGACTGGAATGTGGCCAGGGAAATCGAAACGGCCCTGCCCGGACCGTTCGGCCCTTTGCGCGAATCTGCGGCTCGGCACGCGGCGGGCGGCCCAGCGGCTCGCTCCTGAGCGCGGAATTCGTTCCGCGGGCAAGATCCCAAGTGGTTTTCAGTCCCGATTCAAAATGTTGTCTTATGAATTGGTTCCGCGCTTTGTGGCTTTCGTTGCTGGTGAGCTCACGCCTCGCGGCCGCCGAGACCGAGTCGCCCCCCACACTTGCGCTCGGCGCCGGCGCGCCCGACTTCAAGCTGCCCGGTGTGGACGGAAAGAAATACTCGCTCAAAGATTTCAAGAAAGCCGCTATTCTCGTGGTCGTCTTCACCTGCAATCATTGCCCGACCGCGCAGTACTACGAAGAACGGCTGAAGCGGATTGTCAATGATTACAAGGACAATGGCCTGGCGCTCGTCGCCATCAATCCCAACGACCCGGGTTCGGTCCGCCTGGACGAGCTTGGCTATACCGACTTGAGTGATTCGTTCGCCGAGATGAAAATCCGCGCCCGGCACAAGAATTTCAATTTCCCTTACCTTTACGACGGCGACAAAGAGAAGGTGTCTCGATCCTACGGTCCGGTGGCCACGCCGCACGCCTTTGTTTTCGACCGGGAGCGCAAACTGCGTTACGCGGGGCGGGTGGACGACAGCGAACGGCCGGAATTCGTCAAGACCAGCGATCTATGCGATGCGATTGATGCGCTGTTCGCGGGGCGCGAAGTGAAAGTCAAAGAGACGAAGACTTTCGGTTGCTCCATCAAGTGGGCGGGCAAGGAGGACGCGGTCAAACGATACCTGGCCAAACTGGAGGAGGAACCGGTCGCGGTGGAACTCGTGGACGCGCCCGGCCTGACAGCGCTGCGCAAAAACGACTCCGGCAAAGTCCGCCTCATCAACTTCTGGGCGACCTGGTGCGGCCCCTGCATTACAGAGTTTCCAGACCTGGTTACGATCAACCGGATGTACCGGCGCCGCGCCTTCGAACTGCTCACCGTTTCCGCGAATTATCCCGACGAAAAGAAAGAGGTGCTCGCCTTCTTGAAAAAGAACCAGGCCTCGAGCCGCAACCTCCTGTTCGGCGAAACGGAAAAATACAAGCTGATGGAGGCGTTTGACCCGCAGTGGAACGGCGCGTTGCCCTATACGATCTTGCTCGGACCGGATGGCCGCGTCCTCTACCGGCGTCAGGAAGCCATTGACCCATTGGAATTGAAACGCGCCATCGTCGCGGCACTGAAAGAGGACCGCTTCGCTCGCCCGGGAGAGTAACTGCGAATTTAGAAGGCTCTAATTCCCTTCCGAAGAACGAGCCTCCTTACGTCGGCTGCTACGGGCTAGGTTCGGAACAGAACCAATTCGCGTTTGAACGCCGCCACGGCCAGACTCAAGGCGGCCGCCGCATAGACACAGGAGGAGCCGAAGACCAGCAGAATCTGGAGCCAGGGATAATTGCCGCTCAACACCTCCCGGGAGACGAGACTCACGTTGAGGACCGGAATCAACGCCAGACGCGCGTTCAAATCGAAACCGGGAACCATCGCCGCCATCGCGGGCATCAGCACCAACAGCATCAGCGGCGAGACATAGCTGTGCGCTTCGCGGGTCGTCTTCGACCAGAGCCCAATCGCCATCAACGCCGCGGCGAACATCACCGCCAGCGGCAGCATCAGCAACAGCATCGCGGTGACTCCCGGCACACTGATGCTAAAAGGGACATGCCTCCCTCCGCTCAACTCTCTTGCCGCCAGGAACGGGAGGGAAAAGGTGAGCGCAAACGAGGTAAGCGAAACCACCGCCGTCACGATTGAAGCCGTGAACACCATCAGAAATTTTCCCATTACCAGGTCCGCCCGGCTGACCGGACTGGCCAGGATCGTCTCGATGGTTCCCCGCTCCTTTTCCCCGGCCGTCAGATCAATCGCCGGCGCCAGCGCGCCCATGAAGCATAGAAAAATGATCAGATACGGAAAGAGGCCCCCAACGACGTTGCCACCGACCTTCTTCGGCGGAGCGACGTTTTCTTCCCGGGTCTCGAACGGCCGGAGCACCTCCCGGCCAAGTCCGCCGGCCGCCAGCCTGGCCTCGACAAGCTGCTTGCGGTAGTCCCCCAGCAGCCTCCGAATGTTGCCGACGGCGACCTGCGAACGGGTTTCTCCCTCAAAATGGTAGATTTTCACCTCCGGAATTTTGGAGGAACTGTCCCCGAGTGTTTTTTCGAAATCGGGCGGGAATTCCACCGCGGCGCGCAGCCGCTTGGCGCTGATTCGGGCGGAGTAGTCAGCGGCGGGCGCAATGACCTGGATCCCGCCGGCGTGGCGGATCAAGTCGGCCAGCCTCGGCGCGTGCTCCTCGCCCAGCAACATGACGGTCGAAGTTTCCTTCTGGACCTTCTGCATCGAGCGGGTCGCGACGAAACTGAAACCAAGTGTCAGGAGGGGAAACATCAGTATTGGAAGCACGATCGTCGAGATAATCGTCCGACGGTCGCGCAGCGTGTCCCTCAATTCTTTCCTGTAAATGACGCCGATACGATCGAGGCTCATGCCGCTCGCTCCACTGTTCGAACGAATATCTCCTCGAGGTCATCCTGGCCCGTGCGCTGGCGCAACTCGACCATCGTCCCATCGGCCAGCAACCTGCCGTTGTGGATAATGCCGATCCGGTCGCAGAGCTTCTCCACTTCGCTCATCACGTGACTGGAAAAAATCACGGTCTTCCCGCGCGATCGACAGTCGCGAATGAATCCGGCGATTGTCCGCGCCGCCAACACGTCCAGGCCCAGCGTCGGCTCGTCGAATATCATCACCGGCGGGTCGTGCACGAGAGTCCGCGCGATGGAGACTTTCTGTTTCATCCCGGTTGACAGCTTGTCGCACCTGCGGTCGCCGAACTCATGGATGTCCAGCAGCGCGAACAACTCCTCAACCCGCTCTCGAAGCGTCTCGCCGCTCAAACCGTTCAGCCGGCCAAAATACTCGACCGTTTCCCGCGCGGTCAGGCGGTCGTAAAGCGCCGTTGCTGTGGAAAGAAAGCCGATGTTCGCCCGGACCTTGTCCGGTTGACCGCGAATATCGAATCCGGCCACCAACGCTGTGCCTTCCGTCGGTCGGAGAATGGTTGCCAGCAGCCGCAGCGTCGTGGTCTTGCCCGCGCCGTTCGCACCGAGCAAGCCGTAGATCTGGCCGCCCTGACAACGCAGATTGATTCCGGCGGCGGCGTGGATTTCGCCCCGCTTGCGGTCGCGGAAGACCTTGGTAAGGTTGCTGGCTTCAATCATTGCCTGGAGGCTGAAATACGACACTCATGGCGAGGGATTGGGCAAGGGGCGTCGCGTAATCGAATTCAAGCCGTCCATTCTGGAGAGGCGTTAGGGACAAACTAGAGCGCAGCAGAAACGGTGTCGAGTTCTGTTCGAACTCGACCATATTTCCGATTGTCGAATTTGCACTGGCCTAATAAGATCGGCCCATCGGCTTTTGCCGAACAGCTCTTAGCCTCCATTAGTTGGGTCCTCGCCCAGACCTTACCCGATATGTTGTGGTTTTTAGTCTTTACTTTGAGAAACGAACTGGTCTTATCTTGCCAAAATATGTATCTAAAAAACCTTACGCTGCTAGGTTTTAAGTCGTTTGCCGACAAGACGTCGCTGAACTTCCAGCCCGGAATCACGGCCATAGTCGGGCCCAACGGGTGCGGAAAATCCAACGTCGCCGACGCCATCCGCTGGGTGTTGGGAGAACAATCGGCCAAGGCCCTTCGAGGCGGTGAGATGGCCGACGTGATATTCAGTGGCACCGACGCTCGCAAGCCGGTGGGGATGGCGGAAGTATCGCTGAGCATCGGCGACGTGGACGCCGAGCACCTCCAGACCGCCGGGATCGAACTGGCCTACAATGAGGTGACCCTCACTCGGCGAGTTTTCCGAGACGGGGCCAGCGAGTACTTCATCAACCGGGCGCCGTGCCGTTTGAAGGACATTCAGCAACTGTTCATGGGGACCGGGGTGGGGAGGACCAGTTACAGCATCATGGCGCAAGGGAACATCACCCAGATTCTCTCCAGCAAGCCCGAGGACCGCCGAATGGTTTTCGAGGAGGCGGCGGGCATCACCAAATTCAAGACGCAAAAGCGGGAGACGCTTCGCAAACTGGAATACACCGAACAGAACCTGTTGCGCGTTGGCGACCTGATTCGTGAAGTGAAGCGGCAGATCGGTTCGCTCCAGCGCCAGGCCGGCAAGGCGCGCCGGTGCAAGCAACTCATGGCCGAACTGCAACATCTCGACACCCAACTGGCGCGCCATCAGTTTGACGTGCTCCAGGCCGGGATTCGGGACCAACAGGCCGCCGTCGAAAAACAACGGGCCGCGATGGAAGGCTGTTCGGAAAATGTCTTGCGGGCCGAAAACGAGATCGCGCAATTGCGCGGGTGCCTGAGCGAACTCGAACACCAGATCAGCGCGTCGCAGCAGCGCGGTCTGGAGTTGAAGAGCGAGGCGGACCGGCACCAGAGCCGGATTCATTTCAATGAGGAACGATTGCTCGAGATCCAAAAACAGCACGGAAATGCGCTGAACGAAATATCACAAGCCGAAGAGCGACGCTTGGCCGCCGACCAGGAACTGGCGGCCGTCGCCGGGCGGCTCGCCGCCTCATCCCGCGCGCTGGAACAGCACCGCCAAACGCTGCGGACCAGGCAAGAGACCCTGCAGTCGGTCGAAAACGACCTCGTCCGCCAGCAGGAGACGTTGCGCCGGATGCAATCGGAGCTCTTTGCCGCCGCCCAGCAGCGCACACATGTTCGCAACGAAGTCACCGCCCTCGAGCTTCAGAAACAGGGCAATGTTGTGCGGCTGGAAAAACTCTCGGCCGAAAAGGTTCAGTTGGAAGAGGAGCGCGCGCGGCTGGAACAGCGTTTGGTCGAGTTTGCCGCGAACGCCGAGGCGGAAAAGCTCGACGTGGAAGCCCGGCGCGGTTCGGTCGAGGAGCGACAACGACGATTGGAGGAGATTCAACGCCAGGTCGAACAGTCCGCCGGCGTCCTGGACGAACTGGTCCGGGAGCAGGCGGAAAAGAAGTCGCGGCTGAACGTGCTCCAGCAACTGGAGGCCGAGCGGGAAGGATTCAGCGCCGGGACCCTGGCGGCCTTGAAACGAACCGACCAGGTGCTCGGTCTGCTGGCGGACCAAATCCGTGTGCCCGATCGCTACGTGACGGCGATTGAATCCGCGCTCGGACACCATCTGCAACTGGTCCTGACCGGACAGCCCGAGTCCGCGCTGCAAATCCTCGGCGATTTGAGCGCGAGCAAGCAGGGCCGAGCCAGCGTGGCGGCGCTTGGGTTGAAAGGAAATTTTGAAGCGTCGGTCCGGGCCGCGGAGCAACTCGCCGGCCAGGCGGAGGGCAGGACCGAGCCGACGCGAAACGCGCGAAGCGTCGAAGCGCTGGCGGTGATCGAGGCGCTGGAGGTGGTCGAGGCCGAACTGGCGGTTCAGCCGCTTCTCAAGGGGTTGCTCGGCCGGACGTTCCTGGTGAGCGACCTGGCGGCGGCTACGGTGGCCTGGCAGGAGACCGGCGGCACCGCAGACCTGGTGACGCTCGCGGGCGAACTGCTAAGCCGGCACGGCGTTTACACCGGCGGATACATCAATGGCGACGGCTCTGGTAGCGCGCCCTCGTCCATCCTCGGCCGGAAGAATCAAATCGCCGAGTTGCAAACCTGTCTGGCCCGGTTGCGGAACCAGGTCAACGATACGAGCCGCCACAAGGGAACCCTGTTGAGCGAACAGGTCGCCCTCCAGGCGGGCCTGCAGGAGGCTCAGGCGGAGTTGCAGGCCCGGCAAGTCGCCATCGCCACCCGTGAAGGGGAGTTCAATGCCCTGCAAAGTTCCCGTTCTATGCTGCACCAGAAAATCGACACGGTCGTATATGAAATCCAGGTCCTGGCGGCGCAGGAACAAGAGGGACAAGAGAAGCGCGCGGAATTGGGGGCGCAAGCCGCTGACCTCGAGAATTCCGAGCGGGACCAGCAGCGGCAATTGAACGAATTGAACGCCCGGCTCGAAACGCTGCGCCACCAACGCGACAGCGCCACCGCCGCCCTGACCGAAACCAGGGTTGCCCTGGCCACCGAAGAACAAGTGGCCGACGCGTTTGCCCGGCAAACCCCGCCACTCGAACAGCGCATTCTCGAGTTGACCCAGTTGGTCGAACTTCGGCGAGGGGAAATCGCCTCGTTCGCGGACCGTAAATCGCAGGCCGAGCTCGAGATCGAGGAGTCGCGCCGGATGATGGATCGTCTGCAGCACGAGCGCGAGCAGGTGAGCGCGCAGACGGCCGAGTCGATGGCGCAACGCGATTCGCTCGGTTGCGACGTAGCCGGCCGCGAGGATGAGCTGCGCGAGCAACGCCGGCGGCTGACGGAATTGCAGGACCAGCGCGGGGCGCTCGAGGTGGACCTGGCGCAGAAAAACATGACGGTTCAAAACCTGCGCGACCGAATCCGGCAGAAGTACCAGCTCAACCTCGACAATATCCGCAGCGAATGCATCACGATCACGATTGCCGACGAAGGCCCGGCCCTGGTCAGGACGCTGACGCCCGAAGAAATGGCCGCCAGCGGCGCCGCGACCGACTGGAATGCGGTGGCCGAGCAGGTTGCGGTCTTGCAGAAGCGCATCGAGGAAATGGGACCGGTGAACCTCGTGGCGATCGACGAGTACGAAGAGACCGAACAGCGCTATCAGTTCCTCACCAAACAGAACGACGACCTGGTGCAGGCCAAACACCAGTTGCTGGAGGTGATCAACCGGATCAACACGCAGACCAAGGAGATGTTCACCGACGCCTTCAATAGAATCCGCGAGAACTTCCGCTCGATGTTCGTCGAAGTCTTCGGCGGCGGCAGGGCCGACCTGCTCCTGGTGGACGAAGGCGACGTGCTGGAATGCGGCATCGACATTGTGGCGCGGCCCCCGGGAAAACAATTGCAAAGCATCTCCCTGCTCTCGGGCGGCGAACAGACGATGACGGCCGTCGCCCTACTGTTTGCCATTTACCAGGTCAAACCGAGCCCGTTCTGCGTGCTTGATGAACTGGACGCGCCGCTCGACGAATCGAACATCAACCGGTTTATCCGCATCCTGCAGCGGTTCCTGGCCCATTCGCAGTTCGTCATCATCACTCACAACAAGCGGACCATCGGGATGGCCGACGTCCTTTACGGCGTCACCATGGAAGAGCAGGGCGTCAGCCAGATCGTCAGCGTCAAATTCCACAAGAGCGAGGCGCTTACTGACCATCCCGCCACGCCCCTGGTCCCGCCGTCGCCCGCCCCGGTGGACGAAGAGGAAGATCGGCCCCACACTCGAGAGGAAACTCTGGAAGTCATGATGGCAAAGTGAGCCGATCCGGCAAGCTGGTTCGGGCCGCGCGAGAGCTCGGCCAGGCTCTCGACCACCTCGAGTTCGGCGCCCCGGTAACGCATGTTTACAATCCCCTCGGTTACGCCTGGCGCGCTCACGAGACTTACCTCCGGACCTGGGGTGGCAACTCGAAACGCGTTGTGTTTCTCGGCATGAATCCGGGACCGTTCGGAATGGTGCAAACCGGCGTGCCATTCGGCGAAATCGGCGCCGTGCGGGACTGGCTGAGGATTGAAACGCCGGTCGGCAAGCCGCGCGTCGAGCATCCAAAGCGTCCGGTCGAAGGATTTGCCTGCCAACGTTCCGAAGTCAGCGGCCGACGCCTGTGGGGCCTCTTCGCGGAACAATTCGGGGCAGCCCGGAATTTTTTCGCGGACCACTTCGTTCTGAACTACTGTCCGCTTGCCTTCTTCGACGCTGCCGGAAGGAACCTGACGCCGGACAAGCTCCGCGCATCCGAGACCGCGGCCCTCTTCGATCTCTGTGACCGCCATCTGCGCAGCGTGGTCGAGATTCTCAACCCCGAGTGGCTCATCGGCGTCGGCGATTTCGCCGAGAGGCGCGCCCGGTTGGTTCTCCCGCAATTCGCGATCCACGAGGCGAAGCGAGGCGATCGGCCGAGTCCGGCGTCCTCAGTGAAGATCGGGAAAATCCTGCATCCCAGTCCCGCCAGTCCGGCGGCCAACCGCGACTGGGCGAAACAGGCGGCGGAGCAATTGCGGCTGATGAGAATCTGGAAACCGTAGTCCTGTTAAATGACGCGAATGAATCGAGACATTCCAGGCACGATGTTGGCGATCGAGATTTCCGGGCCTGGCGGCCCTGAAGTTCTCCAACCTGCGCGCCGAGCCACGCCGCAGCCAGGGCCGGGGGATGTTTTGATTCGAGTGATCGCCGCCGGAGTGAACCGGCCTGATGTACTGCAACGGCAGGGGCACTACCCACCTCCGCCGGGCGCGTCTGATATTCCCGGACTGGAAGTTGCCGGCGTGGTGGTTGGCCTCGGCGCGAAGGTGGCCTCGTACCAAGCCGGAGACCGTGTCTGCGCGCTGGTGGCCGGGGGCGGCTACGCGGAGTATTGCGTGGCGCCGTCTGAGCAATGCCTGCCGGTTCCGCGCGACCTCGACTTCATCGAGGCGGCCGGTATTCCGGAGACGTTCTTCACAGTCTGGACCAATGTGGTCGAACGCGGGCGCCTGGTGGCGGGAGAGAGTCTGCTGGTGCACGGAGGGGCCAGCGGCATCGGCACGACAGCGATTCAACTGGCCCGGACCCGCGGCGCGCGTGTGTTTGCCACCGCCGGATCGGAGGAAAAATGCCTGGCCTGCGAGCGACTCGGCGCCGAGCGGGCCATCAACTATCGGGCGCACGATTTCGTCCAGGTCGTTCGCGAGCTGACGGGCGGGCGCGGAGTGAATGTCATCCTGGACATGGTGGGAGGAGATTACTTCACGAGGAACATCGAGAGCCTGGCCGTTGAGGGTCGGCTGGTTCAAATCGCCGTTCTCCGAGGCGAGAAGGCGGAAGTCAACCTGCTTCCGATCATGCAACGGCGTTTGACGGTCACGGGCTCGACTCTTCGACCGCGCAGCGTGGAGGAAAAGGGCGCCATCGCTCGGGCAGTCCGCCGGGAAGTCTGGCCGTTAATCGAAAGCGGCCAGGTGCGACCGTTGATTCACGCGACGTTTCCGCTTTCGGCTGCCGCGGAAGCTCATCGTTTGATGGAGAGCGGTTCCCACATCGGCAAGATTATTCTACGGGTTTCGGAGGTGAACTGAATTGGTGTCTCGACTTTGGGGCTGTCAACGCTACTTTGCGGCCATGAAATGCAGCGCCCTGACGCTGGGCCACTCGCCTGACCCGGACGACGCATTTATGTTTTACGCCCTGACCAGGGAATTGGTCCCGACGCACGGGTTGCGCTTCCAGCAGGTTTTAGAGGACATCCAGACGCTCAACGAACGCGCCACGCGCGGCGAGCTCGACATCTCCGCCATCAGCATCCATGCCTACGCTTTCGTGAGCGATCAATACGCGCTTCTGCCCAGCGGCGCCAGCATGGGGGACGGCTACGGGCCGATGCTTGTCGCGAAAGAGCAATTGGCTCGGAACGATATTGCGCAAAAAATGATCGCCGTTCCAGGCACGATGACGAGCGCGTTTCTGGCCCTGCAACTCTGGCTCGGCCAACCAGCCAGGGAATTCAATTATGTCGTCGTGCCGTTCGATCAGATTTTCCAGGCGATTCGCGGCGGTCGGGCGGACGTGGGTCTCATCATTCATGAAGGCCAGCTCACCTTTCCGAACGAAGGGCTGGTCCTGTGTGAAGACCTGGGCGCCTGGTGGGCCCGCGAAAACGACGGATTGCCCCTGCCTTTGGGCGGCAATGTGATCCACAAACGCGTCGAGCCGTCCGTTCGCAGGACCGTCTCGGATATTCTCGCCGCCAGCATTCGCTACGGACTCGATCATCGCGCGGAAACGGTCCAATACGCTCTGCGGTTCGCCCGCGACCTGGGCCGCGACCTGGCGGACCGGTTCGTGGGCATGTATGTGAACCACTGGACGCTCGACTACGGCGAGAAAGGCCGCGAGTCCGTCGAGCGTTTCCTCGGCCGCGCCTTCGAGCGTGGGCTGATCCCGCATCGGCAGAAACTGGAGTTTGTAAGGTAAGTCCCAGGCAAGTCCCCCTTGAATTGGTGGCGCGATGAAATACCGACGCTTTGGCCGCACGGAACTGCAGATGCCCGTTTTTTCCTGCGGCGGGATGCGTTACCAATTCAAATGGCAGGATGTCAGTCCGAGTGACGTCCCCGAAGAAAACCAGCGGAACGTCGAAACCATAATTCGCCGGGCGTTTGAACTGGGCATAAATCACTTCGAAACCGCGCGCGGCTACGGCTCTTCCGAGATGCAACTTGGCGCCATTTTGCCGGCGCTGCCGCGCGATCGAATCATCGTGCAAACCAAAGTGGCGCCGCACAAGAGTCCGGAAGATTTCCTCAAGACGGTCCAGAAGTCCCTGAGATATCTCCGCTTCGCGTACGTGGACCTGCTCACTTTGCACGGGGTGAACGACCGGCGGCTCCTCGCTTGGTCCCTGGGGAGGGAGGGTTGTGTCGCCGCCGCGCGCAAGCTGCAACGCGACGGCCTGGTTCGCCACATCGGTCTCTCGACACACGCGACCACGGATATCATCCTCGAGGCGGTCATCAGCGGCGAGTTCGATTACCTGAACCTCCATTGGTATTTCGTCAACGACCTGAACTGGCCGGCGATCATCGCCGCGCGCCGACTCGACATGGGCGTGTTCATCATCAGCCCGAACGATAAAGGGGGAAGACTCTATGCGCCGCCGAAGAAGCTGCTCGATTTATGCGCGCCACTGACGCCGATGCAGTTCAATGACCTCTACTGCCTGGCGCGAAACGAGGTTCACACGCTGAGTTGCGGCGCGGCGCGGCCGGGCGATTTCGACGAACACATCCGTGCGCTTGACCACTACGACAATATCTCCGGGACGATTGCGCCCATCGAAAGCCGTTTGCGCCAGGAAATGGAGCGCGTGCTAGGCGCCGACTGGTGCATACGATGGCATGAGGGACTGCCCCCTTACCTGGAGATGCCCGGCCAAATCAACGTCAGCGAGATCCTCCGGCTCTGGATGCACGCCCAGGCTCTGGACCTGGTGGATTGGGCCAAAATGCGCTACAACCTGCTCGGCCAGGGCGACCATTGGGCTCCTGGCGAGACCGCGGCCAAGGCCGCTAAATTTGATTGGCGGATGGCGCTGGGCCAAAGCCCGTTTGCGGAGAGCATTCCCGGAATCCTGCAGGCCGCGCATGAGATGTTGGTTGGGGAACCACAAAGACGGCTCAGCCAGCGATGGCGGGCCTCCCTGAAGGCAAACGTCAGAAAGGCATTGCGGCGCGCGGGACGATAAGGCCGCTGACACGCCCGGCCCGACGTTGCGTGCCCCGAATTCGCTGGCCGCACGTTTTGGACATCGCTTCGGAGGCTGGCACTCCTACTTTCGATTTGCCGTAAACGACCGTTCACGGAACAATAGACCCATGCGCGGACGCGTGCTGTTGTGGTTTTCACTCGCCTTAAACGCCGCTTTGGCGGCGATGCTGTGGTACTTTTTTTGGTACTCTCCGCGCATCGTCACCGACAGGAATCCGATTTCAGCGGCCGCCTCGCTGAGCCCGGACGGCGCCAAGGTTTACAAAACCAACGTGGTTGTCCGCCGCCAGAATTTTACCTGGGACCAAATCGAGTCCCCCGACTACGCGACCTACATTGCCAAGTTGCGGGCGATCGGTTGCCCGGAAGCGACGATCCGCGACATCATTGTCGCGGACGTGAACCAGCTTTTCGCGCGCCGGCGGGCGACGGAAGTGGTGACCGCGGAGCAGCAATGGTGGCGGTCGGAGCCGGCTACGGAGGTGACCCAGGCGGCGTCGGAAAAGCTCAAGGCGCTCGAGAACGAGCGGCGGACGCTGTTGACGGCTTTGCTGGGACCGGAATGGGAGTCGAGTTATTATCCCTATCCGGCCCACCCGAACAGTCCCCCGCTCGACGGCCCGATCCTGGGTGCCTTGCCTGCCCAGGTCAAGCAGGCCGTCCGCGATCTCGAGACCCGCGCCACGGAACGGCGCCAGGCTTACGTTGAGGCTATGCAAAAAGAGGGAAAACAACCCGACCCGGTCGAACTCGCCCGCATGCGTCAGCAAACGCGCAACGAATTGGCCCAGGCCCTCAACCCCGAACAACTCGAAGAGTACCTGCTTCGTTATTCGAACACCGCGTCGGCCCTGCGCGAGGAGTTGCACGGGCTCAACTCGACGCCGGAGGGGTTTCGCGCGCTCTTTCACCTGACGGACCCCATCGACCAGCAACTGCAACTGCTGGCGGGCAACACCGATTCGGTCGCCGTCAAGCGACGCCAGGAATTGGAACAACAACGCGACCAGGCCATCCAACAAACGCTTGGCGCGGATGATTACAAGAAGTACAAGCTGCTCCAGGACCCCCTCTACCGCGCCACCCAAACGGTGGCCCAACAATCGGGCGCGCCACAGGAAAAAATTCTTCCGCTCTACGAAATCTACCGGGTCACCGAACAGGAACAGCAAAGTATCCGCAATGACGACTCGCTGACGACGGATCAAAGGACGCAGAAACTGGAGGCGGTCCAGACGGCGCAGCAAAATGCCTTGCGTAGATTGCTGGGCAACGAAATCTTTGAGCGGTATTTGCAGCAAAATACCAAACCATGAGTTCATCGCTTTCCCAAACCGGGGGCCAAGGTGCACATGAAAGACCCTCCGGCGGCGCCTCCGCCCGCATCCTGCTGGTTGATGACGATCCGGTGAACCAGATGGTTGCCCTTGGTCTGCTGCGCCGTCACGGCTGGGAAGCGGTCGCTGCCGGGAACGGCAGGGAAGCATTGCAGATTCTGGCTCACCAAAGTTTTCATTTGATCCTCTTGGACCTGCAGATGCCGGAGATGGATGGTTTCGAGACCGCCACTGCCATCCGGCAGCGTGAAGCGCAGTCCTGTTCGGCCCCGATACCGACCGTTGTGTCCGAGAGCACCCGCGGACGCGGCGGCGGACACATCCCGATCATCGCGCTCACCACGGCTTCCCAGCCGGGCGTGCGAGAAAGGTGTCTGGCTGCGGGCATGGACGATTATCTGACCAAACCAATAAGTCCCCGCGCCCTTTATGTGGCGGTCGAAAAGCACCTTGGTGGCCCCCGGCCCTCGGAGGCGCCGACGTAAGTCC
>Ga0066710_100003236_pt1 | contig 13754 bp, 13 predicted proteins | sample GraSoiAngelo_159_FD_79666 | JGI IMG/M metagenome (GOLD analysis project Ga0066710, IMG submission 79666) | Grasslands soil microbial communities from the Angelo Coastal Reserve, California, USA - 14_1009_16_40cm | ecosystem: Environmental > Terrestrial > Soil > Grasslands | place: USA...
ATGTCAGCCACGCGCGACTCCGATCGCCCTCGTGAGGGCGCGCTTCGTGAGCACTCCAGCGAGGTGGCGCCGATAGTCGGCCGAGGCGTGGATGTCCGCGTCGGGATCGACGAGCTCGGTGGCTCGCCGCGCCGCCGCCGCGATCGCGGCGTCGCCGAGCCCCTCGCGCTCCAGGATCTCCTCGGCGGCGCGCAGCCGCACCGGCACGGGGCCGGCGCCGGCGGTGGCCAGACGCGCCATCGTGCAGCGCTGGCCCTCGCGGACGACCACCGCCGCGATGCCGACGATCGCGAAATCCCCGTGCCGGCGCGCGAACTCCTCGAGCGCATAGCCGGCACCGGCCGGCATGGCCGGCAGCCTCACCTCGGTGAGAATCTCGTCGGGGGCGAGGTTCGTCGTGAGATATGTCTGGAAGAGATCCGCCGCACGGATCACCCGATCGCCTGTGGCTCCGCGCGCCACCACCTCGCCCTCGAGCGCCGCGAGCACCGCCGGGTATTCGGCCGACGGATCGGCGTGCGCGATCGAGCCGCCGATCGTGCCGCGGGTGCGGATCGGCAGGTGTCCGACCCAGCGCGTGGCCTCCTTCAAGAGCGGCAGCCGCTGGGCGACGACCGGCGAGAACTCGATCGTGCGCTGGCGCGTCATCGCGCCGAACCGGACCTGCCCGTCCTGCTCGCGGATGTAGGCGAGCGACGCGATCCGGTTCAGGTCGACCAGCGCGGCGGGCCGCGCCAGGCGGAAGTTCAGCAGCGGCATCAGGCTCTGGCCCCCGGCCAGCACCTTGGCGTCGCCGCCGTAGCGGCCGAGCGCCGCGATCGCCTCGTCGAGGGTCGTCGGCGCGTGGTACTCGAATTTGGGAGGTTTCATGGTAGCGGGGTCCTTGAGGCCGGCTTGGACCGAGGGTGGCCTGAGAAAGACGCGAGTGGCTCCGATACGCCCGTTCTCACCGTTGGCGCTCCGGCTCGGCGCGCTCGATCCATCGCGGTCCATAGCTTCGACGGAGTCATCGGCAGCTCGTTGATCCAGATGCCGAGCGGCGCCAACGCGTCGCTCACCGCGTTGGCGATGACCGCCGGCACCGTCATCGAGGAGGATTCGCCGAGCCCCTTCGAGCCGAGCGGCGTCAGCGGCGACGGCGACACGATGTGGGCGATATCGATCGGCGGCGCCTCGCTGGCCGTCGGCACCAGATAGTCCATGAAGGTTCCGGTCAGGAACTGACCGTGCTCGTCGTAGGCGAGCTCTTCGTACAGCGCGCCGCCGAGCCCGTGCAGCGCGCCGCCGTAGATCTGCCCCTCGGCGATCATCGGGTTGATGATCGTGCCCGCGTCGTGCACGGTCACGTACCGGAGGATCTTGATCGCCGCCGTCTCGGGATCGACCTCCACGGCCATCACCTCGGCGATGAAGCCGTACGTGTTGGACGAGTTCACGCGGTCCTCGGCATCGACGGCCTTCGCGACCGTGAAGCCGAACACCGCGGTCGCCTGGAGCGCGGGCTCCATGCCCTCGGGCAACGACTCGGTGTTCCAGTGGGCGCGACCGGCCAGGTCCTTGATGGAATACGACGGGCCCTTGCCGCTCCTCGGCCGCACGGCGCCGTCCCGGAACTCGAGCGACGCGACCGGCAGCTCCATCAGGTGCGCCCCGTAGTCGACCAGCTTGGCCTTGAGCTTGCGGGCCGCCAGGGCGACGGCGCTCGTTCCGACAGACCCGAAGCGGCTCGAGTACGTTCCCGACGAGATCGACCACACGCGCGTGAACGTGTCCATCTCGTCGACCACGGTGACGTCCTGTGGCGCCAGTCCGAGCTCGTCGGCCACGATCTGCGACACCACGGTCTGGTGGCCCTGACCTTGCGGCGTGGTGCCGAGGATCGCGATGACGCGCCCGAGCGGGTCGATCTTGATCGTCGCCGCGTCCACGGCGCCGGACTTCGGCAGATACTCGGGTTTCGCGCGAAACTGCGGGTCGAGCGCCGTGGCCACGTAGCCCATGTTCGACACCGACGGGTCGACCGCGAGCGCGAGCCCGATCCCGAAATAGCGTCCTCCGGCGCGGGCCTTCGCCTGCTCGCGCCGCAGCTCGTCGTATCGCGCGAGCTCGAGCGCCTTGTCGAACACGGCCGGGTAATCGCCGCTGTCGTAGAGCCCGCCGGTCGGCGTGCGGTACGGGAACTGATCGGGCTGCACGAGGTTTTTCCGCCGTACCTCGACCGGATCGAGCCCGAGCCGGTCGGCGAGTCGGTCCATCATGCCCTCGGTCTCGAAGTACAGATGCCCGCACGCGTAGCCGCGATTCGGTCCGGTGAGGCTCTTGTTGGTCATGACCACGGACGCATCGACTTCGAGGTGCTGGAAGCGATATGGACCAACAAAATTGCCGGTGGGACGAAAGCTACAGCCCGGTTCCGGGCTGCGGATGTAGCCGCCGACGTTATCGAGCCACTTGAAGCGCATGCCCAGGATCGTCCCGTCCCGGCACGCCGCGACCTCGCGGTAGGCGACACGATCGGTTCCGCTCGACGACGCCAGTAGATGCTCGCGCCGGTCCTCGATCCACTTGACCGGCACGCCCAGTCGCATCGCGGCGAGCGCCATCAGGGCGATATAGGGATAGATCGACGACTTGATGCCGAAGGAGCCGCCGATGTCGGTCGGCACGATGAACCGCAGCTTGTTCTCGGCCAGGCCGAGAACCCGCGCGGTCAGCGGGTGCATGATGAACGGCCCCATGAAGTTCGACCACACCGTGCACACGCCGTCGAGCGGGTCCCAGCGCGCGATGACGCCGTACGTCTCGATCGGCGTCGAGCCGTACTTCGGAAAGCTGAAGCGCTCGCTGAGGACGACGTCGGCCTCGCGAAACGCGCGCTCGGGCTCGCCGTAGACGAGCCGTCGGTGGCCGGCCAGATTCGACCCGACGGCCTGGTGCAGGACGGGCGCGGTCGAATCGAGCGCGCGCTCGGGATCGAGGACCACCGGGAGCGGATCGTAGTCCACCTGGACGAGCTCGGCGGCGTCCTCGGCGACGTAGCGATTCTTGGCGACGACGACCACCACCGGCTCGCCGACGAACCGCACCCGATCCGTGGCCGCGCAGTAGTAGTGGATCGGCGCCGTCACGCCGACCGAGAAGGGCTTCGTGTGCCGCGCGACGTCCTCGCCGGTGATCGCGCCGACGACGCCGTCCAGCGCCAGCGCGGCCGACAGGTCGTAGCCGCGAATCACCGCGTGGGGCAGCGGCGAGCGCACGATCGCCGCGTGGCACGCGTTGGCGACCGGCGGGTGATCGTCGATATAAGTTCCGCGGCCGGTCAGGAGCCGCGCGTCCTCGACGCGCTTGACCGACTTCCCGATCCAGCGAGTCTCGCTCATGTTCTATGCGACTCGGCGCGCGCGGCCCCGGCGAGGCCCAGGGATGGATCCCCGCCGCGCCGGGGCAGCGGACGCGTGGTCGAGCGACCCGGCCCCGGCGCGCTCACCCGGCTCACGATCCGGCGAGCACGAATGGCACGCTGGCGTTCTTGGCCACCGCACGCAGCTGCTCCATCAGGTCGTCCGGAATCGGCACGCCCTGCTCGAGCCGCTCTTTCTTGTTCGCCCGCTCCGGATCGCCCGCGACAAGCACCGGCTGATTCGCGTCGACGCGCTTGGCGTTGTGCAGGACGTCGATCACCTGGTCGAGATCCTGCTCGAACTCGCCCTCGGCCCGGAACGCGCGCGGATCGATCGCCATGAAGAAGTGGCCGATGTTGTGGGGGTCGGACGTCTTCTGCGTCTGGTTGCGGATCGGCGAGAACGAGGCGCCGGCGAGCGTCCCGGCCAGCACGTGCACCATCACCGCCAGGCCGTAGCCCTTGTGGCTTCCCGCCTCGCGCGAGCCGCCCAGCGGCGTGATGCCGCCGTCGCGGTCGGTGACGTGCTGGAAGCCCTTCGCCGAGTCGGTGACGGTCTTGCCGTCGCCGTCGACGACCCACCCGGCCGGCAGCGGCTTGTGGTTGAGCTTGTAGACGCGCACCTTGCCCGCGGCGACGGTCGTAGTCGCCATGTCGAGCTCGAACGGCGCGTTGCGCTTGGCCGGAGCGGCGAACGCGAGCGGGTTCGTGCCCATGACCGGTTCCGCCCCGAAGGTGGGCACCATGGTCACGCCGCGCGTGGCCGAGGTCACCATGCCGATCACGCCGCGATCGGCGGCGATTCGCGAATAGCAGCCGGCGGCGCCGAAGTGGTGCGAGTTGAAGACCGCGACGACACCGACGCCGACGGTGAGGCACTTGTCGACCGCCAGGTTCATCCCGTAGGCAGCGGCCGGATGACCGAGCGAAGCGTCGGCGTCGACGAGCGCCATCGCCGCCGTCTCGCGCTTCTTCTTGAAGGTCGGGCGCATGTTGAGCCGCCCGTTGCGGAATTCCTGATCGTAAGTCGGCAGCATCCCGATGCCGTGCGAGTCGACGCCGCGCAGATCGGTCTCCACCATCATGTCGGCGGTGGTGTCGGCGTGGGCGTCCGACATCCCCCACGCCCGGAACACGGACACGAGCTGACGGCGAATCTGCTGGGCTTGAACACGCATGGCCCCGGTCTCTGCGTCGAGGCGATCAGCCGCGGCCGACGAACGGCATCTTGTTCGCCATGACCGTCATGAACAACACGTTCGTGTCGAGCGGCATCCGCGCCATGCAGAGCACCGCGTTCGCGACGTTCTCCACGTCCATCGTGGGCTCGATCATGGTCGCGCCGTTCGGCTGCGGCACGCCCTTGGCCATCCGCTCGGTCATCGGGGTCGCGGCGTTGCCGATGTCGATCTGGCCGCAGGCGATGTCGTACTTCCGGCCGTCCAGCGACGTCGCCTTGGTGAGGCCGGTGATCGCGTGCTTGGTCGACGTGTACGGCGCCGAGTTGGGTCGGGGCGTGTGGGCCGAGATCGAGCCGTTGTTGATGATCCGGCCGCCGCGCGGGTTCTGGTCCTTCATGATCTTGAAGGCTTCCTGCGTACACAGGAACGAGCCCGTCAGGTTGGTGTCCACGACCGCCTTCCACTGCTCGACGCTCAGGTCTTCCAGCAGGCCGGCGGCGCCGATGCCGGCGTTGTTGAACAGGAGATCGAGCCGACCGAAGGCGCTCCTGGTCTGCGCGAAGAGCGCGCGGATGGCCTGGGGATCACACACGTCCGTGGGCACCACCAGCGCTCTGGAGCGCGCGTCGCCGGCCTCGGCCGCAACCTTCTCCAGCGCGTCCTTGCGCCGCCCGGCGAGCGAGACGTGGTAGCCCTCTCTCAGCAACGCGAGTCCGACCGCCTTGCCCACTCCGCTCCCGGCGCCCGTCACGATCGCGACTTTCTTGTCCATATCGATCTCCTGATGGCTTTTGATGGTCGATGTCGCGACTCTACCACCGATGCGGCGTTTTTTGCCGGGCAGACCGACGGAGTCTCGGGCATCATGGCGCGTGTTGCGCGCTGCAGGCCGTCGCGGGCCTGGGGCCCCGCCGGCCGAGGCGGGCTGACAGACGGAGGACGCATGGGCCGGATCGTGTACGCGGCGGCGATGTCGCACGTGCTCTACCCCGACTACTACGGCCAGAATGTCGGGCCCCACGGCCGGCGAATGGTCGAAGAGCTGATCGCGGTCGTGCGCGAGATGGGGCGTTCGCTCACCGCGGCGGCGCCGGACGCGCTCGTCGTGATCGCCGACGATCACCTGAACGTCTTCTCGTTCGACGCCATCCCTGCGCTCTGCGTCCGCGTCGGGCGGTCGGTGAACCGCATGATCCAGGACGACGCGATCGAGTTCGACCGAGCCCTCGACGGTCTCCCCGAGCGCTATCCGGTTCACGAGGACCTGGCCACCAGCATCCTCGAGAGGGGCGTCCAGGCTGGATTCGACTTCGCGGCGTCGTGGTCGGCGCCGCTGGATCACGCCTTCCTGAGCCCGGTCTCCACGCTCTACGGCGACCGGCCCGTGCCGCCGCTCGTGCCCTTCTGGGTCAATTGCTTCGTGACGCCACAGCCGACCGCGAAGCGGTGCTTCGAAGCCGGTCGTCACATCGCGCGCGTCGTGGCCGACGGGCCGTGGACCGTCGCGGTCATCGCCACCGGCGGGCTCAGCCACTTCCCGGAGCTCTCGCTGGCGCGGATCGGCCAGTCCGATCCGGTGTTCGATCGCCGCATCGTGAAGCTGATGGAAACGGGAGATCACGACGCGATGACCGCGCTCACGGCCAAGGAGCTCCACGAGAGCGGATCGCACGAGCTGCTCAACTGGCTCGTGCTCCTGGGCGCGGTGAGCCCGGCGCGCGCCCGCGTGCGCTTCTACGGCGAGATGGGCCGCGTCGACCTCGCGGCGCTCGAGTGGGACGTGGCGTGAGCCGCTACGAGACGAACGTCCTGCTCTATCGCTTGAAGAAGGACGCGGCCTTCCGCGACCGGTTCCGCGCCGACCCGCGCCAGGCTCTGGCCGGCGCCGACCTCTCCGATGAGGAGCGCGAGGCGTTCGTGCGCTGGGATGCGCGCAAGCTCAACGACCTGGGCGGTTTACTCCACCTCTTGATCTCGATCCCGGGTCTCGGCTCACACTGAGCGACCGCGACCGCAGGCCGTTCGGCACGGCTACCCGGGGCCGTCGGAGTCCTCTTGCGCCAACATCTCGTGTTGATTGACCGCGAGCTTGACCTCGAGGATCGCCGCCACCGCCATGACGCAGATGAGCAGGGTCAAGATTGCCTTGGTCATGGTCCCCTCCCGCGTTTCGCGGCTCGAGTGAGTCGGTCGCACTCTCTTTTCCCTGCATCGTTCGCCGGCAAGAAGGATGCCGCCCGCGAGTCTCCGGCCGTCCATCTGTGGATTCAGCTGGTTACACGCTCGGCGTGACGGATACGCGCCCGGACTCCGGGCGCCGCCCGAGCGTTCTCGGTGAAGATCGGGCGTGATGCCCGACGCGGGCGATCGAGAAGCTAGAGCTCTCGGAGCGCGGAGGCGATCGGGGCGCGCGCCGCGCGGACGGCTGGTGGCACGCCGCCGATGAGCCCCATCAGCAGCGCGAAGGCGAGGCCCATCGCGAGCAGGCCGGGAGTGACCCGGAACGCGAAGGCCAGGTGCGAGAAGGTCTGCCAGTTGATGGTGCCCGTCGTGAAGCCGTTGAGCGGCAGGACCACGACGCAACCCAGGAGGCCGCCGACGAGCGCGATGCACAGGGACTCGATCACGAAGGACACGACGACGCTCCCGCTGCCGAAGCCGAGCGCCCGGAGCGTGGCGATCTCCCGCGTACGCTCGGACACCGCCGAGTACATCGTGTTCAGCGCGCCGAAGACCGCGCCGATGCCCATCACGACAGCGATGATCGAGCCAAGCACCGTGATCAAGGTCGTCAGCTGCCGCGACTGCTTCGCGTAGTAATCGACCTCGCGGTCGATCTGCACGGTCACGCGCGGATCGGAGGTCAGCGCGTCCTTGAACCCGGTGAGGGCGTCGGGGGACGTGAGGCGCGCCGTGGCGGACTGGAACATGTTGAGCGGGCGCTGGTAGACCTGGCGGAGCACGCTGTAGTCGCACCAGAGCTCCGAGTCGTACGCCGTGCCGCCGCTGTCGAACACGCCCACCACGGTCCAGGTGCCACCGCCGAAGCGGACGGTCTGGCCGAGCTCGAGGCCCTCGTAGCTCGCCGCGACGTTGCGCCCCACGAGCAGCTCTGTCAGCCCGGGTTGGAAGGCGCGGCCGGCGACGATCTTCACGGTCGGCCGGACCGTCAGCGCCTTGAGCGACACGCCGCGGACCTGAGCGTTGCCTTCGACGCCTCGGCCTCTCAGAGGGAACGAGGCGATCACGACGACCTCGGGACTGACCAGCGGACCGGCGCCGCCGCGCTCGACGCCCGGCGCGTCCTCGACCACCCTCACCTGCTCGAGCATCACGCTGCTGTCCATTTCGGAGGTGGCGCCCGCCCGTCGGACGATCGCGTTGCGCGCCGATCCGGACGCCACCAGGGTGGCCTCGAACCCGCGCGCCAGCGAGAGCATCGCCACGAAGACACCGACCGTCCCGGCGATGCCGAGCACGGCCACGACGGTCGAGGTCCACCGCGCGGCGAGACTGCGCACGTTGTAGACGATGGGAATGGCCACGTCAGATCCGTCTGAGCGCGTCCACCACGCGCAGCCGGCTCGCGGCCAACGCGGGGAGGATGCCGGCCGCCAGGCCCACGGCCAGCGCCAGGCCGAACCCGGAGGCGATCGACTGCGGCGAGACGTAGAAGAAGGGCAACAGCCCTCCGGTGGGATCGCCGCGCAAGGTGAAGAGCTTCGCCAGCCCGAGCCCGAGCCCGCCGCCGACCGCGGCGACGGTCATCGTCTCCACGATGACCAGCGCCAGCACGAAGCCGTCCCGGAAGCCGACCGCCTTCAGGACCGCGAGCTCGCGCGTGCGCTCGCGCACCGCGATCGCCATCGTGTTGCCCGTCACCAGCAGGAGCGTGAAGAAGACGACGCTGCCGACGCTCATGATCAGGAGCTGGATGTTGCCCATCTGCTTCACGAACGACGCCGCGAAGGCTTTTTCGGTGTCGGTCTTGGTCTCGGTCGGCGAGTTCGCGAACTGCTCGTCGATCACCTTCACCAGGCGCACGGCGTCGTCGGGGTTGGCGATGCGAATCACGTACCAGCCCACCACACCCTTCGTGAACGTCTTGCGCTCGTCGAAGTAGTCCCAGCGGAACCAGAACTGCGTGGTGTCGTCCTGAGGCCGCCGTCCCCGGTAGACGCCGCGGATGTTGAATTCCCAGCTTCCCGGGAAGATCGCCCCCTTGATCGGAATGCGGTCGCCGAGCTTCCACCTGAAGCGTTCGAGCAGCGCCTCGCCGACGATCGCGCCTTCCTTGTCGCCGAGAAAGGCCTGCCACTGGTCGTCGGGCACGACGAACTCGGGATACATCTCTCGATAGCTCTCGCGGTCGATGGCGAACTGCGGAAAGAAGTTGCGCTCGTCCTGGTACACACCGCCGAACCAGTTGGCGAACGTCACCTTCGTCACGCCGGGGATTCTCGCGAGCCGATCCCGATAGGCGAGCGGCAGGGGCTGGATGATCGAGACGCGGTTCAGGACCACCAGCCGGTCGACGCCCGCCACGTCCACACCTTGCTTGAAGGCGCCGTCGACGGCCGCCAGGATGCCGAAGAGAAACAGCGCGACCGCGAACGACCCGGCGGTGAGTGCCGTGCGCGTCTTCTTGCGGAGCAGGTTGCTCACGACGAGATGCAGGTACTTCACCGTCGAGCCCCGACGAGACGGATCCCGCGCGTGCGTGCGGGGGGTCTCACCGCGCGTTGCCGGCCGCCACGGATTCCACGAGCACGCCCTTCTCCAGGTGGAGGACAGTGCGCGCGCGCGCGGCGGCCAGCGGGTCGTGGGTCACCATCAGCGCCGTCTTGCCGTGGTCCCGGACGAGGCGGTCGAGCAGATCCAGGACCTCGTCGGCGCTCTTCCGATCGAGGTCGCCCGTCGGCTCGTCGCACAGCAGAAACGTCGGATCGGCGACGATCGCGCGCGCGATGCCCACACGCTGCTCCTGTCCGCCCGAAAGCTGGCGTGGGTAATGGCGCATCCGATCGGTCAACCCCACGACGGCCAGCGCGGTCTCGACGTGTCGGTGACGCTCCGCCTTCGACAGGCCGGTGAGCAAGAGCGGCAGCTCGACGTTCTGAAACGCCGTGAGGACCGGAATCAGGTTGTACATCTGGAAGACGAACCCGACGTGACGCGCGCGCCAGGCGGTCAGCTTGGCCCCGGACATGCGCGTGATCTCGTCGCCCGCCACCGTGACGCTTCCCGCCGAGGGCACGTCGAGGCCGCCGAGCAGGTTGAGCAACGTCGTCTTGCCGGAGCCGCTCGGCCCCATGAACGCGACGAAATCGCCGGCGTCGACGTCGAGGTTGAGCCCCTGGAGCACGTGGATCTCCTCGCCTCCCCTGCGGTAGGTCTTCCCGAGCCCCCGCGCTCGGATCAGGCTCTTGCCGTCTCCACGCCCATCGATGCTGACCATGAGTCTCCTGTGCTCAGCGCGCACTGCGCCTGGTTATCGCTTCACACGCACGGACTGGCCGTCACGGAGTTGTTTGGCTCCGGTGGTGACGACCTGCTCGCCGTCCGAGAGGCCGGCGATGATCTCTTGCTCGTTGCCGCGGGCCTGGCCAAGCCGCACCGCCCGCCGCTCAACCTTTCCGTCGCGGTGCACGAACACCGCCGTGATCCCGCCCTCCTCGACCAGAGCCGCGCGCGCGATCAGGACCCGTCCCGCGGTCGCGGGCGCGCCTCGCTCCTCGCCGAGGAACGTGACCTTGACGCCCATGTCGGGCAGGATGCGCGGATCCAGGCGATCGAAGGTCGCCCGCACCTTGACCGTCGCCTTCTGCCGGTCGGCCGTCGGGATCACGGTGCGCACCTTGGCCGGGATCTGCCAGTCGGGGTAGGCGTCGAGCACGGCCGTGACCGGCTGGCCCGCCTTCACCCGCGCGATATACGACTCGTTCACGTCGACCTCGATTTCCAGCGAGGCCATGTCGACGATCGTCGCGATGCCCGTGCGCGTGAAGCCGCCGCCCGCGGACACGGGTGAGACCATCTCGCCACGCTGCGCGTCCTTGGAGACCACGATGCCGCCGAAGGGCGCGCGCACCGTGCAGTTGTCGAGATCCTGCTGCGCGACCTTCACCCGCGCCTCGGCGGCGCCGACCTGCTCGCGGGCCAGCACGATCCGTGCCTTCAAGCTGTCCACCGCCATCTTGGCCTGATCGCGGTTCTGCTCGGCGACGAGCTTGCGCTCCCACAGCTCCTCGACCCTCCGAAGCTCGCGCTCGGCGTTGTCGAGATTCACCCGCAGATCGCCCAGGGTCGCCGCGATCGCGTCGCGCTCGGCTATCGCGGAAGCCAGCCGGGCGCGCGCGTCGGAATCGTCGAGCTTCGCGAGCACCTGTCCCGGCTCGACCTGCATGCCCTCGTCGACGTAGATCTCGTTGACGCGCGCAGTGATTTTGGCGGCGATCGTCGCGCGCTGGCGAGGCGTGACGTAGCCGCTCGCGTTCAATAGCGCCGCGCGGCCTCCCTTGTCGGCGCGCACCGCCGCCACCTCGATCTCCGGAGCCTTCTCGCGCAGCGCGACGAACAGCCCGGCGGCGGCCGCGAGCACCACCACGAGCGCAACGGCGAGCGTCCGCCAGCCGAGTCGCCGCGGCCCGCGCCGCGCGTGCTCGTCGATCCGAAGAGTCGAGAGATCGGGGCTGCTCATGAATCCAGGGTAGCAAGTCCGCGGGCGGCGCGTCCGCCAGGAGACATTGTCAGATACTCTACCGGCAAGGAGGCGCCACTGTGAAGGAACCCTCGGGGCTCGTGCGCCTGGTGCTGGTCCAGCTGGAGCGGCTCGGAGAGCTCGGCCTGGCTCGCGAGGTGCTGCTGCGCGAGGCCAAGGTCGACGAGCGGCAGCTGCGGGATCCGGACGCGCGGATCCCACTCGCCGCGGTGGCACGCCTCTGGCACGTCGCCGCCTCGCGCGTGACCGATCCCGCGTTCGGGCTCCGACTCGGCGCCGAGACCTCGGTGCGCGAGTGGGGTCTCGTGGGCTACGCGGCCGCCCACAGCAGCACCCTCGGGTCGGCGCTCAATCGCTTCGCCCACTACAGCCGGGTCGTTTCGGATGCGCTGGTCGTCCGCATCGACACCGAGCGTGACGCGACCTGGGTGCGCCTGGACGTTCAGCCGGCGCTGCGGGCGTTCCGACCCGCCGTCGACGCGCGCCTCGCGGCCCTCCTGTCGGCGTGCCGGGAGATGGCCGGCGCGCCGGTAACACCGGTCCTCGTCCAGCTCTCGTATCGACAGCCCGCCGACATCAAGGAGTACGAACGGTTCTTCTCCGCGCCGCTCGAGTTCGGTGCGCTGGCCTCGTCATTTCTCCTGCGAAGCGATGAGCTGGCGCGACGCTTGGCCATGGCCGACAAGACCCTGGTCGGCTATCTGGACACCCTCGCCGACCAGACGCTCGCGAGCATCGGCGCGGAGCGCACGCTCCGCGAGCGGGTACGCCGCGTGCTGTGGGCAGAGCTGAGCGAGCGGACCCCGACTCTGGAGGGAGTCGCCCGGACCCTCGGGGTCAGCGCTCGGACACTCCAGCGCCAGCTCCGCCAGGAGGGAACGACCTTCGCGAAGCTCCTGACCGAGCTTCGCCAGGAGATGGCGCCGGCGCTCCTGCGTGATGGCCGGCACGGCGTCTCCGAAGTGGCGTTCCTGCTCGGCTACGAAGATCCGAGCGCGTTCCGCCGGGCATTCCAGCGGTGGTTCGCACGCTCGCCCCGGTCGTTCCGCAGCGGCGCCGAGTAAGCGGTCGCGTCTCTCGTCCGCTCCGATGTCGCCTACAACCCGAAACTTGTCGCCCGCCACCTCGGTGCGGAGGCGACGCTCCAGTTAGCATTTGGACCCATGACCGAGCTCAGAGGAATTCACGTCCTGGTGATCGACGACGAGCAGCTCGCTCGACACTTCCTCCGGTCGGTGCTCGAATTCTCGGGCGCGATCGTCACCGCCGCCGGGACCGCCGACGCCCTCAGGGCCGCGCTCATCGCCGACGTCATCGTGTGCGACCTCGCATCGGCCGAGGCGGCCGGAGGCGAGTTCCTCTCGCAGCTCCAGCAGCTGCACGTCCGTCTGGGTCGAACCGTCCCAGCCATCGCGCTGGTGCCGGCCGGCGCTCGCAGCACGCGCGTGCGGGCGGCAGGGTTCCAGATGCACTTGATGAAGCCGGTCGACGGCGACGAGCTCCGGGCCGCGGTTCTCGAGATGGCGCACCGCTAGCTCCCCGTCCGGTCCTCGCGCGCTCGCCGAGGGCTCAGAGCGCGATGAGTCCGTGCCGCACGCCGAATGTGACCGCCTCGGTGCGGCTTGCCGCACCGAGCTTGGCGAGGATCGAGGCGACGTGGAATTTCACGGTCTGGCTCGAGATTCCGAGCCGGGCTGCGATGGTGCGATTGCTCATCCCTTCCGCCATCATCTCGAGGATCCCCAGCTCGCGGGGGGTCAGGGCCGTCGCGCCGCCACGGGACTCTGACGCGCGCGCCTGGGTCGATTCCTTCAGCGCGTCGGGATGGAGAGCGACGAGGCCGGCCCGCGTGGCGGCGATCGCGGCGGCGAGCTCCTCCGCCGTCACGTCGTCTCGAAGAACCGCGCGAACGCCCAGGCGGCGAGCCTGAGCCGTCCAGGCACCCGGCGGATCCGACGAGAGCAGCACCACGGCCTCGACGCTCGGGAGCCCGCGAAGTGTCTCGAGCGCACGCGCCGCCGCGTCCGAGGGCAACGCCAGCACGACGACCGCGGGAGCATGGTCGTCGAGGCGCCGGGCGAGCTCGGCGGGAGCGCTCACGGTCACGCGCAGACCGGATCGGCTCCGCAGCAGCGCCTCGAGGCGCGCGGCGATCAGCTCGCTGCCGGCGACCACGACGATCGCGGTCGACGGCTCGCGCTCGCGTGGAACGGGCGGAAGTCGCCGGCCCTCCATCACGCTCAGACCCGAGCGGCGTGAACGAAGCGCGTGACCACGCTCATCGGCACCGCGAGCGCCAGGGGACCGGCGGCTCTCGAGTTCAGACCGACGATACTGCCGGCGGCATCGGCGAGCGGGCCGCCGGAGTTCCCGGGCGCCAGATGCAGATCCGCCTGGATCCACGAGCGTCCGTTTCGCTCGATCGGGCCGATCGCGCACACGATGCCCGTGC
>Ga0066710_100003237_pt1 | contig 13751 bp, 15 predicted proteins | sample GraSoiAngelo_159_FD_79666 | JGI IMG/M metagenome (GOLD analysis project Ga0066710, IMG submission 79666) | Grasslands soil microbial communities from the Angelo Coastal Reserve, California, USA - 14_1009_16_40cm | ecosystem: Environmental > Terrestrial > Soil > Grasslands | place: USA...
GCCTCCGGCGGGAGGGTCGCGGCGCGCTGACCGACGATCGAGAACGATCTTGATGTCGTCGATGTCCGCCAGGTGGTGCTCGAAGTACTCGTAGAGGTCGCGTCGTTCGCGGGCGACTACGATCAGGATCCGAGGCTCACTCCCTCCGGAGTCGGCAGTCACCGCCATCATTCATAGCACCCGGTCGACCCGGCCCACGCCTTTTTCCCGATGGTACGCTGAAGCACACGGAGGGACTTCGGATTGACTCGTGTCGGCCGCGCGATCTGGGGAGGCGGCGCCGTGCTTGTCGGTCTCTCGCTGGCGGTCTATGCCGGCGTCACGCGCGACACCGGTCCCGCGCCGACGGCACCCCCGACCCTCATGTATGGCTGGGAGCAGAAGTTCAAGATCGAATGGACCGTGGAGTCCGAGCGCGGCGCCGCCCGCCTGCGCGGCTACGTCACCAGCCAGCACGGCGAGCTCGCCGAGCCCCTGCGCCTGCTGGTGCAGGGCGTGGATGCCTCGGGGAACCCCCAGGGGCGATGGATATGGTCGATCCCCGGGGGCGTCAACGGATTTCAGCGGGCGTACTTCGAGATCCCGGATCTCCCGCCCGGGCACGCGTATCGCGTCTCGATCTGGGACTACTCGCTGCGGCAAAGCTAGCGCCGCCGCCTAAAGCTACGATCGGCAGGCTGAATCTACCGGTGAGCTTCTGTGGATACAGTGGATAACTTCCTGATTGACAGGCTCGGCGTTCGGGACTAGGAAGCCGTCGACATGTTCGAGGGCTATATGCAGGCCGAGGAGATCCGAGCCCTCGCGGGCGTCGCCGCGTATCTGTGCTCCGCGCTCGACGCGCTCGCCACCGACGGATGCGAGTGGCTCGCGGCCGACGTGCGCGACATCCTCGCCGCCATCGAGCAGCGGATCTCCCTACTCGAGGATATCGGGAGAGACGCGAGCCCGTAGCCGCAGCGCGTTCCGGTCGGTTTTCCCGGCCGCGGTCTTCGGCAACTCGGGAACGAACTCGACCAGCCTCGGATACTCGTGCTTGCTCAGCCGCGTTTTGACGAGCTCCTGGAGCTCGCGCGCGAGCTCCGGATCGTTCCGATCCGACACGATGAACGCCTTGGGCACGAGGCCTCGATGCCGATCGGCGACGCCGACGACCGCCGCCTCGCGGACGTCGGGGTGCTTGAGCAGTGCGTCCTCGATCTCCACCGCGCTCATCGTCCAGCCCGCCGAGATGATGACGTCGTCGGAGCGGCCGCGGTGGTGGAAGTACCCGGCCTCGTCGACCCAGCCCCGGTCCTTGACGGGAACCCACTCGCCTTTGCGTCGCACCGCGATCTCGCCGAGCTGATTCGGCCCGAGCGGTCGCCCGTCGTCGCCGACGATCGCGACCTCCCAGCCCGGCGCCGGCTTGCCGAGCGTGCCGGGACGCACCTCGTAGTCCGAGAAGCCGGGGTAGTTCACGATGATGACGCCGACCTCGGTGCTCCCGTACATGCCGCAGGGACGCCGGCCGACCGTTCGCTCGAGCCACTCGAACGTACCCGAGTCCATCGGCTCACCGGTGAACGAGAGCTTGCGCAGCGGGCGCGCCTCGTCGGCGGTCAGCCCCGCATCGCGAAGCATCCGGTACACCGTGGGCGCCGCCGCGAGGTTGCTGATCTCGAACTCGGCGAGCGCCTCGACCACGCGCGCGCCGTGGAACTTGCCAGCGTAGCTTCCAAGGGGAATCCCCAGCGCGAGCGGCGCGATCGTGCCGTGCCAGAGGCCGTGGCCCCACGCGGGTGAGGACGGACAGAAGTACCGGTCGCCGCGCTCCAGGCCCACGCCATAGAGCGCTGCGACCATCACCGTGATCACCGCGCGATGCGTGTGACGGATCGCCGCCGGCAGCGCCCGGGTCGTGCCCGACGTGTACTGAAACACCGCGAGGTCGCCCGCCGCGGTGCTCGGCGCGTAGCGGTCGCGCTCGCCGGCGAGGCGCTCGTCCAGGTCGTCGGCGCCCAGCACGACGAGGCCCGGGAACCACTCACGCCAGCGCTCGGCGTCGCGCTCCACCAGCAAGAGCCTCGGGCGGCAGTCCTCGACGCGGAGCGCGACGCCGTCGGGACCGAACAGCGTGAACAGCGGTACCGCGATCGCGCCGCGCTTGAGCGTTCCGAACAGCGCGCCGTAGAAGGGCAGCGACGGATCGAGCATGATGGCGACCCGGTCCCCGCGCTCGACGCCCAGGCGCTCCAGGAGATTCGCGAACCGAGACGACCATGCCGAGAGCTCACGAAAGCCGCGCTCCTCGGTCCGTCCGTCGGCGTGCTTGATGCGCAGCGCGGTCCCCAGGTCGACGTGCCGGTCGACGCACTCGTGGGCGAGGTTGAGCCGTTCCCGATCGCCGTCGAAGAGGTCCCACAGCGCGTCCCAGCGAAAGGCGCGGAGCGCCTCGGGTGCGCTGCGGATGTCGAGCAAACGTGACACGTTCAGGCGCGGGCGGGCCGCTCGGGCAGGACGACCGTCGCGGTGCCCGCGGCCGTCGTCTCGCCGCGCTGGTTGTCGGCGCGGAGCGAGAGGTGGACGACGCCGCCGGGCTCCTTGCCGGTCACGGTCCCCCGGCACCAGGTGGTGTCGCCGATCAGGTTGTGACGCAGCACGCGCGCGTTGAGCCGGCGAAGCTGGCCGCTGTCACTCATCCAGTTGGTGACCAGGTGGCCGAGCCACGCGACGCGCTCGGGACCGTAGTCGTAGGCGCCCGGCACGCCGACGGCGCGCGCCATCGCCTCGTCCCAGTGCACACGCTCCGGCGGCTCGGGGACGCCCGATGCGTTCGGGATGCCGAGGGCGGGATGGCGCTCGAACATCTCGAAGGCATCCCCATGAGCTCGCACGTACAGGCTGCCCCACCCCTGGACGAACGCGATGACCGACGTCACCGTGAGCGGTCCCTTCGCCACGACCGGCAGCGGCTCGTCGACGGTGACGTCGTCCCAGTAGCGCGGCGTCCGCCCGCGGATCGCCTCGTTCCGGTACGCCGACGCGATCGCCTCGAGCTCGCGCTCGGTGTAGCGCGCCGGGGCCGCCTCCGCGTACTTGCCGCGCTCGCGCGCCGTGTCGCGCTCCGTCCGGAAGCACCAGGAGTCCGCCTCGCACACCACCTCGCCGGCCTGGTTCCGAAACGTCGTCCGGTAGATCTGCTGGATCGCACGCCGCGCGAACGTGGACGGCTTCTCCACGAGATCGAGCAGCACGCTCTCGCCGACGACCGCGTCGCCGAACCGGATTGGTCGCTGCCATCGGAAGTCCGTGCCCCCGTACATCGCGTGGATTCCGGGCAGGCCGCCCACGTAGCCGGAGACGACGCGGTCCATCGCGAAGAGGATCGTGGGCGGCGCCACGCCGGCTTCGAGCCAGAACGGATTGCGGTCGCCGATGCCGGCCGCCCAGTGGCGCACGGCGTCCCGCGTGGCGACCTCGATGTACGGCGTCGGGCGCCGGGCTGGGACACCGATGCGCTGCCGGAGCGCGGCGAGCGCGTCGGCCGTGATCAGCGGAAAGGCTTGCGCCCTCGGCTCCGGCAAGCGGCTACCAGAACTCGCGGGTCGCTCGCCGCGCGCCCTCGGCCATGCTGGCGAGCTTGGCCCACGCGATGTCGGGGTCGACGGCGGCCTGGCCCACCCAGGTTCCGAAGCCGCAATCCGTCCCGGCGACGACGTTCTCGCGACCGACCAGCCGCGCGTAGCGGCCGATGCGCTCGGCGACGAGGTCCGGGTGCTCGATGAAGTTGGTCGTCGAGTCGAGCACGCCGGGCAGGAGCACCTTGCCCGGCGGCAGCTTCACCCGCTCGAACAACCGCCACTCGTGCGCGTGCCGCGGGTTCGCCGCCTCGAACGAGAGGCCGCTCGGCCGGGCCGTGAACAGGACGTCGATGATGTCCGCGAGTGCGACGTCGTGGTGATGCGGCCCCTCGTAGTTGCCCCAGCACACGTGCAGCCGCGACCGCTCCGGCGGCACGTTCGCGAGCGCGTGATTCAGCGCCTCGATGTGCAGTCGCGCCATCGCGCGGAACTTCTCGAGGCTCAGGTCGGCGAACTGGATGTGCCGCCCCATCCCGAGGTCGGGGCAATCGACCTGGAGATCGATGCCGGCCCGCGCGACCGCCTCGTACTCGTGGCGCATGGCGTCGGCGATGGCGAACAGGTACGCCTCGTGACTCGGGTAGTGGTCGTTGTGGAAGAAGAGCGAGATCACGCCCGGCGAAGCGGCCGACATGAACGCGTGCTCGGCCTTCGCCGCGCCGCACGCGGCGAGCAAGTTCGCCACGTCCGTCTCGGCCGCGCGACCGTCGCGCACGCTGATCGGTCCGTCGCACGCCGGCGTCCGGCGCCGGGAGCGGCCGGGATCGCCGAAGACGCGCTTGGCCATCTCCGGGAAGTCGACCAGGTCCCGATACTGGAGCGGATGGCTGGCGCCGCCGAATCCGTTCAAGCGGTCCTTGACGTACGTCGCGTAGCTCGGCTTGCTCATCTCCCCGTCGTTCACGAGCGCGACGCCCGCGTCGACCTGCTTGCGCACGGTCTCCGCCACCGCGGCGCGGATGCGCGCGCCGAGCGCGCCCGCGTCGACCGGCACGCCCTCTTCCTTCGCGAACATCATCCGAATCAGGTCCGGAGGTCGAGGAAGACTGCCGGTGTGCGTCGTGAGGAATCGCTCGACGCTGTGCGGGATCGCCATCGCGCGGCGATGCTAACACAACGGCTCGGACGGGAGTACCATGCGAGCTGTGGAACCACGAGCCATGGAGCCACGCATCCTCGTGGGCACCGACGGCGGCCTCCGGAGCTTCGGCGACGCCGGTGCGCCCGCCGACGCGCTCACCGGGCACTCGGTGGCGGCGCTCGCCCACGACGGGCCGCGCATGTGGGCCCTCGTCGATGGCCAATCCCTCTACGCGTCCGAGGACCGTCGAGGATGGACCGCGCGCGCGACCCTCGACGGCGAGGACTCGGCGACCTGCCTGGCGCCGACCACCACGGGGCTCTACGTGGGGACCGAGGGGGCTCATCTCCGCCGGCTGCAGGCCGGCCGCCTCTCGCCGGTCGACTCGTTCGAGGCCGTCGACGGGCGCAAGACGTGGTACACGCCGTGGGGCGATCCAGCCGACGTCCGCTCCATCGCCGGCGGGCGCGGGATCGCCGAGGCGATTTACGTCAACGTCCACGTCGGCGGCGTCGTCCGCTCGCGCGACGGCGGGGGGTCGTGGGCGCCGACGCTCGACATCGAGGTCGACGTGCACCAGGTCCTCGTGCATCCGTCGCGCCGCGGCGTCGTGCTAGTCGCCGCCGCCGACGGGCTCGGCGTGAGCCGCGACGGCGGAGAGGTCTGGGAGTTCGCCACCTCGGGCCTGCACGGAAGCTACCTTCGCGCGGTGGCGGTGGCGGGCGACACCGTCCTGGTCACCGCCTCCACGGGACCCGGCGGCACACGGGCGGCGGTCTATCGGCGGCCGCTCGACGGCGCGGCGGCCTTCGAGCGCTGCGCGCGCGGCCTCCCCGAGTGGTTTCGCGGCAACATCGACACCGCGTGTCTCGCCGCGACCGGCGCCGTCGCGGTCTTCGGCACCGCCGATGGCCGCGTCTTCCGATCGCGCGACGGCGGAGTGACCTGGGAGCTCGTGGCGAAGGGACTCCCCGAGATCCACTGCCTCGTCGTCGGCTGAACCGCCCCGTCAGAATCCGGGCTGGAGGGTGATGCTGCCCTCGCCGATCAGCACGGTGGAGCCGCCGACCTTCACGTTGACGATCCGGCCCTCCCGCTTTTCGGCCGCGGCCTCCAGTACGCTGGGACGCCCCATCGCGACGCCCTGATCGATGCGCCAGGTGAACGTGCCGTCGCGATCCGCGACTCGCTCGGCCAGACAGCCGGCCAGCGTCGCGCTCCCGGAGCCAGTCGCGGGATCCTCCTCGATGCCGAGGGCCGGCGCGAACATGCGCGCGTAGAGGGAGCCGCCCGGCTGCGTCCGGCCGGTGAAGAGGAACAGGTTCGGCGCCCACGCCTGGGCGAAATTGGCGGTCCAGACGACGCGGTCCAGCGCCGCGCGATCGACCGCGGCCGCGTCGATCAGCTCGATGAAGCAGAACGGCACCCCCACGCTCGCGAACCACGCGTCGCGCACCGCCCCGCCCGGAAGCGAGAGGGCCGTCGCCGCGATCGCCGGCGCGGGACGGATCGTCGGGCGCTCGGGCGCGGTTTCGAGAGTCAGCCGAGCGAAGGTGTCTGCTTCGTCGAGGCGCAGCTCGACCGCGACCGGACCCACGCCTTCCTCGAACACGAGCGGCGCCGCGCCCGGCGGCGCCTCGACGAGGCCGAGGCGTCCCAGCACGGCCGCGGTGCCCACCGTCGGATGGCCGGCGAACGGGAGCTCCGGCGTGAAGATGCGGATCCGTCCAGCGTGCCGCGGGTCGGCGGGCGGCAGCACGAACGTGGTCTCGGCGAAGTTGAACTCGCGCGCGAGCGCCTGCATCGCCGTGTCGGACACACCCCGCGCGTCCGGGAAGACGGCAAGCTGGTTACCGCCGAAGGCGGTCGACGTGAAGACGTCCGCGATCACGAAGTGGTGCCGCATGCCCAGACGCGCCGCGGTCGCCTACCAGGCGGCCCGCAGCGAGCGCTTCACCTCGGCGATCCGTTTTTCGTCCCGCTTGTAGAACGTCCACTGCTTGATCCGCCGAGCCCGGATCAGACCGGCGCGCGACAGGACTTTCAAGTGCTCGCTGGCGGTGGGCTGGCTGACGCCGAGCTTCTCGGCGATGAAGAGGCCGCAGACCCCGTCGCGCACGAGATCGCCGTCCACTTGTGGCCGGAAGTGCTTGCGGGGCTGCTTGAGCCAGCCCAGGATCTGCTGCCGGCGCTCGCTGGCCAGGGCCTTGGCCACGTCGACGGACACCATATTCGTCACTTTGCCAAATGGCTAAGTCCATGTCAACATGGTCCGGCGTTACCGAGAGGAGCCGGCCATGTCGAGTCCTGTCGACCCGAAGTCCATCGAGGCGGTCGCCGCCGTCCTCGCGCCGTACCTGCGGGTCACGCCGGTCGTCGAGCTCGATGGAGCCGACTTCGGCCTCGCGGCGTTCCCGCTGGCGCTGAAGCTCGAGCTCCTGCAGCATTCCGGATCGTTCAAAGCGCGCGGAGCCTTCGCGAATCTGCTGACGCGCCGGGTTCCCCCGGCCGGTGTCGTCGCCGCCTCGGGCGGCAACCACGGCGCCGCCGTCGCCTACGCGGCGATGCGACGCGGAGTGCGCGCGAAGATCTTCGTGCCCACGGTGTCGTCGCCCGCCAAGATCCAGCGGATCCGCTCGTACGGCGCCGACCTCGTCGTCACCGGCGATCGGTACGCGGACGCGCTCGCCGCCAGCCAGGCGTGGGTGGCGCAGTCGTCGGCGCTCGTCGTCCACGCCTATGATCAGCTCGAGACGCTGCTCGGCCAGGGGACGCTCGGCCGGGAGCTCGCCGCGCAGGCGCCCGCGCTCGACACGCTGCTGGTGCCGGTGGGCGGCGGCGGGCTGATCGGCGGCATCGCCGGATGGTACGGGGGCGCACTCAAGATCGTCGGCGTCGAGCCCGAGTCGGCGCCGACGCTCACCCACGCGCTGCGTGCCGGCCGGCCGGTGGACGCGCCCGCCGGTGGCATCGCGGCGGACTCGCTCGCGCCCCTCCACGTCGGCGAGCTCATGTTCCCCATCGCCCAGGCCCACGTTGCCCAGGTGGCGCTGGTCAGTGACGACGCGATTCGCCTCGCGCAGGAGGCGTTGTGGAGCTCGGTGAGGATCGTGGCCGAGCCCGGCGGCGCGGCCGCTTTCGCGGCCCTCCTCGGCGGCGCCTACGTGCCGCGCTCGGGCGAGCGCGTCGGCGTCATCGTCAGCGGTGGCAATTCCACTGCGGTAGATTTCGGAAGCACCTGAACGATCGCGCAGAAGGTCGACGCGTCATCGCCAAACCACCGTCACGGAGTGTAGCGGTACAAATGGCTGTCGCGCCGGACAAACCCCAGTCGCTGATAGAGGCGGTTCGCGGCTTCCCGCGACGGTCTCGACGTAAGTTCGACGGTCCGCGCACCAAGCCCAACGGCACGGCGGATCGCCTCCTGACTCAGCGCTTCGCCCACACCACGCCCTCTGACCGCCTCGTCCACGACCACGTCCTCGATCCAAGCCCGTACGCCCGTCGGAATCCTGAAAACGACTAGTGTGAGCAAGCCGACGATGCGCCCGTCTTCCCGGCGGTCTCTGGCGATCAGGACCGTATTGGCCTGAGCCTCGACGATCTCGCGGATCACGTCCGGCGCCGGCACGGCTGCGCTCCGCGAAAGCTGAGGGATCAACCGGGTGAAGGCTGCGATCAGCTCATCATCGACCCTGCGTGCCGGGCTGACCTCGATCTCGCCGGCTTGGGGAGTACCCACGCACCAGCACCTACTCGATACTGAAGTGGGCTTCGCGCGTGCGGCCGGTCTTGCCGTTGATCGGCAGGATGTCCTGTGGGCAGGCGGACAGCGCGATGACCAGATCCATCTCCGCGCGGAACACCACGTAGCTGCCGGGGCTCGAGACCGGCTCGCCCCACGCGAGCTGCCCGTCGGGCGTCCACGGAATGTTCATGAACAGGTTCAACGACGGCGGCGTCGCCCGGATCACGACGCCGAGGTTCGCCAGGGCCGCGTTCAGGTTGTCCTTGCAGTTGTCGTGATAACCCGGGACGCCGAGCAGGCCGTACCGCCATCGATCGCACGGCGCCATGAGCGTGTCGTGGGCGCAGCCCGACGTGTCCTCGATCAAGGTCAGGATGGGACGCCGCTGGTTGGTGACGAACGTGTCGCCGACGGAAGCCGCGAGCTTCATGAACGAGGCGCGGCTCGCTTCCATCGACATCCACTCCGTCAGGTCGAGGGCGTTGAACGCCCAGGCGTCGACCACCTGCGTGCCGTAACTGTTGACGACCTTGATGCGCTGACCAGCGCTCACGCGGGCCGCCTTGCCGGATCGCGCCGGGATCGTGACCAGCTCGGCCATCAGGCGGCCCCCGCGGACTTCTCGCGATAGTAGGAGTTGATGCCGGTGTCGGGAGGCGATCCGCTGACCATCGTGAGCATCGTGGCGAGCTCGCTCCGATGATGGGCCGCGTGCGTCGGCACGTGCAGCAGCAGCATCCCGAACGGCCGATTGAACGTCCGGCCCTCCGGTGTCTTGCCCTCGAGCGGCCGCCAGAGGTCCGTCTCGGTAATCCCACCGAGGAAGCGAAGCTGCTCGACCTCGAGCGTGTCCCACCGCGGCCGGAGGTCGCCGAGGGTCTCGATCTTGAGGCCATACGTGGGATCGCCGCGCGTGATCGAGGGCGGCCGGCCTCTCCACGTCTCGAGCCAGAACCAGTCGGCGCCATACATGTGAACGAGCATCGCACGGAGCGACAGTTCGCTGAACTGTTTGCCGACTTCGCGGCTGGCCGCGTCGTCGCCGAGCGCCGCGACGACGTCGTAGAGCCGGCGATTCGCCCAGTGGTGGTAGCTCCAGTATTCGCGGATCAGCTCCACGGACATCAGCCGCTCCTGAGGCCGTGGGCTCCGCGGTAGTCCGAGATCGCCGGCGGCACCCAGCCCTTCAGCGTTTCGGGCGGCGGCTCCCAGACCTCGACGCCGAGCGGACGGCACGTCGCGAGCGGATCGCCGGCGTCGGGCCCCCACACCGCGACCGAGAGATCGCCGTGAGGACACACCGAGATCGCGCACAGCACGTCGATCTCCGCGAAGAACTCCAGGAAGTCACCCTTGCGCGCCGGGCTCGGCTTGACGAAGTAGCGCCCATCGTCGGTGAGACCGGTGACCTGGAACACGTTCAGCACGTCGTGCACGTCGAGCTCGGTGAGACGGTAGGGCGCCACCGCGCGCACGAGGTTGCTGTGGCAGCAGAGATCGAACTCCTCTCCGTTGAGGAGCTTGTGGACGTAGGGGTCGCAGCGGGTGCCGAGCAGGTCGTGACATCCGGCGCCGTCCGCGTCGCGGCCGTACCGTACGGTGTCGCCGGTGATCGTCAGCATCGGCCTCAGGTACGGCAGGCACGACCAGAGCCGGTCGAAGGTCGTGACGTGCGCCTGGTGGAGCTGGCGCGTGCGCGAGGCCCAGAAGCGCTCGCGCGGGTTATGCAGGTTCCAGACGTTGAGGTCCGCCACCTGCGGTCCTTCGACCGCCGTGATGCGGAAGATCTGGCCCGCCCGCACCGGCCACGCACGACCGGAGCGCCGCGGGACGACGAACTGCTCGACGCGTCGGCGTCCGTCCTCGCGCGCCAGGCGTGTGTAGAGATTACGATCGATCTCGAGTGGCGACCCTGGTTTCGCTTCGTAGATCACGCGTGGCATTTGTTTGGAGAAGGGGGCAGCCTCCGCCCCCCTCTCGACTCCCCCCTTCGAATGTCGCGCGAGCGTTGACAACCGCCGAGGTGCCATAGTCTCATACCCGCCATCCCGATCGAGGGCCGCACCCTACTGCCGAGCAGGGAGGACCAGCATGAGACCGTCCCGAATCGCCGTCACCGTCGCGCTCCTGAGCTTCGTCATCGGTTTCAGTAGCGCCGACGCCCAGCAGTGTCCCAAGGGCAAGCTCCGCGTCTACACGTCGTGGCCGATGCAGGGGGCGATGATCCCCGAGGGCACGGGCATGAAGAACGGCGTCGACCTTGCGGTGTCCGAAGTCGGCGGCGTAGTGGCGGGCTATTGCCTCGAAGTCGTGAACCTCGACGACGCTTCGCCCCAGACGGGCAAGTGGGACGGCGCGGTCGAGGCCGAGAACGCGAACAAGGCGGTGGGCGATCCGCTGGCGATCGTCTACATCGGCACCTACAACTCCGGGGCGGCCAAGGTCTCGATCCCGATCAATAACCGCGCCCACATGGCGCAGATCACCCCGGCCAACACGTACCCCGGCCTCACGAAGAAGCGCGGCGCGGCGCCCGGCGAGCCGGAGATCTACCGTCCCGGCGGGTTCGTGAACTACTTCCGCCCGGTGCCGGCCGACGACATCCAGGGCGCCGTCGGCGCCAAGTGGGTCAAGCGTCTGGGCGCCAAGAAGGTGTATATCCTCAACGACCAGGAGCTCTACGGTAAGGGCATCGCCGACGTCTTCGAAGTGATGGCTAAGAAGCTCGGGCTGCCGGTCGTCGCCAACGAGGGCATCGACTGGAAGCAGCCGGATCAGAAGCCCGTGCTCACCAAGATCCGCGCCTCCGGAGCCGACATGGTCTACATGGGCGGCGTCATCGAGACGGGCGCCCAGGTCGTGATCCGACAGATGAAGGAAGTCGGCCTGGTCGCGCCGCGCGTCCGCTTCGTCGGGCCCGACGGGCTCCTCGAGGAAGAGCTGCTCAAGGGCGCCACATGCGACGCCGCGCTGGCGACGGAGATGCGGGTCACCTTCGCCGGGCTGCCGTTCGAGAAGATGCGGGGCGTCGGCGCCAAGACCTACGAGACCTACAAGTCGAAGTTCGGGAAGGAGCCGACCGCGTACGCGCTCTACGCGGTGGAGGCCGGCCGCGTTGCGATCGACGGCGTCCGCCGCGCCGCGTCCGCGATCGAGAAGGCGAAGGACGTCACCGAGAAGCGCGAGGCCGTGCGCAAGGCGATCGCCTCCACCAAGAACTTCGATGGCATCAACGGTAAGTGGAACTTCGACGAGAACGGCGACGTCGACTACGACACGATGTCCGGCTTCAAGGTCGTGAAGGCCGACGGACCGATCGGCTGCAAGTTCCAGTTCGAGACCATCCTCGAGTAGCCGCATCAGGGCACGCAGAATGCCGAAGAGCGCCCCGGCTCCGCCGGGGCGCGACAAACCTCCCGGGAGCGCAGGCGCCGCCATCTCGGCGCCCCCCAACACCGCATCGCCAAATCGAGGCGCGCCACGGCCGTGCCGGGGCGCGTCCGAGCCCGGGGGGGTATGGGGGGCCATCTCGGGGCCCCCCGAAACCGCATCGCCAGACCGAGGCGCGCCACGGCTCCGCCGGGGCGTGTCCGAGCCCGGGGGGGTATGGGGGGCCATCTCGAGGCCCCCCATCTAACGAATGCTCTGGTGGGAGGTTCTCGTCCAGCAGACGATCAACGGTCTCACTCGTGGGGCCGTCTTCGCGCTGATCGCGCTCGGCTACACGATGGTGTACGGGATCATCGAGCTCATCAATTTCGCGCACGGCGACGTCTTCATGCTGGGCCTGTTCATCTCGCTCTCGTGGTTCGCGCTGCTCGGGGTGACGAAGACGCTGGTCGGCTGGCAGCTCGTGACGATTCTGCCGCTGGTGTTCGCGCTGACCATGCTTACCACCGCGGCGCTCAACGTCGCCATCGACCGCATGGCCTACCGGCCGCTGCGCCGCTCGACGCGGCTGGCGCCGCTCATCACCGCGATCGGCGTGTCCTTCATGCTCGAGAACGTGGCCCTCCTCTGGAAGGGGCCGGCGCCGATCGCGTATCCCGACGTGTTTCCGTCGGTCGACATCCTGCGCGAGTGGTTCGGCGTCGACTCAGCGATCTTCATCACCACCAAGGACCTGCTGGTGGTGGGCGCGACGATCCCGCTGATGGTCGGCCTCAATTATTTCGTCACACGCACCCGCTGGGGTAAAGCGATGCGGGCGACCGCGCAGGACCGCGAGACCGCGCAGGCGATGGGCATCGACGTCGAGCGGACGATCTTGTTGACGTTTTTCGTCGGCGGCGCGCTGGCCGGCGCGGCCGGGCTCATCCAGGGCATGTACTACAACATCGGCATGTGGTGGATGGGCTACCAGGCGGGCCTGCGCGCGTTCACCGCGGCGGTGCTCGGCGGCATCGGCAACATGCCCGGCGCGGCGCTCGGCGGCCTCTTCATCGGCTTCTTGTCGGCGTGGAGCGACCAGTACATCTCGGCCCGCTGGACCAACGCGCTCGTCTTCGCGATCCTCATCCTCGTCCTCGTCTTCCGTCCGCAGGGGCTGATGGGCGAGCGGAGCGCGGACAAGGTATGAGCGCCTCGTGAGGCGCGGGCTCGGCTGGACGGCGCTGGTGGCCGCGCTGCTGGTGTACCCGTTCGCCGACCGCGTGCTCGGCTTTCAGACGGTGCACGCGGTCTCCGACGGGATGATCTACGTGCTCCTCGCCCTCGGCCTCAACATCGTGGTCGGTTACGCCGGGCTGCTCGACCTCGGGTACGCGGCGTTCTTCGCGATCGGGGCGTACGCGATGGGGCTCCTGAACTCCCCGCTCGTCGGCTCACCCTTCTACGGCCACGCCTGGAGCTTCTGGCTCTGCATCTGGATCGCCGCCGCGGTGTCCGCGCTCCTCGGGGTAGCGATCGGCGCGCCGACCCTGCGGGTGCGCGGCGACTATCTCGCGATCATCACGCTCGGCTTCGGCGAGATCATCCCGGTCGCGATCCGGAACCTCGGCGACATCACCATCGAGCTCGGCTCGTGGCGGCCGGTCGAGCGGCTCAATCTCACCGGCGGCGAGAACGGCGTGAACCCGATCGGCCGCCCCCACTTTCCGGGCGTCCCCTTCGAGACCGACCCGGTGCCCTGGTACTTCCTGATCCTGGTCATCGGCGCCGCGTCGCTGTGGGCGATGAATCGGCTGCGCGACTCTCGCCTGGGGCGCGCCTGGATGGCCATTCGTGAGGACGAGACGGCCGCCGATTGCACCGGCGTCAACCCGGTCTCGACCAAGCTTCTCGCGTTCGCGCTCGGCGC
>Ga0066710_100003239_pt1 | contig 13748 bp, 10 predicted proteins | sample GraSoiAngelo_159_FD_79666 | JGI IMG/M metagenome (GOLD analysis project Ga0066710, IMG submission 79666) | Grasslands soil microbial communities from the Angelo Coastal Reserve, California, USA - 14_1009_16_40cm | ecosystem: Environmental > Terrestrial > Soil > Grasslands | place: USA...
AGCGATCGACGACACATTCGAGCCCTGAACTCTCGTCTGACATTGACAAGGCGCAGCCACCGGCCTACGGTCGTGGCGTCTCGGAGTGGCGCTCGGCACTGGGGTTCTAATCCGTGCTACGGCGACAGAGGAGACGAGCGCGGCAACGTGACCCAGGTGGCACTATGGCAGCTCCACAGACAAAAATGATCTACGATCTCCAGGACGCTGACCTCTCCGTCGTGCTGACGCAGGGGCGTCTGGTCGCCGAAGAAGCGAAACGGACGTTCGGTCCGCTCTCCGCTGAACAAATCAACTGGAAACCGGGTGAAGCGGAGTGGAGCATCGGCCAATGCTTCGACCATCTGATCATTTCGAATCGCCCGTACTTCACGATCATTGAGGAGATCGGGCGCGGTCATAGACGCCAGACCGGCTGGGAGCGCATGCCGCTGCTTCCACGTCTGTGCTACTCCAGCTCTGGCTCAGCCTTCTTCCCACCGTACGTCATTCCGATGTGCTGGGAATCGATGAGGCGCTGTGGCGGAGATCGCGGGCCGTACACCAGCCGCTTGAATGGCTGAGGCTCACCGGCCCGCTAGCCGCGCGACGACCGGCGCAAGCGCCTCCATGTACGGCTCGTGGGTCATGACGTACGAGATGCCCCAGCGATCGCGGCGCGCGCGCAGGTCGTCGACCATCTGATCCACCGTTCCGACGAGCACGAACGGGCTGCCTAGGACATCGTCGGGCGTCAGCCGTGCCCATCGTCCCGTCGCGAGCTCGTGGGCGGCCTTGCGGCGATCGTCAGTCACGATCACGCGCTGCACGAGCGCGTTCAGCTCGAGCCGGTCGAATCGCTCACCGGCCGCCTCGCGCACGAGCCGCAGGCGCTCATCGGCGACCGTCGCGCGAAAATCCGAGACGTCCGGCTCGGCGCCGCCGGCTCGGAACGCGATACCGGTGAATCCGACGATGTCGGCGTCGCGCGCGGCCACGGCGAGGAGGCGCGGCGCGTTGCCTCCGATGAAGATCGGCGGCCGGGGACGCTGCGTTGGCCGCGGATGAATCGCGTGACCGCTGATGCGATAGTGCCGGCCGGTGAACGTAACCGTCTCGCCCTTGAGCAGCCGCTTGACGATGGTGACGGCCTCTGCCAGCCGCTCGACGCGCGTCACGCCGGCATCGAACGCGAGTCCCGCCTGCTCGTACTCCGAACGCATGTGCCCGGCGCCGATGCCGAGTTCCAGCCGGCCGCCGCTCAGCACATCCAGCGTCGCCGCTTCGCGCGCCGTCAACACGGGATGGCGTAAGTCGTTGTTCAGGACACCGGTGCCGAGACGCAGGCGCGTCGTCGCGGCTGCGGCCGCGACTAGCGCGGGGAACGGCGCGAGCAGCTCGGCCAGATGATCGGGCACGAGCAGAACCGAATAGCCGAGACGCTCGACCTGCCGCGCCTTGCCCGCCCACTCCTCCGCCGAGGCGGCAGTCCGAACGTTCACGCCGAACCTGAATGTCCTCATGACTGACTCCGTCAACGCAAATCGCGGCTTTGGGGCTCGTTGGCTCTCGTTGCGAGCAACTTCCTGGGTAATTCCAGGGTGAACTGCGGGTGGTCGCTCGTCGCGCCGAGGCGCTATATAACAAGGGCGCGCTCACCTTACGTCATGCGCAAACGAGCGTGAAACCGAGCGGCTGGGCGCAGCGGACGAGATTCAGCAACTGCAGCGCGTCAATGTCGTACGTCCGGTAGCCGGACGGCGTCCGCCGCGCGACAGGCAGGCTGCCGGCCGCTTCGTTGAGGCGTCTCGCCTTCCGTGTCGTCCCGCTCGAGTCGCGAGGTTGCCGATAACCAGGTCATTTTGCCGCATGGCCAGAGCGTAACCCGGCCACCGGGGGGTAAGGTCAAGGATTCGCCTCGTCCCGCTGACCTGCCGGGCGCCGCATCCTGAGCGCAACCAGCGCGTCGATCGCTCGCTCTTAAACTCGAGGGGGTAATGCGCTATGAAGCATACCGATAGCCACAACGACGCCACTGTCCCGGCTTCGTCCGCCGTGGCGGAGGTGAGCCTCAAGAGCGCCTACGGCGGCAGCGAGTACGCGGACGTCGAGCGTAGCCTGCTTGGCCTGCCGGGTGTCGCGGCGGCCCACCTCGACCGCACGCGGGGTGTGGCGCACGTCACCTACGACCCGTCAGTGACCGCTCCGGAGCGGCTCGAGGTGCAGTTTCAGCGGTGCGGCTACCCGTGCAACTGTCAGCGACGACCGGGGTCGATGGCACAGCCCGGGCATCCTCAAGTGGGAACGAGCGAGCATGCGGGCATGGGGCACGCTGGGACAGCGCACGCCGACATGGAGCACGCCGCGGCGGGGCACGCCGAGCATGCCGGGCACGGCGCCGCGATGGTCGCAGACATGCTCCGCCGGTTCATCGTCTCGGCCCTTCTCTTGTTGCCATTGGTGATCTTCTCTCCGCTCGGAGCCGCTATCGGCTTGCCCGGAGTGCCGCCGTTCGGTCTCTCGATGGGGCTGTTTGGCTTCTTGCTGGCGACGCCGGTCGTGTGGTGGTGTGGCTGGCCCTTCATCTCCGGTGCCTGGCGCGCCCTCAGGCTGGGCCAAGTGAACATGATGACGCTGATCGCCCTCGGCATCCTCGTCTCCTACCTCTACTCGGTGGCGGCGACCTTTCTGTTCATGGGCGAGGTCTTCTACGACGCGGCCGCCATGCTCACCTCCTTCAGCCTGGCCGGCCACTGGATGGAGATGCGGAGCCGCTTTGCGACCGGCAGGGCCGTCGAGGCGCTGTTGAAGCTGGCTCCGGCGACAGCCCGTGTGAAGCGCGGCGGTGTCGAGGCGGAAGTTCCGCTCGACCAGGTCGCGGTGGGCGACGAGATCGTGGTTCGGCCCGGCGACCGCGTGCCGGTCGACGGCATGGTGGTCTCCGGATCGTCACACGTCGATGAGTCGATGATCACAGGCGAGCCTATTCCTGCCGCCAAGACCGAAGGCAAGCAGGTGATCGGAGGCACGGTCAATCAGACCGGCGCGTTCAACTTCACGGCGACCGCTGTGGGGGCGGACACCGCGCTATCACGGATCGTCCAGATGGTTCAGAACGCACAGGCGAGCAAGGCCCCCGCCCAGCGCCTCGCCGATAGGGCGGGGAAATACCTTGTCTTCGTCGCGCTCGGATCTGGGGTCGTCGCCTTCGTCGCCTGGTACGTCTTTGGCGGTGAGGGCTTGCTGTTCGCGTTGACAGCGGCGGTCTCGACGATCGTCATCGCGTGTCCCGATGCGCTGGCGCTGGCGACTCCCACGGCCATCACGGTCGGCGTCGGCAAGGGCGCGCGCGAGGGAGTGTTGTTCAAGAATGCCACCGCGCTCGAGGAAACGGCCGGGATCGACACGGTGATCTTCGACAAGACCGGCACCCTGACACAGGGCAAGCCCGCGCTGACCGACGTCATCACGGCTGATGGATTCATCGAGGCGGAGTTGCTGCGCCTGGCCGCGTCCGCCGATCGCCCATCGCAGCATCCCCTCGCCGAGGCGATCGTGGCCGGCGCAGCAGGACGGGGCATCGAGGTGCGGGCCCCCGAGAAGTTCGACTCGGTTCCCGGCCACGGTATCGAAGCGCGCGTCGACGGCCGGCGTGTGCTGATCGGCAGCCGGCAGTTGATGGAGCGCGAAGGGATCAATACCGGCGGTCTCGAAGGCCAGGTACAGGCGCTCGCGTCAGATGGCAAGACCGCGATGTATGTCGCGGTGGACAAGAGGATGGCCGGCGTGGTCGCGGTAGCCGATCCCATTCGCGACAGCGCTCGCGAGGCGGTGCGCGCTCTCCATGGCCTCGGGATCCAGACAGTCATGCTCACCGGCGACAACCGCCGGACAGCGGAAGCGGTAGCGCGGCAACTCGGGATAGACGAGGTGATCGCCGAGGTGCTGCCGGCAGACAAGGCCAGGAAGGTCGCGGAGCTTCAAGGAGCCGGGCGCAAGGTCGCCATGGTTGGTGACGGCGTGAACGACGCACCTGCCCTGGCGCAGGCGATGGTGGGGATCGCGATCGGCGCGGGTACCGACGTGGCGGTCGAGACGGCGGACGTGGTGCTGGTGAAGAACGACCCGGCCGACGTCTCGCGCTCCATTCAGCTTGCGCGCAAGGTGCGCGGGAAGATCAAGCAGAACCTTTTCTGGGCGGCGATCTACAACCTGATCGCGATTCCCATCGCCGGTGGCGTGCTCTATCCATCTCTGGGCGTTCTGCTGCGGCCAGAGTGGGCAGCACTGGTGATGAGCGCGTCGACGATGACGGTGACTGCCAATGCGCTGCTTCTGAACCGTGTGCGGTTTCAAAGGGGCCGGTAACGCGGTCGAGCGCTACGTACGAGAATGAGATGCTCCGAACAGCGCGACTCGATCGATCGCGCCATTCGGAGCCCTCCATCCTGACCCTCGGCTAGGCCTTGGCCGGTGTGCTCCGGAGGCGTCCGATCGCGGTCCACACCAGCACGATCAGGCTTCCCACGAGCCCGAGTCCGAGCAGCCAACCCACTCCCATGAGAGCGATCATGAGCGGCCCACAACTTTCGTTCATCATGTGCATCATTGCTGTTCTCCTTCTCAGCTGGCCGAATCGACGGCAAGCCACTGCTCGATGCGGGCGGTGACCGTCGCGATATCGGAGCGGTTCAGGGTGGTTGGGTCGACAGTGAAAACGAACTCGGTGCAACCGTGAGCGATCGTGCCGTCGGACAGCTGCACCGGGTCGAGCGTGTGGGTAAACAGCCGGACGCGGTCTCGGTCCGTCTTGATATTCAGCACGACCATGCGCGTCCCCTTGGCCAGCGCTACGCGGCCCGGCTCGACAGACATGCGCCCGCGCTCGTCGACGGCGACCCGCGCATAGTCATGCACGTGAAACCGTGGAGACTTGGTATTGAGCTGCGTCGTTCGCAGCACCCCAGCCGGGATGCCGTCCGCCCTCAGGCGGAGGACAGTACCCTTCTCAACGACGTGGCCTTCGTCGGAGCCACGGGGCATTTCGATCCGTGAAGGCTTGAAGCGCTCGCTCAGCGCGTCCCGCACGGAGGACGCGGCATATCCAGTACCGACGAAGGCAGCGAACGTCATCGACGTACCAACGATCAGAGCAAAGAACCGATACATGGAATCCCCCTTTCGCGGCAGCGGGCAGGAGCCCGGCGCTGTCCTCAGCGGACAGCCATCAGCCGCGGTCAACGATCGTGTCGTGTAGCGACGCTTTGAAGCGACTACGCTGAGCGGTAGGGAGATTTAGGAGGAGGCTCGAACGCGGCGAAAACGTTGGCGTGATGCTGGACCTCGGAAACGAAGGAAACGAGGACGCTCGGCACCGGTGCGAGCGACGCGCCGGGCGAGACGGCCGCACAGGAAACCCCACACGGACCGCCGCAGCTCGTCCCCATCATGGGACAGCCTGCGTACGCCATCGCGATCGGCACCAGGAGCACCAACGCGATCAGCACCAGCGCGACAACGATACCCCGCCGATTCATAGAACTATTCTCAGTATAAGATGCCGAAACTCGCGTCAACGATTCGATCGCGCGCATTTGCGCTCATCCGCCGGACCGCGTTCGCGCGGCTTCGGCGCGAAGGTAGAAGCTTCCATCGGTCACCACTTTGTCACCGGGCTTGAGCCCGTTCAGAATCGGCACGAATTCCCCGGCCGGTGGCCCGACCTTCACCGCGCGCTCGACGAACTTGCCTTCCTCCCCTTCAGCCGGGACGTAGACGACCGAGCGGTCGCCGATTGTCTGCACGGCGGCGCGGGGCACGACCGTGATCCGCTCCGTCGTGCCGGTCCGGATGCTCATAGTGACAAACATGCCGAGGCGAAGGTCGCCGCCGCGGTTCGGCACTTCGACCCGCACCTTCGCCGTCCGTGTCGCTGGATCCACTCGGGGGTCGATATAGGCCACGCGCCCCGTCACCGAGCGGTCGGGCATGGACGGGAGAGTGATTGTGACCGGGGAGCCGACGCGAACGCGCGAGAAATCGCGCTCGTAGAGATCGCCGATGATCCAGACGGTACTCAGGTCGGTGACGACGAACAGCTCCTGGCCGGCGTTGATGACCTGCCCGGGATTCACCGAACGCGCGATGACCAAGCCGTCAGCCGGCGACATCACCGTGATTTCCGAAACGACATGTGATGCGCCCTCCAGGCTGGCAACGCGCTCCGATGAAAGGCCGAGCAGCAGTAGCCGCTGTCGCGCCGCGGCCACTTCGGTCTCATGGCCGGTGTGGACGGCCGTTACCTCTTCCAGCTCCTGTCGGCTCGCGGAGCCGAGCGCCACCAGCTTCTGTGTCCGCTCGAGCTTCTGATGGTCAGCCTCCAGCATCGCGCGCATCGAGAGATACTTCATCTGCGCATCCGCCAGTTCGGAGCTGAAGATCACGGCCAGCGGCGTGCCTCGGTGAACCTCCGCGCCGAGCTCCACCATCACCTGTCGCACGATACCGCCGACGAGCGCGTTCACCTTCGTGTCGCGGTACGCGTTGGACATCACGGTCCCGGGGACGGTGACGCCCGAGACCGACGACTCAGCCTTCGCCTCGGCGATCTTGATTCCCGCGCGTTCGACAGCCTCCGGGGTCAACGAGACTTCGACGGCTTCGTCGGTCTTATCCGCCGCCGCCTGACCGGATGGCGCGGGCATGCCCGGCATTCCAGGCATGGGCCGATTGTCCGGCGAAGCAGCCGGAGTTTGAGCGTCACGGCTGTCTGCGGCTGGCCGCGCGCGCACACCGCCGTGTCGCTCGCTCCAGACGACGCCTCCCACGGCGCCGACGATCAGCAGCGCAACGGCACCGGCAGCCAGGCCGACGGATCGGCGTATGCGTCCACGGCGGCCTCGAGCGCTGTGGTCGTCGATCACATCATCATCGCCTTCCATCGCTCATCTCCCCGCCGCCGGCGTCATCACCCCGGTGACGCGATCGATCTCGACCCGGGCGTCGTACACCTGCCGCAGCACATCCGTGTAGCCGTTCTCGATGTCGATATACCGCCGCTGCTCGGCAATCACGTCGAGCAGCGAGCCGCGTCCCAGCCCGTACGTCTGCCGCACCACGCTGAGGTTGCGCGTGGCCACGTCGCGCACGCCGCGCTCGTAGATTCCGAGCGAGCGACGCGCAGCCTCGTACTGCGCGAGCGCTGCGGCCACCTCCTGGCGCACGGCCAGCTCCGCGAACTGAAGCCGCCGCTCGGCCGCCTGCGCCTCCGCCGCCGCCGCGGCGATGTTGCCCTGATTGCGGTTTCGCACCGGCAGTACGATGCTCACGCCGGCACCGAAGTAATGGAACACGTCCTGGATCGGGCGGGTAGCACCCGTGTTCGTCACGCCGTTCAGGTCGAAACCGAAGTCCTGCCGCTGATACCCGACGTTGACGCTGGCGTCCCATCGGCCTTCGGCCTGCTCCTTGCGAATCTTGGCCGCGCCCATCGCGACGTCGGCGCGGGCCGCGTCGAGATCGGGCCGGTTCGTCAGGGCCTGACGTGCTGCCTCGTCCGCCGGCGGTATCGGCACGGCCGAGGCGAGGTCGCCGCGCAGAGCAAGCGGCGCGTCGGGAGCCATCCCGGCGAGCGCTCTCAGCTGGAGCGACGCGATGTCAACACGGCTCGCGAGCATCTGTCGCGTCGCATCGAGGCGATTCACCTCGACCAGCATGAGGTTTTCGTCGAGCTCCGGCGTCGCGCCCTCGCGCACGCGATTCTGAACGAGACGGAGTGCGGCGCGGTTCACGGTCAACAGATCGTCGGTGACGGCCAGGCCGCGTCGGGCCGCCAACACCTCCCCCGCCTTCATGCGGACGTCGGCGGCCAGGCGCCGCTCCCGGTCACGGACCTGTGCCCGCTTCATCTGCAGCTCGCGCTCCGCGACGCCGACACGGCCTTCCTTTCGGCCGTTGAGATCGAGCGGGACGGTGAGCCCGATCGTGACGTTGTTGTCTGGGCTCAGTGCCTTCTGGCCGCCCAGCTCGAGCATCGGGTTCGGACGCAAGCCCGCTTGCTGCAAGCGCCCGATGGACGCCTCGATCTCTGCGCGTGCAGCGCGGAGATCGGGGCTGTCGGCGAGCGCACGGGCGACGAGCTCGTCCACCGTGACCTCGGCGCCGGGCTGGGCCTGAGCGATGCCGGTGGCGGCCAGGGTCGCCACAACGACGAGCGACGCGAGCGTTCCGCGTAGCCCAGGCATGGCGCTAACGGACCGGAACCGAGAACTTCGTCGAGCCCTTGCCGGCCGGCCCATCCCAGGCGACCGTCACCTGGCGCGTGCCCGTGTCGGGAAACTCGATCGTGCCGACGTAGCGGCCGGGCGTCTTGTCGGGCTTCAGGGTCGCGCCGGCGATCATCGGGGCCATCCCGGACATCGTCATGCTGGTATTCAGCGTCACCTTGCCGACATCGACAGGTTGCTTCTCCTTGGCCGACGTGAACTCCAGGGCAAAGTCGTTCTTGCCCTGCTTCCACTGGCCGGCTTCACTCTTCAGTGTCACGACGACGTCCTTGGTCTTCTGAGTGGCTAACGTCTTCTCCGCGGCCCAGCCTGCGGCCCCGGCTCCGAACACGAACGCGAACGCGGTCACCATTGCGGTCAGACGCGTCATCGGTTGTCTTCCTCCTGTCATTGCGTTTACTCGTTCGACTCCAATGCGGGCCGCTCGCCGATCCGGCGTGCGGCGCGCTCCTCAGCCTCAGCGCGTCGCAGCTCTCGCTCTCGCAACCAGAAGAAGATGACGGGGGTGACGATCAGGACGAGGCCCAGCGAGCTGACCATGCCGCCGAGCACCGGCGTGGCGAGCGGCTTCATGACCTCGGCGCCCGTCGAATGGCTCCACATGATCGGCAACAGGCTCGCCACGACCGTGCAGACGGTCATCACTTTCGGCCTGAGCCGTAGCAGCGCGCCTTCCTTGACGGCGTCCATGAGCGCCTCGAGCGTCAGTCGTCCGCCGAGGTATTCGCGTTTCTGAGCGACGGCCTCTTCGAGATAGATGACCATCACCACGGCTGTCTGCACGGCCGTACCGAAGAGCGCGATGAATCCCACCCAGACAGCGACGGAGAAGTTGTAGTGAAGGGCGTAGAGCAGGTAGATGCCGCCGGCAAGCCCGAATGGGACAGCGAGCAGGATCTGGGCAGCGTCGAGAACCGAGCGATAGGTCAGGTAGAGTAGGACCATGATCACGATCAGAACGATCGGGATCACGATCTGAAGCCGTTCCCGTGCTCGGCGCTCGTTCTCGTACTGACCGCTCCACTCGACGTACGAGCCCTGAGGCAGGGCGACGCGCTCGGCGATAGCCTGCCGCGCCTCCTCGACGAAGCTGCCGACGTCGCGGCCCCGTACATTGAGCAGGACCGTCACGACGAGCAGTCCGTTCTCGCTCGAGATCATCGAAGGGCCGGAGACGGATCGGATCTCAGCGACCTGGCCCAACGGCACCTGGGTACCGTTCGGCGCGTTCACCAGCACGCCAGCCAGCGCGGCCGGATCGGCCCGGTACTCCGGCGCATAGCGGACCCGCACCGGAAAACGCTGGCGGCCCTCGATCGTGAGCGTGAGGTTCGTCTCACCCACCGCCGTCTCGATGACGTCCTGAACCGCTCCAACCGTGATGCCGTACCGGGCGGCGGCCTCACGATTCACGCGGATGTCGAGATAGGGCGTCCCCGTCACCTGCTCGGGGTATACGTCGGCCGCTCCCGGGATGGGCCGCAGAACGTCGGCGATGACCCGCGCCCGCTCCTGCAAAGCGTTGAGGTCGTTGCCGAAGACCTTGACCCCCACCTCGGAGCGGATGCCGGTCGTCAGCATGTTGATGCGGTTGATGATCGGCTGCGTCCAGATGTTCGACACGCCTGGCAGCGTGGTGGCCTGATCCAGCTCGCCGATGAGCTTCTCGCGCGTCATCCCCGGGCGCCATTCCCGCTCGGGCTTGAGGCTCACGACCGTTTCCGTCATGTTCACCGGCGCCGGATCCGTGGACGTGTCGGCGCGGGCGATCTTCGCCACGACCGATGCGACCTCGGGGAACTTCTGGATCGCCTCGTTCTGCTTGCGCGTGATCTCGATCGCCTGACCGAGCCCGATGGCAGGGTCGGTCACGGGCATGAACATGAGGTCGCCCTCGTTCAGCGGCGGCATGAACTCCGTGCCGATCCTCGGGACGAGGGCGGCGGCGCCGGCCACGACAAGGACAGCGACCGCCAGCGTGGCGACACGATGCCGCAGGGCAAAGTCGAGCACCGGCCGGTAGAGCCACACGAGCGGTCGCATCACCGGGTTGTGCTCCTCGCCCCGCACCAGGCCGCCGATGAGGAGACTGCACAGCACCGGGACCAGCGTCACGGACAAAATCGTGGCGCCGATCATCGAGAAGGTCTTCGTGAAGGCCAGCGGGTGGAAGAGCTTGCCCTCCTGTCCGGTGAGCGCAAAGACAGGCAGGAACGCCAGGATGATGATCGCGAGCGAGAAGAAGATCGGCCGGCCGACCAGGCGCGTGGCCTCGAGCACCGTCTCGGCCACGCGGCGGCGATTGCGCGTATTCACCCCGCGCTTCTCGATGAACCGGAACGCGTTCTCCGTGACCACGATGCCGGCGTCCACCAGCACGCCGATGGCGATCGCGATCCCGGCCAGCGACATGATGTTGGAGGTGATGCCGAGGTAGCGCATGAAGAGAAACGCGGTGAGCACGGCGAGCGGCAGCGGGATGGTCACGATCAACACCGAGCGCAGATGCAGGAGGAAGACGATATTGACGATGGTCACGACAATCGTCTCTTCGATGAGCGCGCGCTTGAGCGTCGAGACAGCCCGCTCGATGAGTGCCGATCGGTCATAGAACGACACGATCTGCACTCCGGCCGGTAGGCCCGCCTGTAGCGCGGCGATCTTCTCCTTGACGCGGTTGATCACGTCCACGGTGCTGACGCCGTAGCGGGCGACCACCACGCCGCCGACCGCCTCATTCGTTCCCTTGATCAGTGCCGCCGCCCGGAAGGCGTCGCCGACCTTCACCTGGGCCACCTGCTTGATGAAAATCGGCACGCCGCCCTCGGCACCGACGACGATGTCCTCGACGTCACGGACGTTCTCGATGAGACCGAGGCCGCGCACGACGGACCAGCTCCCGCTCGCCTCGACCACGTTGCCGCCGACATTCCGGTTGCTGCGCATGACGGCGTCGACGACCGCTGAGAGCGAGATCTTGTAGGCGCGCAGCCGGGTGGGATCGACGTCGATCTGGTACTGCCGCACCGTGCCCCCGATGCTGGCGACTTCGGCGACGCCGGGCACTGAGTTGAGCTGGTAGCGGATGAACCAGTCCTGCAGCGACCTCAGGTCTCGCAGCGAGTATCCCTTGCCCTCGACGGTGTACCAGAACACGTGACCGACGCCGGTCGCATCGGGCCCGAGCGTCGGAACGACGCCCGCCGGCAGCGCCTTGGTCAACAGATTCAGCCGCTCCAGCACCCGCGAGCGCGCGAAGTAGAGATCGACCGAGTCCGCGAAGATGACATTGATCATCGAGAACCCGAAGGCGGATGACGAGCGCACGACACGCACGCCCGGCAGGCCCTGGAGACTCACGGTGAGCGGATAGGTGATCTGATCCTCGACCTCCTGCGGCGAGCGGCCCGTCCACTCAGTGAAGACGATGACCTGGTTGTCGCTGAGGTCCGGAATCGCGTCGATCGGCGTGGTCAGCAGCGCCCAGTAGCCCCAGACCCCCAGGAGTGCGAACAGACCGAGAACCAGGAATCGGTTCCGGAGCGACACCTCGATCAGCCAATTGACCATGAGCCTCCGACATCACCCGACACGCAAACGAACGCGTTGGGTGGTCCTCTCTCCAGCGAAATCAGCGAACGGACAGACTACGACCTACGCGGAGAAAACGGAGGCTCTGGGAGGAGGCTCGAGCGAGGAAGCAGTTCGGATCGGGCGGCGCCGCAGGGGTTCCGGAGCGGTACCGGCGACAGTTGCGATAACCGGTACGGTCGGCGGCGCACTGATCGACGCGGTGGTGAGGGCGCACGGCTCATCGCAGGACAGCGCGCACCCGTCGAAGGCCATGCCGACGGGACCGGTGACGGCCCACATGAGCAACGCAACTATGATCAGTCCGCTACGCCATGACATCATCGCGATCGTACCACGCACGCTGCCCTAGAGGCCGTACAGGGTGACCGTCAACTTCCCGCGTCTCACCGTCGCGCGAGCGCTAAGCCGCCGGTGCGGATCGAGAGCCGCGCCCGTCGCGGCAGCCGGCCGGCGGCGGCGCGGTCCGTTCGAGGCCACGAGGCGCAGGAGAGTGACCTCCGGCCTGACACTTCAGCCGCTCATCCGAGTCTTGGGTGCCTAGCCCAAGGCGCGGTTGGAACCCAATGCGCAAAGGGGCCGAATCACTCGGCCCCTTTTGGCGTACGGCTACTCTTTTTGCATTCGTGCTCTACGATGACACTCAGAGTCACCATGGCCACTCGAGCGCGCCACGTCCTTCTGAGCCTGGCCACCCTGCTGGGTGTGCTCGGGCTGGGCTGCCAGTCGGCGCCTTCCACCGGTTCCCTCGGGCCCGCCCCGGGCGGCGTCGCTGCGCCCCCTCGAGCGGCGCCGTCGGCCGCGGCCCCGGAGGCCGCCTCCGGCGACAGCTACATCCGCTGGCTGGTGGACCGCTCGATGCTCCACCAGGCGGAGCTGACAGCGCGGCGTTATTCGGGCCAGGGGCAGCTCTGGCAACATCCATACGCCAACCCGCAGCCGCGTGCCGCCTCGGCGCTGGCGTCGGTGTGGTTCACGGCTTACCCGCCCTCTCACATCACTCGGCCAGACGAGTCGGTGCTGCGCAGCCTGGGTGATCCGGAGCTCTGGAGCCTCTTCAAGGAGATCGGGGTCAAGGGGGTGCACACCGGTCCCATGAAGCGTGCCGGGGGCATCCGCGGGCGCGAGTACACCCCTACCATCGATGGCAACTTCGATCGCATCAGCACCGAGATCGACCCTCGCTTCGGCAGCGAAGAGGAGTACAAGTCGATGGTCCGGCGCGCGCGCGACAACGGCGCCGTGGCCATCGGCGACATTGTTCCAGGCCACAGCGGCAAGGGGGCCGACTTCCGGCTCGCGGAGCGCGGCTACGGCGACTACCCGGGCCTCTATCACATGGTGGAAATCCAGTCGAAGGACTGGAACGTGCTCCCGCCCGTACCGACCGGGAACGACGCAGTCAACCTGAAACCCGAGGCGGTGGACGAGCTCAAGGCGCGCGGCTACATCGTCGGGCAGCTCCCGCGCACGATCTTCTACGAGAAGAACATCAAGGAGACCGACTGGTCGGCCACCGAGGCCATTGCCGGGGTCGACGGCAGAAAGCGCCGCTGGGTCTACCTCCACTACTTTAAAGGAGGGCAGCCCACCTTCAACTGGCTGGATCCCACGTTCGCCGCGCAGCGGCTGGTCATCGGGGACGCACTCCACTCCCTGGGCACGCTGGGAGAACGCATGCTGCGGCTCGACGCCAATGGCTTCCTCGGTATCGAGGTCGGTGCCAACAACAACCGGGCCTGGTCCGAGGGGCATCCGCTGTCGGTCACCTCCAACCAACTCATCGCCGGCATGGTCCGCAAGCTCGGTGGCTTCACCTTCCAGGAGCTCAACCTCACCCTCGACGACATCAAGGCCATGTCCCACGGTGGCGCCGATCTCTCCTACGACTTC
>Ga0066710_100003240_pt1 | contig 13747 bp, 12 predicted proteins | sample GraSoiAngelo_159_FD_79666 | JGI IMG/M metagenome (GOLD analysis project Ga0066710, IMG submission 79666) | Grasslands soil microbial communities from the Angelo Coastal Reserve, California, USA - 14_1009_16_40cm | ecosystem: Environmental > Terrestrial > Soil > Grasslands | place: USA...
AACCGATACTTTCCCACGCTGGAGGAAGTCGTCACGACCGTCGAAGCACAGTTTGGACTTTGGGCCCGCGGAAACGAAACCTTGCGTCGTCTATGCGCAATTACTTAAGACGCTGTGTTTAGCAAGGGATTATCAGGGTTTTTCTGGAGTGTTGTTCCCCTAAGGATAAATCGTAGCGCCGCCGAATTCATGCAATAGCGCAAACCGGTCGGCTCGGGTCCGTCTGTGAAGACATGCCCCAAATGTGCGTCGCACAGGGTGCATTGGATTTCCGTTCGCAGCACCCCCGCGCTGCAGTCTTTTTTCTCACGCACATTTTCCGCGGCGATTGCTTCCCAAAAGCTCGGCCACCCCGTGCCGGAGTCGAATTTCGATCCGGAATCGAAGAGCGCGTTGCCGCAACCAACGCAGCGGTATAGCCCCGCCGCGTGTTGATCGTAGAGCGCACCGGAAAAAGCGAATTCGGTCACCGCACGCCGCGTCACATCGTATCGCAGCGGGGTGAGCCGCTTCTTCCATTCGGATCTGTTCTTCCGCACTTTCGCGAGTGTATAAATCCCCAGCCTCGCGCCATCGTCTGCGAATTTCACGATCTTGACCGGGCCCGGATCGTCTTCCGGCTCGGTGTTTTCGGCAAAAGCGGCAAGGCAAACACGTTCTACACCCACCAACAAGCCGTACGCTGCGGCCGTGGCCGCGCCAAAGATAAGTCCGCGTCGCGTAAATTCATTCATAGCGGCGATTCGTGAAAAAAGAACTTACTCCGTTGCGCCCATCGGCGGAGGGGGCAAGAGCGGTAGCCTCTTGGCTTCTCCGCGTGCCCCGCGCACTTCCAGCTCTTCGAAGAGCAGCGACGGCGCCACCACCGAGGCCGGTAACCCGAATTGCGCCGAACCAAACGCCCCCAGCGCCGTGCCGGCAAATCCGGTGTTCTGACTCTGCATGTAGTTGAAAACGAAACTATCGTTGCCGATTCCAGCCAGGTTCCGCAATGCGCGTGAGTTCAGTCCGATGATGCGCGAGCCACGGATCATCTCTTCCCGGCCGGTTTCCGGATAGACGCGGTAAACGACGAGCGGCAGGCGATCGCCGGTCCCGGCGCCACCGCCGTAGCTTGCCAGAAGTTCGGAGAAATCCTCCTGGTGCAGCAGGCTCAATGCGGGATTGTCCATCTCGCGCACGACCAGGCAATAGGCCAGCTTTTCGGCGCGGCAGGTGTCCAGAAATTTCTTCTTCAATTCCGCCGCGGAAAGAGTTTCCGCCGAGGAAAAGAACAGATTGCTCATCGTCGGCTTGGCATCGTTTAAGAACGCGGCGCGACCGTGTCCGTTGGACTGATCGGAATCCGGCCCGGGTCTGCGGGACATCAGCTCGCCCTTCAGGTTGCCGTTCTCCACCAGCGTGACTTTCTGAGCGCGCACGCCCTCATTGTCCACGGTGTAGCCACCGATCAGCGGTGTGCCTTTGAAATCCTTTGCGCCCGGATCGTCCACAACCGACGAGCCGGACGGCAAAACGCGCGCGCCAAGCCGCGACACCCAGTCGCTCTTCCCCCCTAGCCCGCTGAGCATTTGTTCTATCACGGGACTAAACGAAATCGGCGGCCGCGCGCCGTTCACCGCGGGTCCAAGCACCTGCGCCAGCATCGGCGCGGCAGCGCGCGCCTCGAAAAGGACCGGGCCGCTATAGTCCTGCGCGGGAGGCGCGGCTCGCAGAGCCATGAGTTCGGTACCGGCAACGTTCAATCCCTTGCGCACCGTCTCCACGCTGGGCAAGTCGGCCGGGCGTGTCGCGTACGTGGCATAAAAATGGTTCAGCGGCACGCCATCGTCAGCCAGAGCGCTCATTCCCGCTTCGATCGCAGCGAACCTTCGATTCTGGCGAATTTCCGTTCCTTCGCTGGTCAGCAGATATTCCGTCGCATAGACGATGTAATAGGTCACGCGCGATTCGTGAATCTCGGAGAACGCCCGCAGGGCTGCCGAAGTGTCGCGTGCTTCCTGGTCCCAGTTGCGGCTGGTCCAATCCGGCGTCTCCGGCGGTTCGATGAGTTGCACCGGCTCGGCTTTCGAGAAATCGTCGATGTCCGACTGCCGCGCCAGGCTGCTGAGATACGCTTGCTTCCGCGAATAAGTCTCCACCGCTTCTTTGAAGGCCTGATCCGTGGCGATCCACAAGTCCTGCCGCAGCGAATCGTAATCGCGGTCGATTCCCACCGAGCCGGTCGGTCCGATGAAGCCGCGGAAGCCGTCGTCGCTTACAAAATTCGAGCTATCCAGCTTGTAGCTGCCGACACGCGCTTCCACATCCATGAAGCGGTTCCGCGTATGCGTGCTTGAGAGCAAGCTGCCGAATTCGGCGAGGACTTCGCGCACCTCAAGATCGACCAATCGATATTCGACGTAGTACGGCCGCACCGGCTGGTCGACGTTCGGGATTTTCAATTCCAGGCGAGTCTTCGCGCGGGCCATCTCATCGCGCATGGCCTGCAGCGTGTGGTCGTTGTCCTGCGGAACCTGCGCCCCCGAGGCCGCACCGGACCCCATCGCAACCAGGACCAAAATCAGTGCAGCTATTCTCTCTGCGCGCCTCACTGCATGCCTCCGGTCTTGATTGCATCATGCGCGGGCGGCGGCAGGATCGGCGGCCGGTCCGTGGAACTCTCCTTTTTCTGCACTTCCAATTCCGAAGTCAAAATCGCAGGCGACGCCGCGGCAACGGGGACGGATCCCGATTCCGCGCCGCAGTAGCCGTTAAAAACCTGCGGTGTATCGCCCGTCGCGACAATCTTCGTCAGCGCCGCGAGCGGCGTGCCGACAATATCCACTCCGCGCACCAATTCGTCAGGCCGCCCGTCGGGATAAACCTTGTAGACCACCAGGGGCAGCACTTGGAACGCTTGCGGCTGCCCGCGTCCGGTGAATGTAAATCCGCCGGCGATGTCATCGATCAACAACCCAAACGGCTTTCCCTGTGCTTTGATCAATTCAATCAGCTTGGCGCGGAGCTGCGCATTGGTTACCGTCTTGCTGCTCTGCACGATCAGGTTGCCCTGCCGTGAAACCGGCGTTGCGCCGAGCTGCCGCCTGCCATGGCCGTTCGACCGGGGAAACCCAACCAGCGGCGACCGTGACATCTCGAAATTCTTCAGCACACCGTGATCCACGAGCGGCACGCGCTGCGCCGGCACGCCTTCATCATCGAACTGGTAGTAGCCCAGCAGATCTTGTTTTCCCAGTTTTCTTAATGTCGTATCGTCAGTAATGCTCAGAAAATCCGGCAGAATTTGCTCACCCACTTTTTTAGAAAACGTTTGTCCTTCGGTCACGTCTTTTTGGCGATGGCCTTCGGCGCGATGGCCGAAGACTTCGTGGAAAAACACCGCCGCGGCGCGTCCCGTAAGCAGTGCCGGCCCGACGGTCGGATCGTTGATGGGCGCGGCCACCAGGCCTTCCAATTCCTTGCGCATGGCCGCTTCCGCCGCGTACACCGCTTTGTCGTCCGGCGCGTCCTTGGGGTCGACCCAATCGAAATTGTAGTAGCGGTCGATGTCCATTCCGTCCGGCGCCTTGCCCTGGATGAACAGCTCCAGCCGGTAGCGAATCTGCCCGAATTGCAGTTGCGTTTCCTCGCTGGTCACCTGATAGACATTTTGCGCTTGCGCCGAGAATGTCACGATGGAATTGATGATCGCCGGCGATTCGCGAAAGGCCTTGGTATAACCGCGGACTCTTTCCTCCCACGGCTTGCGGTCCACGGCGATGGAAACCTGCGGTCCGATGAAGGTGTGGGGCTCTTCGCGCGAAAAATCTGGTGCGTGCCCTTCCGTCGTTTCTACTTTTACTTCCTTGCCCGTTTTGATCTTGATCAGCGCTTCGGATGCGGCCCGGTACTGCTTGTCGGTCTCCAGCCAAATCGTCCGGCGCAGAACTTTGGCGTCATCGTCGATCGGCGCGGGCGCACCCGGCCCGCCGCTTGCCATCTGCCGCTCGCCGACCTTGTGCGAATTGTCCAGCTCGTACTTTCCCGTGCGAACCGAAACCTCCAGCCAGCGGTTGCGCCCCTCGTTGCTGTTGAGCAGCGCCCCGTTCGAACCGGACACATCTACGCGCTGCGTCTCCGTGATCGTATAACCCATGTAGTAGGCCGGAGGCTCCAGCGCGCTCAACGTCTTCATCGAGCGTTCCAGCTCAGCTTGCAGTGCCGCGAGCAGCGGCGAGCGCTTTGCCTGGGCATCAGGCGGCGCAGCGTTCGCCGCTTGCACCGTGACCAGAGCCAGGATGGCGAGCAAAATCAGCCCGCAAAAGAGCGGAATGGAGCGACTACGATTCGAATTGGTCAAAAGAAGCCTCACTTACGATTTGACGGGACCGCGAAACATTCAGTGTACGCCACCGCACAGCGGCGCACAAAGCGCGGCACGTTGGGGAGTCGCGGTTCAAACAACACTTCTTAGACGGTCTAACAACACAGATCGTTGCACCGGCGCAAAAAACGAAAGGCTCCGGCGAATCGAATTGCCGGGGCCTAAGACAAGCTCAATTTCGCCGAGCCACCGCGGCTATCCGCAAGCCTTTGGGTTATTCGGCGAGCAACCTCTTTGCACCTGCGTGCCACCACCGCGCGTCAACCCAACACCCAGACCAACTCCGATCGCTACCGTGACGATTCCGATGGTCCCCCAAACACCAAGGTGCGGCCCTACGGCGGACACGCCCGACGGGGCCCCTGGATCCGTGTCCTTGCTGGAGGCCACCAGCAGATCGAGCGTCACCTGCTGCGGCGGCAATGGCCCCGAATTGTCCCCGCTGCGCACGCTGGTCATCTGTCCGGCCTTGACGAGCACGCAGAGGCCCGCCAGGTTGCAGACCTTAACCAGTCCTTCGAATGCCATGACATTCATCGTGTTGTTCGCGTATTCTACAAAAAAATCCGTTCCCACCACCCCGGCGACGCCCGCCGGCGTGCGCACCTCGAATTTCCCGTCCGGCTTGGCGATCTTTTGCGCCTGCGTCCGGAGCTTGCCGTAGGTCAGTTCCAGCTCGGTTTGCTGCGCTCCCGCATCGTGTTTGACAATTTTCATGGACGATTCCGAACCCACATTCAGCACCGAACCGTCGTCCAACGCGATGCGCGCTCGCGCATTCATCTGGGTATTTACGAGGTCTAGCCAATCGACGGCCGTCTTCGCCGATGCGCTGATGGTTTTCCCGCTGCGAGCGATGTTCACAGCCGGAATCACGCGGGAGACTTCACCGGCGCGCTGTCCCGCCGACTGGGGCGCGGCCCAAATGTCCGCCGGGATCGAGATTAGAAGCGACAGCAATAGGGCCAGCCCGAAGGCATACGGGGACTTCGTCTTCATCGAGGACTCTCCTGGTCTTGCAGCCTGTATCTATCGTAGTTACTGGAGAGCGCCCGACCTGTCAACGCTTAACGGGGAGCCTTTGCCCACTCTCTACATGCTTTTGTGGGCACACGCCGCCGGCATCATTCAACTGCAAAGATGAAACAGTGCCGCAGCCATTCGCTTCCGGTTCAAAGTCGCGAGGACATCGTGCGATGAGGTGCCCGTCTTGCGTACACCTCGCAATGTCCCCACTGCCAGCGCTGCGTACAGCGCGGCCGGCAGCCCCTTGCTGGAAACATCGCCCAAGTACCAATTCTTCCGTCCGTCAATTGGAAATAATCCAGGAAATCGCTACGCACTGTGGCGATGGGCTGGAATTCATGCGAGATCATCACGGCGCCTGCGCGCAGGGATTCCGAGGGCAGCATCACGCTCTGGATCGCGCGAGCTTCCTGGAGTTCTTCTTCTCTCAGCTTTTCGAGGGCATGCAGTTCAAGCGGCGGCGCAGGCGTATTTATTCGTCTGTCCGAAGGGAGCGTTACACCGGAGAGGGAATTCGGCGGTACACCCAGTCTAGCAGAGCGGCTGCCCTTCAGGGCGAAAATGGGAGACGTTGTTTCCTAACGCACCTCGCCGTGCGCGCCCCTTGCAGGGGGCAACGAGCAGGCCCACAATTCCTCTATGCGTTCTCTTGTCGGCGTTCTGGTCGGTGCCGCCCTTCTCTTTGTCGTATATCACTTCTATTTGAAGAGTATGCCGACCCCGGATGAAGGTACGGCTCCGACGCAAGCCATCAGCCTGACGGGCGTTCGAAGCGACCTCCTGCAGATCGCCCAGGCGGAACGCGGCTACATCGCCACGAACGGCCATTGCGCTTCTCTCGACGAACTCATCTCCTCCAATTCTCTTTCCATGGCGCGCACAGAGCGCGACGGTTATTCCTACACGCTCGAGTGTTCGGGTGGTGCATTCACCGCCGCGGCGCGGCATCTGCCTGCGCCGGCCGGCTCCCCCCTTCGCTATCCCAATCTGGCCATCGACTCCACCATGCAGGTCCACGAAATCGACTGATGAAGCTTTGGCGAGGAATGGCATCTCCCGCGAGCGGAGCGCTTTCGAGAGAGTTCCTCCTAAATTCCGGGAACTTTTCCTGCCCGGTCCGCGTAATTTCCTTTGAAAGCGGTTCCCCCGATAAAACGCGCCTTACGGGCGCCTAAAACGAAAGAAGGAGCACATCATGGGCGGAGAATTGATTGGATTGGTGGCCGTCATTCTGGGGATGGGAGTCCCCCTTGGCGCGCTGTATACCTATTACCGGGTGCGCAAACTCCGTAGCGAAGAGCGGCTCGCGGCGATTGCCCGCGGCGTCGACATTCCCATGGAGCCCGAATTGAATCAGGCGGCGCGTTCCCGCCGTGCAGGCATCCTGCTGGTCAGCGGCGCGCTCGGCTACATCGCCACTTTTGGATTGATTGCGGGCATCCAAGCGGACCGTGACATCTGGACGGCTGCCGCGTTCGGCATTATTCCTCTCGCGATCGGCATCGGTTACTTTCTCGATTGGTCGTTCATCCGCCGCGACGCGCGTGCGTCAAGCTAAACCGGCCAGCCCTACAGAGGGCCGGGAATTGTTTCGGTTCGACGGAGAGGCAACCCGCCTTCATTTGTCTCACGACACAATTGCTCACGGCGTGTGCTTCTGGTCCACCACCAGCACGCCGGCTTCGGCGTAGTTCGTCGCTGCAACATCGTGAAACGACACGTGAATATTCTCGCGTTTGGCCTTGCCATCTTCGATCAGTACGGTAGTGACGCGTTCCGCAATTTTCCGTTTCTGTTCGGGTGTCCGTCCCTCCACCCAGGTAATTTGTACGTGCGGCATGTTCACTCCTCCTTAGAACGAGCGACTCCCGAACTCTTGTATGCAAGACGCAGGCATTCTATCCGCCGCCACGGTTCCCGCAAAGCCCGCCGCTTCCCTGTGCTAGAATTGTCTACTCATGCATCCGGCGATCCCTCACCTTATTGAGCTGCAACGCGTTGACCACCAGATCGCCATTCTGCGCGCCGAACTGGAAGGATTTCCAAAACGTATTCGCGAAGCGGAAGCCAAACATGGCAGCGCCCGTGCTGACCTCGCCTCCGCGAAGGAGGCGCACGCCCAGGTCGTGGCGGAACGCAAGAAGTTCGAATTTGACGGGCAGCAGTGGAAAGACCTCGCGCGTAAATACCGCGATCAGAGCGGTGCCGTGAAAACCAACGAAGCCTACAAAGCGTTGCAGCACGAAATCGCCAATGCCGAAGCCGAAGTGGCCAAAGCGGAAGACCGTCAGCTTGAAGTGATGATGGCCGCGGAGGAAGTCGAACACCGCGTGAAGATCGCGGAATCCCGGCTGAAGGAAGCCGAGCAGGCCGTCGTTGCGGAACGAAAAGAAATTCAGGCGCAAGGGGCGGAGAAGAAGAAACAGCTCGAAGCCGCCACCGCCGAGCGCGAAAAAATTATCTCTCCTGTGCCGGAGGATTTGCGCGAACTTTACACGCGCATTGCCAAGCGCCACAACGGCACAGCCATGGCCGAAGCCCGCGACGGCCAGTGCCGAGGGTGCGGCATGCGCGTCCTACCGCATATTCTTCAGGAGTTGCGCACGGAAACCAACGAAGAGGTTTACCGCTGTGAGAGCTGCGGCCTCATCCTCTATACCCTGGAACCGATTCCTATTGCGAACCCTGCCGTTGGTTCCGCGAATACCTCTTCGGCGGCCTCGACAAATTCCTGATGCCACGCCGCCCGCCAACTCCCCGTGGAAAAGGCCTCTTCGGCGATGCTCCTTCGGAGGCCAAGCCGGCTGCGGCGGCGTATCGCGCAAACATTGATGGCGGCTCTCGCGGGAATCCCGGACCGGCTTCTTACGGCGTGGTCATTCGCGATGGCCGCGATGAAATCGTCGCCAAGCTGAAGAAATACATCGGGCGCACGACCAACAACGTCGCTGAGTATTACGGCCTGATTGCGGCGATGGACTACGCACAATCGCACGGCATTCGCGCGCTGCGCGTCGAGAGCGATTCCGAACTTTTGGTGAAGCAGATACGCGGGCAGTACAAAGTGAAGAGTGAGGATCTGCGTCCGCTTTTCGAGCGCGCCCAAAAAATGTCTAAGGCCTTCGATTTCTTCCGCATCGAACACGTCTACCGCGAGCAGAACCGCGAGGCCGATGCACTCGCCAACGAAGCACTGGATGAAACGGAAGGAAAAGCTCCCGGCGCAGCCCCCGCAAAAAAAACCGAAGCGCCCAGCACCAAAACCGAACCGGCCAGTTCCAAACCTGAGCCGCGAAAGATTCAAGCCCGTTTCCGCGGCGGAGTTCTTTATTTGCTGGAAGATGTCGAGCTGCCCGACGGCATGGTCGTCGATGTTTCGATCCATCTTCGTCCCAAACCTCTATAGTTTCCTTCCCAATGCGGAGTTCTCCGCAGCGCTGGAAATTATTTCAAAACGTAACTGCGATAGAGGGTGTCGCGCTGGGCGGGGATGAAGCCAGCGTCCGAGATGATGCGGCGGAGTTCGCCTTCGTTGGTGCGGGTTTTCACGCCGGCGGCGAAGACGACGTTTTCTTCGATGAGGATGCTGCCGACGTCATCGGCACCGAATTGCAAACCAATCTGGCAGACTTTGATTCCAGGTGTCAGCCAGCTTGATTGGATGTGGTCGATGTTGTCGAGATACAGACGGCTGACGGCCAGCGTTTTCAGGTAATCGACCGCCGTGGTTTCCTGCACTTTTTTTCCGAGCGCGGTATTTTCGGCGGCAAACATCCAAGGAATGAACGCGGTAAACCCGCCGGTATCCTCCTGAATGCGCCGCAGTCTTTCGAGATGGTTGACGCGATGGCGCAGCTGTTCGCCGCAGCCGAACATCATGGTGGCGGTGGTGCGCAGTCCCAGCGAATGGGCCACGCGGTGCATTTCTTCCCAGTCGTCGCTGGTGCACTTCAGCCGGGCAATCCTCCCGCGGACTTCATCGTCGAGAATTTCCGCGCCACCGCCGGGAATGGATTGTAGCCCGGCGTCCATCAGGCGCTGGATGGTTTCGCGGATATTGATCTCGCTGACTTCCGCAATGCACAAAATTTCAGGCGCGGAAAAACAATGTAGATGGACTTGCGGGTAGCGGGCCTTCAGGGAGCGCAATAAATTCTCGTAGTAGCCGATCTGCAAGTCCGGGTGCAGTCCGCCCTGCAGCAAAATCCCGGTGCCGCCGAGCTCCAGCATTTCGTCAATCTTCTTGTAGATTTCCTCGAACGAGAGGACGTAGCCGTCCTTGGCGCCGAGCGGGCGGTAGAAGGCGCAGAAGGAACAATACTCGGTGCAGAAATTGGTGTAGTTAATGTTGCGGTCGATCTGGTAGGTGACGACGCGGGGGTCGTTTTTCTTCAGGCGCATTTGGTGCGCGGCCATGCCGAGGCCCACGAGGTCATCGGATTCGAGCAACTCCAAAGCTTGTTGTTTCGTCAGTCCCAAGATGTTTCCTTATCGTTCTTCCAAATCAAAAGTACCCAGAACATGTTCCGAATTCAATTGATCTCCCTAGCCGGGGCGCAGCATGCTGCGCCCCTACAACTTCACCGCCTCCGCTTTCGTGGCGGCCCATTCGAGCGGTTTCGCTTGCGGGATCAGGCCTAACTTTTCTGCATGATCGAAGTACAACTCCAGCCCTCGACGATTTTCCGCATCGAGGGAGAAGTCAATGTTGTGACGCAGATAGGATTCTAGCGTACGCTGCGGCAATTCCAATTCGCGCAAAGCATCGAAGCTGATTTCCGAGATGCGCGACAGACCGAAGTCCCGGGACGCGAGAAAATCGGCGGTCAATTCGGGAGTAGCGATGTCTCGCCCGGCCGCCCAGACCGCCAGGACGGCGGGCAGTTCCGTCAGACTTCGCCACTCGCCGACCACGTCATAGACGTAGAGCAACTCGGAGTTGGTAATCCCGAGCGCGGCCGCCTGACATACCGTTTGGCCTTGTGCGCCGGGCCAACTGTCCTTTTCGATTCCTACGGCAATTCGCAAGGCCGGATCACCAATCAGGAGCGCGGCGTCTGCTTGCTGCAACATCGCCCCCAAGTCCGGCGGCGCTTCAAAGAATTTCGGCGCGATCTTCCACTTTTCCGCACAGAGGATGCGCGTGAGCGTTTGCGTGCTGCGCGAACTGCCATCCAGCGCGAAGCTCTTCGCCCGTTCGATGGGCTTCTTTGCAAGGATCAGCAGGCTTCGCACCTGCTTCTTCGAGGCAATGGCCATGTCCGGCAGGATCGCCAAATCATCGATGCGCTGGTATTCAATGGCCGGGATAATCGCGACATCGGCGTTGCCGGTGCGCAACTGTTCGGCGCACTGCGAGGGCACGGTGAACGACAAATCATATTTGCCGCGCAGCGGGCCGTTGGTGAAGCCCCAGACGAGCGGCGCGGTGTTCAGATATCGAACGATGGAGATGCGAAGTTTGCTCACGGTTCGAAGGCTCGTTTGGAACTCTCAGTATAGCAGACCGGAATTTCTTCCGCGGCTGACCCCATTTGTTGTAAAACGATTCGTTCCGTTTGGAGGCTTTGAACATGTCGAAGGTTTTGCGCTCGTTTTTCCTTGTTCTCCTGGCTTGTACTTTTAGGGCATCAAACGTTGCCGCCGCATGGCCCGAAACGGCCCAGACTCCCACGATCGCGGAGAAGACCGCGGGGACGCAGAAGCTGCCTGGGTATTTCAACCTTTTCTGGGATGGGAAGCAGGGGAAGCTGTGGCTGGAAATCGACAAGTGGGGCAGCGAATTTCTTTACCAGAGTGGGCTTCCGGCGGGGATTGGGTCGAACGACATTGGGCTGGACCGCGGTCAACTCGGTGCGACGCGCATCGTGCGTTTTGAGCGCAGCGGGCCCAAGGTGCTGCTAATACAGGAAAACCTTGATTACCGGGCGGTGAGCAACGACCCGGACGAACGGCGCGCGGTCCACGACTCTTTCGCGGAGTCTGCGCTGTGGGGCTTTACCGCGGCGGCAGAGGAAAAGGATCACGCGCTGGTCGACGCGACGGATTTTTTCCTGCGCGATGCGCACGGGATTCCGGCGGCGCTCCAACGGACGAAACAGGGAGCTTATCATCTGGATGCGACGCGCTGCGCGATCTATCTGCCGCAAACGAAAAATTTTCCACTGAATACGGAAGTGGAGGCGACACTTACGTTTGCGGGAGAGGAACCGGGTCGGTGGGTTCGCGAAGTCAGCCCTTCACCCGAATCGATCACCGTACGCGAGCATCACTCGTTCGTGCAGCTTCCGCCGCCGGGGTACAAGCCTCGCGCCTACGATCCGCGCGCGAGCTTTTACGGCATGGGCTACATGGATTACGCGACACCCATCAGCGAACCAACCGTGAAGCGCTTCATCGCGCGGCACCGGCTGGAGAAGAAAGATCCGAAGGCGGCGGTCAGCGAGCCCGTGCAGCCGATCGTGTACTGCCTCGATCGCGGGGCCCCGGAGCCGATTCGCTCGGCGCTGCTGGAAGGCGCGCGCTGGTGGAACCAGGCGTTTGAGGCGGCGGGTTACAAGAACGCTTTTCGAGTGGAGCTCATGCCGGAAGGCGCGGACTCCATGGACCTGCGATACAACGTGATCCAGTGGGTGCATCGCGCGACGCGGGGCTGGTCGTACGGCGCGGCGGTGATTGATCCGCGCACAGGCGAAATCATCAAGGGTCACGTCACGCTCGGGTCGTTACGTGTGCGGCAGGATTTTCTGATCGCGGAAGGTCTCCTGGCGCCCTATGAGAAAGGCAAGCCAGTCTCGCCGAAGATGCAGGAGATGGCGCTGGCGCGGCTGAAGCAGCTTGCGGCGCACGAAGTGGGGCACACGCTGGGCTTGATGCACAACTATTCCGCGAGCACGGTTAACCGCTCTTCGGTGATGGATTATCCGCCGCCGTACGTGAGGCTCGCGGCGGACGGCACGCCGGACGTTTCCTCAGCCTACGCGACGGGAATCGGGGAGTGGGACAAAGTATCCATCGCGTTTGGCTATCAGGATTTTGCTCCGGAAACGAACGAACAAGCGGCGCTGAACAAAATCCTCCTCGATGCATTCGGTGGCGGGCTGCGTTACCTGACGGACCAGGACGCGCGTCCGGCCGGATCTTCCAGCAGCATGGCACATCTTTGGGATTCGGGGGCGAATGCGGTTGATGAATTGAATCGGCTCATGCAAGTACGTGGCGCGGCACTGAAGCGCTTCGGCGAGAACAATATCCGCGAAGGTGCGCCGCTGGCGACACTCGAAGACGTGCTCGTGCCGTTGTATCTGTTGCATCGCTATCAGGTGGAGGCGGCCAGCAAACTCGTTGGCGGAATGGACTACACGTTTGCGCTGCGTGGCGACGGACAGGCACCCACACAAATCGTCGCCCCAGCGGAACAGCGGCGTGCGCTTGCGGCCGTGCTGGCAACGCTCAAGCCGGACGTCCTGGCTCTGCCCGAGCCGCTGCTGAAAATGATCCCGCCGCGGCCGCCCGACTACGAACGAGGGCGCGAGCACTTCAAGATTCATACCAGCCCGACGTTTGATGCACTGGCCCCTGCGGAAGCCGCGGCACAACACACGCTGCAATTTCTTTTCAATCCGGAACGTGGGGCACGCCTGGTCGAATTCCATGCTCGCAACGCAGAGAACCCTGGCCTGGAAGAGGTGCTCGAGGACATTTTGGCAGCGACGTGGAAACAGCAGCATGGCTCGGCATACACGGCGGAGATCGCCCGGGCGATCGATCGCGTTGTGTTGTATGACCTGATGGCGCTGAGCGCAAACGAGCGGGCTTCCGATGAGGTGCGGGCCATTGCCGCGCTGAAATTAGAAGAGTTGCGCACCTGGCTCACGGCCATCCAGCGTTCCGCCAGAGATGAGGAGGAACGCGCCCATCTCTTCCTCGCGGTCTCGCAAATCGTTCAGTTTCAGAAAGATCCGAGGCAAATCAGGGTTACGCCCCCGGCCGAGCCTCCTGACGGACCGCCCATTGGCATGGACGACGATGGGGATGGCCGGGACTGATTTTTCAGCTGGATAGCACGTGACCAATCACCTCCCCTGTCGTCTATAGCTGCAGGGGGGGCCCCATGCCTCGACGCAGCCTTTTTTTTCTGATTTCGTTTTCTGCTCTGCTCGCCCTGGGCTTTACGAGCGCAAGAGCGAGCCGACATCATCACTCCGTAAGCATTTCCGACAGCCATAGAAGGCCAGCCACCGATTGCTCCGATCTTCGCATCCGCTTTGACGACCGGGATGCCCTGGTGCGGTCCGAAGAGCGTACCTTGACGAAGTCCGAAGCCGCGGTCCTCGAGGTTCAGCCACATAGCAC
>Ga0066710_100003242_pt1 | contig 13743 bp, 9 predicted proteins | sample GraSoiAngelo_159_FD_79666 | JGI IMG/M metagenome (GOLD analysis project Ga0066710, IMG submission 79666) | Grasslands soil microbial communities from the Angelo Coastal Reserve, California, USA - 14_1009_16_40cm | ecosystem: Environmental > Terrestrial > Soil > Grasslands | place: USA...
AGGTCGCCGAGCGGCTCGCGTTCGCGGGCGCCCAGCCGCTCGTCGAGCTGGAGGATCTGCGTGCCTCCCTGCTCCGGATCCTGGACGAGGCCCTGAGCCGGAAGCACGCGGAGGAGACGACGGAGGCCGCGGCGTTTCACTTCATCAGCGCGCGAAGCGTGAAGGCTCCGCTGGGCTTGACGGTGGAGAGTCCGGAGGAGGTGGCAGAGCTCTGGCCGCAGGTGGATCCCTCGGCTGCGTTCTATCACCTGGTGGAAGCGCGGGTCCTCGGACCCGCCGAGGACGACTTGGTGGATTGGCTCAGGGCGCGCGGAGCGCAGCGCTTCGCGGAAAGCGCCGAGGACCTGACCCGTGGGGGCATGCCGCTCCTGCGTCTCCAGCGGGAGATCGGTGCGAGGTGGCGCCGCTCCGAGATCACGAAGCGCCTCCTGCAACGTACGGAGCGATCCGACGCCACGCGGCGCCAGGAAGCGCGCGCCGTCGTCGCGCGATTCGCGGGGCGTCTCCGCAAGCCGCGCAAGGGAAAGGACGAGTGAGCGAGACCACGGCGCCCTTCGAGCCGAGCGTCCTGCCCGAGGGCGGGCCCGAGCCGCGCGCGGAAGGCGGCTGGCTCGACCGCTACGCCCACCTGGTCGGCCCGGGCACCCTCCGCGCGCTCGAAGCGCTCGCCCGGAGGCTCCGCGGGCACCGACTCGTCATGGTCAACACCACCAAGACGGGGGGCGGGGTCGCGGAGATTCTGCATCGACTCGTCGTGATCCTGAACGAGCTGGGCGTGCCCACGAGCTGGGAGGTCATGGAGGGGGACGAGCGCTTCTTCAATGTGACGAAGAAGATCCACAACGCGCTGCACGGCCGGACCGAGTCGCTCACGGCCGAGGATCGCGAGGTCTATGCCGAACGGACCCGGCAGGAGGCACAGCGCCTCGAGCTGGACGGGGACCTGATCCTGATCCACGATCCGCAGCCCGCGGGGCTGGTCTCGCTCCGGCGGGCACCGGGCCAGCGCTGGGTGTGGCGGTGCCACATCGATCTCTCTTCGCGCGATCCCGAGCACTGGGAGTTTCTGCGTCCCTCCGTCTCCCAGTACGACGCGTCGATCTTCTCCGCGGTCGAGTTCGTGCCTCCCCTCCCCATCCCGACCTACCTCGTGCCTCCGTCCATCGATCCGTTCTCGGAGAAGAACAGGGAGATGGACCCCGACGAGGTCGCGGCCATCGTGGAGCGGCTCGGGCTCAACCGGCGAGGCGGGCCCTGGGTGACCCAGATCTCGCGCTTCGACCGCATCAAGGATCCGATCGGAGTCATCGAGGCCTTCCGTATGGTGCGCGCGCGCCGCCGGGCCCGGCTGCTTCTCGCGGGAGGGGGCGCCAGCGACGATCCGGAGGGCGCGGAGGTGCTCGCGGAGGTGCTGGAGCGCGCGAAGAAGGTGAAGGATGTCACCGTGCTCGAGCTCCCGCCCGGCTCGGACGTCGAGATCAACGCGCTTCAGCGCGCCTCGACGGTGGTGATGCAGAAGTCGCTCCGGGAGGGCTTCGCCCTCACCGTCTCCGAGGCCCTGTGGAAGCGGCGCGCGGTGGTGGCGAGCGCTGTGGGGGGAATCCCCCTGCAGATCCTGCACGAGCGGACCGGCCTTCTGGCCCGCTCGATCGAGGGCGCTGCCTTCCAAACGGTCCGCCTGCTCGACAATCCGGACCTGCGCCACGACCTCGGCGCGGAGGGACGCGCCCATGTCCGGGACAACTTCCTCCACACACGCGAGGTCCGCGACTACCTGGCGGTGTTCACCTCGCTGTTGTGACGAGAGCCCGAAGGCGTCCTGCCTCCGGGCTCCCGCGTTTCTCGTCCTCTTTCGGGAAGAGCTACTTCATGCGCGTGTAGGTGATCTCCATCTCGGTCTGTTCCTTCCCGTCCTTCACGTTGCTCATCGACATCATGTACTGATTCTCGTCCATCACCTTCGTGACCATCTTGTAGGGGACCGGGGCGCCGGTGCGGGGATCGGTCATCGTTGTCATCATCGTGAAAACCTTGCCGGAGGGATCGGCCTTGCCGTCGCTCATCGCGATCCCGGTGCCCATGTTGTCGGCCCACATGCTGACGAATTCCTGTTTCTGGTTGTCGTAGCCCATGAGACCCCAGCCCTCGAACGGCATCCCGTCCATGTTTCCCTTGTAGGTGCTCTGGAGGTAGCGGTTCCCGAGGATCCACGAGCTCTCGCAGGTTCCCTCGCTCACCGTGGGCTCGCCCGGCTTCATCCAGCTCTTGGCGGTGGTCTTCCAGTTTCCCGCCATGGGCTTCATGAGCTCGTGCATCGGGCCCGGCATCGAGGCCTTCATCATCATTTCCATCATCTGGTCCTGCTTGGCATCGGTCTTCGGAGCTTCGGCCTTCGTGGCTTCGGCTTTCGCCGCGTCGGCCTTGGACGCCTTGGTTGCCTTGGGCGCCTTGTCTGTTGCGAATGCCGTGCTCGAAACGAGGCCGAGTGCGAGTACGATCGAGAGCGCGATGCGTGCGGAATGGCGTTCCATGCGTTTCATCCCCCTCGTAGCGGTGGAACAGCGGACAGCGTGACCTGGGTCCGGAATCTAGCACAAAGTCGAGCCCCATGGACTAGGGCTTGGACGGGGGGGCCGCCTCCCCGGCCGCAATCCCGAGCCACTCCTTGGCCTGTGCGTGCTTGGGGTCCTCGCGCAGCGCGGTTCGCCACTCGGCGACCGCTGTCGGTACGTCATTCTTCATCCAGAAGATCGCGCCGCGGTTGAAATGAAGCTCGGCCGACAACGATGGGCTCGGCTTCTCTTGCTTCGCCAGAATTTCCAGGGCCCGATCGGTCGCCTTCAGTGCCTCGTCCGGCCGATGCGTGTCGTGATAGAGCACGCCGAGACTCTGGTACGAGGTGATGTTCTCGACTCCGGCGCCCTTGCGGAGCAGCCGTTCGGCTTCCGCCCAGCGTTCCTGTCGTATACGAAGCTCGGCCAGGTTGTTGTAGATTCGATAGTCCGTGCTCTTCGTGAGCGCGTAGCTCCAGAGGGAATCGGAGTCCTTCCACACCTTCGAGTACCGGAGCGTCTGGAGTGTGAAGCCCAGGGTGACCGCAAGCACTGCCAGAGCGACTGCGGCGCCCTTCCAGTCCAGGCGCGGAAACCGGTCCAGCCTGCCCAGCCCGACGGCGATCGCCGCGAACGTCCAGCAAAATCCGATCGAAGGTGCGTAGAGATAGCGGTCGGCCATGTAGGTCACGAGCGGGAAGAGCGCCGCTGGAAGGAGCGCGATGAAGGTCCAGCTCATGCCGAGAAACTCGGTGCGGCGCTTCAGGCGGAGAAAACCCAGGGCCAAGCAGGGGAATACGGCGAGCCCAGCGATATTCAAGAAGAGCCTCGCGCCGTTCCCGACCAAAGGAAGATCATAGTCCGGCTGTCCCGGCTTCCCCGCCAGAAGGCCCAAGTAGGTCCAGAGCGCGTGCCCCTTCACCGCGAGGTAACGAATTCGGTCGTGCACGTAAGGGGCCTTCGCCGTGACCTGGACGCGAGAATTGACCACGATGAGGATTGCGCCCAGGATTCCGTACGGAATCTTGCTCGCCAAGGCCGCGATGAGCGAGGGCCGGGCTCGCCGCGAGCGGGGCATCCAGTCCAGGAGCAGGAGAAACGCGGGCAGGACCACGACGCTCGCCTTGGACAGCATGCCGAGAAAAAAGCAGGCCACCGACGCGGCATAGGGAATGGGTCGGAGCGCTCTCCCCCGTCGCGCGTGCAGGTAGGCCAGCAGCGAAAGGAGCATGAACATCGTCGAGAGCACTTCCTTCCGACTGGAAATCCAGGCCACCGCTTCGACGTGAGAGGGATGGACCGCGAACAGGAGCGCGGCGATCCATCCGACAGCGAAGCTGCCGCTCAGCCGCCGGACGACAACGAGACAGAGAATACAGTTCGATCCGTGGATCAGGACGGATGACAAATGGTAGCCCCCGGGCTTGAGACCCCATAGTGCGTGATCCAGCATGTACGAGAGGAGATGAAGCGGAAGATAGTTCAGAAAATAAGGCTGAGTGAAGATCGTCCGGGCGTTCTCCCACGTGAGCTGCTGGATCCAGGGATTCTTGAGGATGTAGATGGGGTCGTCCCAGTTCAGGAACTCATAGGTGCGAGTACCCCAGAACGCCGCGCAGCCGCACGCGAACACGGCGACCCCGGCGAGGAGGATCCAGGCTCGCGATGCGGGCCCGGCCGTCTGATCCGCCGCGGAACCTCGGGGCCCCGGACCCGGAGTCTGCGACGGATCTCCGGGACGTTTGCTCGGGCGCTTGCTCATCCGCGCCCTTGCCCCTCGCGCCGCGCGACGCACTCCAGAGTTCCGCCGCGACCCAGCGACGCCTCGAGGAGGGCGAAGAGAAACGCCGCCGGCAAGAGCGCTGCCATCAGAACGGGCTCGAGCACGAGGCGAGGCGAGGTCCAGAGAGAGCGGTTCCCCTTCAGGACCTCATAGTACTCGTCGCGAGGAAAACCCATCGCGTTCAACACGCTCTGAGCGACTCCGTACACGTTCTGCTCCCAGGAAAGCGTCCGGGTCCTCTCGATCCGGAATCCCGCGTCTGAGAGAGCACGCTCGAGGGACGCGCGCCCAAAATGTTGCAGGTGCCGCGGCGGGTCGAGGTGGAACCAGGCGCCTCGGAAGAGGTTCGCCTGCATCGAGTCGATGTTGGGAACGGCGACCATCAGCGTGCCGCCGTCGGACAGCCATTCGTGACAGAAGCCCAGGATCCGATCGGGCTCGGGCAGGTGCTCCAGCACGTGCCAGATGGAGATGAGATCGAACGATCCCGCCGGAAAGCGACCACACTCGAGCGCCCCCAAGTGCAATCTGAGACCGGGGACCTGTCCGGCCCGTCGCCCCGTCTCCGCGGACAGCTCCGTTCCATGGCACTCGTGACCCGAACGGATGAGGCGCGCCAAAAACTGGCCGCTCCCGCAGCCGATGTCGAGGACGCGTCCCCTACCCCCGCGACCGGCCTTCCCCAGGAGATCCCCGGCGAGCCGGGCGCGTCCTTCCCGAAAGCGATCCACGATCCGCTCGATGGCGGTGACGAACTTCCGCGTTCCCGAGCCGTAGTAGTCGTGGTCGTAGCAGGCTGGGAGCGCTTCGGCGCGGGGCCGCGGATCGAGCAGCATCCGCCGGCACCGAAGGCAGCGCCTGAGCCCGAACCGGTCCTCGCCTAGACGGAGGACGCGCGTTGGCGGGGCGAGTTCGCGCGAGCCGCAGGAGCACACGGACACCTGTTCCAGGGAGAGCGCCCTCATCAGCCGGCGCGCGGCGGGCCGGCCGGGACCGGCTCCGCCGGAGGCCGCGACGAGAGCTTGCGGCCCTCCGGCCCGAAGAGTGCATAGCGGCGAAGTCCCCACCGCTGAAGCCGGTATTTGACGCACACCCCCAGGACGCCCAGGCCGTAGCGGACCGCGCGCGGGAAGGAGATGCTCGAGGCCTCCCCGAAATAGCGTGTCGGACAGCTCACCTCGCCGATCTGGTATCCGAACGCCACGATCTGGGCGAGCATCTCGTTGTCGAACACGAAGTCGTTCGAATTCTCCTCCAGCGGAAGGGATTCCAGCACCTGCCGGCTGAACGCGCGATATCCGGTGTGGTACTCGGAGAGCTTGCGCTGAAGCGCGACATTCTCGATCAAAGTGAGGATCCGGTTGGCCACGTACTTGTAACGTGGCATTCCCCCATTCAGAGCGCTCCGGCCAAGCATGCGCGACCCGAGCACCGTATCGTAGATCCCCTTCGCCACCATCGACGCCATCGCCGTCACGAGCGCGGGCGTGTACTGGTAGTCGGGGTGCACCATGATCACAACGTCAGCTCCTGCGTAAAGCGCCTCGCGGTAGCAGCTCTTCTGGTTCCCCCCGTACCCGAGGTTTTTTGGGTGCACGAAGGTGGTGATCCCGAGACGCCGGGCAAGCAACGTGGTCTCGTCCTGACTCGCGTCGTCGACGAGAATGACTTGATCCACGATTTCGTGAGGCAGCTCCTCATAGGTCTGTCGCAAAGTCTTGGCCGCGTTGTAGGCGGGGAGGACGACCACGATCCGCTTTCCGTGAATCAACGCGCAGACCCTGCGGATGCGGGGGGCCGGTCCCCGCCGAGCCGCTCGAGCGCAACCTTCCGGTTCTCCTGGGCCACCCGGTTCGTTGGCTCGATCGCGAGCGCCATCTCCGCGGCACGCCGCGCATCTTCGTTCCGGCCGAGCGCGAGGTAGGCCAAGGAGAGATTCGTGGCCGTGACAGCCCGTGCGGCGTCGTCGCCCCACCACAGGCCGCGAATCGCGAGCGTCAGCGTGTCCGCTGCGTCCACCCACCGATTCTGAGCCAGCGCTTGCGAGCCGAGAATGGCAAGGGGTTGGGCGAGCCCGGGATAGGTAGAGGCAGAACGGATGATCCACCCGCGGCCCTCCTCCACGAGGTTCAGCTCGATGAGTGTCTGGCCCGCCTGGTCCACGATCTCCGCGTTTACGCTGTCCCGCGCCACAGCCTGGGCGAAAGCGGACCGAACGTCTTGGACGGACGCGTCCGGAGGCTTCAGCGCCATCTGAGCTGCTTCGATTCGGCCGAGGTTGGAATAGTAGTAGCCATTCTGTGGTTCGATCCGTATCGCCCGCTCCTCCGCCGCCCGGGCATCGCGCAGAAGACCACGCCGAAATGTCTGAGTCCCCTCCTCGACTGCCCGCGTCAAGAACGATATACCAAGAGAATTTTGATACGTGGAATTCCAAGGTGCGAGAGACGCGGCATATCGCAGCGCCTCGGAGTGAGCGGGGCTCTCCGTGCGTGTCTGCAACGCAACAGCCTCGGCGATTTGCGCGCGGATCGGGATGATCACGACCTGTGCGAACAGAGCCAACATTGGGATCCCGGCGACGAAAAGAGCCCAGGGCTTTATGCCGGATTTGAGAAGCCGAGTCTCGGCCACTTTCGGTTGCGCCCGCGGACTCGCGGCGGAGAGCCACCCGGCGAGCGCCGCCGCGAGTCCGCCCGAAGCGACAACCGTGAAACTGGTGAGGTCCTGAATGAAAAACACGACCAGGGACGCACCCGCCGGGATCGCCCCGGCGCGCACGGCGGGCGTCCCGCGACGCACGCACCGCCAGACGGCATACCCGGCACAAAGAACGACAAGGAGGCCCGCGACGGCGCCCGGGACACCCTGGGTGGCGAGAATCTGCACGGCTTCATTGTGCGCCTTGGTCGGCGTGAATCCCCACTCCAACTTCCAGTATTCCGAGGGTCGATATCGGGGAAAGGCGGTGCCGAAGGCATCAAGACCGACGCCCACAACCGGGTGATCTCGAGCCATGAGGATCCCGGTGCGCCAAATGTGCAACCGCGACTGTGTCGTAGGAGCGCGGAAGCTGGCGATCTCATGCACCCGCGTGAGCAAATTCGCTCCCATCGGAGAGTGCCGGAGGAGAAACGCCGAAGTTCCGAGGACGAGAAGCGAGACGGCAACAGCGGCTGTGACCCGAACAGGGCGCGGAAGGTCGCGTCCCCTTGGTAAACTGTGGACCCGATGCCGGCCACTTAGGTGAAGCAAGGCCCAGGCGGCCCCCCCAGCGGCGAGTCCAATCCACGCCCCACGGGAGAGTGTCGCCGCGAGCACGAGGACGGAGAGAATAGCCACGAGGATCCAGGCCCATCCTTCGAAGCCGCCTCGCGCTCTGACGGCCAGCCAGATCGTCAGGGGGATAGTCATGCCTAAGTACGCGGCGAGATGGTTAGGGTGACCCAGGGTGGCGAAGATCCGCATTCCTCCACCGAACGTGGCCGTCCGGCCCCACACCATGGGATCGTTTCCGGAAATCTGGAGGAGCCCATAGGTGGCGGCGAGGGCTCCGGCAAACCCGGCGGCCCTCGCGAATCGCACCAACGAATCGGGGCGTCCCTTGGATACGGCGCGAGAGGCGAAGTAGACGATGGCGGTCCCGATCGCCACGCTGAGCCCGGCGAAGCTGTCCGGCGCTCCGTATAGGCTTTGAGCCGGGTTCGGGGAAGCAAACGTGGAAGCCAAAGCGGACACAAGGAAGGCTACTAACGAAACGCCCAGCGGATCACCACGAGCTAGAGACACCATTCGCGATGGCAAGGAGCGGAGCCAGGCGATCGGTGTTAGGCGCCGAATCGCTTCGAGTTGCGATGCGAGGCCTAGCCAGAGGAAGATCAGCGCCGCCGTCAACAGAACCGCGACCTTGGGCACTTCGAATACTTCCGCCGTCGTTCGCGAGAAGACCACCGGGGAGAGCGCGAGCAAACCGAGGAGCACGACCTCCTCGAAGGAGATTCGGAAAACCTTAGGCTTCACCGGCATTCAGCCCTCGGACCGCATCGACGCGCGCTTCGTGATCATGGAGTTTGATTCGCCGGAGCGGGACTCCTACCGAGCCGCTCCAGCGCGAGATCCCGGTTCCGCCGGGCGTCCGCGTCAGAGGGATACAGCTCGACGGCCTCTTCAGCCGCTCGCAGGGCATCCTCGTTCCGGTTAACCGCGAGATACGCCGCGGAGAGATTGCTCCAGGCGTTGCCATTCGCCATCTTCTCCCCCCACCACTCGCGCTTCACGGCCAGCTCGAGCGTGTCGACCGCGTCCGTCCAGCGCCGGTCCAAGAGCGCGGCGTAGCCGAAGAGAGCCATCGGTTGAGCCAGGCGGGGGTAGAGCGCCACCGCGCGGCGCGAGATCGAGCGGCATTCCTCCGTCTGGCCGAGCTGCATCATCTCGTTCGCGGCCTGATCCAGGATCTCGGCATTCGTCGAGTCGTGCACCATCGCTTGCGCGAAGGCGCGGCGCGCGTCCTCCACGGTCGCGTCGGGCGGGTGGAGGAGCGCCTGCGCGGTCGCGACGCGCCCCAGATTCGAATAGTAATAGCCGTTTTCCGGCTCGACCGCGATGGCCGACCGTAGGACCGCCGCGGCGCGGCGGAGCGTTTCGCGACCCCGGGCCGCGCTCGGCTCCTGGTGCGCCTGGAGCAGAAGCGTGGTGCCGAGGAGATTCCGGTAGCGGGCATCCCAGGGCGCGAACGCGAAGGCGCGCTCGAGCGCGTCGGCCCGCTCCAGGCTCGCGGAGGGGGCCTGATTCGCCCTTTTCTCGGCGACCTGGGCCCGGAGCGGGAGAATCACGAGCAGGAAGAAGAGCCACAGAACGGGGATCAAAGACGTTACCCAGGCCCAGCGCGGCGTCGGTGTCCGTCGCGCCCGGGCGCCCGGATCCTGCCGCTGGGCCGCGCCGTCTGAAGCCGCCGCCGAGGAGTTGAGCCACCCCGCGACCGCGGCCGCGAGGCTCCCCAGGGCCACCACGGTGAAGCTCGCGAGATCCTGCACGGCGAACGCGACCAGAACGGCGCCCGCGGCGATCGCGCCGGATCGCGCGGATTCCTCGGTGCGTCTGGCGCTTCTCCAGATCGCCAGCCCCGCGAAGAGGAGGACGATCAGGGCCGCGATCCCCCCGAGGATCCCCTGGGTCGCCAGGATGTCGATCCCCTCGTTGTGGGCCTTGCGCGGAGTCCGGGCCCACTCGATCCGCCAGTACTCGGCGGTGCGGTAGCGGGGGAACACGGTTCCGAATTCGTCGAGGCCAACCCCCAGCAAGGGATGGTCGTGAGCCATGCGGAGCCCGGCGCGCCAGATCTGGATCCGCGACTGTGTCGTGGGCGCGCTCAGGCTCGCGATCTGTCGCACGCGCTCCGCCAGATGGGATCCCATCGGCGTGCGCGCGAAGAAGAGCGCGGCGGCGGCGATCACGAGGAGCGAGGCCAGGACCGTGGCCGGCGCGCGCGAGAAACGCTTCCCACGCGGGCCGCCCTGCGCCCGGGACCGGCCTCTCGCGAGGAGGCTCAGCGCGACCCACGCCAAAGCACCCGCCAGAAGCCCGATCCACGCGCCGCGGGAGAGCGTGGCGGCGATCACGATGACCGAGGTCGTCGAGACCACGGACCATAGGATTCTCTCGCCTGAGCCCCGCGAGCGGGAGACCAGCCAGACCGTGAGCGGCACGGTCATCGCGAGGTAGGCGCCCAGCATGTTGGGATGCCCGAGCGTGCCGAAGATCCGCACGTCCCCCTCGTAGCTGGACGTGCGGCCCCAGGTCAAAGGATCGAGACCGACGAGCTGGATCAGAGCGTAGCCGGCGGCCAGAGCGCTCGCGAACCCCGCCGCGCGCGCGTAGCGCGCCAGGGTCGCGGGATTGCCGCGCGACACGGCGCGGGAGACGAAGTAGGCGATCGCGGTGGAGAAGGCGGTCACGAGACCCGCCGTGCTGTCCACCGCGCCGTGCAGACTTTCGGCGGGATTGGACGAAGCGAGCGTCGAGGCGACGGCGGAAGCGAGGAAGAGAAGAACGCCTACGCCCAGGAGGTCGCGCGCCGCCCAATGCCTGAGACGCTCCCAAGCCCCGAGGATGTATCGGCCCGGCCCCGAGCGCGCAAGGTGCGCGAGCTCCGAGGAGAGGGCCCGCCAGAGGAGGAGCAGGGCGCCTGTCGCCAAAAGGGAGCTCTGGGGGATCTCGAAGCAGTCCTGGGTTGCCCGCGAGAAAACGACCGGGACGAGCGCTAGCAGCGCGAGAAGGACAATTTCCGGATATGTGATGGAAGAGGGCTTTGCCTTCATGCGCGTCGGAGAACGCTACACCCCATCGTGTGGTGGCGACGGGGTGTAGCGATGGAATCGCTTCGAGGCGGTTTCGAGGTTACTTGAGATGCTTCGAGACGAGCTTCGTCATCTCGAACATGCTCACTTGGCGCTTCCCGCCGAAGACCGCGCGCAGTTTGTCGTCCGCGTTGATCATCGTTCTCTTCGTCTTGTCCTGGAGCTTGTTCTTCTTGATGTAAGCCCAAAGCTTCTTCGTCACCTCGGTCCTCGGCATCGCTTTCGATCCGATGACTTCGGAGAGTGTGTCGGAAGGCTGCATGGGCTTCATGAACGCTGCGCTGGGACCACGCTTCTTCGCGGTCTTCCTCTTCGCGGTCTTCTTCGCGGGCATGCACCTCTCCTTTCGTGAGCGTCCTGCCGATCCGGATGCGTCGGCACCGAGGGGAATTACTATCACGGACGGGGCCGGAGGGCAATATTTCATAGGTAAATCGAGCCCGGCGCGGAGGAAAAAATGGAGCGGAAGACGGGATTTGAACCCGCGACAGCCACCTTGGCAAGGTGGAGCTCTACCGGGCTGAGCTACTTCCGCTCTCGAGGTAATTTGTCGGTCTGGACGGGGAATTCTAAACCCCGCCCGAAATCGCGTCAAGCGAGCTAGGCCCTGCCGGGACCCGCCTCCTGCACGGTTGTGAGCCACTTGTGGTACCCCGTACCCATGCGCCGCGACGCGTTCGCCTGCCGGTAGAGCTGCAGATACTTCCGGGCGGACGCTTCCCAGGAGAAATCGCGGGCCATGCCATTCCGGCGTAGACGCAGGAGCGCCCGCGGCTCGGCGTAGAGCCTGAGGGCCGCCTCGACCGCGCCGAGCAGGGCCTCGGGGGTGTACGGGGCGAAGACGATCCCCGTTCCCCCATCCGACCCGGGCGAGTACGGATCCACCGTGTCCGCGAGGCCTCCGGTCCAGCGCACCACCGGCACCGTGCCGTAGCGCATGCTCATCATCTGGTTCAGCCCGCTCGGCTCGTACCGCGAGGGCATGAGGAAGAAATCGCTGCCCGCTTCGATCCGGTGCGCGAGCGGATCGTCGAAGCCCTTGTTGAAGCTGAGGGCATTCCGGTAGCGCTTCGCGAGGGATTCGAACAGCTCCTCGTAGCGCTTGGAGCCGCTTCCCAGCAGGACCCATCGCGCGGGAAGCGCGAAGAGCCGCTCCGACGCTGCCTCGATCAGGTCGAATCCCTTCTGCTCCGCGAGCCGCGAGATCATCCCGATCAGCGGGCGGTCCGGCTCCCCCGGAAGGCCGGCCTCCACGAGGAGCGCCGCCTTGCAGACCGCCTTCGCTTCGAGACTCTCCGCGTCGTAGCGGGCGGCGATGGCACGGTCGGTCCGCGGATTCCAGATCTTGACGTCGATCCCGTTCAGGATCCCGACCAGGTCCTCGTGCCGCGCGTTCAGGACCCCCTGGAGCCCGAACCCGAACTCCTCCCCGGACTGGATCTCCTCGGCGTAGCGCTCGCTCACCGTGGTGATCACGTCCGCGAAGTGGATGCCCGCTTTCAGGAAGTTCATCTTCCCCCAGAACTCGAACGGCGAGAGCGGATAGAAGTATCGGGGCGGAAAGCCCGCGATGGCCATGGAGTCCGCGTCGTACACACCCTGATAGCCCATGTTGTGGATCGAGAGGACGGTCGCGGTCATCTGGAAGAAGGGATCCTCGGCGTAGAGGGTCTTCAAGTACGCGGGCACCAGCGCGGCCTGATGGTCGTTGGCGTGGATCACCTCCGGCGCGAAGGCTAGGGCGCGCATGGCCTCGAGTGAAGCCCGCGAATAGAACGCGAACCGCTCGGCGTTGTCCGCGTACGCCTCCCCCGTCTTGGGATCGTTGTAGATCCCGGGGCGGCCGAAGTAGCGGTCGTTCGCGATGAAATAGACGGTGTGGTGCGGGCTCTGCTCGAGGCCGCGGAGGGCGTACACGAGCGCGGGCGTGTCCTCCCCGCGCACCGGGACCTCGATCTTGGTGACAAGCTCCAGCGTGCCGCCGTCGGGAAGGGTCAGGCCTGCGTAGCGGGGCAGGAACACCGCGACGGAGCATCCCAGATCGGCGATCGACCTCGAGAGCGCACCCACCACGTCCGCCAGCCCCCCCACTTTCGCGAAGGGGACCGACTCCGCGCTCAGCATCGCGACGCGGAATCGTTGGGTCACGTCGTGAACTCGATGTCGCGGAGGTACTGCGCCGCCTCCTCGGGGGAGGTGGGGTTGATGTAGAACCCGGTTCCCCACTCGAATCCCGCCACCTTTGTCAGCTTCGGCATGATCTCGATGTGCCAGTGGTAGTAGTCGAGCCGGGTGTCCCGGCAGGGCGCGCTGTGCACGATGAAGTTGTAGTGCGGCCGGTTCAGAGCCTTGTTGATGCGGCCGAGCGTGTCCTTGAGCGCGTGCGCCAGCGACTTGAATTCGCTCTTCTGTGAATCCTCGAACGCGGAGATGTGGCTCCGCGGGAGGATCCAGGTCTCGAAGGGAAAGCGCGGAGCGAAGGGCTCAAAGGACACGAAGTGTTCGTTCTCGGAGACGATGCGCTTTCGCTCGCGAATCTCCTGCTCGATCATGTCGCAGAACACGCACCGCTCTTTCAGCCGGTAGTGCTGGAGCGCTCCGTCCAGCTCCTCGGTCACCACCTTGGGAATGATCGGCGTGGCGATCAGCTGCGTGTGGCTGTGCTCGAGAGACGCGCCGGCGCTCTCGCCGTGATTCTTGAAGATCAGGATGTAGCGGAACCGGTTGTCGTTCTTGAGATCCACAACGCGGTCGCGGAACGCCCAGAGGATGTTCTCGATCTGCTCCTCCGAGAGCTCGCTCATCTCCTTCGTGTGGTCGGTCGTCTCGATGATGACCTCGTGTGCGCCGATCCCGTTCATCTTGTCGTACAGGCCCTCCCCGCGCCGGTCCAGCCCCCCCTCGATCTGCAGGGCGGGAAACTTGTTCGGCACGACGCGGACGGTCCATCCGGGCGCGTTGGGGGCGGTCCCGGGCTCGCGGTAGGCCAGGACTTCGGGCGGGGTCTTGTCCTCGTTCCCGACGTCGAACGGGCAAATCTTCGGATTGGTGG
>Ga0066710_100003243_pt1 | contig 13740 bp, 6 predicted proteins | sample GraSoiAngelo_159_FD_79666 | JGI IMG/M metagenome (GOLD analysis project Ga0066710, IMG submission 79666) | Grasslands soil microbial communities from the Angelo Coastal Reserve, California, USA - 14_1009_16_40cm | ecosystem: Environmental > Terrestrial > Soil > Grasslands | place: USA...
GGTGTATCTCGCCCGCGACCTGAAGCATGAGCGGTTCGTCGCGCTCAAGACGCTCCGCCCCGAGATCGCGATGGCCCTCGGCCGCGAGCGCTTCCTCCGCGAGATCAAGCTCGCCGCCCGTCTGCAGCACCCCAACATCCTGTCGGTCTACGACTCCGGCGACGCCGGCGGCGTGCTGTACTACGTCATGCCGTTCGTGGAGGGCGAGTCGCTGCGTGATCGGCTGGACCGCGAGCCTCAACTCCCGCTCGACGACGCGCTGCAGATCGCCCGTGAAGTGGCCGACGCGCTCTCCTACGCGCACGGGCACGACGTGGTGCATCGCGACATCAAGCCGGAGAACATCATGCTCTCGGGCGGCCACGCGATCGTCGCCGACTTCGGGATCGCGCGGGCCGTCAGCGCGGCGGGCGGGGACAAGCTCACCGAGACGGGGCTCGCGATCGGCACGCCGGCCTACATGAGCCCCGAGCAGGCGGCGGGAACGGGGCAGGTGGATCGCCGCAGCGACATCTACAGCCTGGGATGCGTGCTGTACGAGACGCTCGCCGGGCAGCCGCCGTTCACGGGCCCCACCGCGCAGGCGATCATGGCGCGGCACTCCCTCGACTCCGTGCCCCGGCTGAGGATCGTCCGCGAGACCATCCCCGACGCGCTCGAGGCAGTGATCAACCGCGCCCTCGCCAAGGTGCCAGCCGATCGGTACGCGACCGCGGCGCAATTCGCCGAGGCGCTGGCGGCGTCCAGCACCGGGCCCGTCTCACCGGTGACGGCCACCCGAAGGCCCGTGCCTGCCCAGCGGTGGCTCGGCCTGCCGCGCGGCGTCGCCGTGGGCGCGACGGTAGGCGCGATCCTCGTGCTCGGCTGGGCGACACGCTCCTTGTGGTCGGGGAACGCGCGGGCCGGCGGGATCCCCGGCGGCCTCGAGTCGCGGCACATCGCCGTGCTGTACTTCGACGATCTGACCCCAAATCGGGACGCCGCCTACCTCGCCGACGGACTGACCGAGGCCCTGATTGGCGAGCTCCGGCGGGTGCCAGGGCTCGAGGTGATCTCGAAAAACGGGGTCGCGCCCTATCGCGCCTCGGACGCCGCGCCGGACAGTATCGCGCGCGCCCTGGGCGCCGGCACGCTGGTGCGTGGGAGCGTCGAGGAAGCGGGCGGCCGCTACCGCATTTCCGTTCGGCTGATCGAGGGGTCGAGCGGCGCGGACTTCCGGCGCGCGAGCTTCGAGAAGCCCCAGGGCAATCTCCTCGAGATCCGCGACAGTCTGGCTGCGGACGTCGCCGACTTCCTGCGCCAGCGCCTCGGCGAGGAAGTCCGGTTACGCCAAGAGGAAGCCGGCACGAGCAGCCCGAACGCCTGGGCCCTGGTGCAGCAGGCGGAGAAGGCTCGGAAGGATGCCGCGACCCTGGGCGCCACCGACGTCGCCGGGGCCGCCGCCCGCTACGCGGCGGCAGACTCGCTGCTCGACGCGGCTGAGCAGGCCGATCGCCGATGGCTGGAGCCGGTCGTGCAGCGGGCCCAGTTGGGGTACCTGCGCTCGAGGCTGGAACGCGAGCCGCGCAAGGTCGCCGCGTGGCTGCAGCTCGGTTTGGGGCACGCGCAGCGAGCGCTCGACGCGGACCCGGAGAATCCCGACGCGCTCGAGGCTCGCGGCACGATCCGGTTCGCGCGGTTTTCCCGGGGGCTCGAGGCCGATCCCGCCGCCGCCGACCGGCTCGTGGAAGCGGCCCGTGTCGATTTAGAGAACGCAACGCGCTTGAACCGTGGGCAGGTTGGGGCGTGGAACGTCCTGTCCGTCCTCTACTATCAGCGCCGCGACCTCCTCGAGGCGAATCGCGCCGCCCGCAGCGCCTACGAGGGAGACGCGTACCTTGCAGCGGCCGACGCGATCTTGTGGCGGTTGTTCGTCACGTCCTATGACCTGGAGATGTTCCCACCGGCCATCGACTGGTGCGACAAGGGGCGCCGCCGTTTTCCCGCGAATCGGCTGTTCGCCCACTGCCAGCTCATGCTGATGACCTCGAACGCAGCGGACCCGGATGTCGGGCTGGCCTGGCGGCTGGCGGACGAGGCCGTGCGGCTCACGCCCGAGCGGGACCGGCCCTACCAACGGCTGTTCGAGGACATTCACGTCGCCGCGGTCCTGGCGCGAGCCGGCCGCGCCGACAGCGCGCGCCACGTGCTCGACCGCTCGAAGGGAGACCGGCAGGTCGATCCGCAGCGCGAGCTGCTCGGCTACGAGGCGTTCGCGCGCACGATGCTGGGCGACAAGGACGAAGCCTTGCGCCTGTTGGATGAGTATCTGGTCGCTAATCCGAAGCACCGTGAGGGGTTCCGCAAGATCGTCCACTGGTGGTGGCGCCCCCTGCAGGACGACCCGCGCTTCAAGGCCCTGATCGGCGCGCGCTGACGGGGCGGGGCGCCGCGTGATCGAGATGGCGTCCTCTGCGATTCGGGTCTTGTGCACGCCTGGAACGCGTGCACGTTCCACTTCTACGTTCCAATTCGAGTCCCGTTGCTCCGGCGCTGCCACACGTCCCTTTCGGCGTCCGTCCCGGGCTCACCCTGCGCCAGGAGCCTGCCATGCGACGCCTAGCACTAGTGGTCGCGGTCCCCGCGATCCTCTCCGTCGGATGTCTGAACGATCAAGTCGTCCAACCCGCGGCACCCGGTGCCCCAATGGCCGTGATTATGGACGGGGCGCACGGCGGGAACGCGTTTTTCTTCTTCCTACCCCCACTCGTGCCGAACCCGAGCAGCTTCTTCCACGCGGGCAAGGTCAACGCGGGCCTCTCGCCGGTCGCGGAAGTCTGTGAACTGACGGGCGACCCGGGGCTGCCGGGCCTTGCTCCCACGTGCGTTGCGACCGTGTTCGGACCGGCGAAGATGGCGTTCGACCTGGCCACCGGGCAGTACGCGGTCAACTGGGACACGAAGTCCTCCTCCCTAGTCACGACCAAGTTCTATCGCATCCTCGTGCGCGGGGCGTCCAGGGGCACGGTGCTCGGCGCGGTAGATCTCGACCCCCTCGAGCAAGGCGTGAAGAACGTGAAGACCGGCGACCTGGTGTCGTTCCAGGACGGCCGCACGTTGCCGATCAAGGTGCGCATCGAGGATGGGGCGTTCGGATCGACAAATCCGGATCACGTCGAACGAGTCGTCCCGACCAGCATCCCGACGGGCACGCTGGACGTCACCACCACGACCGGGTTCGCCGGGGCGCGCTTCTTCAACGGCTGGCTGCCGGCCGGCATCGATCAGGTCGTCGTGATCATTGAACGCGTTCCAGCGCACAACGACACGGAAGGGACGAGCTGCCTCGAAAGCGGCTTGCTGGAGCTCGAGGGGTGCTATCGGTTCCGCACCGACCCCGACCTGCACGGCCTGGGTCCCGAAGGGACAGACCTGGCGTTTCAGGTTCCCGTCATCGCCGGAGTGTGTGTCGAGATCCCCGAGATCCTGCACTCGGGCGCGCCGTTCCAGCTGCACCGTCGGCGGGAGCAAGAGGTTGAGGGAACACTGACGCTGACGGGACCGTCTGTGGCTCTTCCCAGCGTGGAGGCGCCGTTCCTGACCTGTGGTGAGTTTGCGCCGACACCTTCACTCAGAAGCGCCCTCAGGTCAGGGCGCCTCTTGGATTTGGCCAGCGCGGGCTGGCAGGCGCTCGTGCGCGGTGTCGGGCGCCTAGTCCAACCGCGCGCGCTGTATGCCGTCGACTTCGGCGCCGGCGGCAGCACGGACGCTTTCAGCCGCTTCGGCTGGGCGCGTGCGGCGACGTTGGTGAAGCTCGCGGCTACCGACAACCAGGTGACCCTCACGGGCACCAAGGTGCTGGTGGATCCGACGGTATGCTTGACCAGGTTGCATCCCACGCCTCGGCCGCTGGTGGACGAGCCGGTGAGATTCACGGTGACCGGCGGCGGCGGGACAGTGGGCGGTGGCACGAGCACTGTCGCGCGCACCGGATCGACGGGCTGTGCTTCCGCGCCATGGGTGCTCGGGTCGAGCACTGCGTTGGCCGGAAACAGGCTCACGGCCGCGGCCGCAGCGTTGCCGAGGACGGTGGACTTCACCGCCACGGGAGTGTCTGTGGAAGTGGAGGCCGGGAGCAGGCATTCGTGCGCTCTCAACGCCTCGGGCAACGCGTACTGCTGGGGCATCAACGACAATGGCCACCTGGGCGACGGCACAACCACAGACCGGCTCGTCCCCACACTGGTCGTCGGCGAACTCACGTTCGCGGCAGTGAGCGTGGGTTACTTCCACACCTGCGGGGTGACGCCGAGTGGCGCAGCGTATTGCTGGGGCGGTAATTCCTTCGGCCAGCTGGGCGACGGCACAACCGCCGACCGGCTGGTCCCCACGGCGGTCGCCGGGGGCCTGACGTTCGTCGCAGTGAGCGCGGGTTACTCTCACACCTGCGGGGTGACGACGAGCCGCACGGCGTACTGCTGGGGCTATGGCGTCAACGGCCACCTGGGCGACGGAACGACCGCCAATCGGCCCATCCCCACACCCGTCGCCGGCAGCCTGACATTCGCCGCGATCAACGCAGCTGACGCCACTTGCGGCGTGACGATAAGCGGCGCGGCTTACTGCTGGGGCCCCAACAGCAACGGCCAGCTGGGGGACAACACGACCATCCAGCGGCTCGTCCCGACACCGGTCGCCGGGGACCTGACGTTCGCCGCGCTAAGCGGCGGTGTCTATCACACCTGCGGCGTGACTGCGAGCGGCGCGGCGTACTGCTGGGGCTTCAACAGCAACGGCCAGCTGGGCGACAACACGACCACCCAGCGGCTCGTCCCCACGCCGGTCGCCGGGGGCCGGACGCTCGCCGCCGTGAGCGCGGGTGATTATCACAACTGCGGGGTAACCACGAGCGGCGCAGTCTACTGCTGGGGTTTGAACGGCAGTGGCCAACTGGGTGACGCCACGACCGCCAATCGGCTCGTGCCCACAGCGGTCGCCGGCGGCTTGACGTTCGCCGCGGTGAGCGCGGGTGACTTTCACACCTGTGGGGCGACGACGAGCGGCGCGGCGTACTGCTGGGGGGATAACGGTGTCGGCCAGCTGGGCGTTGGCACGCTCACGAATCGGCTCGTCCCCACGGCGGTGGTGTTCGACATCGTCCCTGCTGCCACCGTTCACATCGACGTGAACAACTTCGTGATCGACCTGCGCTCCGGGCGGATCGAGGACCCATCGCGCGTCAATGAGAGCGGACTCTTCAAAGGCACGCAGGTCTTGTTCGGTGCCGGCTTCGCGTACGGCAGCGCCCCGGAGAACTTGCTCGTGGGCTACAGCATTCGGGGGACGGAATCGGACTTCGACGCGTCCGGGATCACGGTGCTGAGCAGGGCTCCCGCTCATCACACAACGGTCCAGCTCCAGCCGAGAGCCGGGCTGGCCGGACCGAGCGATGTCACGGTCACGCAGGAATCCTTTGCGTTCACCGACCCGGGCCACACCGACTACGTGCTGCTCAAGTACACTCTCTCGAACCACGGCAGCCTCGAGACCCTTGGCGCGTACGCAGCCTTCGTGGCGGACGAGGATCTGTTCTTCTCGGGCACATTCGACGACGACATCGTGACTTTCAACGCGAGCCTCGACATAGCCGAAGTGACCGAACGCAATACCGCGGCATTCCCCCAGGTCGTCGGCATCGTGCCGATCGCTGCCGGGTTCGAAGCGGCGCTCAACTACGAGGCCCACGCCACTGCGGACAGGGATCCACTCAATAGCGCGGGATACTTCCCGCTGCTGAGCGGTGGCCTGCCCGAGGGGTCGCCCTCGGTGGGTCCGGGCGACGTCCGCCACGTGATTGGCTTCGGGCCGTTCTCGATCCCGGCGGGAGGGTCGCGGGTCGTCTGGTTCGCGCTAGTCGGTGCAGACAACCAGACTGCCTTTGAAGCGAACGTGGATGCTGCTCGCGCGAAGGTTCAGGCGGGCGGTCTCTAGCCTTGGGTCGGATCGGTACCCAGTTCAACATCGGTGCGCACGCAGTCACCTTCACGGCGCCGATCGTTATCCCCTAGTAGGCCCTGCGCGGCCGGCTCCGCCGGTCGAGACGGTGATGGGTGTTGCAGGTCTGTTGCAAGTCTGTGCCAACTCCGCCCTACCCGCAGCGCGGTGGCCTGAGTCGCCACCGCAGGGGGGTGGTGCGCATCTTGCGCGCCCCAGCGGCGCGTACCGTCTGCGCTGCCCTCCTTCTCGACAGGAGCTCGGTCCATGAAGCGTTTCCAACTCGCCATCCTCCTCGCCGGCGTGCTGTCCGTCGGCTGTCGCGACCGGGAGCTCCTGCAACCCGCGGCACTCGGGGCCCCAATGGCCGTGATTATGGATGGGGCGCACGACGGGAACGCGTTCTTCTTCTTCCTGCCGCCACTCGTGCCGAACCCGAGCAGCTTCTTCCATGCCGGCAAGTTCAACGCGGGCCTCTCGCCGGTCGCGGAAGTCTGTGAACTGACGGGGGACCCAAGTGTGCCCGGCGCTGCTCCCACGTGCGTTGCGACCGTGTTCGGGCCGGCCAAGATGGCCCTCGACTTGGCGGCCCAGCAGTACGCGGTCAACTGGGACACGAAGTCCTCCTCCCTGATCTCGACCAAGTTCTATCGCATTCTCGTGCGCGGCGCAGCCAGGGGCACCGTGCTCGGCTTCGTGGATATCGACCCCGTCGACCAAGGCGTGAAGAACCTGAAGACCGGCGACGTCATCGCGTTCCAGGACGGCCGCACGCTGCCGATCAAGGTGCGCATCGAGGATGGAGCGTTCGGGTCAACGAACGCGGATGATCATGTCGAGCGGGTCGTGCCGAGCAGTATTCCGACCGGGACGCTGGACGTCACGACGAACACCGGCTTCGCGGGCGCGCGCTTCTCGGATGGTTGGCTGCCGGCAAGCATCGACCAGGTCGTGGTGATCATCGAGCGTGTTGCGGTGAACAACGCCAGCGACGAAACGAGCTGTCTCCGCAGCGGCCTCGAGGAACTGGAGGGTTGTTATCGATTCCGCACCGATCCCGACCTGCACGAGCTGGGTCTGACGTTCCGGCTCAACGTGATCGCGGGGGTGTGCTTCGAGATCCCCAACGTGGCAGGTCACGAGGGCGCGCCGCCATTCGCGCTGCACCGTCGCGAGGAGGCTCGCGGTGTACCCGTCGGAACTGCGGTCGTCCTCGAGGACGTGGATGCGCAGTTCCTGCGCTGCGCCGGCTTCGGCCGGGGCGGTCTATCGCTGCGCGACGCGCTGCACTCGGGCCGCCTGGGAGATCTGGCGAGCGCGAGCTGGCACGCGCTCGTGCGCGGCGTCGGGCGCCTCGTCCAGCCGCGTGCGCTGTACGCGGTCGACTTCGGCGCCGGCGGCAGCACTGACATGTTCAGCCGCTTCGGGTGGGCACGGCACGCCACGATGGCAGTCACAGCGGGCAACGGCGCGAGTGCCCCCGCCGGCTCGGTGATCAGCGCGGCGGTCCACGTGCAGAACGAGCATCACGGATCGGAGCCGATCGCGGATCAGCCGGTAACGTTCACCATCACCGGCGGCGGCGGGACGCTTGTCGCGTCCGACGAAACAGAGGTGCGCACGCTCACGGTACCGACCAACGGTACCGGAGACGCGACGGTCTCATGGAGGCTGGGAGCAGGAACCAATACGCTCGAGGCCTCCACCGCTCACGTGACCAACAGTCCGCGCGTCATCACGGCGACGGGCGTGGCGCTGCCTGGCTACGAGGTATTGAGCAGCAACGTCGTCGCGGTCCCCGCGAACGGTGGATTCGCCACCCAGACCGTCCAATGTTCGGCGGGCAAGGTGGTCCTGGGTGGCGGCGCGCAAGTTGTCGGCGAGGGCAGCGGGGACTTCGAGACGCGGCTGCAGGAATCCGCTCCCGGTACCATCGGCGGTGGGGCGCGAAGCCTCTGGCTCGCGTCGATAAAGAACGCCGATGCCACTCCGCATAACTGGCAGGTCTTTGCGGTCTGCGCCAACCCGCCTGCCGGCTATGAGGTGGTGGGGAGCGGCGATTTCCAACTCGCCGCAGGCGGAGGATTCACCCAGCAGACCGCCCAGTGCCCGACGGGCAAAGTGGTCTTGGGAGGCGGCGTGCAAGTTGTCGGCGAGGGCAGCCTGGACTTCAACACGCGCATTCAGGAATCGACTCCCGGTACGATCGGCGGAGCGCAGAGCCTCTGGCTGGCGTCGATTAACAACCAAGATGTCAATGCGCATGACGTGCGGATCTTTGCGGTCTGCGCGAACTCGCCTTTCGGTTATGAGGTGGTGACGAGCAGCGATTTCCAACTCGGCGCAGCCGGAGGATTCATCCAGGAGACCGCCGACTGCCCGGCGGGCAAAGTGGTCCTGGGCGGCGGCGCGCTAGTTATCGGCGAGGGCGCCGGAGACTTCAAGACCCGCATTCAGGAGTCCGCCCCCGGTACCGTCGGCGGCGGAGCACGACGCCTCTGGCTCGTGGCGATGAAGAACCAAGATAGTAGCCCCCATAGCGTGCGGATCTCGGCTGCCTGTGCCCCAACTAGCGCCGGGCCCTGACGAACGCTCGGGCAGATTGGGCGGCGGGCGGCTCCCTCGGGAGCCGCCCTTTTTCTATGGTATGGCCGTCCCCCTCCCCACGCCCTATTCTTAGCCCGACCCCTCGCAACCCCGAGGATCACGTCATGCCCACCCGCCGCGACTTCGTCCGCGCCTCCCTGCTCGCCTCCGCCGCGGCCCTCGCGCCCACACGCGACGCGGTCGGCGCGCTGCCGTGGTGGTGGACCGCGCCGCGCCGCGACCCCGCGACCGGCCTGCAAGACCTCCCCGACCGGCTGCCGATCGCGTGGTACCGCGCCACGATCGCGCGACTGCAGCGCGCCCTTCAGGCGGCTGGGCTCGACGGGATCTTGTGCCGCGACCAGTGGAACATCCTCTACCTCTCCGGCTACTTCCATTCGCAGACCGAGCGCCCCGAGGCGCTGTGGGTGCCCGCCGTCGGCGAGCCGGCCCTGTTCGTGCCGGGTCTGGACCGCGACCTCGTCGCGGGTTGGTGGATCCGGGACGCGGAGTTCTACTTCGACTTCCCCCACGCCGAGACGCACAACGACCCGCGGACGGGACCGGTCTCGAGCCCCCAGGGCACCGTGGACCTGTGGCAGTGGATCTTGCGAGGGCTCGAGCGGCGCGGGTTCGCCGCCAAGACCATCGGCCTCGACTGGGACGCTCCCGAGAGCGCGTTGCGCAAATCCCGCGACACGCTGCCGCGAGCGACCTTCCGCTTCGCCGGCGACATCCCCCACGGGATGCGCCTGATCAAGACACCTGAGGAAATCGCGCTGACGCAGCGGGCGATCGACTACGCCGACCAACTCCTCGAGTTCTGCCGGCGCTACGTCCTCCAGCACGGCACCGACGCGACCGACTTCGACGTGCGCCACGAGGCGGAAGCGTTCGGGACCGAGCTGGTGCTCAAGGATATCAAGCGCGACGGCCGCCCGCACACCGCCGTGGGAGTGGACATCAGCGTGGGCTGCCGCACCGGCGTCGGCACCGCGTATCCGCACCCGAACCAGTTCTTCCACGCGAAGATCCAGCGCGGCGACGCGATCCAGTTCTCCGGCATCATGGTCCGGATCGGCGGCTACGGCGGCGAGGGATACCGCGCCTGTCACATCGCCCCGATGACCGACGCGCAGAGGAGAATGTGGGAGGTGCACACCGAGATGACGCTGGCGCAGCAGGAGTACTCGAAGGCCGGCGTGGAAGGGCGGGCGGTGGCGGCCCGGGTGCTCGAGATCGCGCGCCGCGCAGGGCTCGAGCGCTTCGTGTACCACCGCCCGGCCCACGGCGCGGGCATGGAGGGGCACCAGAAACCGTACATCGCGCTGGGCGACGCCACCGTCCTGGCCGAAGGGATGATGTTCTCCAACGAGCCGGGGCTGTACGATCCCGCGGGTGGCTATGGGTACAACCACTCCAACAACCTGCTGATCACCAGGGACCGCGGCATGCAGATGAACAGGACGCCGCTCACCAAGGAGTGGTGCTGGCTCACGATCTGATCGAGCGCGTGCGCAAGGCGCTGGGCGACCGCTACACCGTGATCACGGCGGTGGGCCGGGGCGGGAACGCCACGCTGTTCGGCGCCTACGACCCGCAGGGCCAGAGGGTCGCGATCAAGGTCCTCCACCCGGAGCTCGCCGTGTCCGTGGCGGCGGATCGCTTCCTCCGCGAGATCCGCTACGCTTCCCAACTTCACCACCCCCACATCGCCCCGCTGGTGGACTCGGGCGAGACCGACTACCTGCTCTGGCTCGTCATGCCATACGTCGCGGGTGACACGCTGCGGCAGGTGCTGCGACGCGAGCGGAAGCTTCCGGTCGATCGGGCCGTGCGCACCGCGTCCGAGATCCTCGAAGCCCTCGGGCACGCCCACGAACACGGCTTTGCCCACCGCGACATCAAGCCCGACAACATCGTCTGTTCCCCGTCCGGCGCCATGCTGGTGGACTTCGGGATCGCGCGCGCCATCGCCCATTCGGGTGAGGACCGCGTCACGCGCAGCGGCTTTGTCGTGGGCACCGAGGAGTACATGAGCCCCGAGCAGGCGGGCGGCTCCCCGGACATCGACGGGCGGACCGACATCTATTCCCTCGGCGTCGTGCTGTTCGAGGCGCTCGCGGGCCGGCCGCCCTTTTCCTCGACCAGCGCCGCCGCCGTGCTCGACATGCACCAGCACCACGCACCGCCGGACCTTTGCGGGCTGCGGCGGGACGTACCCAAGCCCCTCGGTGAAGCCGTGCTGCGGGCGCTCGCCAAGGCACCAGACGCGCGGTGGCAGACGGCCGCGGAGATGCGGCAGGCGCTCGCACCCTACGCGCTGGTGCCGTAGGGGGTGCGCGGCGCCGGCTACGCCCTCATGTGGTCGGGCGGTAAGGACAGCTATCTCGCTTTGATCCGGGCCAAGCAGCAGGGGCTGGGCGTCACGACGCTAGTCAACTTCTACGACGGCCCGACCGGCCGCGTCCGGTTCCACGCCACGCGTCACGAGCTGATCGAGGCGCAAGCGTTTGCACTCGGCCTCCGGCTCCACCAGCACGCCACCACCGCCGCCGGCTACGAGGCCGGCTTTCGCGCAGCCCTCCGGCAGCTGGCCGAGGCGGGGTGTCCGGGCGTCGTCTTCGGCAACATCCACCTCGCCGACGTGCGGGCCTGGTTCGAGGAGCGCGTGCGCGCTCAGCGGCTCGAGCACCATGAGCCGCTCTGGGGCGACCCGCCCGACGCGCTGCTCGACGCCTTCGTGGATTCGGGCGCGCAGGCCGTGATCACCTGCGTCGATACGGCGAAGCTCCCGGCGTCGTGGCTGGGCCGGTCCCTCGACGAGGCCTTCGCGGCGGACATCGCCCGACAGCCGGGCGTCGACCCCTGCGGCGAGCGCGGCGAGTATCACAGCTTCGTGCACGCCGGCCCTCTCTTTGCGCAGCCCGTCTCCTGGCGCCCGGGGCCGATCCATGAAGAGAAGGGATTCGCGCAATTAGAATTGTTGTCGAGATGACGACCTTCCGCCTTTCCCTCGCCCTGGTGTGCAGTCTCGCCGCCTGCCAGCCGCAGGCGCGGCGCGCGCTGCTCCTCGACCTCACGCTGTCCGACCCGCTCGTCCTCGAGTCCACGGCCGCGCCGTGGCACGACGCCGGCTACGCCGTCGAGTACCGGCGCTTTTACCCGCACCTGACCCGCCGCGACCTGACACGCTACCGCGTGCTGCTGCTGCTGGGCGGGCGCGAGCCCGAGGCCCCCTCCGACGCGCTGACCCTGGGCGACATCGCGATCCTCACCGAATGGATGCAACGGGGGGGGGTGGTGGTGCTCGGGTACGCGGGCGACGGCGAGGGGTTTCTCGACCGCTGGATCATGAACCGCTGGCTCGCCGCGTTGGGCGCGGGAATCGTCATCGGCGATTACGCGCTCAAGGACACGGTGCCGCCGGCGGCGGGGGCGATCGAGCCGCAGCCCGACGCCTGGCCGCTGCCGCAGTCGGCGCTCGACAACGCCGGCGTTGACCCCTTCCCCGCGGGCCGCAACCACGTTCTGCTGGCGCGCGACGAGAGCCAGGTGCTCGCCCGGACGAGCGCGAGCGCGTTCGTACGACCGACGCGCGAGCCGCCGGCCGCGCGCCCCCGCGCCGCCGTCATCGCGGCGAGTCGGGTGGGAGACGGGCTCGTCCTCGTCGTGAGCCGACACGCCCTCGCGGCGCTCGGCCCCGACGTGCGGCCGAGCACGTTGCCCGCGCCGCTCCCCGCGGAGGCGCTGGGTCGCACCCGCGGCTTTCTCGACGCGTTGGCGCGCTGGACACGGCGACCCGCCGAGTGGGCGTCGATCGCACCGGCCGGAGCCGGGGGAGCGCGCGGCGCACCGTTCACCCTCGCCGGTGCGCCCCGTCCCGTGGCGACGCACCCGCCGCCCCTCGCGCCGCCGCCGGGCGCCGACATCATCGCCCTCCCCGGGCCCCCGCCGTCGCACCAGGGCGGCCGCGGGGCGGGGAGCTCAGGGGTTGGTGTGCCGCCCTGGATGGGCCGCCAAGGCATGCGAGTGCTGTGGGGCGACCCGCGCCAGCGATCGCTCGAGGCGATGCTCGCGCTGGTCGAGGTCGCCGCCCTCAACGTCCTGGCCACCGAGGTTCAGGCTCCTGCGCGCGCCGACTCCCTCGGGCTGCGAAACCTGTGGCGACCGACCGCGGTCCGGCTGCAGGCGACGAGCGTGCGCTGGTTTCCCGCCATGGCCCTCGCGGAGCTCCGGCCCGTCCCCCCGCTGGAGGCGATGGAGCGCGATCTCCGGGGCGATACAGTGGGGGTGTGGTGCGGGCTCGACTCGCTGCTGTGGCGTGACGCTCTGCGCCCGGCGTACCGGGCGCTCGCGCGTTTGGGGGGCGGGGGAGGGGGCGGCGGGCGGAGCGAGCCCATCGCCGGAGTGGCGCTCGACCTCGACGCGCCGCGCGGTGGGTACGCGGGAGCGGGGTTCTGCGACGCCACCTACCGTGAGGGGCTGCGCGCGCTCGGGGCGGACAGCGCGGAAATGGAGCGACTCTCTGCCCTGCCCCCCGCGGCGCGCTACGACACCCTGCTCGAGCGCGGACTGGTGGGGCGCTACTACGACGGCCTCGAGCGCCTCGTGGCGCAACGCGCCGCCGCCATTCGCGCCGACGTTCGCCGACTGAACCCCGATGCGCGGTTCGCCTTTCACGCCGCCCAGGTGCCGACCGACTGGTTCTCCCTAGGCTTGCTGCGCGGTTTTGCATCTCCCGACGCCCCCGTGTTCCTGTGGACGCGCGAGCGCCCGATTCGCGAAGTGCTCGCCCGCTACCGCGACCGCGGCATCGTCGCGCTCTCGGCTCTGGGTCTCGCGCCCGAGCGCGTGGCGGCCGGGGACTGGCCCCGATTGCGGCGCCTCGCGTTCGTCGAGCACGACGGCTTCTGGCTGCCCCTCCCCCTCACCCTCTCACCCAGCGACAGCCTGGGGCGGCTCATCCGCCGCCTCGCGAGGTGAGCCTTGCCCGGAAGCCCCGCGCGCCGATAGCTTTCCCCGTGGAGGTGGTGGGGCACGATGGTCGCGGTGGGTCGGCAGGATCGGCTCATCGAGGAAAGTCCGAGCTCCGCAGGGCAGACCGCCAGGTAACGCCTGGGCGCCGCAAGGCGACGGACAGGGCCACAGAGAACAGACCGCCCTTGATCCAAAGGGTAA
>Ga0066710_100003244_pt1 | contig 13739 bp, 7 predicted proteins | sample GraSoiAngelo_159_FD_79666 | JGI IMG/M metagenome (GOLD analysis project Ga0066710, IMG submission 79666) | Grasslands soil microbial communities from the Angelo Coastal Reserve, California, USA - 14_1009_16_40cm | ecosystem: Environmental > Terrestrial > Soil > Grasslands | place: USA...
GGGGGCGGGACAAGCTGGTGCTCCGGCCGCCGCCGTCGGTGGCGCGGCTGGCCGACTGGATCGAGCAGCTCGTGGCGGAGAGCACCGGGAAAGACGGACGCGGCGTCGTGCCCGTGGTCGATGACCCGATCACGGCTCCACGTCCCGATAGTCAGATCGTGAGCGACGTCGCGGCCGATCCGCTCGCGCTTGGCGCGGAGTTTCTGGCGTGGGCGTACACCACCTGGGAGCTGTGCACTCGACTGGGTGTGAACGCATTCGACCAGCCCGACGTCCAGGAGGCAAAAGCCCTGGCCCGCGCCGAGCTGGCGCGGGGGCGCGCCGAGCCGGTAGGGGCGCAGCAGGCTGCGCCCCTACCGACCCTGACCCCCGAAGCGTTACGCGGCACGTTCCGACCGGGAGACTATCTTGCCATCCTCGCCTACCTGCCGCCCAACCCCGACATCGCGGCCCGGGTGCAAGCGGTGCGCGCGGCCTGGGCCCGCGCCCTTGGGGGCTGCGCGACCACGCTCGGGTTCGGCCCGCGGTACCTGCATTCCACGGGACAGCTGCATAAGGGTGGTCCCAACACGGGCCTCTTTCTGGTCGTCACGACCGACGACACCGAGGATGCCGAAATCCCCGAGATGGGAATCTCGTTCGGTGGGTTGAAGCGGGCGCAGGCGCGGGGTGACATTCGAGCGCTGCTCGCGCGCGGGCGACGCGTGGCCCACGTACACCTGCGGCGGCCCGAAGACGTGAGTCAGCTCGCGACGCTCTAGCCCTTACCGGCTCAGCCAGTAGTTCAGCTTCACCATGAAGACGTTGGTGGGTCGGTCGCGGAGCAGCTCTCGACCGACGTCCCGACCCACGTCGAAGCTCGCGTCGTAGGGGAAATAGCCGGAGCGGCTGTGCGTCCACGCGAAGAAGATGGTGGAGCCTGGACGATACTCCCAGCGCCACACGGCCTTGACGCTGAGCGAGCGCGTGCGGAAGTCGGGGTTGTAGAGCGCGAACGCCGGCGCGGAGCCCGCGCCGTCGGGGTCGATCCGCGAGCACTCCGTCGGGCCGGTGGTGCAGACAGAGTCGGCCGTGGGTCCTGGGGTCACAGTGGAGCCGTTGTCGCGTCCGTACGTGTTGAAGGCGAACGTGCTGCGCGCCTGCAGCTCCTTGAAGCCGCGATAGGCGCCGGTGAAAACGAACGGCTGTGCGTACAACTGGAAGCTCAGGGTGGGCGAGAACGTGGCGTTCACATGCAGCGTCGCGCTGAGCTGGTGCTCGATCAGGTCGGCGAACACGTAGCGCGCGCTGTCCGTCGCCGTCGCGAAGCGGTCGCGCACGTGCGTCACGTATTGGGCCGCGAACCGACCCGTGAAGTACCCGGGCGCGAGGCTGAGCGAGACGGCCGAGCTCGGCCGCAACGTGAGCTTCGGCAGCAGGTTCAACGACCAGCCGCCGGCCGTATCCTGCGTGACGCCGGCAAACGCGTAGGCACTCACCTTCTTTCGGTCGTCGGTGTAGGCATCGGCACTCAAGTACCAGGAGGGCGGCTTGCGCGCCAGCGGGCCGCCTCGCGTGAGCCGGTCGTCGATCGCGCCCGCGGAGTAACTCGTGGTCAGCTCCGCGATCCAGAAGTTGCGGAATTGGCCGAACGCGTACATGCCGACTTTCCGCTGAATCGGGTCGCCATCGTAGTTCCAGCCGCGGTCGAGCGACAGCTCGGTGACGGCGTGCAGGAACACCTTGCCCGGCCGAGTCCAGCGCCGGCGTCCCGCGACTTCCGCGGAGATCCGGTCGACCCGCTCCTGGAACCCGAGATCGTTCACTTCGAACCCGGGCGAGACGAACTCGCCGGCGACACTCCAGGTCCATGGGCCGCCGACCTTGTTGAGAAAGACGTCGCCGGTGGTCCCGACCAGCGAGGTGCGGGCTGGGTCGTAGTGGAAGCTCTTGGCGTCCGGTCGCTGATAGTAGCGGCTGGAGGATCGCTGCGCCTCAAGGAGCGCGGCGGTGTCGCCCCGGATGTAGGAGCCGCCGAGGCTCGCGGCCAGTGTATAGGTGTTGTGGCTCCAGCGGTGGAAGAGGTTCACACCGCCCGTGTAGGCGGCGCGGCTGAGCATGTCGAGCCCTGGTGTGTCGAGATTCCGATTCACCGCGGTGGCGACGAGGCCGATGGTGGTATTGCCGTGACGCAGGTCGCGCTGCAGCCGCCCCACGAAGTAATTCGTGAACGGCTCCACCTCGTCGCGGTGCGAGGGACCGGTCGTGCCGGCCGCCGTCGCCCACTCGCGTGCGGTCATGGCGTCGAGCACGCCGACGGACCAACCGTTTGCCCGTTTGCCGCTGAGTTTGGCCGCGCCGAGAATGGTGCTGCTCGTCGGCATGTCGACGAAGTCGTCGGGCGAGGTGGTCGATCCTTCGGGGGGCCCTCCGATGCGGCGCGAGTAGAAGTACTGGGGTCTGTCGGCGAGCTTCGCGAGCCCCCCTCCGTTGCCCCCGAAGCCGAAGATCTGTCCTCCCTCGACGAAGAAGGGCCGCCGCTCCTCGAGCTTTATCTCGAAGGCGGTGAGGTTGACGATCGCGGGATCGAGCTCGACCTGCCCGAAATCGGGGTTGACGGTCGCGTCGAGCGTGAGGTTCGAGCTGACGCCGTACTTGAGATCGGCACCCATGCCGCCGAAATACGAGCTCCCTCGGTCGAAGGGGTCCTTCGGGGAGTCGGGCGTGTCGTAGTGGCTGCGGGCGAGGGCGTACGGCAGCACCTCCAGGCGGCGTGGCGCCCGGATGTTCTGGACCCCGACGAGATCGGCGAAGCGCGACGCGACACCGCTCTCGGTCTTCCGGACGAGCGGGAACATGTCGAGCTCGTTCTTGCGCTGGATCCAGCGCTCGAAGCGCACTCCCCACACCTGCACCGACGCGCCCGAGAACCGGAGCTGGGAGAGCGGAATCCGCATTTCCACGGTCCAGCCGAGCGAGTCGACCGCGGTCGCAGCCTCCCAGACGGCGTCCCAGGAATCGTCCGAGTAGCCGCCGTCGTCTCCCAGCAGGACGTCTCGCTTCACACCGGCGGCGTTGACGATGAACTCGAACGCTGTGCGACGGTCATGGTAGCTGTCCAGGAGCACCCGAAACTCGTCGCTATGCGTCGTGGCGTCACGGCGTCCCAGCCGGCGGATGATGGCCTGGGGCGAGGAGTCGAAGAGGCGGGCGCCAATGTACAGTGCTTCGGCGTCGTACAGGATCCCCACGTCCACCCGCTCCGTGCCGGGCACGCCCTCCTGCGGGTCCCGCTGCATCAGTCCGCCGATCGGGGTCGCGAGCGTCCAGGCGCGGTCGTCCAGCCGACCGTCGAGAACAGGAGCGCGATCGACGCGCGCCGCCGTCACGGTCGGCGCGACGCGCCCGTCAACGTGGCGGAGGGCGGATGAATCCGCGCCGCCCGACTGCAGGAGCAGGATCGCACTGATGGCGGCGAACATCAGCCCACCGCCTGCGCGGCGGCGAGCTCCGGCGCCGGCCGCTCTGTCAGATGTCGCTCGAGCTCCCGCAGAAACCTCTGGAATCGTCGCAAGCGCCGCGGCACACTCCGATGAGGTGCCCACCAGACGAGCCACTCGAGCGCTTGGCAGATGCCCACCGCACGCACTTCCAGGCAGAAGTCGTCCCAGTCCATGGCCTCACCCGTTGCTGTCTGGTGCTCCTCGAAGTAGGCGACCCGCATCGCCTCCCGCTCCTCGGCGCTCCACCCGCCCGAGCAGAGGCTCGCGAGATCGAAGGCCCGCGGACCGAGCGCCGCGGTTTCCCAGTCGATCACCGCGATCCTGGGGCGGGTCCGGCGAGGCCGGAGCATGATGTTCTTGCCGAAGAACTGCCCGTGGATCACGCAGCGCGGCAGCGTGCTGAGCCAGTCGAGCCGGGCGGTGAGTGATTCGAGCCCGCCGCGAACCAGCTCGCGTTCGCGGACGTCGACCGTGGGCAGGAGCCGGTTGACCTGTTGGGCGCACCGCCGGTAACGCGCCCGACCCCACCGCGGCAGAAACCTCGTCGCAGCCGCCGGCAGGTGGCGGCTCGCCGCGTGAAACCGCGCCGCCCAGCGGGCGGCGCTCGTCCACTCGCGCAAGTCGTGAGCGTCGTTGAGTGGCGCTCGGCCGGCATCCTCGAGAAACAACCAGCAGCGGCCGCGCTCCGGCTGCCACCGAAACGCGTACAGGTCCAGCGTGCCGAAGTGCTCGCGCGACAGGATCGACCGATACATGTCCAGCTCCCGGCGCCACGAGGGCCGGTCGAGCTGGTGCAGGGCCCGCGCGTCCGTCACCTGATGCGCAGGATGGAGATCCTTGAAGAAGATCCGGAGCGGCTTCTTGTCGCGGTCGAGGAAAACACGCAGCCGCTCGGTGTGGAACGTCGAGCTCGACCGGGAGAACTGGCGGTGCAGCTCGCGTACCCGCACCGAGCGCCTCCGGGAGCGGGAGAGCCCCTCCTCGAGCGTCCTCACCATCAGGGGTGTGATCCGGTCGTCGATCGGTTTCTTCATGCCGATATCGCAGCCGTGCTCGCGAGACCGGCTCCCTCCGAGGCGGCCGCGCGGTCGAGCGCCCGGAACCAGCGCTCGACTTCGGCCAGTTCAGGAAATCCCCATGCAGCGCGCTCTCGGACCAGCGCCAGGGCCGGCCAGATGATCCGGTTCGCGTAGCGCGCCCGCTCGGCAGTATCGAAGAGCAGTTGGAGCTGCTGGGTCGGGGCCAGGCGGCCCCCGGCGCGCTGCACCGCCCGGCGGTACTGCTCCAGAATCCCCGCGCGCTGGTCGGGGGGAAACCGGAAGAGGAACGTCGAGAGGTCGTAGCTGAACGGACCGACGCCCAGCCGATCCCAATCGACCAGACGTGCGCGTGCGGGCGTCACGCCCGACGCCACCACGGCGTTGATCGGCCACAGGTCGCCGTGCAGCAGCGTGTCGGGCCCTGCCGCTTCCTCGAAGACGCACGCCCGGCGGGACGCGTCCGCGCGGAGCCGGTGCAGCCGCTCGAGCAGGCGAGGGGCGACTTGCGCGTGCTCTCGGGGCGGCTCGACACCCGAGGCCGCGAGCGCCTCGAGCGCCCCGATGGCGTCGCGGACGTTCGCCGTGAAGTACTCCATGCCGAGGTTGGGCGCGTAGCGCCTCACGTCCGGCAGCACCGCGTGACGGGCGGCACGGGTGTGGAGCTCGGCCACGAGATCCACGGTCGCCTCTACGCACTCTGCTGTGGGGTGCGTGGCCAGCGTCTCATCACCCAGGTCCTCGTACACGTGCCAGACGCTGTCGCCGCGGCGCTCCGCGGCCGTGCCGAGCAGCCGGGCGCAGCGGTCACCCAGCTCGAGCGCGGGCAGCCAGCGCTCGGTCACGAGCCGCGTGCGCTGGGCGACGATTGGGTCGAGCCGCTTGAGCACCACGGAGCGCCACGGCCCGTCCGTGACCTCGAGCCGGTAGACGCGGGCCTTCAATTGCGTGAGACGGACCCGGCCCCGCGCGGGCATAGCGCCGTCCAGCATGTCGCGCAGCACCTCGACCAGCTCGGCCGCTCCGCCTTCATCGCTCTGCTCGAGCGCGCTCCGCAGCTCGCCTTGCAGATCGACCACCGCGCGCGGGCGAGCGACGCCAGCGCCCGGGTGCAGCGCCCGTTCGAGGACGTGTGCGACGACGCGCCGCGCGTCGCAATGCTCTTCCACCAACGCGCGCGCTGAGCGGCAGTGCCGATCGTAGTCAGCCTCGACGGCGCCCAGGGCACCGGCCGCTTCGTCCACGTTGCGAAACCGGAACAGACCGTCGCCGTTCGGCAGCCACCGGCTCGGGCCCGTGTGCTGCACCACGGCGGGCTTGCCGCTCGCGAGGTAGCAGAGCGTGCGATCGCTCACCCAGGCGGTGTGGAGGGAGACGTAGGCCGGCTTCGCGCAGCTGAACTCGCCCCGGGACCGTTGCACGTACGCGCGGTACGCCTCGGGGGTCGCACTGACCTGCCACGCCTCCCGCAGCGTCCACCCATTGGGCTCCATCAGGCGGCGGTATTCCTCGAAGAACTCGGCCAGGCAGACCGCCAGCTCGAGTCGCGCGGGTGCCCGCGCGGGCAGGTCCAGGTACTCGAGGAATGACACACGTTTCTCGTTGCAGTAGGTGATGCCGTCGAAGTCGAAGGTGCCGCCCCACCAGTGGGCCACGGTTGTGTAGGGTGCGGAAGGGGGGCTCGCCGGCGTCGTCGGCCATTCCGGCAAGAAAATCGGGGGCGGTGTGTACAGCCACCGTAGGGCGCAGTCCGGGAAGCGGGCGTCCGCAGTGCCGACGGTCTCGCCGATCGTGAAATAATGGTCGTGCGGCGCCACCCGGACCGCGCCGGTCGTCATCCAGATCTGGAGCAGACCGGGGTCGGTGTCGATCAGGGCGGAGCGGCGAAACCGCCGCACGACCGGCGACGGCAGCGAGTGCCAGAGGTTCAGCAGGAGATCGGCCTCCGCGGCGGTCTCGAGCGGGAGAAAGGGGGCCGCGATCTCGGGGGACAACGGAGCGTCGTCCAGCGAGCAAAGCGCGAGGCACTCCGCCAAACCCCAGTGATCCAGGCGCGCCTTCAGCATCGCGATGCGACGGTTGGTCTCATCGACGGTCGTGTCCCGTGCGACGCCCTCAAGCCATATCACCCGGCAACCCAGCGCCCGGAGCGCGAGGGCCCACTGGAGATAGACCCACAGGTGACCGCCGCCATTCGGGTAGGCCACCGTCTTCGCCGGGGCGATGCAGATCGTGGTGCTCATGGGATGGACGCAGGGGTCGCCAGCGCACACAGGTCCCGGAACCCGACCAGACGAATCTGTCGTGCCTCGATCTCCCGGCGTACCCGCTGGTCGCACAGGGTCCGAAGCTCGACCTCGCGCTCCACGGTATAGCTCGAGGGAAACTCAGACTCCACGTACCCGGGGTGACAGGTGAGCTCGGTTATGCCCTCGCAGACCTCTGTGTCCACGAGGTGAAGCAGCCCTTCGACGGAGATCTGCTCGAGATGCCTGTCGCTCCCCCATTGGCCGTAGAACTGCCCGACGTGGCGGGCCTGGGAATGCCCCCGCACTGGTACGCCGGCGCGCCCGGCCCACGCGAGCACGTGAGGCAGGAAGCGCGGGTCGCGATGCACGTCGTGGTGGGAGTCGACATGGGTTGGGCTCGCGCCGACGAGCTCCAGGAACCGTGCGAGCTGGCCGTCAAGCTCGGCGCGGGCGCGCTCGGGCTCGCTTCTGTCCAGCTCCAGATGGAGGCCGATACTCAACGCGGGGCAGGCGCGTCCGAGGGTGGCCGCCTCCCCGCTCGCTGGCCGGTTGACGAGCAGGCTGGCACTCGTGACGATCCCGCCGCGGTGCGCGTGGACGATTCCGCGGTTGATGCCGGGGCTCATGCCGAAGTCGTCGGCGGTGACGATGAGCCGCTTCATCGGCGCGTCCCCTTGCAGTCGAGCGCCCGCTCGAGCACGCGAGCGACCACGCGGCAGCCGTCGAAGTGTTGCTCCGCGAGTGCGCGAGCGGATCGGCAGTGGCGCTCGTAGTCGGCTTCGACGGCGTCCAACGCGCGGACCGCCTCGTCCAGGCACCGGAAGCGAAACATGCCCTCGGCCTCGGGCAAAAGGCGGCTCGGCCCCGTGTGCTGCACCACGGCGGGCTTGCCGCTCGCCAGGTAGCAGAGCGTGCGATCGCTGATCCAGGCGTTCTCGAACTGGACGCAGTACGGCTTGACGCAGCTGAACTCTCCGCGTGATTGCTGGATGTAGGCGCGGTACTGCTCGGGTGTCGCGCTCACATCCCACGCCTCGCGAATCCGCCAGCCCCGGGGCTCGAAACGCGCTCGCCACTCCTCGTAGTGCTGGCCGAGGCACACCGCGAGCTCGAGCTTCGCGTCGGTCCGGGTCGGGAGGTCCACGTATTCCAGGAAGGCCACGTGCTTCTCGTTGGAGAACGTCATCCCCTGGAACTCGAACGTTCCGCCCCACCAGTGCGTGACCGTGGTGTAGGGCGCTCCGGCTGCGACTGGGGCCGTGGGCCACTCGGCGAGGAACACCGGTGGTGGCGTGTAGTGCCAGCGGAGGCCGCCGTCGGGAAAACGAGCTGCGGACGTGCCGACCGTCTCGCCGATGGTGAAGTACATGTCGTGGGGCGCGAGGCAGATCTCGCCCGTCGTCATCCAGACCTGGACCACGCCGGGATCGGTGTCGACGTAGGCCGATCGACGGAAGCGCCGCACCACCGGCGCGGGCTGGGAGTGCCACAGGTTCAGCAGCAGGTCGGCGTCGGCGGCGGCCTCCAGGTCGAGACACCCGTCGGCCAGATCTGCGGGGAGCGGCACGCCGTTCATCCCGTAGAGCGCCAGCCCGTCCGCCAAGCCGTAGGGTTCCAGTCGTGCCTTGAGGCTCGCGACGCACGTGCGTGCATCGCCACCGCGGCGCCGACGGCGTCCCGCCACTGTGGCGTCTCCCTCGTCGAGATCGACGCCCTCCAACCAGATCACGCGGCAGCCCAGCGCCCGCAGCGCGAGCGCCCATTGGAGGTACACCCAGAGATGGCCGCCGCCCTTCGGGTAGGCCACTGTATTCGCTGGCGCGAGGCAGACCGTGACACTCACCGGAACGCCCTGCCTTCCCGATCCGCCATCGTCTCGAGCAACTGACGGACCTGCGCCAGTTGCGCTGGCGTCGCAGGCGTCCTGGACAGAGCGTGGAGCACGAGCTCTAACGCCGAGCTTCCCGCCACGAGGCGGCGGAGCGCTTCCGGATCGTCGTCCGGATGGCGGGCCGGGCTCGGGGCGGACCCCGCCTCCCCTGCGCCGCGCCTGGCCCGCTCGGCGGCCGCGCGGAAGTAGTCCGCCAAGAGCCGCGGTGCGTCGGGCACGCCCTTGAACCCCGGCATTGTCGACATGTCCACGACGTACGGCCGCCCTTCGCTTTCGATGATGTCGACGCCGAAGAGGTCGATGCCGAACGCCCGCCCGCACTGGCGCACGATCTCGCGCAGCTCCGGACTCGGCGTGAACGGTTCGCCGTGCTTCTCGGCCTCAGTGCGGGCCGGAAAGACCTTGAAGGTGGCGAAGATGCGGTCGCCGATCGCGTACAGCTTGCGATCCGGGCCATCGGGTGGGTGATAGCGCTGCGCGAACACGGGGTCCTTCCCCGACTGCGCGCCGGCCAGCTCCGTCGAGGTCCGGATAATGCGCACCCCGTCGCCGCACGCTCCCTGATACGGCTTCACGATGAGCGGGCCCGCGTCGAGCAGCGGCGCCAGCTCTTCGGCGCGGGACGTCACGTACGTCGCGGGTGTGGGCACGCCCGCCGACTGCAGCACGCGAAAGGCGACGATCTTGTCGCGCAAGGCCAGCGACACCGGATACGGATTGACGATGGCGGCGCCGCGGGCGTGCAGCGCGCCCGCAAGGCTCAAGGCGAGACCGCCCGTTCTCTTCAGGACGTACAGATCGTGCTCGACCCGAACCTCCGAGAGGTCGACGAGCCGACCGGCGGGGTTGACGACATCCACGATCACGCCGGCGTCGGCGAGCAGGCCCAGCGCCACCTGCATGTGGTGAGACTGGCTGCGCTTCGAGTAGTGGGGCAGCAGAAAGCCGATTCGCAGAGGCGTCATGCGCCGACCCCCTCGGGCGGCGACGGTACGCGCCGCCCCCAATGGAGTCGACCCAGCGCCTGCGCCAGCTCCCCGTCGTACAGACGCAAACTGCGGATGAACCCCTGCGCCCACTCGTGCGCCAGATGCAGCGAGTCCCATTGGAGCGCGGCCAGTGCGCGGAACACGCTGCCGCAGTCCGCGAGACGCTCGAAGCTCGCTCGGTCATACCTGCCCCAGTGGGTGCGCACGACCTGCCAGTAGCTTGCGATGTCGGCGCTCGCCGAGATGCGGCTCGACGGCAGCGCCAGCCGCGCGAGGTCGGCGGCGGGAACGCCCCAGCCGGCGTCGGCCCAATCGTACACGGCCAGCCCCGGCTCAGGCCCTTCCCCTTGTACGCACAGGTTCTTTGCGCTGAAATCCCCATGGACGAGAGTCTGCGGCATCGGGGCGCACACGTCGACGAGCCGATCCCAGTGCTCCTCGAGGTCGTCGAAGCGCGACAGTACCGCCTCGAGAAACCCCCGGTCGTCCTCGCCCAGGACGGGATTGTCGAGGTGGCCGCGAATCTGGCTGCGCGCGGTGCGGAGGCGGTCGAGGTAGCGGGGCGGGCCGCCATCGGGGAGGCCGGGCAGCGCGCCGAGTGGCTCCGCTCCGGCGTGCAGGGCTCCGAGCCAGCGGGCCGCATAGCCGCGATGCTGGGGGAGCAGGTCGGAGTACTCGGCGCCCCGGAGCTCGCCGAGGAACAGCCACGTCTTGCCATCACCCGGACCCACGACGGAGCCGTAGTAGGGGGCCGCCCGCACGTGGAGCAGCGGGAGATAGCGTTCGTACACGGTGCGCTCCACGTCGGCGTCGCCGTTCGGGCAGGCCTTGGCAATGACCGCAGTCCCGTCGGGCCCGGCCCCCTCGAGGCGGTAGACGGGAGCGACGCGCTGGTACGGTTTGTTCTTTGCGGGGGCGATCCGGTGCGGGAGCGGTTGATCCGGCCTCAGCTGACACCAGGCTTGGACGGCGGGGTGTGCCAACAGGCGATCACGCTGCCTGGGCGCGCCTACCTCGTCGACGCGCCGCCGCGGTGCGGCGACGCGCTGGGTCGCGGCCGGCGTGGGCGTCGTTTCGGCAACGACGCGCCCGGCGTCGACGCGCACGGTGGCGGAGCAGCCGGCGAGCGTGCTCGGACGATGGCTGATGATGATGACCGTGCGACCCCGCTTCAGCCGCTCGAGCGCCTCGACGATCGCGGCCTCGGTTTGCTGGTCGACGGAGCTCGTCGGCTCATCGAGGATGAGCACGGGGCTGTCCTTCAAAAAGGCGCGTGCCAGCGCGATCCGTTGCCGCTGGCCGCCGGACAGCTTCACTCCGCGGTCGCCGACTTCCGTGTCGTAACTCTGGGGCAGTCGCTCGATGAACTCGTGGGCGTTGGCGGCCTGGGCAGCCGCAACGATCTGCTGGCGCGTCGCCCCGGGCGCGGCGTAGGCGATGTTCTCCGCGATGCTCGTCGAGAAGAGCACTGCCTCCTGGAGCACGACCGCGAACTGTCGGCGCAGGTCGGCGAGCCTGTAGTCGCGCAGGTCCACACCGTCCAGGAGGATTGCGCCCGCGGTCGGGTCGTAGAAGCGCGTGAGCAGGCTGATCAGCGTGGTCTTCCCCGCGCCCGTCGCCCCAACGACGCCGAGCCGCGTCCCCGGCGGGATGACGCAGGAGACGTCGTGCAGCACGGGCCGGTCGGGCCCGTACCCGAACGACACCCCGCGGAACTCGAGCGCGCCGCGCGCCCGCTCGAGGGGGCGGGCGTCGGGCCTCTCGGGAACTTCGGGTTGCTGATCGAGCAGCGCGAACGCCCGCTCGGCGCTCGCGAGGTAGGACTGCAGCGTCGCCGCCTTCTTGCTGACCGTCTTCAGGGGCTCGTACAGTTGCCCCAAGTAGGTCACTGCCATCAAGAGCTGGCCGAGGGTCAGGAGGTTCGCCTGCACGTGGTGCACGCCGATGAGCAGCACCGCACCGGTGCCAAGCGCCGTCGTGAGCCCGACGAGCAGCCCGTAGCGTCCTTCCGTCAACGCCATGCGGATGCGTGCCGCCACGCCTTCGCGCGAGCGTTGGGCGAACCGCTCGGTCTCTCGCTCCTCCCCACCGAACACCTTCACGACGCGGAGGGCGCCCAGCGTTTCCTGGACGACCGCGAGTGCGGAGCTCTCGAGCTTCTTGATGTGGCGTTGCTGGCGCCGCATACGTGGGCGATACAGGCGCGACAGGCCGAACAGCGGTGGCGACACGGCCAGCGCCACGAGCGCCAGCTGCCAGTCCAGCCGGGCCGTGACCACGATCATGGTGCCCAGTGTGATCGCTGCAGTGATGAAGGGGATGATTCCCTCGACCATGATCTTGTCGATCACCGCCGCGTCCTGCTGAATGCGATACAGCGAATCGGCCGCGCCCTTGGAATCGTGGTACGACAGGGATAGGCGCTGGGCCTGCTGGACCAGCTGGGTCCGGAACCCCAGGACCAGCCGCTCGCCGACGTAGGCCTGCGTGAACTTATTGGCGAGCGCCTGGAGCTGAGCGAGTACCGCGACCGCGAGGAGGAGGCCGACGGCGGCGGCGAGGAGAGCGCTCCGGGAGCCGACAATCGCCTCCGGCAGAATGGCCCGCAGGACTGGGGGGAGCGGGTGCGCCCCGAGCACCGAGTCGACGACGATCTTGAGCGGCACGGGGTTCAAGAGCGCGATCGGACTCGCCAGCAGCCCGATGCAGAACAGGGCGACGAGGTGTAACGCGTATGGCCGCGCCTGGCGCAGCAGGCGCCGGTACAGCGCGAGGTCGCTCACAGGAGCTCGCTGCGCCGCAGCCGCCCGACGACCTCCCGGATCGTGGCCGTCGCGGCGCTGCACTGCTCGACCGCCGCCGACGCCGCCAGGAGCGCACCGACCCCGAGCACGGCGGCGGCGACCCAGGCCTGATCGCGGACGGCGCCGCGCGACAGCAGCGCGAACACCAGGGTGAGCAACGGGCCTGCGACGGGCATGACTGGCCACCAGCGCACGCGGATGAGCTGCTTCCCACCGGCATGTTCCTCCACGCCCATCAGGAGGCGGGCTGCCCCGAACGAGCCGCCGCGGACCTCCAGGTCCCATCGTGCATCCCGCCCGCCTCGCAGGGCGCACACTCCGTCCGCCCGCAGGTCCGTTTCCATGGCTCGCAGCCGCTGGTCCTGCTCCAGCCAGTTCTCACTCCACACCGCCGCGGTCACGGGCCAGAGCGGCCCGGGCCGCCGCGGGCAACGCCGCCGCCACGGCGTGAGGCCCTCTCGAATGCGCCCGCGCAACCGCGCGATGGGCTGAATCAAGTGCAGCACCGCGGTCAGGGCACGACGCGCCAGCCGCGCCATCCCCCCGGGAGCGTCGAACCGCGCGCGGACGCCGCCGAGACACGCCTGGGCAACCGACGGCACGATTGCGGCGAGACTGAGCGGAAGTGCCAGGCGCAACGGGCTCCAGGCGACGCTCAACGTCGCGATCCCGATGAGCGTCGCCGTCATCAAATGCCACTCGGGCATCTGCGGCAGTGAGGCCAGCAGCGTTGGCGCCGGCTCGTACAGGGACTGGAACGGCGCCGCGCCCCAGACGCCGTGATACACGCGGGCCCGCCGCCACCCAAGGATGTAGGGCAATCCGCTGCCGTACATGCGTCCCGTCCAGCGGACGTGGCCCGCGTCGTTGTACTTCTCGGGCCACTTCCGCTCCAGCATCGCCTCCGCCCGGCCGTACCCGATCTGTTGTCGCCAGTAGGTGCGCACCGAATTGCGACGGTGGTGCCACACCATGGCGGCCGGGTGGAAGCCGAGCGTCCAGCCGCGGTCCTGCAGCCTCCAGCACACGTCGACATCGTCCCCGGCGGTGCGGAACCGCGGATCGAATCCCCCGACCGCCTCGAGGAACGCTGTCCGGAAGGCCATGTTGCAGCCGGGGATGTGCTCGGCCTCCCGGTCGGTGACGAGGACGTGCACCGGTCCGCCCGGCGCTCGAGCGACGCACTCGGCGATGGGGCCGTCCCCCGCCGGCGCGATGTTCGGTCCGCCCACACCGGCGTGGGACGTCTTCAGGAACGTGGCCGCGAGGTACGTGAGCCAGTGCGGA